>Ga0316620_10000346_pt1 | contig 18423 bp, 11 predicted proteins | sample OWC_Aug_M1_C1_D5_FD_207651 | JGI IMG/M metagenome (GOLD analysis project Ga0316620, IMG submission 207651) | Wetland soil microbial communities from Old Woman Creek delta, Ohio, United States - OWC_Aug_M1_C1_D5_B | ecosystem: Environmental > Terrestrial > Soil > Wetlands | place: USA: Ohio... | reverse complement strand
AGCGCCATCTCATGCATGGCCCACCTCGACGCCCCAGGCGATGCACGGATCGAGCGATTGCACCAGCAGCTCGACGCGGCGCCCGAGCTCGGCGCGGTCCGCGGCGGGCAGCGCAGCGAGTTCCAGTGCGAGCGCACCGCGCGGATGAAAGTTCCAGTCGGTCGGCGCGACGATCTGGTAGCGCGCGATCTTCCCGCCGTCGAGCGTCACGCGGTGCACGAGCAACCCGCGCGCGGTCTCGACCCAGCCGAGGGCGTCGCCGGAAGACAAGGCAGCGGAGCCGATGCGCCCATGCGCGTCCCCGTCGAGCAATGCGGCCAGCTCGGCGAGGCGCGCGGCGAAGCGCGCCAGCACCGGATGCGCCCGCGCGACCAGCGGGTGCTCGCGCAGACGCGCGCGCGCGCCGGTCTCGCACGGCGTGCCGTCCCAGTCGGGCGCGCTCGTAAAGCCCGCGTCGGCGTCCAGCCGGCGCGCGAGCACCGCCGCCAGGCCCGGCGTCATGGACGGCATGAGCGGCACTCCGGGCGCGCGGAGCGCGCCCGCCTCGGCGCGCAGCTGCGCGAGCACGCGCGCAAGCGGTGACGCACCGGCATCGAGCCATTCGTCGAACCGTGCAGGATCTTCGAGCACGTCGCGCGGCGCGCCGAGCAGACCGTCGAAAATCCCGGCGAGCTCTTCGGCCCAGCCCGGAGCGCCGAGCTGCGCGCGGATGCGCGCGAGCAGCGGCGCGTCGCCCGCTTCGCCGGCCGCGCGCGGCCAGTCGAGCAGCATGCGCCAGAAGTGCTCGTGGACGATCTCCGCCTCGACCTGGGCGCTGCGCTCGCGCCCGATCGCATCCGCAGCCTCGATGCCGGCGGCGCGCTCGCAGGCGAGCGCTGCGGCGACCCCTTGCGACCGGCCGCACACCGAAAAGAGCCTTGGCGCCAGCGCGACCGCGTCCGCGGGGGGCCTGCCGGCGAGCACCCGTGCCACGCCCCCCGGCCGCGTCGAGGCGACGCGCGCTGCGCCGACGCGGCGCCCGTCCCAGTCGAGCGAGATGGCGAGCACGCCTTCCAGTCCGGCGTCAGGCATCGCGCCGCACGAGATCGGGAAAATAGGCGTCGAGACCCTCGGTTTCGCCGCGCAAGGCCGCCTGAAGGCCGTCTAGCGCCAGGTTGAGCGAGCGGGCCTCGTTTTCGGTGAGCACCTGGCGCGCCACGTCGCGGAACGCGACCACCCAGGTGCCGGCGGGTTGCGCGCCGACGAGCGCGAGGTCGAGCCGGCGCCGCTCGCCGCGGCCTTCGCACCATGCGACGAGCTCATTTCCGGAAACGACCCGCATTGGAATGGCGAGACACATGCACCGACCCTGCCCGACCGACCCGCCAAGTCTGGTCGGGCATGCGACTTCCGGCTTGACCTAGATCAATCCTGCGCGGGTCAGAAGATCTGGTACTTGAAGCGCGTGTGCGCCTCGGGCAGGCCGGGGCGCTGGATCTGCACTTCGATCACGTACGGCCGCGCGGCGTTCATGCTGAAGTAGTTGCCGTAGCTCACGAAGCCGTTGATCGACATTGGCTCGAGCTGACGCGTCTCGCTGCCCAGGCCGACCTGCTCGACGCTGACGCGCACTTGCGCGTCGCGGATCGCCGCGTGGGTGGCCGCGTCGAACAGCGACAGGTTGACGTGATACGCGCCCGCGCCCGCCGGCCCGCGGTGCATCGCCCGCTCCGCCTGCTCGTTTTCTGGCAGCGCCTGCACGGCCGCCGCGGGCATCACGCCCAGATACACGTCCATGCCTTTGACGATATGGTGATTGGCGGAAAGCTCGCGTGCTTGCACGCCCAGGAGCAAAGACGCTCCCCCGAGCAGCGCCGCGCACAGCGTCACCGTTTTGATGGTTGTCTTCATGGCGTCCTCCACGTGTCGTGGCGAAGCGCCGCTGCGGGGACAGCGACGCGCCCCGCCATCTCTTGTCGCGTGCGGAAATTCGAACACATTTTCAAGATCGGCGTTCTGATTCAGGTCAAAGTCAGGCGCCGCGCAGAACGAAGGTGAGGCTTTGCAAGCGGCGCGACGGCGTGCACGCCGCCTGGGGCCGCTGCTGTGATGTGATGCGCCATCGCGGTACACAACGACTACGCACATGGAACGCTCGAAAATCCAGACTGCCCTGCCGATCGTCGAAACCTTCGAAAGGACCGTCACTCGCTACCTGTCCGGCCTCGCCACCGAGGACGACACGCTGCGCGCGCTGCGCGAGATGTCGGCGCAGCTCGACCGGCTGCTCGACGAGGAGCGCGCGCGCGCGCTGCTGCGCGCGATCGACAAGCACACTTCGATGGTGTTCGAGCCGCCCCAGGCGGCGCGCAGCGCCGCTTTTCCGCTGCCTTACATCAGCTTCGTGCGTATCCAGCTCGCCAAGCACGTCTGGGCGCTCAAGGAGCACCTGCGCGGAGTAGCGGCGTAGCGCCCGGCGCGAAGCGCGCGAGGGCAGCTGCCACCGCCCGCACTACCCCGCTCCAGTCGCTTCGCTCCGGCTGCCGGAACAAGCGCGCGCTCGGATACCAGGGGCTGTCCTCGCGGTCCCGCATCCAGCGCCAGTCCGGCGCGCTCGGCAGCACGATCCACACCGGCTTGCCGAGCGCCCCGGCGAGGTGCGCGACCGCGGTGTCGACCGTGATCACCAGGTCGAGCGCCTCGATCAGCGCGGCGGTGTCTGCGAAGGTCTCGAGCTCCGCGGTGTAGTCCGTGATCGAATCGCCGCGCGCATCGAGCCGCGCCAGCGACGCGGCCGCTTCGCCCTTCTGCAGGCTTAAGAATGCGCAGCCCGGCAGCGCCAGCAGCGGCGCGAGCAGCTCTACCGGGAGCGAGCGTACGCGGTCGCGGCGGTGCTTCGGATTTCCAGCCCATACGAGGCCGATCCTGCGCCGCTCGCCGAGCGGATCGAGCCGGCGCCGCCAGGCCGCGACGGCGGGCTTCGCCGCGTGAAGATAGGGCACCTGCGACGGAATGCTGGCGAGCGTCGTGCCGAACGCCCGCGGCAGGCTCATGATTGGAATGTGATAGTCAAACGCTAGCGGCGGTTCGTTCGACGTAAATACCGACCGCACGCCGTCCACCGTGCGCAGGAGCGCCTCAAGCGCGGGGTGGCAGGCGATCGCAACCTGCGCGCCGCGCGCCGCGAGCAGAGGGACGTAACGCGCCATCTGGATCGCGTCGCCAAAGCCCTGCTCCGCATACACGACCAGCGTCTTGCCGGCGATCTCGTCCTGGCCGAGCCAGAGGGGCTTTTCGGTGGCCTGCTGCGGCAGCTTGGTACGCAGCGCTTCCCAGCGCCATTCATACTCCTGCCAGCCGCGCTCGTAGTCCCCTTTCAGAAGGAAGGCAAAACTGGAGTTGAAGTGTGCCTCCCCGTCGCCGGGCCGGAAGCTCTGCACGCGCTCGTAGGCCGCGATCGCCTCGTCGATGCGTCCCAGCTGGCATAGCGCGTTGCCGACGTTGTTCAGCGCTTCGGCATGCTGCGGCCGGATCGCAAGCGCCTCCCGGTAGCTCGCCAGCGCCACTTCATACTGACCCAGGGCCTCGAGCGCGTGACCGCGGACGCAGAGTGCGTCCGCCGACGAAGCATCGCGCAGCATTCGGTCCGCCGCGACGCCGCGGCCGTGCAGCGCCCGCGGGTCGTCCGGCCGCAGGGCAAGCGCCTGCCGGAAGCTCTCCAGCGCTTCCCAGTCGCGACCCAGTGCGCGCAAGGTATCCCCGCGGGCGTTTAGCGCCTCGGCGAATTGCGGTCGAATCGCGAGCGCGCGCTCGAAGCTCGCCAGCGCCTCGCCATAGCGCTCCAACGCGTGCAGCGCCCTACCGCGCAAATGCAGCGCTCCGCTCGCCTGCGGCCGGTCCTCCAGCGCCAGCTCGCAGCTGGCAAGCGCCTCTTCCGGGCGCCGCAGGGCGAGCAGCAGCGACGCGTGGTGCATCAGCGCTTCGTGACAGCGAGCGCTGATCTCGAGCGCGCGGCTCACCAACCCAAGCGCGTCGCCGAGGTCTTCCTGCTCGTGCCGCAGCGCCGCCAGCAGAAGCAGCGCATCGACGTGATCGGGCTCGGATTGGAGGAACGCCCTGCAATGCCGCTCGGCTTCGTCGGCTCGTCCCTCGGCCCAAGCCGCCAGCGCGCGTTGCGCCTCCTTCGGCAGCGCCAGGCGGCGCGCAGTGAGATCGCGGTGCCATCGGGTCTCGGCGTCGTGCGGCCCCGCTTCCAGCGCGGCGTTATAGCTCGCGAGCGCTTCGCCGTGCCGGCCCATTGCATCCAGCACCCGGCCGCGCGCATCGAGCAGGCGCGCATCGTCCGGACGCATGACCAGCGCCCGCTCGTAGCATTCGAGCGCCTCCGCATCGCGTCCCATCGCGGCGAGCACCTTTCCTCGATTGTCGAGTCCGTCAGCGGATTTCGGTCGAAGCGCCAGCGCACGGTCGCAACTGGCCAGCGCATCGGCGAAGCGCCCGAGCGCGAGTAGGGCGCCGCTGCGGTTGCCGAGCGCCTCAGGGTATTCCGGCTTGATCGCGAGCGCGCGATCGAAGCTCGCGACCGCCTCTTCGTAGCGCGCCAGCGCGCACAAGGCGTTTCCCCTATTGTTCAGCGTCTCCGGATGATCCGGGCGCAGCGCAAGCGATTTGCCGTAGCTCGCAAGCGCCTCCGCGTGCCGGTCGAGCGTCTGCAGGGCGTTGCCGCGGTTGTTCAGCGCCTCCGCATATTCCGGCCGTGCCGCGAGCGCGCGCTCGAAGGCGGCGAGCGCCTCGGCCGGTCGCCCGCCCTCGAGCAGGCACACGCCCATATTATTGAGCGCCTCGATGTCATCCGAGCGGATCTCCAGCACACGCTCGTAGCACGCCAGGGCCTCGACATGGCGCCCGAGCGACTGCAGGACCGTGCCGCGGTTGTAGAGCACATCCCCAGAATCCGGGCGCAGCGCGAGCGCTGCGTCGTAGCTCGCGAGCGCCTCCACAGGCCGCCGCAGCAGGCTAAGCAGCACGCCGCAGTGGGCGAGAGCCTCGAAGCTGCGCGGATCGAGCGCGAGCGCGCGATTAACCAGCTCGTACGCTCGCTGCGCATCGCCGCGCCGCTGCTCGGCGACGCTTGCGAGCAGCAGCGCCTGGGCTGGCGGAAGCTCTCGCGCGTTGTCCATCGCTCAGGGAAGGCGCTGCACGATCTGACCGAGGGCAAGGCGCACCATATCCTCGATCTCCACCCCGCCGTCCACGACCACGTCCGCCTGCGGGCGCACGCGGGCGGACTGCACGAGCAGCAGGCGCCGCACGATCGCGAGATAATTCGCCAAGTAACCGTCAAGCCATGCCAAACGCTCGCGCGCGGCGCCGTCGCGGTCCTCGCGCAGCGCCTCGGCACACAACGCTTTCAGTCTGCGCGCCAGTGCGACATCGAGCGGCGTATCGACCCAGATCAGCAGGTCAATGAGCGGTCCGGTCGCGCGGTGCGCGCGCCCGAACTGGGTCTCGAACACGACGTACTTGCGCGGCGCGATCGTCGTGCCGCCCGCCGGCTCGACCACGGGCTCGCCGCCCTTCAGCCTGCGCAGGTGCTCGCCCAGCAGCGGCACCTCGAGCTCGTCGAAGTCCGCCCCGCGCTCCGCCCAGCGCGCGACGCTGCCGATCGGCTCGCGCGTCATGCGTTCGTAGCTATCCATGTGGATCGCGCAAGCGTCGCCCAGCCGCGCCACCAGGCCCTGCACCAGCGACGTCTTGCCACCGCCCGGGGGTCCCGCGACGGCGACGACGTGGTTCATCCTGCGCCGCCGCGCCCCTAGCGCGTAGCGGCGGGCTTCTGCTCCACCGCCTTGAGCTGCGGGAAATCCACCTGGCAGCGGATCCCGCCCGGCACGGCGCCGTGCGGGTTTGGCAGCTCCAGGCGCACACCGAAGGTCCCGCTCGCCGCGTCGAACACGCGGTCGATGATCTTCACGGTCGCGCGATTGCGTCCGTCGAGGCCTTCCGGCATCACCTCGCCGTTCATACCCAGGTGCAGCTTGCCGAAGTACTCGACCGGCAGCACCACCTCGACCCGTAGCGGATCGATCTCCGCCAACTTGAGGATCGGCTTGCTGTCCGTGCCCGACTGGGCGAGATCGCCGGGATTGAGCATGCGGTCCATCACCACGCCGTCGAACGGGCTGCGCAGGATGCGCAGGTTGAGCAGGTCCACCGCATGCCGGTACTCGAGCTTGGCGAGCTGCTGGTTTTCGCGCGCGTCCTCGAGCTCGGACTCGGCCACGCGCTTCTCGGCCAATGCGTCGTCGTGTGCCTGAGCCGCGACGAAGTGCTGCTTCTGCAGCTCGCGCGCACGGTCGAGCTTCTTGGTCGCGTATTCGACGCGCTCCTGGGCTGCCGATATGCGGCCGGTCATCTTGGAGCGGAACTCGGCGGCTGCGACCGCCGATCGCTCGGCGCTCGATTCCAGCTCGACCAGCGCCTCCCCCGCCTTCACCGGGTCGCCGCGTTGCACCCGCACCTTCGCGATCAGGCCCTCGGTAGGGCTTCGCAGCTCGATCACCTGCGCCGGCTGGATCAGGCACTCGAAGGTCTTCGCGCGCGCGCCGAACGGCACGGCCAGGCAGGCCAACGCGGCCGCGCGCATTACGATGATGCCCAAGCTGCGATCGCTTCCCACCTCGGTCACTCTCCTCTTCCCGAAAACGCGAGTATTTGGTCCAGCCGCCGGTCCTGCTTCAGATTCTGCACGCGTACGAACAGGTTGCGCCGCTCGGCGGAGAACTGCGCCAGCGCGCGCAGCGCAGCGTAGACCGCGGCGGGAAGTGCGCCTCTGCGCTCGCGCAGCCGCCGCACCAGCCGTGTGGCCCCCGGCGCATAGACGGTGAAGGTTTCGTCCTCGAGCGACACGATAGCCTCGCAGCTTCCCGGATCGCCCTGCCGGCCGCAGCGGCCGAACAGCTGCCGGTCGATGCGGCGCGACTCGTGGTACTCGGTGAGGATCACGTGCAGCCCGCCCGCCTCCGCGACGCCGGAGCCCAGGCGGATGTCGGTGCCGCGCCCCGCCATGTTGGTCGCGACCGTCACGCGCCCGGCCTCGCCAGCCACGGCGATCACGTCCGCCTCGGCCTTGTCCTGCTTCGCGTTTAGCAGGGCGTGCTCGATGCCGCGCCGCGTCAGGACGGCGCTCAGCTCCTCCGAGGCCTTCACCGAGCGCGTGCCGATCAGCACCGGGCGCCCTAGCCCGCGCGCGATGAGCTCGACGCTTTCGGCCACGACATTCCACTTTTGCTCGTGCGTGTCGCAGACGCGCACGCCATGATAGGCGCGCCGCGTCGGCAGGTGCAGAGGAATCCTGACCACGTCGAGCCCGTAGACGATTCCGATCTCGCGCGCGACTTCGCGTGCGGTGCCGGTCATGCCCGCCAGCCGGACGTAGCGCCGGAACAAGCGCTGGTAGGTCAGGCGCGCGAGCGTCTCGCGGCGCCCCGTGATCGGACAGCCTTCCTTCGCCTCGATCAGCTGGTGCAGGCCGCGCTCCCAGGCGCGGTCCGGCATCACCCTGCCGGTCGATTCGTCGACGATCTGCACCTTGCCGTCCGCGACCACGTAGTGCTGGTCGCGGCGAAAGAGGATCAGCGCGCTAAGCGCCTGGGTGACGAGCTCGTTGCGCGCGCGCGACGACGCCCAAAGGCCCTCCAGCGCCGCGCCGTAGCGGGTCACGCTCGTCTTGCCCGCGGCCGTAAGCGTGACGCTGCGCTCGGCGGCGTCCACGGTGTAGTCCTGGCCGGCGGCCAGCCGCTCGGCGATCTCGAGCGCGCGCTCGCATTGCTCCTGCTCGTCGGCGTCGCTGCTGGTCGAGGACAGGATCAGCGGCGTGCGCGCCTCGTCGATGAACACGCTGTCGGCCTCATCGACCAGGCCGAAGTACAGCCCCCTCAGCACCAGCTCCTCCTCGCGCGCCGGGCCGCCGCGCAGCCTGTCGAGCGCGAGATGCAGCCGGCTGCTGCGGCGCGCGAGCGCGACGCGGTCGCGCAAGTAGTCGAACGCGAGCTCCTTGTTGGTGCAGTAGGTCACCGCGCGTGCGTAGGCGTCGCGCCGTTCCGCGCGCCCCATGCCCTGCACGACCACCCCGACGCTGAGGCCGAGGAAACGGTAGAGCGGCCCCATCTCCTCGGCGTCGCGCTGCGCGAGGTAGTCGTTCACCGTGATCACGTGCACCGGATATCCGGCGAGCGCCACCGCGCAGGTCGGGAGTGTCGCGGTCAGCGTCTTGCCCTCCCCGGTTTCCAGCTCGGCCAGCTTGCCCTGCAGCAGTGCCCAGCCCCCCATGAGTTGCGGCTCGAAGTGGCGCTTGCCGATCGTGCGCGTGGAAGCCTCGCGCACCAGCGCGAAGCATTCGCCCACCAGCTCGGGCGCAAATCCCCGGCGCCGCAGCCTGGCGCGCATGCCGCGGGCGCGGCTAAGCAGAGCATCGTCCGCCGCACTGCGCAGCGCCTGCTCGTGGCGCGCGGCGAGCTCTACGATGCGCCGCAGCGCGTGCACGGGGTCGCGCAACCGGTTGCGCAGCGGACGGTAGGCTCCGGCCAGCAGGAACTCGGCGATCCGGTCGTGCCAGCCGCGCTCGGCCTCGGAGCGCTCCGCATAGGGGCGCGCCGGGGCCAATTCGAGCGCGTCGGCGAGTATGCTTGCCCTAGACATTGAAGCGCGACAGGAAGAGCAGCCGGATGCTGCGATACCAGCGGGCGGCGAGCGGCTCCATCTTGTGCTCGAAGCGGACGTACACGCGCTCGCCGAACGGCTCGCCCTGCGGCAGGCCCGCGAGCGCCACGTCGAACTGGAACATGCGCTCGAGCGCCTTGGGGCCGTTGGTGTCGCGCGGATCGGTCGGGATCTCTCCGCCGCCTTCGGTGGCGAGCGCGCGGCTCGGCAGATAGGTCTCGCCAGCGGGGACCTGGCGCACGATCGTGCCGCGCGCGACCAGTCCGGGATGGTCGGCGAGCCGCACGCGGACGCGGTCGGTCGCCACGCGCACCTGGTCAATCGCGTCTTGCGGTACGACCACGCGCGCGAGCGGCTGCGAAGCGCCGATTACGTAGCCGAGCAGCTCACCCTTGCGGTAGTAGCGTCCCGGCATGTCGGAGGCTTCCGGCGCGACGAATACGCCGTCGGTGCGCGCGCGTACGATCAGCTCGGCGGCTCGCTCCTGGGCGAGCGCTAGCGACGCGCGCTCGCTTTCCAGCCTTTCCCGTACGATCTCCGCCCGGGCACGGTCGGAGACGAATTCGGTCGCGTATTCGGCCTTCAGCTGATCGACCTTCGCCTCGCTCAGGCGCAGCTGGGCCTCGAGCGCGGGATCGTCGCAGCGCACCAGCGGGTCGCCACGCGACACGCGCGTACCCGGGCGCGCGAGAAAACTGCCGAAGAACCCGTTCGTGCCGGCGCGCAGCATCGCGTCCTCGGACAGCCAGATCACGCCCTCGGCCTGCGAGTGGTAGGGAAGCGGCACCGCCACCGCGAACACCAACAGAGCGCCCGCGGAGCCGAGCGTCACACCGAGGGCGCGGCGCCGGTGCCTGCGCAGGCGCGGGCTGGCGGTCAGATGCTGCAGGCCGCGCAACGCCGGCAGCACAGCCATGGCGACCAGCGCCCAGCCGGCAAGCAGCACCCCGACCACGAAGAAGCGGCTGGCGATGAACAGCGCGATGACCACCGTGACGATGACGCGGTAGATCGAAGAGGCGATGCCATAGCCTACGAACCAGGCGCGTTCCGAGCGCGAGGCCTCCGGCCCCTCGGCGTCCTCCACACCGAGCGCGTAGCGCTCGATCAGGTAGCCCCAGTAGCGCAGCGAGCGCAGCGCGAGGTTCGGCATCTCGATCAGATCGGCGAGGATGTAGTAGGCGTCGTAGCGCAGCAGCGGGTTGCCGTTGAACAGCACCGTAGAAACGCTCGCGATCAGCATCACGTTGAACAGCACCGCGCGCACCACGCCGGGCTCGATCAGCAGCCAGACGTAGAACGCGAGCGCGGCGAGGAACAGCTCCGCCGCCATACCCGCGGCCCCGACCAGCGCGCGCTGGCGCTTCGAGCGGAACGTGGTCGCCGCCGACGCTTCCACGTAAGGTACGGGCAGCAGCACGAGCAGGATGATCCCCATGTCGTGCACTTCTCCTCCGCCCGCCTTGGTGGCCGAGGCGTGTCCCAGCTCGTGCAGCGCCTTGATCAGCGGAAAGAGCAGGTAGAGCACCAGCAGATTGTTGACCGCCAGCACGCGGTCGGTGAAGTCGTTGGTCAGGTCGGCCCAGTGCGGGGGAACCAGCAGCAGGGCGGGCAGCACCACGGCGAGCCAGATGAGCGCGCCCCAGCGGCTCCAGATGAACCCGATCGCCGGGCGGAAACGCTCGAGGAAGGCCTCGGGATCCCAGAGCGGAATTCGCAGGGCCATGGGGTTCGCGTAAGAACGCGCCCGGCGAGCCTTGACGTCGCGCTCTCCGCGCGAGAACAGCTCGGCGGTGTCCGGCGAGACGTCGCTCTGCAGCAGGTCGGCCGCGTGCAGCTGGCCGAGCAGATGGATGATCTCGTCCTGTGTGGGCGAGGCATCGCCCAGGCGCTTGTTGGCGAGCTGCCAGAGGTCCGCGACGCTGCGCTCGCCGTCCATCGCCGCGATGATCAGGCGCGCCGCCGGCGTGAAGCGGTGCACACGTCCCGAAGCGGGATCCTGCAGCAGGTACCACAGCTCGCCGCGATAGCGGTGGCGGTAGAGGCGGGCGTGCGAGCGCAGCCTGGGTCGCAGGCCCGCGACGCGGTACCAGGAGCTGCTAAGCAGCGGTGCGCTCATGCCCGGTCCGCGCTTCGCGGCTTCAGGGAAGCCACTTCCACACCTGGAGCCGCGCCCAGTCGACCAGGCTATGGGTCCAGATCCAGATCAGCCTGCGCCTGCCAGTCTCGATCTTGCCAACTCCTTCCATGCCCGGGCGCAGCCGCGCCGAGGGATCATCGAGCTTCGCCTCGACGCGGAAATAGTTGCGGCCGTCTTGCGCGGTGGACACCGGCGTAAGCTGCTTCACGATTAAGTGCATCGGGTGCGCGGGCATGCCGGAGAGCGCGAGCTCCCCCGGCTGGCCGACGCGCACCGAAGCGATGTCGCGCTCGTCGACCTCGAGGATCACGCGGTAGGCGTCGAGCGGCGCGACCTGGAACAGTACCTTGCCCTGCTCGACCGGCGTGCCGAGCAGCTGGCTCAGGTCACCCGATACCACCACGCCATCGAACGGCGCGACGAGGGTGGCGCGCGCGAGCCGGTCCTCGATCAGCGCGAGCTGCGCCTCGGTCTGGCTCACCTGCGCCGCGATCACCGCCATCGCTGCGCGGTCCTGGGCGGCGAGCGCCTGGCGGTGCTTGCGCAGCAGCTGCTCGCGCTCGGAGGCAAGGCGCGTGCGCTCGAGCTTGAGATCCTTCTGGTCGAGCGCCGCCAGCACCTGGCCTTTCTTCACGTTGTCGCCTGCGCGCACCGCGCTCTGCGCGATGTAGCCGTCGAAGGGCGCGACCAGCGCGCGCTGCACCGCGCCCTCGATCACTGTCTTGGCGCCGACGCGGTACTCGCCGCTAGCCAGGCTCAGGAATACCACGATCACTGCCGCGACGAGCGCGACCAGCTTCACGCCCGGGTGGCGCGGACCGAACAGCGCGCGCGCGCCTGCGCCCAGCGCCTCGCGCAGCCGCCGCCACTCGCCGCGCTCGTTCTCTTCCTTCAGGACGAGAATCGGGCCGAGCAGCATGCCGGCGGTCCTGCACAGCTCGACCGCCTCGGCGTCGAACGGCTCGCCCCGGCTGCGCTCCAGCGTCATCACGCCGCAGGCGTGCCCGTCCTGCATCAGGGGAACGGACAGGATCGCGGCGTCCTTGAGCTCGCGCGCCAGCTCGGCGTGAGCGATCGCGCCGATCTCGTCGTCCGCGCGCGGCGGATAGACGACCGCCGTGTCGAGGTCGAGCACCTCGTCCATCGCCTCGCAGATCAGGCGCACCAGGTTGGTCTTGGGGTCGAAGCTCGCGGTGTGCGAGATCGCCTTCACCTCGATGCTGCCGTCCCGCTCCAAGCCGACGCTCACGCGATCGCAATTCATGCGCGCGGCGAGCTCGTTGGCCACCGCGAGCGCCGAAGGGGTGAAGCGCCGGTCCTGCACCGCAGTCGCGATCAGGTCGGCGGCCGTACCGGTTCGCTCCAGGCGCACCTCGTAGGTTCGCAGCTGTCTTTGGCGGAAGTGGTCGACGAGCCAGGCGCTCGCCCAATGGAGCATCCTCAGCGCGCGCTGCAGGCCCTGCTCGGGACCCGCGGTCAGGTCGAGCACCACCGCGCCGTGCAGCGTGCCCGAAACCTCGATCGGGTAGCCTATGAATACGGGCTGATCGCGCGCCGGAACGGGCGTGCCGTCCTGCGCCACTACGATGCCGCGCCGTTCCCTAAGGGCGGATTGCGCGGCCGAGCTCAAGTAGTGCATGTCGCGCTGCGGGTCCGGCCACACGGCCGCAGCAGTGAACGCCCCGGCCGGGTCCGGCCCGAGCACCAGCAGCGCGCCGCCGACGCGCTCGATCTGGCTGCACAGGACGGCGAGCCAGCTGTTGCAGAACTCGGACGTATCGCGCGCATTCGAGAAGCGCGCCCACGCCGCCGACTCCGCGCGGACGTGGTCGTCAGTCGCCAGCGAATAGATCGGCGCAGTGCCTGCCATCGGTTCTGCCTCGACCGCTTACGCTAGCTGCGCGCGCGCAGCCTAGCCGTACGGGTCAGTCCGCCGCGGCCCGCTTGGCCGCCTTGCCCGCGGGTGCCTTCGCCTTCGCAGCGCTTTCCGCGCCGCCCGCCGCGGGTGCCGCCTGCTCGGCCCCGCCGCCCTTGACCGGAACCAGCCTGTCTTTCAGGGCGTTGAAGTTGCGCATCGATTGCAGGTGCAGGTAGAGGAGCTCCAGCTCGTCGGTCTTCGCCAGTTCCGCGAGCTTCTCTCCGCCAAGCCCCTTGAGCTTTGCCCGGCTGACCGCCCAGAACCCGGTCAGCGACAAGCGCTCGCCGCTGCCCGTGGAGATCTGCGCCTGCATCGGCTCGAGCAGGTCGAGTTCCTTCACCTTGCGGCAGAACGCGCGCGTCCGGTGGAACTGGGCCTGGTACTCCTGCAGGAACTTGAGCACGTTGTCGACGTAGGGCGTGGGCTTCTTGTCCGCGCCGAACAGCGGCTGACCGCGCCCTTCGCGATTGAAGCCGGGAAACGCCTCGTCGACGCACAGCATGAAGGTTTTGCCGTCGTCCGCAGTGGAGAACACGAACGGGTAGCGGCGCACGAAGGCCGGAATGTACTTGCCGAGCCAGGCGCCGTCGCCCGACAGGTACAGGTTCTCGTTGCCGCGCACGCCGAGGATCACCGCCGGCATCAGCGCGTCCTGCGCGCCGGCGAACACGATGGCGTATTCCGCCGCGGCGTTCGGAAACTCGACCGCCATCAGCGGCACCGAGTTCACGTTGCGGGCGAACGAGTAGTTGGTGCCGACCTCCACCGAACAGTCGCCGTGGCGCCCGCTCGATACCGGAACGGCGGTCTCGTAGATCAGAAGCTGGGTGGTCATCGCTAGGAGCTCTCCTCTCGCGGTCGAATATACCCCAGCCGCTCAGAAGGCGCCTAACGTTGGCAAAATCTTACTTCCCGTGTCCACCTGCACCTTGATGCCAAGGTTCGGATTGCGCTGCGCCTCGGTGCGCCCCGAGTGGTTCAGGAAGTCGCTCACCCACTGCGGCGTCGTATCGCCGCTTGCGGCAGGCTTGCTCGAGCCGGAAATGCCAAGGAACGAGCCGCTCCAGTCGATCGCCGGGACCGTGCCAGCCGCATTGCCGGCGTCCGCCGCCGCGCCGAGCACGCCGGTCTGCAGGCCAGCGTAGGTCTGCGAGCCCGCCGAAGGCGAAGCGCCCGGCAGCGTGCGCACCCCCGCGACGAGCACCTGGCCGGTCACGTCCTGGCCGAGGTCTTCGGCGAAGCCCATGGCATTGCCCATCTCGTGCAGGACGGTCGAGAGCAGGTCCATGTGCCCGTAAGACGGGCTGCCCGGCGCTGCGCCGAGCGCACCGCTCGCGAGATGCAGCTGGAACTCGCCGCTGTCCTGCGGCGTGGGATCGACGAACCAGCCCCAGCCGGCCGCATTGCTGTCGACCAGGATGGTCTTGCCGGATGTTTCACCCAGCACGCCGTCGGGCAGATCGGCAACCTCGACGTTGACGTTGCTCAGAGCGGACAGCCGCGCATCGCCCGCCCCGAGCGCCGAAGTCCACAATTCCTTGGCGGCGACCACTATTGGTGCCAGCTGGCTGCCCGTGATCGTGCTTGCGCCGCCCGTTCCCCCCGGCGCGGGTGCCGCTTCCACCTGAAGGATCGGCGTCGGAGCATACGCAGCATCGTCCGTCTTGAACTCGACGATGTCGAACGATGTCTGGCCCGACGTGGCGCCCTTCATGCTGATGACGCCGTAGCCGCCAAAAGTGGTGACGGTTTCGTTGTAGAGGTTGCTCACCACTACCGCGCCGTTGAGCGACACGTTGACCAGGCCGCCGCGCAACATGACGCCCAGCTTGTAGTCGGTGCCGCTCGACAGCTTGGTGGCATAGGTCTTGTCGATGACCGTGCCCGCGTCGGTGACGTGCCCGATGAGGATCTGGTTGCTGTCGACGGAGAGCGTAACGAACTTGTAGTAGTTCGACCCCTGATAGTCGAAAACGATGCCGCCCTGGCCCGAGGTTCGGACGGTGGTGGCGATGTTGATCATCGATCCCGGAGTGATCGGATAGCCGATCAGATCGACCGCCGGGGCCATCGTCGCGGTGCCGACGAAGCGTCCGTCGGAGGTCGTCGTCCAGGTCCCGGTGACCGTCGAAGTGTTGAACAGCGCGCTTGCCGGGCTCGTGGGGCCGAAATTGACCGTCTGGTCGATCGTGATCGTTCCCGGCGGCGCCTCCACCACCACGTCGTCGATCTGCGCGGCCGCGCCGCCCATGGCGCCAATGCCGACCTCGCCCTCGTTGATGCCGTGCTTGAGGCCTTGAGCATCGACGCGCGGGGCGAAGGTGAAGCTGACCGTGGTCTTGCCCTGGGTCACCGTCACTGCGCTGCCGTTGACCTGCAGCTGCACGACGTAGTCGTTGCCCGCCTTCAGCTGCCCATTCGTCCAGCTGTCGATGACCCAGCCGTTCGCCGTGTGGTGGCCGATCTCGAGCTTGTTGGTCGAGATGTCGATCCCGGCGAATTTGAAGTCGGTGTTGCTCTGCCAGTCGAAGATCAGGTACGCGTTGGCCTTGTTGCCGCCGGTGGGCTTGACTGCGTTGATGGTCGCCTGCATCTCGAAGTCGCTCGGGATCACCGTATCGGCCATGTCGAACAGGCTGATCGAGTCGCTCCCGTCGGGGGTCGGGCCAACCTGGTAGCGATCGTTGACGACCGCGAAGGTGCCGACCTGCGCCGAGAAGCCCTGCGCCGTGCCGTTGTTGAAGTTGGCCGAGCGCAGCACGTCTCGCTGCACGCCCTGCGTGTTGCCCGCCTGCGGGTCGGACGGACCGCCGTGTTGATCCTGCCAGGCAGCGTCGTGCTGCAGCACGAGCCCGAGCTCGCCGTACGGCTCGCCGTTGCGCGTCGCATCGCTGCCCGCAACGTCTGCCGCACGCGTCGGATCGGCGCCGTCGCCGGCCGACAGGGCGTACAGGAAGCCCATCAGGGACGGCTGCAACGTGCGGCTGACGGTGGCCAGCCCGAAGGGCGAGAACGGCACGAGATAGCTGTTGTACTCGCCGGTCCAGTCGATCAGGCGGTCGCCGCCCGTGTTGGCGATCAGCACGTCGCGCCCGGCGCCGCCGAATGCGCGATCCTCGTAGCTGGCGCTCGTGTCAGGTGCGTTGTTGAGGCCGCCCGCGGTGGTCAGGTCGTCGTCTGCGTTGAGTAGGTCGTTGCCGAACCCGCCGTACATGTCGTCGTTGCCGGTGCCGCCCACCAGCCAGTCGTTGCCCAGGTCGCCGAAGATCTTGTCGTTGCCGTCGGTCGGCTTGGACGGATCGAGCGACGAACCCGGGCCTTCCGTGGCGTCGAAGTTGAGGAAGAACTCGCCGCCGCTCGGTAGCGCGATCTTCGTCATCGGATTGTATTCGTCGTACAGCGCGAATTCACCCGCTCGCGTGAAGTTGGCGTGCTGTCCGTTGACGTCGACCGGATTGAAGGCCAGTACGTTGCCCGGGTTGAGCGGATGGGCGAAGTCGGTCTCGATGATTCCCGTCGGCGCGCCGTTGGCGTCCAGCGTCCAGGCGTACGAGACCGGCAGCGCCTCGGCGCCGCTGATTGCGTCGTCACCCGACCCGCCATGCAGGAAGTCGTTGCCCAGACCGCCGAAGATGATGTCGTCGTAGTAGTGCTGCGACGTCTCACCGACTCCGCCGCCGTTCGGCAGGGCGAATTCGTCGCCAGTCCCATTCCAGCTCGTATCGACGCTGAACGGAGTAATGTCGAACGCCTTAACGAGCTCGCCGGTGACGTTGATGGTCGCCTGCTGAACGTTCCCGCCCGTGGCGATCGTGGTCTGCACGGTGACCGTATTCACGCCGTTGAGCGGCTCGACCATGCCATTGCGGCTGGTGAAGATCTGTCCATCGTCGCCGAGGATGCCGTCATCGCCGGTCCCGCCGGAGATCCAGTCATTGCCGTAGCCGCCGACGATGTTGTCGTCCTGGCCGTCGCCGAACAGGACGTCGCTGCCCTTGCCGCCATAGATGAAGTCGTCGCCCGCCTCGCCGTGGATCTCGTCGGCCGCGCCGATGTCGGTCGCGGCGCCGGCCGGGTTGTAACTCGGTCCGCCCGGGGTGTAGTCGAGCAGCTTGACCGCGCGCGGGATGATCTTCAGCCCACCGGTGTTGTAGTTGTCGTAGTTGAAGGCGAGGAACCCGGCGCTGTAGGCGATGCCGCTCGCCGCGCCGCCGACCGTGCCGTTCACGCCCACAAGGCGGAAGATGTCCCCGTTGTCGCCGACGATCGTGTCGGAGTCTCGGGCATGGCCGTCGGCGCTTGTATTTCCGCCATCGTTTCGCGATATAGCCGTGCCGGAGCCGCCGAAGATCATGTCGCTGCCGTCGGGCCGCAGGTCCGGCGTGGCGAGGCTGAACAGGTCCGAATTGCCGCCAATGATGTCGTCCTGGCCCTGGTTGCCGAAGATCGTATCGTTGCCGCTGCCGCCCTCGACGTAATCGTTGCCGTCGGTTGAGGGGCCGGCATAATTGTCAACCGACGGGTTGATGAGCAGCGCGTTGTTGCCGTCGCGCACCGCGCCAACGAGCGACGCGAACGGCGTGTGCGAGGCCCCGACTGTTCCCGGTACCAGCGTGCTCGTAAGCTGCGATGTGGTGGTGACAATGTCGATTGATCCGTCGCCCTGGATGACGTCATCGCCGAGCTGGCCGAAGATCTGGTCGTCGCCACCGCCGCCGGCGATGTAATCGTTGCCGGACACGTCGTTCACCAGCGTGATACGGAAGTCGGTCCAGGCGGCCGGCCCACTCGGGTCCTGCTGCCAGGTGCCGTCGACTAGCGCCTGGCCTGCGGTCGCTGTGGTGGTGCTGTAGATCTGCGTGCCGGTGAGCGTGCGGAAGCGCGGGTTGGTCATGTTCCCGAACGTGCTCCGGCGATCGAGCATGACGTTGTCGCCGAAGATCAGGTCCTTGCCCATCCCGCCGTCGATCGCGTCGTTGCCCACTCCGCCGATCAGCACGTCGTCGCCGGCGTCGCCGTAGATCGTGTCGTCGCTGCCGATCGTGTCGTAGGTGGTGCTGACGTACATCACCGTGCGCGCGGGCGCCATGCCGCCGGTCGAGAGCAGCACGTCGCCGTTGTCGCCCAGCGCGACGTCATTGCCGTCGCCGCCGTGGATCGTGTCGCTGCCGAAGCCGCCGAGGATGAGGTCGTTGCCGCCGTCGCCGTTGAGCGAGTCGTTGCCGCCGACGCCCGGCATCACCGTGAAGACCTCGGTCACTGACTCGGTGGTCAGGATGCGGTTGGTGCCCGACACCTGATTGATGACGCCGTGGTCGCCGATGATGATGTCGCTGTTGTCGCCGCCGTAGACTGTGTCGTTGCCGAAGTTGAGCGGGTCGGCGTCGATTTCGCTCGAGCTGCTCGAGTTGACGACGGTCAGCACCTGGCCCGAATCGTCACCGGCAGCGATCGCCTGCGTCGCGAGGCTCATCCGCTGCGACAGATTAATGTTGAAGCCGTCGTCGCCGTAGATGTTGTCGTTTCCGCCGTTGCCGTGGATCGTGTCGTTGCCCGACCCGCCCGCGATCCAGTCGCCCGCCGCGCCGCCATAGATGGTGTCGTTGCCGGCGCCGCCGTAGAGCACGACCCGGTTGGGGTCATTGTGGGCATTGAGCGTGTTGTT
>Ga0316620_10000345_pt1 | contig 18432 bp, 11 predicted proteins | sample OWC_Aug_M1_C1_D5_FD_207651 | JGI IMG/M metagenome (GOLD analysis project Ga0316620, IMG submission 207651) | Wetland soil microbial communities from Old Woman Creek delta, Ohio, United States - OWC_Aug_M1_C1_D5_B | ecosystem: Environmental > Terrestrial > Soil > Wetlands | place: USA: Ohio... | reverse complement strand
CTGGTCGTCCGTGGCGATTTCGGCAAACTCGTCCCGGGCGGACATCCACTCCATCGGCACATCAGCGAAGACATCACTTACATTAGAGCCATATGTCACGTTGAAGAGCGGCTCAAGGCGCTCGGCCGAAGTGGTTTCCTGTTCAACCAAGACCTCAAGGCTCAAGCCTGAGAAGCTCGCAGCCACTGATCCGTTCCATTCGTTCCACGGCTCAGTGAAATTGAATGCAAGGAACGCCCTCAGGGGGGTAAGCATGGCAACGAGCGTGACGGTGTCGTTTGGGTTCTCCTGTTCACCCAGCTCGTCCTCGATGGTCCCGCCGAACATGTGAGTGATCTCAAGCGTGCCCAAATCAAAAGAATGTTCCACGTAGTTTCCCAAGGTGAGTTCGGGGGTAAGGGTACACAGTTCCGTCCATTCGTCCGATGAGTCAACGGACCAGACGGCGACTGCATAAGTGTGGTTCCCAGCTGAGGAGTCGAAATCACCTGAACAAGCGACGCTGAGGTTCAGCTTGAAAGCGGCCTGCTCTGGAAGCGTGTTGAGCGTCCACTCAAACGTCTGTGAGAAGAACACATAGTCATAACACTCGGGTTTGGAGTACTCGTAGGCCGGTCTGAAGCGAATCAGAGTCCCTGCCGTATGCGTCCAGTTGAGTCTGACATGTGACGGCTCGTAAGTCCAGCTGAACTCCTCCTCGACCGTTCCCGCAACCTCTACATCAGGAGCGCCTACCATAGCGGGGTCCGGCAGCATCTCCTGTGCTCGATAGCTGGCAGGAACAGCCAAGGACGACGGTCTCGCATCGGGTCCAGCCACAACGAACCCCATCGGAATAATAAGCACAAGAATAGCTACGCCAAGCAGTGTGACTCTCGACAACTGCATCCCAAGCCGCCCAATCCTGTCTGTATGCGTGACGCCTAATAAGGGCGAGGGCCGGCAGCATCTTTACTAGACTCGTGATACTGTGCAAGTCTAACTACGTGAGAGGAGAACTGTGAGATGGAGCTCGGATTCGCGTGGCACCATTCGAAACAACCGAAACATGCTCGTGCTGACTTCGAGGACATGCGCGTGAACGGCTGCAACTCGGTCCTGATAGCTGCTTCGGAGGAAGACTTCGTTTACTGGTATCCGAACCTGCTGGAGAACATCCGGCAGGCGAAGGAAGTCGGTCTCAAGGTTGTCCTCAACTTCTGGTCGTTCGCAGGCGTCTTCGGCGGCGAGCCGCCATCTTGGTATCTCCATATGCATCACGATGGACGGCAGATCACCGCAGAGTCGAAGGAGCCCGTACCCGCAGCCTGCATAAATCAGAGCCAGTTCAGGGACTATCTCTTTGAATGCATGGAGCGGGTTCTGAAAGAGGCTGATGTCGATGGAGTGTTCATAGACGAGCCACACTGGTTTCCAGTATTGGACATGTCGGAGTTCACTTGTGTCTGTGACTACTGTCAGAGGAAGTTTGAAACTGAGTTCGGAACACCTATGCCGATGACATACAATGACCAAGTGAAAGAGTTCCGGGAGAAGAGCATGGATGAGTTCCTGAGAGCGATGTGTGCAAAGGTCAAGTCTGTCAGGAAGGACATTGAGGTGGGAGTGTGCATCATCCCGGCTGACATCGAGGCATTGGGCACACCTGACTGGGACCGCATAGCATCGATGCCCGATCTCGACGTGTTCGTCACGGACCCATACTATCATGCTTTTGGTAAGGACCGGAAATGGGCAATTGATGCGGCAAGACGGACTGTGAGTACAGCGAAGAAGTACGGAAAGAAGAGCCAGCTCTGGATCCAGATGTTCCGAATAGTTCACGGTGAGGAAGCGGCTGTCGCCTCGCTGGTCCCCGAGTATGCGAAACTTGGCGTGGACTCGATATACGGCTGGTGTTATCTCGCGAACAAGGGGACTGTGATAGCATCTGACGAGCCGGACCTACTCTGGGCACTAGTGGTTAAGGAATACGCTCGGCTCGCGCATCGGGTAGGTGTCAAGGGCGCCCGATGAGGTGCAGAGAACTGTTATTAGGTCCCCGTAGTCATGGGGTTCAGCTTTCAGGATGGCCTTGGAAGAGAAGGACAAGGCCGAGTCGTCCTAGAATTCTCAGGTAGTCGCGGCAACCCTGCTTCAAGCTTCGGCCCAGACAGTCCGACCGGTTCTGACCGTCCCGATAGCTTCCTTGAGTTGGACAGGAGGTTAGGAGAACGCATAGAACGTATATGGCTGCCGTCGCGGCAGTGCTCTTGCTCTTCCCCATGTGCATGCTGGCACCATCACTCATGACAGGTGCCCCGGCAGTATCCCGCGGAACCGTGTTTGAGTCTGCGAGTACAGGAGTCGGGGAGGCAGAACAGAGAGATGTTGAACTGGACATGATGCTTTTCGCGCCCTCAGCACCTAACGAGGACGGGATTTGCTATGTGGCCCGCAGGGGTGCCGATGTCATCGCCTACTTCGGCGATTCGGAGGTCTACTATGTTGTAGGCGACGCATCTTTTCGACTTGACTTCCCGGGAAGCGTGAGTGTGGCCCCTGTCGGTGAGGAATCGACGGGCTCCGTGACAAACTACATACTCGGGAATGACCCAAGCAAATGGAAGGCCGGATTGAAAGATTGCGCCATCTTGAGGTATGCGGACCTCTATCCGGGCATCGACCTTGTGTACAGGTTTCTTGACAGAAACCTGAAGTATGAGTTCGTGGTTGCTCCTCATGCAGACCCGTCGCTGATTCAGATGAGATACTCGGACGCCGACGCGGTTGATGTGAATGACGTTTCTGTAGTCGCAGTAAAGAACGGGGGTGCAGTGACCGATGCCGGGCTCATGGCCTTCCAAGAGGGCAACAAGCTCGTCGATGGCGAATGCGTCTTCCAAGCTCATGATGGGAACATCATAGGGTTCTCCACTGGTCGATACGATACCTCTCGCGAGCTGGTTATCGATCCTTTACTCCTCACCTACAGCACATTTCTCGGAGGTTCGGCTTCTGACGGTGGGATGATGATAGCTGTGGAAGACGGTTTTGTCTATGTGACTGGCTTGGCATACTCCTTCGACTTCCCGACCGCTAACCCATATGACTCGGCACTTCTGGGGGACTATGATTGCTTCGTGACCAAGTTTGCGGCTGACGGTCAGTCCCTCATCTACAGCACCTTCCTCGGAGGCTCGGACATCGAGATTGGAGTCGGAATCACAGTGGAGAATGGTCTCGCGTATGTGAGCGGCCAGACGACTTCCACTGACTTTCCGACTGTCAATGCAATGGATTCGTCCTTGGACGGGGCTAGTGACTCCTTCGTGACCAAGTTCGCGGCTGACGGTCAGTCCCTCATCTACAGCACCTTTCTTGGCGGGTCAGTTAATGATGAGATAGGCAGGATTGCAGTAGAAGATGGATCCATCTACGTCACTGGTGCGACATCCTCGAGTGACTTCCCGACTACCAGTGCATACGACTCGACGCTAAACGGGGACTATGACTGCTTCGTGACCAAGTTTGCGCCTGACGGCCAGTCGCTCGTCTACAGTACCTTCGTCGGAGGCTCGGGCTATGATGAGGGATTTGGCATTGCGGTGGAAACCGGCCTCGCCTATGTAAGTGGTACCACTCAGTCCTCCGGTTTTCCGACCGTCTATGCAGCCGACTCGACACTAAACGGGACCAGCGACTGCTTCGTGACCAAGCTGGCAGCTGACGGCCGGTCCCTCATCTATAGTAGCCTTCTGGGAGGCTCAAGTGATGAGGAAGCGGCCGGGATTGCGGTGGAGAACGGCTTCGCCTACGTCACGGGCAACACACTGTCTTCGGACTTTCCAGTAGGCAACGCATTCGACTCGGCCTTCGATGGGTTGACTGACTGCTTTGTGACCAAGTTTGCGCTCGACGGTTCCTCTCTTGTGTACAGCACCTTCCTGGGAGGCTCGCTTACCGAGATGGGATACGAGATTGCAGTCGAGAACGGTCTCGCCCATGTCACAGGTGAAACGTTTTCCAGTGACTTTCCGACCACCCGTGCGTACAACTCAACCTACGGCGGGAACACGGACTGCTTCGTGACACGACTGGCGGCTGATGGCCAGTCGCTTGTCTACAGCACATTCCTCGGAGGCGCGTCTTACGACGCACCACAGGGTATTGCCGAAGAGAACGGCTTCGTCTATGTCACAGGATTCACAGAATCCCCAGACTTCCCGACGGTCAACGCGTTCGACTCGACCATCAATGGGCCTGACAACTGCTTTGTGGCGGTCATGTACGATGACACTGATACCGATATGGACGGGCTGGACGATTGGACCGAGGCGCGTTACGGAACAAATCCGCACTGCATAGACTCTGACAACGACAACTTCCTCGATGGATACGAAGTGGCATACGGCTCCAATGCAACAGACCCGATGTCCTACCCCGCTATGCCCCAAGCATGGTACGATGCCATCTACCATGACCTCGATGGCAACGCGACTCTGATCCAGTACCTCATCGCATGGGCGGATGGCAATGCAACACTGATGGAGACAGTCATGCAGCAGCTAGATGCGAACGCGACGCTGCTACAGCAGGTGATCACATGGCTTGACGGGAATCACACTGCCATAGAAGCCCTCTTCCATTATGTCGACGGCAATGCCACGCTGCTCGCACAGACGGTGAATGGATTGAACGGCAATAGCAGTCTGATTCAAAACCTGATTGGATGGGCTGACGGAAACACGACACTGCTTCGTACCGTCATGCAGCAACTGGAAACAAATGCGACTCTGCTTCGCCAAGTGATATCATGGCTTGACGGGAATCACACCGCAATCGAGGAGCTCTTCTTGTATGTTAGCGGTAACGCCACATTGCTCATGCAGGTAGTCAATGCGGTCGATGGTAATGAGGCCGACATCGCTCTCCTAGCGGCTCTAGTTGCAGACGACATCGACAGACTTGTGGCGCTAAACACGACCCACATTGAGGACATCGCCTCTATCTGGGCTGTGCTGAATATGCTTGGTGTCACTGTCGGGGACACTGACTACGATGGTCTGAACGACCTTCAGGAGATAGCGCTGGGGACGAACCCACAATGCATCGACACGGACTGCGACAACCTGAACGATGCGTATGAGGTCAAGATTGGCACCGACCCGACCGATGATGACACTGACAATGACACCTACTACGACGGTGCAGAGGTGTTGGCCGGGACTGACCCTCTCGACCCGCTAGACTATCCTAGCAGCAGCACGACCACGACAACCGCAGTAACAACGACCGTGACAACGACGCCCACAACAACCACCACACAGCCATCCACGCTAGCTGAGCTCATCATCATCGTCGGAGCCATGGGCTGTGTTGGACTCGTCGTCCTGTTGTTCCTGACCAGGAAGAGGGCAGATGCCAGATGATCTTCGCCGGCCGCACGGTGACGTAACCGATGTGGCTCATGAAGAACCACGGAGGCGATGTGGCAGCCTCCGTGTCCTATTCACTCTGTTGGATCGCCGAGGTCTGTTCGGCCTCAAGAGCTGGCATCCGCGGTATGTTGGGCTTCTCCTGATGTAGGCCGTGTCTGGTCACCAACACACCGCCAAGAGAGACTATGGCACAGATGGTGAGAATGGCCGGGAAGCCAATCACCGGGATTAGCCATCCTAAGATTGCCATCTGCGGGATAGCCATGATGGTAAGGATTGTGGGTTGCAGGGAATACAGCGAGTTCCTGTTCCTATCTGGAATTGCATCTATCAGAATCCTTTGAGTCAGAATCTCTGCGAAGCCGCTGAAGAACATGGTCACCGTGAACAGGCTGAAGAGAATCACAATCGGCACGACATGCTCGAAGGGCACCTGTATCAGGACAAAGGACGTAGAGGGCCACATGACGGTGATTATGTTCGTGCTCTCGCTCACGGGAGGGAAGAGTGTCATCATGAGTGCAACCAGTAGGTAGAACACGAACCCGCACGCCTGGAGAAGCCGGAATCTGGGAATCCATTTCTTTGGCTCAAATCGCCTTGACCAGATTCCTGACCTCTCAGTGGATATCACTCCGGGTGCAAAGGCAAGCGTTCTGTAGGAGGCCACTGCCACATCTGTGATGAGGTAGCTGAAGTAGAGTGGAAAGAGTATGAGCTCTCCCCAGACCGTCACGGTACTTGCAGTCAACATCGAGCCCACAATGACGTACTTGACAAAGGGTGTGCGCCATAGGTATCTGACACCCTCTCCAAGCAGCAAACGGTACTCGGCAAAGGATTTCTGCTCTGTCCGCATCTGCTCCACCTCAGGGAAGTCCCTGACCAGTCGAAGGACTAGCAGTGCAAACGCGACCGCTCCCACAGCTTCGATCTGGAAGACAACGGGTCTCCTCAGAATCACCGCGAGAATGCTCCCGGGTATAAGAGCGGCTGTGGCTGCAATCTGAGCAAGCATTCCAATGCGACCCCAGAATACACCGTACTGCTTCCTCTCTTTGTCATTGGGCATGGCGACACGATAGTTGTTGTCGAACCAAGCACCCCAAGAGCCCGAGAGCTGAGAGTTGCCGGCCCCCTGTATGATGTATATGACGACAATGTACAGGAACGGGGTCGACGGCGTGACGAACGACACCATCACGAATGCAGTCGCATATAGCAGATTCCCGAGGGCAATGACGTATCGCTGGCCTATCCAGTCTCCCAGCGCTCCGCTTGGGTAATCGAGGGCAATCTGCGCGATCATCTGAACGGCTACGATGACTCCCAGCGGACCAAGTCCTGCCAAGAATCCTCCGTCGCCACCGAGGGCTTCTGCCACGAAGATGGTGTAGAACGTCGTGCTCAGCGTGAACACGAAGTTGGCAGCGGGCATGAGCAGCATGAGGACGCGACCGAGATGGATCGCCCTCTGGTCTGCATCCGTGAATCCCAAGAATGACGCAGTTCGGCTCATATCCGAAGACCCCACATGGTGTTCAGTCAGGGCGTTCCACTATCATATAAGCCGGCGGTTCAATGCCATATAGCCGGGACACACACTGCGGAGTCATACATTGGGGCCACAAGAAGGAGTCGCCTCCTGTTGTCATCAGTGTGATGTCGTATCTGTCGTCAACAAACGCATCGAAGTTGGACGTGCTTGACAGCTGAACAATGCATGATGAGTCCTATGAGCATCCGAAAGACACAGTAAGCCATACCTGTATCATGGCATTGTGCGTGGGGAATAGGAATGCAGACCGGAGCCGCTGGCACTGCTGACGTAGAGTCAACAGACCACATATCTACGATACGATGGGTGAAACGGGTACTGCTGCTGGTTGTCATCCTTTTCGTCCCATACGGATTCTACGCCGATCTGCTGCCAGAGCTGGAGATACGGTCTGGCGCGTCCGTAGTCTGGAACTACTATGGCCGAATGTCATCCTATCCGCAGAAGGGCCTCTTCTTCTTCGACAATCCGTTTGCAGTTGTAGGCACCTTGATCCTCTGTATTCCCGGCTTCATATTCCTGCATTTCTTAGACAACCGGCCTATGAACAAATCAGCAAAGCGCATGGCATTGGTAACGGTAGTCGTGACACTCTTGCTTGAGCATCTGCTCGCCGCTGGCTATGTCTTTCTAGGCGGGCCGTCCTGGATGCTTCTGCTTCCGCCTTTCTCACTGACCCTGCCTATTCTTGCCCTCACTATCGCGCCTCTCATACGCTGGGAAACTAATCGCATATCAGGTAGATTGACCCCACACCGTAGTGATCCCGCTAGTGTCACACCTACGAGCGGAAAAGAACTCGACCCGGGCCGTGTTGGGATGACGATGTTCGGTCTAGCGCTTCTGGCGCCTCAACAAGTGGTCGGTCTAATAGGTTTCGCAGGAGTAACTTGGACCTTTGGCTTGACCCTCTCATATGATGCCGAGGTCTGGTTCTTTATCTATCCCTTTGAATTGGTACTCGGGCTCTCCCTGATCTATGGACTTGGATTTGTCTTTGCACACAGAGTATGGCTCTGTTCGATGGGGGATGCAGGTGAAGGAACGACTGTCATGGTTGGCATCCTCAGCCTGCTGGCGACACTCTGCATCTCCATCCTATCAAGTCCATTTGGCGGCTTATCCATGGCCGCACCCTTTCCGCTTCTGTTCCTTACGGGATTGTACATTGTATATCGGTGCAGGCAGATAGCCGCTCCTTCGGAGTAGTCCTGTCGCATCCACGCCAGAACTAGGACAAGAGAGCCGGCCCACAAATCGTATAACCTAGGAATGCAATCGCGAGCGGCGTGAGTTAACAATGAGAGAGGAGACCGGTTCGTACAAGGGTTACGATGGCACTGAGATGTTCCTTCGCACTTTTCATCCTGACAAGGCCCCACGGGCTGTGATTCTGGGAATCCACGGGCTGGGAAACCATAGCGGATTGCTCGCGTACGTGGGCCGGTTCTTTGCAGGAAAGGGGTTCGTCTTTGTTGCTCCCGACATGAGGGGCTTCGGGCACTATAGTGGACGCAAGGGTCACGTAGAGCGGTTCGATGAGTATACGTCGGATCTCCACACGTTGTTCAAGTCCACACAGGAACGATTCCCAGGTCTGAAGATTTTCATGTACGGCCACTCGATGGGCGGTCTCCACATAGTGAGGTATGCAATCGCGCACCCCGAGGGTCTGACAGGAATTCTCATTCCATGCCCCAGCGTATCTGAGAGACTGAAGGTCAGTAAGGGCACGAGGGCAATTGCTGCACTGATGTCTCGTCTGAATGTCAAGACCTACGTTTCAAACGGAATTGACTTGACGTACATCGCAAGAAACCCTGAGGTTGTGAAACGCAATCAGGAGGATCCTCTCAGGTTCGACCGCGTCACGCCGCGGATGGCTGTAGAGGGGCTTGGCGCGAAAGACAAGGCCTTTGCCTCTGCACATCTTCTGAATGTGCCTGTATTGGTTCAGCAGACAGGTGACGACCTCATACTGGTCCCCGAGAAGAACAAGGACTTCTACGACCGCATAGCGTCGAAAGACAAGACATGGAAGCTCTACGAGGGTCTGTACCATGAGCCGTTCGAGGATGAGGGCGGAGAGGTCGTGCTGGCGGACATGCTTGCATGGATCGAGGCCAGGCTCTAAGTGTTTCTGTTTCGTTCGCAGGCCGTGGTAGCCCTGAGACAGTTCTTCAATCGGTAGGCACCTCAGGTGTGCCAGCATCTGCTGTTCACAGCCCAATCTTCTTGAAGATGGCTGGCCAGACAAAGCCACCAATCAGAGCCACGAGGAAGTATCTCAGCGCTCTTAGCCATACATCTACGTTCGGGTCCACGCTCTGCAGAAACTCTCCCAGTCCCACCATGACGACTAAGACGATTGCCAGACCGAGAACCACTCGAAGGACGAGTCGCCATTTTTGGCCCTTGACCGGTTCGACCGAGAACTGCACAAAGCGCGCCTCCAGCGGCAATGCTACTGCAATTCCCATTACTAGGCCGCCCAGTGCGCCAAAGTTGTCGTCCGGCGGCAGTGGCACGAGGTATGTCGCTATGACCGTCATGGCTAGTCCGACCAGAAACAGTGTGAACCACAGATACTCCGCCTTGTACCTTGACAGGATGGTCCCCAGCGGCCCTTCTGCATACCACAGAATTAGGACTAGGACTACGCCAATCCACCAGCCAAGCACAACATCATCCAGATAGTGTACTCCCAAGTAGACTCTTGAAAGACCAATCAACACGGTAAGCACTGTGGAGAGAAGTAGCATCCACCAAGTCTTCACCTTTACTGCCAACCAGCCGAAGAGCATCGATGAGTTCTGGGCATGGCCACTCGGCGTGCTCCAGTTCGACTGGGCCTCGAATCCTGGATACAGATACCCTGCTGGCGGTCTTGGATTATGGATTGCGACTTTCAGCCAGTAGTTGCTCACGACTGCTACCATCAGGACCAGTATCGTGACTATGGACTCTTTCTTCCTGACGGCCCAGTAGCCGATCAGTAGCAGGACAATGTAGAACAGATCCGATCCAAGCTCAGTTATGAGCTTGAAGAACTCGCCTGCCCATGGCAGCAAGTTGCGGAGTATGATTGTCCAGTTGGGATCGAAGAACGTGATTCTCAGCCTCCTCTTGGAATGCCGTTTCTGCTAGTGGTGTTGGCTGTACAAAAACCTGCTTCCCGGCACAGTGATCATCGCAAGGCGGCTTCCATAACCGCTCTCGCTTCACAATGCTGTGGCAAAGTCTTATACGACGGCCAGCCTCTCGACTTTCTCGGCGACGTGAAGAATGGTGCTCGAGAAGCTTGAACCGAAACCGGTATGGGAGATATTCGAGAACGTACTAGTTGCGACACCAAGACCGTCCAAGAAAGAGGCCAGGATCAGAAGGGCCGTATCAGAATGGACCCGGAATCAGTCAGTCAGGAGGGGAACACGAATAGATGTTCGCGAGGACGAGGCTGGCAACCTTCTACTCCGCATCCCGGCGAGCCCCGGAAAGGAACAGTGGCCTTCCGTTCTTCTTCAGGGTCACCTCGACATGGTGTGCGAAACGAACAGGCCCGGCGGCTACGATTTCGACACCCTTCCTATCCCAATCAAGATTGCATCAGACGGAAACTGGGTCTGCGCTGATGGCACGACACTCGGCTCAGATAATGGGATTGGAGTTTCCCTGGCGCTTGCCCTGACCATAGATGAGGACAGTGGTTTTGTTCACGGGCCAATCGAGGTTCTTCTCACAGTTGACGAAGAAACAGGTCTCACAGGAGCATTTGGCATGGACCTGAACATCCTCGGGATCACAGGCAAGCTTCTCATTAACCTAGACTCTGAAATCACCGGGACCATCACAATCGGTTCAGCAGGTGGTGGAGACATGATAATGGAGAAGAAGGTCCTGTTCTCCAAAGGACGAGCCGGGCTCCAGTTCCTCAGCCTTGAGGTGTCCGGGCTGCTGGGCGGCCACTCGGGAGTCGACATTCACCTTCCCCGTGCAAACGCCAACAAGATTGTCGCACGTCTACTCTCTGCTGCACAGAGTGTAGCCGAAGTCAAACTCTGTAGCTGGAACGGCGGCACCAAGCATAATGCAATCACGCGAGAGTGTGTGGCCGTCTTTGCAGTTCCCAAGACCAAGTCTGATGCAGTGAAGAGAGCTATGGAAGATGAAACTGCGGCGATTCTTGGCTACTACCGAAGTCAGGTTCAGAACGCAAAGGTCCTGGAACCTGAGATGTCTATCAACTGGCATCAGGCTGAAGCGTCACCTTGCATGTCCGCAAAAGAGTCAACTCAGGTCATCAGGACCATCAACTCGATCCCACACGGATACCGCAATTTCTCGCCCGATGTGCCTGAGCTGGTAGAAACCTCAAGCAACTTGGCAGTGGTCAAGACCGAGGAGGGCAGCATCAGCATGGTTGTATCTGCCCGGAGCAGTGTCGACAGAGAGCTTGCCGCGTTTCGCAACTCGATTGCCGATTTGGCTTGGTTGGGCGGGTGGTCTGTGGATATGAAACCCGCATACCCAGGCTGGAAGCCTGAACCCGGAAGTGCATTTCTGAGCTTTGTCAAGAAACACTACGAGGCGGTCTACGGAGCGAAGGTGAAGATCGAGGCAATTCATGCCGGCCTGGAATGTGGGATCATTGGCGCTCACATACCCGGCATCCAGATGGTCTCGATTGGCCCCACTGTGAAGGGCGCACACACACCCGATGAGAAGGTCAAGATTTCCGACGTTGGCGTCCTCTACTCCCTGTTGAAGCGCGTCTTGGGGAGCCTGCCCGAACTGAGGGTTTGACACTCTCGTCCATCTCTGAGAGACCAAGTGCGATCAGTTTCTTCTCTGGGGGCCGCCCTGTAGCGTGGTCCCATCCTCTGTAGTCATACCACTTCTTGAGCTGAGCCTCCACGTCAGGCACATGCCTTTCGGTTGGCCCCTCCAGCGGCTTAAGTACGGTGATGGGGAGCTTCTCGTTCTCGGTCCTATAGCCAAGCTTCAGGTTCATGAGCCTCATCATTGTGAATATCCGCTCTGAGGTCTTCTTGAACTCCTCAATCGAGTAGTCCCAGCCCACGACTAACCTAAACAGCTCGACCATCTCTCTCGCAAATATGGGGTAGAAATTGCATATGACAGCCGAGTTCGTCATACTCCTGAAGTCCTGAACCCTAGCGGTAATATCTGCCTCGTTTGCGAACCTGTCCAGACTCTGGATGCCCAAGTCTTCGTCAGCCATCCCCATCTGCCAGTTGTACATGTCAGCAGCCATATGACATGCGCCTCGGGGCGATGTTGCGTATCCGACGGCCATGCCTGAGAATCCTCTCACGTCATGTTGTGCTAGGTCCAGTCCATTCACCTGAGGCGCCAGAGCCTCCTGACCGAACTTCCTGCCGAACGCCCTGCTTCCCTCCGCCATCACGTTTCCAATGCCCTCTCGAAGAGCTATCTTCTTTATGAGAGCCAGCGCCGAGTCGACTTCGCCCCACTCGGGCTTGATGCCGTCGAGATCATCCGCGGTAATCTTCCCTTCCTTGAACAGGTAGTACGCAAATGCGACCGTGTTGCCACCTGAGATTGTGTCTATCCCGTAAAGGTCCAGCTGCTTGTTCACATAGGAGAGCGCTTCATTGTCATTGTTCAGAATGAGCGAACCCATCGTCCCAGTGACCTCGAGCTCTGGTCCAGCGAACTTCTCCATGGCATACTTGCCCTGTTTCACTTCAACAACACGTCCGCAGCCTATCGGACAGCGGTAGCACGCAGTCTTTCCGACAAGAATCTTCTCCTTGACTGAGGTACCACTGAGGTTGTACGTGTCGAAACCTGACACTTGATAGAAACCAGCGGGGAACGATCCATACATCATCGTTGCCATGTCGACATATCCGGCTGTACCCAAGTTGGAGTACATTATGAAGGTGGGCATCTCCTTCTTCTCTGTGTTCATCTTGGCGCAGAATTCTTCAAGTTTCTCTGGCTCTGCCACTGGCACTTTCCTGTCCGAACCGCTCACGACAATCGCTTTCAGCTTCTTTGAGCCCATGACCGCTCCAATACCCGTGCGTCCAGCTGCCCTGTAGTGGTCCACAATAGCACTGGCATATTTCACAAGATTCTCACCCGCGACTCCAATCCTCATGACCCCTGCATTCCTCAGGCCGGTTTCATCCTTCAGCGTGTTCCACACGACTTCAGTGTCTTTACCCCAGAGGTGCTGTGCGTCCTTGAAGGTCACGTCAGAGTCCTTTACCAAGAGATACACGGGTGAGTCTGACTTGCCGCTCACGATGAGGCCATCATAGCCTGCGAACTTCAGGTCTGCTCCGAAATGGCCTCCAAAGGTACTGTAGCCCAGGATTCCTGTCTGAGGGGAACGAGCACAGGCTGAGGTCTTGCTGCCCGTGGGCACTGATGTACCGCAGAAGGGCCCGGTCACAATCATCAGAGGATTGCCAGGACCAAGCGGGTCAGTCTTCGTGTCAATCATGTCGTACAGCATGCGGCAAGCAAGTCCCGCACCACCTACGAAGTCCCTTGCCATCTTCGGGTCAAGTGGCTTCTCAGAAACCTTTCTCTTCGTCAGGTCAACTTCCAGTATCTTTCCGCGATAGCCCTTCATCCACATGACTCCTCCTCAGAAGTCCACAGGTTTGCCTTGGAACATGTACTCGTATATCTTCTTGATTCCGTCGCTCAGAATGTCTCTTGGTGTCATGGTTATGCTTGAGTCCATCATTGCGAACTCCACGAGCTTGTCGAGACCCTTATCGAAGTCCTTCTTGGTCACCTTCGCAGCCTTGAGGCTCGTCGGGAACCCGACCGCCTTCTGAAGTTCCCTAATCTTAGCTGCGAAGGCTCTTGCAGTCTTCTCAGGGTCAGGGTCCTGAATCCCAACAAGAGCCGCCAGTTCTGCATACTGCGCTGAGGGAGTTGGATTGTTATGGGAGATGAACTCAATGGTATATGGGAGTGCCATCCCGACGGCCAACCCGTGCTGCATTCTGAGTACGGACCCAAGACTGTGGCCGAGAGAGTGCGCAATACAGACTTGGGAGTTGCTGAATGACATGCCTGCGAGGTCGGCAGCGACCAGCATCTTCTCGCGCGCCTCCAGATCACCAAGGTTAGAGATAGACCTGGGCAGCCATTCGAACACCATCTTGACCGCCTTCATTGAACAGGCGTCGGAGAAGTCATTCTTCCACACCGAAACGTATGCCTCGACTGCGTGAGTGAGTGCATCGAGGCCTGTGTACGCAGTCATTTCTTTCGGCAGTCCCTTCACGAAGCTCGGCTCAAGAATGGCCACATCCGCTGTCAGTTCGGGGTTTATTGTCGCGAACTTGCGTCCAGTTTCGTCCTCTCGCACGACGATTGCGCGCGTAGCTTCCGAGCCTGTACCAGCAGTTGTCGGTATACACACGAGCCGTGCCTTGCTCCTCAGGCCCAGTGTGTCGAATGGTGTGAGGTCTTCCAGCTTCATACTGGGATTCACGTAGAGCACCCATGCTGCCTTTGCGGCGTCCATCACGCTGCCGCCTCCCACTGCGACTATGAGTTCCGTCTTCTGGTCAGTCATCGCCTTGGCAGCTTTCTTCACGACAGAAACGCGCGGGTCCGGTTCAGCCTCCGCCCATATGGAAACCTCCCACCCCTTATTCTTGAGAATCTCCTCAATCTTTGTCACAAGGCCGAATCCCATTACGATCTTGTCAGTGACAATTAGGGCTCTCTTGCCAGACATCTTCTCAAGCTCGATGAGCGCGTCCTCGCCGAAGGCGACCTTCGGAACATTGAACCACCAGACCATGCTGTTCACTTCCTGTTTTCCAATATAACCTACTGCTCTCTGATTGCCTTCCCGCCCTTTATTTCTGCTGAGAAACTGTCAGGCTATCTGACGCACGATGCACGGGTCTTCTCGAGGACCTCGGCGGCTTCTCTGACCAAGCGTTCTATGAGTTCCTTTGCAGTTGGAATGTCGTCAATGCGGCCCGTGCACTCGCCGCCGAACATCAACGCTGTATCGCTCTTCTTGTCCAGCAAGTCATCAAAGCCCGAGCGTTCCAGCTGGAGGATCTTCTCGTTTGACTCTACTGGCTCTCCGAGGTAGAATCTGGGAACGTCCGCGAGGGTCTGCTCTACAATCATCTCCGCTCTCTTGTTACGTAAGAACCGCATAGGTCCGAAGAGCCCTCTCCCGGTAAGGGTCTGACGCTCCTCCAGCTTGACAATGGTTTCCTTCCACATGGGCTCGAAGTCGCTCTCCTTTGTGGCAATGAAACGTGTGCCCATCTGGACTCCTTTGGCTCCCATGCAGAGTGCGGCCGCTATCGATGCGCCGTCGCAGATGCCGCCAGCGGCTACGACGGGGATCTTGACAGCCCTTACCACCGCAGGCACGAGAACCATCGAGTGCACCGGTTCCCACGAAACATGCGCACCTCCCTCATGACCCGACGCCACAATCATATCTGCCCCCGCAGCCTCTGCCTTTCGTGCGTGATACACCGAGGGGACAACATGTATCCATATCAGGCCGTGCTTCTTCACCTCGGCCCAAGGTTTGGGGTTGCCGGCAGACGTCACAATGACCCTAAGGCGGCGTTCGATGTCAGAATCACTCTCTCTGGTCTCGATGGTCTGCTCTACAAACATCTGCGAGGCAATCGAGAACTCGGTTGCCACTGGTACGTTCACGCCAAATATGCCGTGTGTCTTCTTGGTTTCTTTGGCTACTCGTTCAATCGACTTCTGTAAGATGACCTTCGGCGGGTCTGTTCCAAAGAGACGCACCGCATCGACAGGCGCTGCGTCAGGCAAGAGTGTTGCTGCCATGCCTATGCTGCTTATGACCCCAAGTGCACCGGCATTAGAAACAGCTATCGCCAGGTCCTCTGTCTTGTAAGGACCCATGCCCCCCTGAAGTATCGGGTACTTGATGCCAAGCAAGTCGCACAGTTCGGTGTGAATGCTAGCCATGGGCAGAAGACTGCACATCCTCGATTTAAGTACAGTCACAGAGGAGATGGATGGCTCGTGCTCGGCCCCGCGAGCTCACGTGACGATGCTGCAGTGTGTGCCGGTGATGCAAGATTGTTCGACAACTGACTACTTCTCGTCAATGAACTTGGTTGGAACCTTGACCGCCGTCGCAACCAGCTCCGCAGCGGCCTTCGTGGCACGCATGACCTTCCCCATGTCTCCCTGAAGCTTGAACTTGTTCGCCATTAGCCCCTTTATTGGGTCGATCTTTCCAGCGAAGAGCTGCTTCCAGTTCTCATAGGGTCCCGAGTACACAAATGCAGGTTTGTCACTTGGAGTGGCCATTCTTGCAGTCCTGCACTCGCCATGCCAGAGGTCGAGGTAAAGCTTGATGGGTTCTTTGACAATCTTGCCGTCTGCTGTGATTTCGAATATGAAATCACCCTCCCATGTCTTGGCCGCGTCCTTGTAGGCCTGATTGACCTTAAGTAGTTCCCAGTACTTCGCAACCCATTCAGGGGATGGAAACACGTATTTCTTATCAGCCATTGGCTCTTCCTTCGTTGAATGCTCTGAGCGATGCGCTACATCGGTAGGACAAAAACCATTCTGTCAATGAAGAGGGTACTGACGGCGAGTTTCTACGCATGAGGGTTAAATACGTTTCATGGCCAATATATGCTTGAGGCCAACGCGGATTGAGAAATACCAAGATAGAGGTGATGCTCGGACTCGGAATCATGCTTCTGCTATGTTCCGTCATGACTCCTGTGTCCGCAGCACAGATTGAGATGACCGAAGAGCAGTTCGAGCGCGCGTATGCCGCGAATCCGAACAACCACACTTACGTGTATGTCGAACCTGATGCGTTAGGAACCACATCGAAGACAACACTACACGTCGATCAGGATCTCCAGATGAGGAGATATGCCTTTGATGGCAACGGCTGGACATACTACGACGCCGCGTACATTGCTCCAGATGACACTCCATTCGTCTGGAACATGTTCGGCACCATGTCCGGTTCAATCTTCTCCAACACGTCCATACTGCCGACATTCATCACTAGTATCGGTGCAGATGGTGGACCAGCGGGACTGAACACCACGGTCGAGCGCATGTCGTTCCAGCTCAGAGCAGGACAGGTCGCGTCCGTGGTCCTCGAACCAGACATATGGTACTTCGGGGTGCTTGCGATCACGTCTGAGGAGTTCATTCACCTGACGATATCCTCGAGACAGGACTATACGACAGGCTGGAGTGTCACGGTCGTCGACCCAGAAGGCAGAGTGATGGGTGGCGTTTCGGGAAGCGAAGGCGATAGTGTCGTTCTTCCGTTTAAGCCGTCCGGGCCGGGTACCTACATTGTCGGGATTACGGCGTCTGCGAACTCTCAGGGTATGCTAATCTTTGACCTTCTGCCGCAAGCTGTGGCACCTACACAAGTTGCATTCGGCGAGCTTGTGCAGGGTGTACTGTCGGGCAGCGAGCTCGTAGTGGAGAGCGACACAGGCAGTATTGTCTACAAGGCGAAGGCACCGACGGTTCATACCTACAAGTTCTACTCAGAGGATGTTGCACTGATTTCGTACTCATTCAACTATCCGGAGCTGAGCCTGCCTATCGTACCGCTTACACCAGTCAGCATGATGATCTCAAGTGACGCATTCGTGCCATACTATGACTTCGGGCAGAGGTACAGTACAACAATAGCCACCCCGACTGGGGACATAGTGTACTACCGTTCCTCCAATGGTGAAACATACTACGTGTCCGTGATGGGCGCAGATGATGTCGAGTATGCATTGTATCACGAAGGGAATGTGGCTGTACAGTTGCCTACCAACCAGGAGTTCACAGTCACCAATGACGAGAGCTATCTGGTCAAGAAAGCATACAAGCTCAACTTGACTCACGACTCGTTTGTGAATCTGAACTCCAGTGCATCAGCACTTGACTACGATTGGGTCGTGTGGGCTGTCTACGGCAACGAGATGTGTTTGACACAGCAGTTGCAGTGGGCGGCAACAATGCAGACTGCTTCGTTCTACTACCTGCCTGCGGGGTACTATGTCTTTCAAGTCACGGCAGAGGCAGGTGTCTCCGATGAGTTCGAGTTCAATATAGGTCAGGTCTACGACGAACCCACAGCCGTGATCTCTAGGGTCGGTGGTTTCCGTGTTGACTCCACCACCATGACCTACTACAACGCAACCCTGAGATTGCTCAACCATGACAACATAACTGTAAGGACACATCTGGTGTTCTACGACAGGTACATGATACCCACATCTAACACGAACCCGATACTTGCCAACCGGTGGAATGGCACCAACTGGCTTCCTCATCCGTCATACGATAACTACACACAGGTCGTGACTTCGAACACACTGACTGACGATCACTACCTTGTCGCAGTCTGTCCCTACAGGGTGTCTAACAACACCCCGACAGCAACCA
>Ga0316620_10000344_pt1 | contig 18467 bp, 12 predicted proteins | sample OWC_Aug_M1_C1_D5_FD_207651 | JGI IMG/M metagenome (GOLD analysis project Ga0316620, IMG submission 207651) | Wetland soil microbial communities from Old Woman Creek delta, Ohio, United States - OWC_Aug_M1_C1_D5_B | ecosystem: Environmental > Terrestrial > Soil > Wetlands | place: USA: Ohio... | reverse complement strand
CTTGATCTTCACCAACGCCTATGCCAACTCGACCTGGACGCGCCCCAGCCACGTCACCCTGCTCACCGGGCTGCTGCCCCACGAGCACGGCGTCGAGTACCAGGACAGCGTGCTCCCGGCCGATCTCCCGACCATCCCGGTGCCGCTGCGCGATCTCGGCTACTTCTCCTGTGCCAGCACCGGCTCCGGACACGTGTCCGACTACGTCGGCATGGCCAAGGACTTCGACCAGTGGGTACAGGTGGACAACCGGCCCGGGCCGGCCTACCTCGCGACCCTGCTCCAGCCCATCGAGCGCAGTCAGGAGATCCTGGCCTCAGTCCCCACACAGCCGGTCTTCGCCCTCGTGCACACCTACTACGTGCACGAGTACTACCTCGACGAGAGCGACTTCGCCCGGCGCAGCTTCGCGTCGCTGCGCGAGTGGAACATGTACCGCATCGACAAGGCCCTCAGCCTGCAGTCCCCCGAGTGCGCCGAGCGCGTGAGAGGCCGCTATGCGTACCGGGTGGCCGAGTTCGACGCCATCCTGGCCGAGTACCTGGAGTGGCTGCAGCATTCGCCGCTGGCCGACAACCTATGCATCATCGTCACCTCCGACCACGGCGAAAGCTTGTTCGAGAGCCATCTGGGCACGCAGGTTTACGGCCACATGGGCGCTCCCAGCCCGGAGAAGGTCCGCATCCCGCTCGTCATCTCGGGTCTGGGCAGGGGCGAGGTTGACGACCTGGTCAGCCTCAGGGACATTCCCGCCATCATCGTCGAGCTGGCCCGCAGCGGCGAGCTGGTCCTGCCACACAACCAGTCGATCGAGAGCGAGTACCTGACCGACGTCCGCAGCGCCGGGCACAAGGTCAGGCACACCTCGGTGCTACACGGGGACGGCACCTGGGTGCATGCCCGTTCTCCCGGGTTCTCGGTCGACGACAGGCGCCAGCGTCCGGATCTTCCCCAGGAGCACCTCGACCAGCTCATGGCTCTCGGCTACGTCCAGTGAGTCGGGCGGGCCGTGGTCCCCGGGGCGCGGACAACGACGGGCTGATCGCGCCCGGCCCGAGGGGCGGGACAGGTCGCCCTCGCTATTCGAACAGCTCGGGCATCTCCTTGCGCGCGTGGTGGCCGAACCACTCCAGGTAGCAATGGCCGCCGGGCACCACCAGGAAGGGGTCGGGAAAGGCCTCCTGGAGGTCTCTACGGACGCGGTAGATGGCGCGGTGCACGTCCTCGATCGGCTGCCCGTTGGAGAAGCTGCCGAGCCGCCACTCGGCGGAGGTGTCCTCGGACAGGGCCTTGGTCCGCGCCCGGTACCAGTCGATGAGCATGTTGGCCGAACGGTTGTCGCCCCGCAGGGACTCTACGTGCTCCTCATGCGCGCCGCTGTCGAAGCCGGTGAAGTGGTAGAAGCCGAGCGCCTCGCCGTCGACGGTGAAACCCTCGTCAAAGCTGCCCTCGAGGCGGCGCTGGCTGATGTTCCAGGGGGCGACGTTGAAGCGGGGGCTTCTGAGGATGCCCACGTCCGCGAAGAACACCGGGGCGAAGTTGATCCACTTCTGGTCGGTGAAGACGCCGGCACGCCAGTCGCCGCCGCAGTTGACCATGCAGCGGTCCTTCCACCAGTTGAGGAACCTGATCGCCTCGGGGCACGATCTCAGGCCGAGGAAGCCGAGGTTGAAGACACCGTAGCGCAGGCTGTCCAGCTCGTGCCAGACCGCGCCCCGGTCGGTCTCGGGCTGGAGCTGATGAGGAGTGAGGAGGAGGCTGCGCCGCTCCAGCTCCTCGAGGAGATCGTCGAGCCCAGAGAAGAGCACGATGTCGGGGTCGAAGTAGAGGACCCTGTCGCAGCCCGGCTGGCCCAGAATCGTCAGCGCGCCCGAGGGCTTGATGGCCGTGCACAGCTCCACGATCGAGTGCTGAAACAGCCAGCCGCGATCGCTGCCCACCTCGAGCTCGGTGGCAAACATGACGTGGTCGAAAGGCTCCCGGCCGACGTCCACGAGGTCGTCGTTGCGGTCATCCGCCACCAGCCAGTGGATCACCGCCCCGGGCAGGAACTCGCGCAGCGACTCGCACAGGGCACGCACCTTGCCCACGTAGTTGGGCGCCGAGGATGTGAAGGCGTGGATCAACGGGTCTCACCCCCAGGTTTCAGGTCGTCGAGCTCCCAGGTCGCTGCTCCGCCCTCGCTATCCGGTCGGCGCCAGCGGACGGCCTGGCGTCCATGGCCTCGACCGGCCTGGATCGAACCCGGTAGTAGTCCTCGACCATTTCGGCCACGGTGCGGACCGGCAGCTCCCGAATCCGTCCTGCAACCTCCTGCAGCACGTGCCGGTTAGAGTTGGCGAAGAGCACGAAGTCGACGATGTCGTCGGCCCTCGAGTCGATCAGGAAGCCGTCCTCGCCGTGGTGGATGCGATCCACGAAGCTCCCCACCTTGCGGGCGCAGGGAGGGATGGCGTGGGCCCAGACCTCGGAGAGCGTGTAGCAGAAGGTCTCGGCAAAGGCCGAGGCGAACAACGCGAGGTCGAAGCGACCCTCGGACAGGAGCTCGCCCAAGCTGCAGTGCTCGTACCTTTCGAGGTAGCGGACGCCGAAGCTCGAGGCGAAGGTGCGGCCTTCGGGCCCGGCGCCAAGGAAGGTGAAATCGACCACCAGCCGGGACAGCTTGAACGCCTCCTCGAGGATCTTCAGGCCCTTGACGATGTGCTGCGTCCCGAGCACGGCCACGCGCAGGTGCCGGCCGTACTCTGCGCCACCGAACGAGTCCTGCTTGGCGAGGTCGATGCCGTGGGGAATCAGCGCGTGGCTGACGCTGGCGAGGCGTGGGTCGAGGTCGACCAGGTGGTCGAACACGCTCGGCGTGGGGAAGACGTGCAGGACGTGCGGTCGCAACAATGCCGCCACGTAGGCCTCCCGCAGCTCCTTCCAGTAGCCGGCCGAGCTCTTGCGGTTGGCAAAGGACACGGGGTTCCTGGTCAGACACTCACCGACCCGGTCCTGGTTGCACCAGGGGCACGGCTCGTCCCAGTACTTGTAGATGTTGGGACAACAGGGGTAGTAGTCATGGTGGATCTTGGTGACCGGGATCCCCAGGTCGAAGAGGTCGAGGGAGTGCCCGATCAGGCACGACAGGTAGATGTGCGAAATCCTCTTCTCGGCGCACACGCGCTGCACCAGCTCCCGGTACTCCGGGTGGGTGACCCGGGTCTCGCTGATCGGGTGCCTGAAGATCCACGAGCCGAGCTCACGCCCGCTTGAGCCGTCGACCAGCCTGGCCCCGATCCCGTAGCAGTCGGGTGTTCCGATGTTCTCCAGGACGAGGTTGTCAGAGACCTGGTCATGGCTGCAGAAGTCCATCACCCACCGCTCGATGCCGCCGCCCCAGGAGTGCGTGACGTGGAGATTGCAGGGCCTGGCCTCGGGCCGCTCGTTCATTCCGAGCCCTGGCCGTCGCCGCGCCCACGCAGGGCGCCCCACAGGCTCCGGAGCGGGGCCGTGTAGCGCCAGGTCCGCGTGCGGATGATCCGGTGCCGCTCGGCGATGACCCGTTCCTTCTCCTCCAGCTCGGTGGCCAGCTGGTGGCGAACCTGCTCCAGCTCGGCCGCTGCGGCGGCCGTGGCAGCCTCGGACGCGAGACGCTGCGCCTCGGCCTCCTTCGTGACTCCCTGCAGCCGGCGCTGCTCGGTGACCGCCAGGGCCCGTTCCCTGTCGGCCCGCTCCAGCTCGCTGGCGAGCCGATCGCGCTCGGCACGGGCCTTCTCGAGCTCGCTGGACAGCTCGCGCCAACGCTCCTCGATACGGGCCGCCAGCTCGATGCTGCCCCCGAGCAGCGCCACGTGGCGCTGCTCGATCCGGGTCAGCGGCTCCGTGATCTCCCGGCGCGCGACCTCGACCTCACGGCGCGCCACTTCCACTTCCTCGCGCTGGGTCGTGACCAGGGTGCCGTACTGCTGCAGCTCCTTGAGCAGCCGGTGGTAGCGCTCCTGATGGAGCTCCCGCTCCCACTCCGCCGGGTCGCCAAAGAACAACCGGTCGGCGGACTCGAGCTCGTCCCGAATCCGATCCAGCTCGAGGCGCGCCGACTTCTCGCTGATCCCGCCGAGGAGCCTCAGCTGCTGGTAGGTCCTGATCACCCAGGGATGGACCTCGACCCCCGCCTGCGCCTGATCCGGCCCTGTGCGATGGTGGATCAGCTCGCGGGAGTAGACCCGCGTCACCACCTCATCGACCTGCTCCCGGTCGACCCGGGCCGCCAGCCCGACTCCGTCGCACAGCCGCCGCACTTGCTCCGCAGGGGCCTTCTCCAGGTCCTCGAGGTGCAGCCACACCCGGGGGTAGCCACGGGTGAAGCGCTCGGCCTCGAGGGTGTGTCGCAGCCACAGCAGCAACGACTTGGAAAACGGGATGCCGTCCCGCGCGGCCAGCGAGCCCGCCACCGCAGCCGGGTCCCGGACCGTGTGCACGAACCGGGGAGAGAAGGCGCGGCTGTCGAGAAGCCCTTTCCAGAGGCCCATCAGCCGGCACATGCGGGGATCCTTGACGATCCACAGCGGCTCGCCGAACGCCTCCCGCCGGAGCACGTCCTCCAGCCGCTTGCGGGCGTCCTCGGCCGCGCGTCCTTCGAGCTCCCGGGCGGACAGAGGCCGTGGATCGCTCCAGGTTCGTCCGCACTGACGGAGGAAATCCTCGTGGATCTGGGTGATGTTGCGTCGCTCCCAATAGCCCCGTGGGTTGTCCGGCTGGGCGTCGATCAGGTTCGAGCCCGGATCACAGCCGAGCTCGGCCAGGATGTTGGTCACCACCGACGTGCCGGTGCGGTGCATCCCCAGCACCACGATACCGACACTGGTCGCCACCTCCGCGATGGGAGCGCCGTGCTTCACGCCGACCCTCTTCCTGCCGATGCTCGCCATTCGACGTTGCCGTTGTCCCTTCGCACAAACGCTCGCCTCTCCGCCACCCACGCGCAGATGAGCGTCCGCAGCTCTCACCGCAGGATAGCCAATGCCGCTGCGATTGACAACTTCGGGCCTGGCGTCCGGCGCGGGGACGGAGGGACGGCGAGTGCCCGTGCGCCCCCCGTGCCCGGCGAAGGGGCGATGGGCCCTTCTCGCTCAGCCCCCGGCGGCGAGCTCGTCCTGCTTGTGAGTCTCGATAACGCAGTCGGACAGGGGCCGCGCACTGCACAGGAGCACGTAGCCCCTGGCCACGAGCTCGTCGGAGAGGGCGAACTGGTCGGCCTGGTCCACTTCGCCGCTGACCAGCCTGCCAACGCAGGTGGCGCAGGTCCCGGAGCGACAGCTCCAGGGCAAGCCCTCGAGCCCGCTCTCCTCGGCGCGATCCAGGATGCATTCGTCCTCCGGGCATTCGAATCGCCACTCGCCTACTGGCGTGATCAGCGTGATCGTGAAACGGGCCAAATCGTCACCTCCTCCCCCATGGTCGCACAGGGAGGCTATCCTGGGAGAGGTGCACCCTCCCCCGGATCCGCCGCAGGACCGCGTCGCCCAGGCCGTACGCGACCTGCTGGAGCGGGCATGGTCCGCCTTGAAGGGGCTCGTCGTCGCCCTCCTCCCCTACCCCGAGAACCAGCGGCTAGCCTCGGCCTGGGGCGTCGACGCCGGGCCGTCCTCGGCCCTCCTCGGAGTCATCGAGTCAACGGTCGGGCTCGGCCTGTTCTTCTTCGGGGCCGTCGAGGCTGTCGAGGGCGGATCCCTGCTCCTCTCCGGCCTCCTGCTCGAGAACTGGTCCCCGGAGCTCAGCACCCAGCACTTCCAGGGCGGAGGCCTGATCGCCCTCATGACCTGGCTCATCCACCCGCTGGCGTGGCTCTTCATGCTCATCGCGGTCACCGGCGCGGTCAGAATCGCCGCCTACGTGGCCTCGCAGCAGGCCGTCGGCGAGCCCCTGCTGTGGCTCGTGCTGCGCACCACCCAGGCTCTGGCCCGCCTCGCCACTGCGGCCAAACGCTCCCGCGACCTCGGCCCGCTGCGTCCGGACCGTCAAGGCCGAGGCGCCGGGTGCGACCTCGAGATCGTCACCTGCCGCGAGCGTCCCGAGTGGACCGACGGCACCACCCTCGAGATCGAAGGCCGGTTCTTCCGCCCCATTGCAGCGGGTCAAGAGGTCGCGGACGGTCCCCACTGGGCGATCGCTTACCGCTTTCGCGAGCTCGAGCCCAACGCCGTGATTCGCGGCCTGGTCCACTACCGCGACACCGTCGTGCCGGCGAGCCCGGCGGACGACCAGGAAGCTCCGTAGAGTCGCTCTCAGCAGGGTCGGGAGCTCGCCGTCGATCGACCTCGACGACAGGTTGATCAGGCAGAGTATGCTACGCCATGCGCCTCGCAGCCGTTATCTTCGACATGGACGGCGTGCTCGTGGACTCCGAGCCGACCTACGACCGCGAGACCGCAGCCTACCTGCGCGAGCTCGGCGTCGAGCCCGATCCCGACCTCTTCGACACCCTGCGCGGCCTGCCGCTGGCCGAGGTGTGGACAACCATCGCGCGCCACCACCGGCTGCCCCACCCGGTGGAAGAGCTTGCGGCCGAGAGCGTCCGGCGCTTGAACGCCTACTTCGAGCAGGTCGACCGGCTGGCGCCGGTCGCCGGCGTGCGCAAGCTCCTCCGTGGCCTCACCACCGACGGCATCCGCCTCGCCGTGGCATCGTCCTCGGTGGCGAGCCGGGTCCAGATCATCCTTGACCGCCTCGCGATCGCCCGCCACTTCGACGCAGTCGTGAGCGGGGATCTGGTCGGCCGGGGCAAGCCCGACCCGGAGATCTTCCTCACCGCCGCCCGCCGGTTGGAAGTGGAACCGTCCTCCTGCGTCGTAGTCGAGGACAGCGCGCGAGGGGTCGCAGCCGCGCTGGCTGCCGGCATGCGCTGCGTGGCCTACGCTCCTGACCCCTCGCACAGCGCGGGCCTGGAAGGCGCCGACCTGGTGGTGTCCGACTTTCGGGTGATCACGCCCGAGCGCCTGCGCGACCTCGTCGCCAGGTCCCGAGGCGGTGCACCGCCTGCCGCCCCCAGCCTAGCCCGGAAACCCTGACGGGCCTCTACTCGGCGGTCCCCACCGCGTGGCCATAGCCGATGATGCTGTAGAGCTCGAGGCGGAACCCGGCGGCGGCCAGCTCGCTGCGGATTTCCTCCTCGTTAAAGAGGTGCACGAAGCTCGGAGCGAGGAAGTCGCCGAGCTCGTGGGCTTCCCCTCCGCAGACCCGGCGCACCGCGCTCGCCACTGCGCGGGCGACCGCGAACCGCCGCTCCTGCCCGCGACGAAACAGGAACGAGAGCAGCACCGGTGCGCCCGGCTTGAGATGGTCGCGCACGGCCCGCAACAGCGTGATGCGGGTCGTGCGTCCCTGGATCAGCATGTAGGCGCTCCAGCCGATGATGGCGCCCTCGTAGGTCGAGGTCAGCGCCGGGCAGCGGTCGCGCTCCATGGGTCGGATCACGGCCTCGCAACCCTGCTCCGCGAGCAGCCGGTTGCCGTACTCCACCAGCTCCGGGTTGCACTCATAGCCGTCCACGCGAATGCCGCGCGCGGCCAGGACCAGCATCTCGCGCCCGGCGCCGGCGGCGAGCACCAGAATCGCCCGCGCCTGGCCGAAGTAGCGGCGGATGGCGTCGTCCTCCCAGCCGAACAGCCCGCCCAGGTTGTGGTCGGCGCCGAGGTAGCGCGACGAACCCAGGAAGTAGTCGCGGTCGATCTGGTGGAGGTGGTTCCGGCGCAGGGCTCCCAGCCACAGCCCGGCGTGGACGGCGTTGACGAACGATAGCGTCCCCTCCAGCCCCCGCATCAGCCGCTGCGTGAGGGAATGGAGACCGAGCAGGATGGGGCGACGTGCCATCGATGGTCGCTGGACCCGGAGCGGAGTGTACCCGCTCCTCCCCGCCGCTGCTCTTCCCGGAGCGCACGAGGACCGGGCTATGATACGGCGATGTCCGCGCCCCGTTCGCCCACCTCCCTGGTCACTGCCCTGCCCCTTGTCGGCCTCGCCCTGTCCGGCTTCGCCGGCCTCATTTACGAGGTGGTGTGGACGCGGGCGGTCGCCACCCTGTTCGGCTCGGTGGTGTCGGCTTCGGGCCTGCTCCTGGCCCTGTTCATGGGCGGCCTCGGCGCCGGCTCAGCGCTCGGCGCGCGCTGGGCCTCCCGCTGCCGACGCCCCCTCTTCGCCTTCGGCGCGGTCGAGCTCGCGGTCGGCTCCCTGGCCCTCGTCACACCCTTCGCGCTCCGCGCCGTCACCCCCCTGGTCGCCCGCCTCGACGCCGGCCTGCCCGACCAGCTGGCGCCGCTCGTGCCGGCGGCGTTGAGCCTCGCCATCCTGGGGCCGATCGTGGTCCTGCTCGGCGCCACCTTTCCCCTGTTCATGGCCCATGCCGCTCCCGGCCCCGACCGTGTCGGCGAGGTCTCCGGCCGCGTCTACGGGATCAACACGGTGGGCGCCGTCGTCGGGACGCTGGCTGCCGGCTTCGTCCTCCTGCCGACGCTCGGCATCCGCTCAAGCCTGATCGTGGCGGCCAGCGCCGATCTGGCGGTGGGTACGCTGTGCGTCGCCCTGGGCCGGGCCCGGGGGAGGGAGCTGCCTCTACCGCTCGCGGCATCCCGGGAGCGAAGCTCGACCCGCGACGAGCGGCGAGCAGTTGCGATCGCCTGCCTCGGTGGCGCCGCTGCTCTGATCCTGGAGGTCGCCTGGTTCCGTGCCCTGGTGCTGATCTTCGGCTCCTCGGTCTACGCCATGTCGCTGATGCTGGCCGCCTTTCTCGTCGGCCTGGTCACCGGGTCGCTGGCCCTGGCCGGCCGCGGCGACTCCACGGCCGACCGTGCCGGACTGCTCGGCCGCTACCATGTGCTGGTGGCGTTCAGCGCGACCCTGGTGACGGTGGCGCTGCAGCTCGTGCCCGGGCTCTACATTCCCCTGCTCAGTCTCAGCGGAGGTTCCTTTGCCGCCGTGACCGGCGGCAGCGTGGTCATCATCGTCGCGCTCCTCGTCGTCCCGACCACCTGCATGGGAGCTGCGCTGCCTCTGGCCATCAGGTTCGCCATCGCCGATCGGGCAGAGCAGGCCGAGGGCCCCGCCGGGCGGGTCTACGCCGCGTCGTCGCTGGGCTCATGCCTCGGCGCCCTGGCGGCGGGCTTCGTGCTCGTGCCCGGCCTCGGCCTGCGAGCGGCGGTCTTCACCGCCGTCACCCTGTCCCTGGCTGCCGCAGGGCTGGCCACTCTGGCCACGGCCGACCGCGCCGTCCGCCGGCTGGGGGTGCAGGCAGGCGCCTTGACCCTCGCTCTGTGGCTGGTGTGGGCGGCCGGTTTGTTTCCGTGGGACTGGCGGATCCTGACCGCCGGCTACTACGCCTACGCCCACCTCTACTCCGGGGATCGAGCCAGTGCTGACGGTCCCCTCGTCCGCCAGCCCGTGCTCGACCACAGCTACTCCTTCGCGGCGTCCGGATCCGGCGCGGCTGCCGGTCCTGCGGTCGCCCGGCCAACAGCAGCGACCGACGCGGAGGCGCAGCTGTTGCACTGGGAGGAGGGACGGCTGGCGCAGGTGGCGGTGGTCGAGGAAGCCGGGGTCCGGAGCCTGCTCATCAACGGCAAGGCTGACGCGTCGAACGGGCCCGGAGACATGCGCACTCAGCTCCTGCTGGGACACCTCCCGGTGCTCCTGGCGCCGCGGGCGCCAGGAGGACGAGCCATGGTCATCGGCCTCGGGTCGGGGGTCACGGCCGGGGCCGTGGCCAGCTGGCCCTTCGCCGACATCACCGTGGCCGAGATCGAGCCGGCGGTGGTGCGCGCCAGCCGCTGGTTTGCCATTGAGAACCGCGGCGTGCTCGACGACCCCAGGGTCCGGGTACGCGTCGATGACGCCCGTCGCGTCCTCCAGCGCTTCCCGGGCGACCTGACGTTGATCACCTCCGAGCCATCGAACCTGTGGATGTCCGGCGTGTCCCTGCTCTTCACTCGGGAGTTCTTCGCCTTGGCCGCCCTCCGCCTCGGCGAGGACGGCGTCCTCTGCCAGTGGCTCCACCTCTACCAGGTGGGGCCGGACGACGTCCGCACCCTGATCCGGACCCTGTCCGGCCCATTCCCGCACCTGCTGGCCTTCGGCGACGGCAGCGATCTCCTGCTGGTGGCGTCTCGCTCGCCCCTGGTCCTCGACCCCGCCACCTGGCAGCAGCGGCTGGCGGCGAACCCCGAGGCGGCCTCGGCCCTGGCTCGATCCGGGATCGGCAGCGGCATCGACCTAGCGGGCGGCTTCCTGGCCGACGAGCACGGCCTGCTGGCGTGGGCCGCAGGCGCGCCCCTCCACACTGATGACCACCCCGTGCTCGAGTTCACCGCCGCGCGCCGCATGGCGTCCGACCTCTCCGAGCCGATTCGTGCCGCCATGGTCCGCGCTGGCGAGGCCGCCGGCTCCATCCGCCTCGGACGCGCCGGCAGGGTCGGCGGCGGGTAGTGCTGAGGCCGGGGCGACAGTCTGCTACCGCGGGGCAGAATGTGACCAACTTCGCGCCGCTCCTGGCTCGCGGCTCGCCGTGAGTTCGGGTACACTCGATCACCCGAACCGCTACGGCGGCACGCGGGCTCAGCCAATTGCTCGAAGGGAAGACAGCGCACCAGGTCAACCGCCCATGAGCTCCGATGCCCTCCTCGCCCGAACCCAGCGCCTGCTCGCCGAGGCCGAGTGCGGTCGCATCCTGCTGGCGCGGGAGACCGGCAGCATGATGGTCTGCGGTCTGCTGGCGCCCGGGATCGTGGACCTCCTCGGCCGCTCTCTCGACCTCCTCCAGCAGGTCGGCAAGTTCTACGAGTCCGACAGCGGCGACCGCCAGCCACCCCGCCCCACCCACGACCTCAGCGTCCTCGACGACATCGCCGCCCTCATTTCGTCGACCGTGGCGGCGCAGGAGATCGGCGACCTGGCGTTCCTGACCGGGCACATGCTCGCCGACTGCCAGGACAGGCTGCGCTCCTTCACAAGCGCGGGCGACCACTTCCAGATGGCCACCCAGTGCGAGGTCGGGCTGCGGCGGCTCGCCCGCGGCATGGCCGCCCTGGAGTACGCCATCTGCACCTTCGAGAGCAGGGAGCTGCCCGAACGCAAGGGCGAACGCCTCGAGGAGGCGCTCGAGGTCCGGCGCCTCTACTGGGAGCTCCGTCGCATCATCTTCAGCGCCGGCGAGCCCGGCGATGACGAGCTCCCGGCGCGACTCAGGAACTTCTCGGACGTGATCGGGGCTCTCCGATCGCGGCCCGTGTTCTCCCAGGTCCGGATCGAGGATCGCATCCACATGTTCCGCTTGAGCGAGCGGATCGCGTCCTGGCTCGAAGGCGAGGAGCGGAGCTTCGAGGAGGGTCGCCTGCTGTGGCAGGACATGATTGTGTTCGGCGAGCTGCTGACCGAGGTCAACAACCGCCAGGAGCTGCGCGGCCATGATCGCAGCCTGATCGGCTGGGCCTGGGAGAACATCGGCGTGGCCCTCGACGACGACGTCCTCCCGCCGCGGGTCGTGGTCGGCCGCCTGCGCACCCTGCTCGGCCTCGACGAGGCCCTCGACGCGCTCATCCTCGGCCCCGAGCCGCGACCCGCCGCCGAGTGGAAGCCCGTGCTCGGGCGCCTCCGCAAGACGTTGTCGGACGGCGCCGAGCTGCTCGACCGGGAGGTCTTCCTCCACCCCGCCGACGGCGCCCGCCAGCGCTAGCCAGCCCGGATACCAGCACCCTTGAGCTCGGGCGCCTGGCCACCTCCTCAACCTGCCGCAGCTTCCCCGAAACCCTGAAGCCCGCCATGACCGCTTGGTCACGCTCTACGCTCGACCTCCCGGGTGCCGACGTAGACCGCGCCGGTGGTGCCGTGGATCGACACCACGTCGCCGGCGGAGATGGTGTGGACCACCCGCTCGTCGTCACCGACGATGGTCGCCCGATGGCCGCGGGCGTCGACGCAGAGGCCCTTCGCGCTCATGACCGCGTAGTAAGAGCGGTCGTCGACGCCGTGGGCGGCGACCGCGGCGTGCGAGGTCGACCCTCCCTTGGTGGTCAGGAGGCCATCCGCCGACAGGATCATGGGGATGTCCTCCGGGGTCGGGTTCTCGAGGATCATCAGCACTCCGTCGACGTCGCCGCGCTCGCCCAGCCCGGCGGCTGCAAGCGCGGCCAGGTCGGCCTCGTCGAAGGCGGCCAGGCCGCGGAACGCTCCGCCGCGAATGCCGAGGCCGCGAGTGGCCACCTCCCCCGGCTCCACGAAGCGGTCGGCGGGTTGGTCCGTACCGGTCTGCGCCGAGCGTGCCTGGAGCACGCTCAGGACGCCGCGGTCGACCGTGAACTCGATTTCCTGGTCGGCGCCCTCGAAGCGCCGCAGCTTGCCGGCCAGGCGGGTGAGGCGCTGCTCCAGCCGCGGCATCAGCGTGCGCAGCTCGGCGACCCTCTGGAACGAGTCCGACGAGGTGACGCCCCCCACCAGGTCGTCGCCGGCGGCGGAGAACTTGAACTCCCCCTCCAGCACCCGTAGCCCGAGGTCGGTCGGGCGAGTGCGGGGCACCACGCCAGTGAGGGAGGCGCGGGTCTCGTCCATTCCGGGGCCGGTCTCCGGGTTGACGCGGTTGCCGAAGGCCATCTCCTGGACGATGGCGGCTGTGTGCCAGCTGTGGCACAACCCCTTGATCTCCCGGTAGCGGGCGACGTTCTCGGCTTCCCATGACGAGAACACTGCCTGGACCGCTCCGTACAGCTGCTCCATGGGGTCGTGGAGGACGCGGTCGAGCTCCGGACCGAGGCCCGCGTCACGCAACGCCGCCGTGGAGCGCTCGGCGATCTCCCGCATCGCCTCCCACGGCAGGTCCTGCTTGTACTTGACGCCGTGCCGTCGCTTGGTCTGGTCGACCAGGCTCAGGGCCTCGAAGTTGAAGCCCCACACCGCCGCCGCGTAGGATGCGAGGAACCGGCGGTAGGAGTCGTAGGCATGCCACGGGTCGCCTTCGGCCATCGCCGTCGTGACCTCGTCGTTCATGCCGACGAAGACCACGGTCGTGAGCATGCCGGGCATCGAGAACACCGAGCCACCGCGGACCGCCAGCAACAGGGGCTCGGACGGCTCGCCCAACCGCTTGGGGGCCCCGGACTCAGCCGCAATGTCGCCCTCCAGGATGGCCAGGTGGTCGGCGATCTCGCGGCGCACTCGCTGCCAGTCGTCACGGTGGAGGTCGGCCCGCGGAATGTCGGTGGGCAGGATGAAGCCGTCACGGGTGGGAACGTTGAGGTAGCTGATGTAGAGCAGGCTGCTGCCCTTGCCACCGTAGCGGTCGCGCAGGCTAGTGGAGGGCTCGCGCGACTCCACCAGCGCGACGATCTCCTCCCGGTGGGAGAGGTGGATGACCGGAATCGGCCGCGAACCGTCGCCGGCTACGGGCGGAACCTCGCGCCGCGTGACTGCTAGCGCGGGCACATGGCTGCCGATGTGCGACCGGGCGACGTCGGCGAAGCTGACCATGCTGTTGAGGTCGTGCATGTAGCGCTGGAGGTTGGCTACCACCGTCTGCAGCTCTCGCGGTGAGATACCGAGCCGCTCGCTCATCCCCTCGTAGGGAGCAATCTCCAGCTGCCGCCTCTTGTGGTACCCCTGCTTGATGCACTCGAGCACGTTGAGCAGCTGCTCGTTGCTGCGCGGAGAGCCGACGAGCAGGTTCGCCAGGTCGAGGAGGTCGCGGGAAGCGAGACCGTCGAGAACCAGGTTGAACGCACAGGTGCGGATGATCTCGAAGCACTCATCGAGCCGCACCCCGCTCTCCGTGTAGACGGTTGCCACGTGGCGCAGGGCCAGGTAGCTCATCTCCTCGATCAGACAGTCGAGCTGGTGCAGGAAGTACCTCTGCTCCGGGTAGCCGGGCCGCTCCGCCATGTCCGCGATCCGCAGCCTGAGGCGGCGGGACTGGACGAAAGCGTCGTAGTACCTGCGCTCCTCGTAAGAGTTGACGAGGTCGTCGAGGTCCCGGAACAAGCTCGTCTGGTGCGCCCGGCGAATCCCATCGACAAATTCCGCAACCGTCCGGCGGGCCGCCCGCTCGACCTTGTCGCCGTCGAAGGCCGGGGCTTCGGGCCGGACGCCTTGCAGCCGCTCGAGGTTTTGGCGGAAGGTCCCGACGACGTCGGCGGGCTCGACGAATGCCCGGCTTCTGCGGGTCAAGGTGCGCAGGTGGTGGGCGTAGGCCCAGCGGTTTCGGGCCCGGATCCCCTTGTTCGCCAGCGCCTCCAGCTCGTCATGGAAGCTGGTGCCGAACTCGCACTGCAGCAGCTCCTCCTCGTAGGACTGCTGCCACTCGCGGATGCGGGTCGCGGTCTCGGAGGCGCCGAGCAGCCGCCTCAGGTCTTTCACCACCCGGGTCAGGACCCGGCGCGGCACTTCCTGCCCCCTCGACTGTGCGTCGGCCTCCCCGACGCGGTCGAAGCCCTCCCGGGCGAGGGCCTCGGCGCTGCCCGACTCGAGGAAGGCGAGGTAGGCCTCGGCCAGCTGCAGAGTCTTCGACCCCAGCGCGTGATGACAGCTACGGCGCAGCTCGTTGATGATCGAGCTGCCGCGAATGTGGACCTCGGCCAGGTCGATGGAATCGTTCCACAGGCGGTCGATCAGGTTCGGCCGGCCGACGACGTTGGACAGGTTGCGCACAACCACTCGCACCAGCGACCGCAGGCGACGGGCGTGGGGGCCGTTGAGAAAACGGGCCAGCTCGCTGGTCAGCCCTCTGACCTCGGGCTGCAGGTTCTTGGCACCGAGGTAGGTTCCCACCGGCAGGTGGCACAACCGCGCCACCAGGGTGCGGAGCAGGAGCTCGACCTCGCTGTGGTTGATGACGGAGTTGACCCTTTCGAGCAGCGCCGTGATGTCGCGGATCCGTGCGACGGCGACCTCCGGTACCCGCTCCGGGTCCAGGGTGTAGAGCTCAGGCTCGAGGTCGATGACCGTCGTCTCAGCGTTCAGGCCGGCGAGGGCGTAGATCAGGGAGTCAGTGAAGATCGTGCCCGGGGGGAACCTCCGGGCCACGAGCTGGGTGGTCGAGCCGTCGCGGACAGCGTGCAGGAAGAGGCTGCTGCGGGCGATGTAGGGGACCAGCAGGAGGTCGCCGCTGCGGTGCAGGCGGTTGAACACAATGCCGAAGTGCCCGGTGCGTTTGACGATGTCGGCCTTGGTCTGGCGGTAGGCGCGCAGGGCCTCGGTGGCGTCGCCGGCAGGCTCGGCGCGCGCAAAGGTCCGGAACAGCAACTGGTTCAGACTCTCGATCCGGCCCATCTCGTCCGGCGTCAGACGCAGCGGCGGCGACAGCAGCGAGCCGGAGAGTCCCTTGTCGCGGCGATCGGGGAAATTGCCTTTGCGCTTCAACCACTCGAGTCTATCAAGCGCCATTCCCTCCTGGCGCTTTGCGCGGGGCGAAGAGGCTCGCCTCAAAGCTCAGGAGGCAGAGGATCGTGTCGATCACCTGAGGCTGGGTGATGACGGCCGGAATCCGCATCCTGGCGCAGTGGCAACAAGCAGGCGTCGGGTGGTGCCGGAGGGATTCTGGGTGCACACAGTCTTGGCAGTTTTGCACCAGAAGCGGCGAGCTGGCAGAAGTATCGGTCCATGCACCGATGAGATTGCTCCTTGGCCTCCGGCGCCTGCCCTCGTCCGCTGCTGGTGCCACGCCGCCGCCCCGAGCGGAAGTGACGGGCGCATCGGAAGACCTGCCGCACGAGGTCGCGTTGCTCGACGCCGAGCGCCGCTTCCCCGACCTCGGGCCTTGCGAGCCGGCTGCGTGGCTGGCGCTCACCCCTCGCGGATGAAGGCAGCTACTGTTTCTCGGTCGCCTCGAACAGGCTCGAGTAGAACCTCCTGACGTAGGCCTCCGGGACCTTGTCCACCGGGTAGGAGCCGTGCATCAGCACGTGGACCCAATTGCCATCCCTTTTCTCCAGCACCCCGGTCTGGAAGACGTCCTTCAGGCAGTACTCCTGGCCCTTGTAGACACCGCAGTCATCGAGGTGGCAGGAGTACCAGGCCACGTCGCCGGAGCGCGAGAACACGATGCGCAGGTCTCTGAACTCAAAGCGTGTCCCCCGGAAGTCTGGGTCTCTCCACTTTTCAGCGTACTGCTTGAAGGCGTCCAGCCCGACCACCTGGCTGTCGGAAAAGAGCCAGAAGTGAAACATGTCGTCGCCCCACAGGCGGAACATGGCCTCGAAGTCCTTCTCGACAGCCCAGCCGATCGCCTGCTCGATACTCTTCTGAACCGCCTCGCGATCGGGCGTGGGTTCGGCGGCGCGGGCCGTGCCTCCGGCGATCAGGAGAACTACGAGAGGGACGAGAGCGAGCCGGGGAAGACACCTTCTCATGTCATGCCTCCTGTTCACGCACCTCGACCATCCGGGTCATCGCACAGACATACGCAATCCGGGCCGATTGGGTCTATGCCGAACCGTGCCGGGTCCACCCACTCGGTGGTTCTCGATAGCAGAGGAACGACCTCGACGAGAATTGCCGAATGTCTGAACCCGACACTGTTTCTGCTCAGGGCCGACGGCCTGCTCCCGCCCCCGCGCAGGCTGCAGCATGAGCGACTCGACCGGCCGCTGCCGGGCAGCCTGGCCAGCCGCCTGCTGGTCACGTCGCGGGGCGGCCTGGTGGTGCTCGACCCGGCCACCGCACTACCCGGCACCTCCTCGGACCGGGCTGAGGGACTGCAAGTTCCTTCCGCTTACCTCGAGCCAAGTCGCTCCCGCTCCTCGGTCAGGAGCCCAGAGGCGCACCGCACCGGACGGTCTGCGATAATGCCCGGCATGAGGCCTCTACTGACCCGGACCGCCGTCCTGCTCGTCGCTGTCTTCGCCGCCGCCCTCGGCCAGCCGCAGGAAGACCCCACACACGCGGAGCCCGCCAAGACCGCCTTGATCCTCATTGACATCCAGAACTTCTACTTTGCTTCGGGCAAGCTCCCGCTCGATCGACCGGTTGAGGCCAGCCTGCAAGCCAAGAAGCTGCTCGATCGTTTCCGTGTCAAGGGCTGGCCGGTGATCCACGTGCAGCATCTGCCCGCGGACCAGACCGTACCGGCGCCGACGTCCGGCGACGAGCCGTACCGCATCCAGGAAAACGTACGGCCCCTGCCGGACGAGACGGTGATTGGCAAGCACGAGGCCAACTCGTTTCACGGCACCGAGCTCGAAGCCCTCCTGCGCCGGCTGGGCGTGGCTCGGGTCGTGATCGCAGGGATGCAGACCCACATGTGCGTGGAGGCGGCCACCCGCGCCGCCGCCGATCTCGGCTTCGAGGTGGTGGTGGTCCACGACGCCTGCGCTACCCGGGCCCTCAGGTTCGGCGGCACGGAGGTCCCGGCCGCGCACGTCCATGCGGCGGCACTGGCGGCGATGAACGGGAGCTACGCGAGGGTCGTCTCGACCGACGAGCTGCTGGCCGAGCTGGAGTAACTCGCACGGCAGGGGTGTCGCGCGGCGACATCCCGGTTGCGCCCGGAGGCTTGGGCCGCAGGCCGGTCAGCTTCGGCTGCCTACCTGTGCGCCCCGGTCCCCTTGAGCTCGGGCGCAGTCGCCAGGTGCTCGACGAAACGCTCGGACAGGAGCTGGACGTCGCGCATGATCGACTCGGCGGTGGCGCCGTCGGCAAAGGGCAGGACCTTGCCCGCCCGCTTGAGCACCCGGCCGCGCGCCACCACCATCTCCACCTCGGAGCCGTCGGCGGCCCAGATCAGGTTCTCCATCAAGTTGTCGAGCCGGGTCGGCACCAGGTTCGGGCGATCGAGGCTGATCAGCACCCAGTCGGCCTGGCGGCCCGGGGCCAGCTCGCCCTGGTTGAGACGCAGGATTCGGGCCGGGACCGAGGTGATCATCTCCAGGAGCTTCTGGGCCGGGAGCAGGGTTGCGTCCTGCAGGCGCGCCTTCTGGTACTGGGCGGCGAGCCGCGCCGCGGCCAGGATGTTCTGGTTGTCGGCCGAGCCCGAGCCGTCGGTCGAGATGGCGACCGGGATCCCGGCGGCGAGCATCTCGGGCAGGGGCGGCATGCCCGAGCCGAGGATGGTGTTGGCGAGCGGGTTGTGGACCACTTTGACGCCGGCGCGGGCGAGGATCTCGAGGTCGCGGGGCCCGTTGTGGACCTGGTGGGCGAGCACCGTGTCGGCGTCGAGGATGCCGATCGAGTCGGCGTACTCGACCGGGGTCAGGCCGGGCTCGATCGCCTCCTTGAACCAGCGCGTGGTGTTCGGCTCCTCCGAGCTGTGCATGTGGAACAGGGTGCCGTGCTCGCGCGCCCAGGCCTTGAGCGGCACCAGCAGTTGGCGGCTGTTGGAGAAAAGCTGGTCCGGCCCGGGGCAGAAGCTGGTCCGTTCAAGCCCGACGATGGCCACGGCGAGCTCGAGGCGCTCGAGGGCCTGCTCGGGGCGGTCGAGGAGCTCGGCGACATAGTGCCGGTCCTGGCTGCCGAGGGCC
>Ga0316620_10000343_pt1 | contig 18514 bp, 16 predicted proteins | sample OWC_Aug_M1_C1_D5_FD_207651 | JGI IMG/M metagenome (GOLD analysis project Ga0316620, IMG submission 207651) | Wetland soil microbial communities from Old Woman Creek delta, Ohio, United States - OWC_Aug_M1_C1_D5_B | ecosystem: Environmental > Terrestrial > Soil > Wetlands | place: USA: Ohio... | reverse complement strand
CGCGTTTCCTGCCGGGAGTTGCCGCCGCAACGGGCTTGCAGTCGGGTGCGCAGGTCTCGTCGGCGAGGCTGCAGCAGTTCTCGCTCAGATACGCGACGAGCTCGTGCATCTCGGGAAAATTCGCCGAATAGTAGAGATAACGGCCGTCCCGTCGCACGCTCACGAGCCGCGCCTGTTGCAGCTCCTTGAGATGAAAGGACAGGGTGGGCGAGGGAATTGCGAGCTTCCCGGCGAGGTCTCCGGGAACGAAGCCCCCGGGACCGCGCTTCACGAGCAGGCGGTAGATCGAGAGCCGCGTTTCCTGAGCGAGCGAGCCGAGCGCCCTGACCGCGTCTTCATGTTTCATACTTTCAAAATAATGGAAATGAAGGCGACAGTCAATGGCGCGCTGGCGCCACGCGCTGCGGCGGACAACAATGGTGATCACGGCCGGCACGAGTCCGGAAAACTGACAGACCCGCTACATGACCGCGGCATCGAATCCTGCCCGCTGGCTCAACCGGACCGTGCTCGGCATCGGGCTCGCGTCGCTCTTCAGCGATTGGGCGCACGAGATTGCGACTGCGCTGCTGCCTTCATTTCTCGCGACGCTGGGGGTGGCGGCGGCCTGGCTCGGCGCGATCGAGGGCACCGCGGACGGTATTTCGAGCGTCGCCAAGCTCGCGTCCGGCTACTACACCGACCGTCTGAGGCGCCGCAAGCCGATCGCGGTGGCCGGCTACGTGTTGACGGCCGCGGGCACGGCAGCGTTCGGCCTCGCGACTAGCGCCTGGCACATTCTCATTGCGCGCGCGACCGCCTGGCTCGGGCGCGGCGTGCGTACGCCGGTGCGCAAGGCACTGCTCGCGGGCGCGGTCACTCGGGAGACTTACGGCCGCGCTTTCGGATTCGAGCGGATGATGGATACGCTCGGCGCGATCATCGGACCGGCGACTGCGCTCCTTCTGTTGCAGCTCGTCAATCACCACTATGCGACGCTCTTCGCGCTGACTTTGGTGCCGGGCCTCCTGGCGGCGGCGATGATGCTCGTGGTCGTGAAGGAGCGGGACCGCGCACCGGTGCCGCACGTGAGCTTCGGCGCAAGTCTGCGCTCCCTGCCGGCGCGCTTCCGGCAGCTTCTGGTCGCGGTAGGCTTCTTCGGTGCCGGCGACTTCGCGCACACGCTGCTGATCCTGCTCGCCACTCAGTCGCTGACGCCGCGGCTCGGAGTCACGGCGGCGGTGAGCGTAGCGACCGGCCTCTACGTGCTCCACAACGTCCTCTATGCGGCGTTTTCCATGATCGGGGGCGCGCTCGCGGACCGTTACGACAAGCGCAAGCTCCTCGCGACGGGCTACTTCCTCGCGGCCCTGATGGCGCTCGCCGCGATCCTGCTGCCGCTCACGGTGTGGACGTTCGCCCTGATCTTCGCCGTGGGCGGAATGTACGTCGCGATGGAGGAGACGCTCGAGGATTCGTTGTGCGCGGAGCTGTCCACGAGCGAGCAGCACGGCATGGCGTTCGGCACGCTCGCAACGGTGAACGGAGCGGGCGACTTCGTGTCGAGTCTCGTGGTCGGAATCCTGTGGACCGTCTTCGGGACAGGCGTAGCCTTTGGCTATAGCGCCGTGCTGTTCGTCCTCGGCGCGCTGCTGGTGCTGAGAATCCGGACTACGGGTGAATAGTTGGACTCTCGAGCGGCGCGGTTGTACCCGTCTTTGAGCGCAGGGCGGAGGTCAGCATCAGGGTCGCCGCGTACAGCACGACGACGACGACCAGCCAGCGCAGCCACACGAGCGGCAGCGACTTCACGATGAACGCAGCGATGAGCACGCCGGGCACGGCGCCGAGGGCCATGCCAATGGCGGCGCGCGCGTCGTAGCGCTGCAGGCGGATGAACCGCAGGCTGCAGACCGGCATCAGGAAGGCGCAGGAGCCCATCATGATCGGGAAGGCCGCCCGCGGATCCATGCCGAGCAGGCTCACGAGGATGAGGCAGGGCCCGTAGAGTCCGAGACCGAGGGTCATCAACGCGCCCAGCACGAAATTCACGGCAAGGGCAAAGACCAGGTGACCGCCGGTGAGCGAGAGAGCGGTGCCACCTGCGGAGGTCCAACCCATGTTGGCGCCGAGGAACAGGAGAGCGGCGACGAGCAGCACGCCGCCGAGCCCGAGCTGGATCGCCCGCCGCGGCAAACGGGCCACGATGCCCGCTCCGAGCCAGGATCCGAACACCGCGGCGGCGATCATGCTGACGAGCGTCGTGAGGTCGACCTCGACCAGCACGGTGAAGATGAGCGCCTGGGCCAGCGTCGGCAGCGTGTACCCGGCGTTCAGCGTGCCCGGAATCTGTTCGTCCGGCATGCGCTTCTGCATCTTGAGGATGGCGGTCGTCGGCGCGAAGGAGCCGATGCCGAGGGTATCGAAGAAGTTGGTCACGAAACCGAGCACGGTGTCGGCGAAGCGCGGCCGATGGGAGTCGGCTGCCGCCCGCGTGTGTTCGACGGCATACCATCGCCAGAGGTACGACACGGCGACGAGCGCGAGCGCGGCAAGCAACAGGTAGCGCAGATGTGTCTCGGTCATGGCACGCCTTTCGCGGCCCCGGCTGGCCGCCGGCACAGTGTAACCCGGACCGCCGCGGCTTATGGGCGCTTCGTGGCGGCCGCGATTTCGTCGAGCATCGAGGCGAGCGTTGCCGGCGCCGTGACGTGCGGATTGTGGGTCGAGTCGATCTCGAGGTACTGCCAGCCTTCGCGGCGGGCGCGGTCGGCAAACGGGCGAAAGCCGTCGCCCTGCATCGGCCGCAGGCAGTAGATGTAGGTCTTCGGCAGCCGGTCGACGGCACCCGTGAGGTGTACGGGCTGCTCGAGCGATTTGAGCGGATGCATGACCCGCCGCGGCAAGGTCCAGGCGAGATCCTCCTCGCTCATGTCCGCTGCCGTTGGAATTGGCGGCACGCGCCAGCCGCCGCCTTCTTTCCGGGCCGATTCCCGCATGGCTGCAGGCACTTCCGGCGGCTGCAGATCGAACAAGGACTGTCCGTCACGCGGCACGAAGGCGTCGAGGTAGACGAGCCGCGAGAGGCGCGCGGCGGCGCGGTCGGCCACGGCCGTCGCGACCATGCCACCATAACTGTGACCGATCAGGATAACCTCGGTGAGGTCCTCGTACTCGAGCACCCCGAGCACATCGGCGATGTGCGTATCGAGCCCGACCCCGGGGCTCGCGAGGTGTGCGCGCTCGCCGAGACCGGTGTAGGAAGGCGTGAAGATCTCGTGGCCACGCGCGCGCATGAGCGGGCGCATCTTCTTCCAGGCCCAGCCGGCGGCCCAGGCGCCGTGCGCGACGAGGAAGGTTGCCACGGTGCGGCGGGTCAGACGTTGATGTGAAAGATGCGCTCGGCGTTGCCGTGCGCGACCTTCTGCTTGTCCGCGTCCGGGATCGGCGCCGACTCGATGAATTTCACCGCCGGAGTCGTCGGCTGATACGGATAGTCGATGGCCCACAGGACGCTGTCGACGCCGATGCGGTCGATCGAGTACCTGAGCGCGAGGTGATCCTCGACGCCGCTCGTCGTGATGACGAAGTTCTGGCGGAAGTACTCGCTCGGCTTCAGCTTGTTGGTGCGCATGTTGTTGCCGAAGCCGGGCCGGCCCATGAAATCGAGGCGCCAGAGCCAGAACGGCACCGCTTCGCCCATGTGGCCGAGCACGATCTTGAGCTTCGGGAAATGGTCGAGCGTGCCGCTCAACATCAGCCGCACGGCGTGTGTCGCGACCTCCACGCCGTAGCCCCAGGCGGCGGTTTCGAGCCGGTAGTCGCGAAACGGCGCCGCCATCCCGTCCGACGGCGCGCGCGGGTGGATGTAGAGCGCGGCATCGAGCGCCTCGGCGGCCTCCAGTATCGGCCAGAACTTCGGCAGGTCGAGGTACTCGTTGTTGGTGTGCGAGTTGATGATGAAGCCGTTCATCTTGAGTGAGTTGATGGCGCGCTCCATCTCCTTCACGGCCCGCTTCGGATCCTGCGGCGCGAACGTGGCGAGCGCCGAGTAGCGCGTGGGATGCTTCTTCACCGCTTCCGCGAGAGCGTCGTTCGCGACGGTGGCGAGCGCGGTGCCGGTGTCGGCGTCGAACATCTGCACGCCGGGCGCCGTGAGGGACAGCAGGTGCATGTCGACGTCGTTGTCGTCCATCACCTTGAGCCGCCCGGCGTCGATGTCGAGGAGCTCGGGCAGGAACGGCGCGCGCGTGCCGGCCGGCGCGTTGTAGATCGCGTTCACCAGCAGCATGTCGAGATTGGTCCAGGTCGTATGCGCGACTTCGCGCAGCGCCGCCGCCACTTCAGGTACCGAGCAGGCCTCCTCCGTCGCGATCTTCTTCAGGCGCGTGCCGCTCTTCTTCGGCTGGGTCGTGGCACCTTCGGCGACACCTGCGACGCCCGCGACGGCGCCGGCCGCGACCGCGGTCATCGCACCCAGCATCTCTCTGCGATCGATCGTCACGGCGCCTCCCCGTCAGCCCCAGCGCGAGGGCTCGGCGCCCGGAACAAAGGCCTCCTGCGGCTTGCCGGTCTTGCTCAGCGCGAGCGCGTCCTTCACGGCGCGGCGCTCGCGCATCCGCTTGAGAAAATCGAGCACGCGCGGGGTTGCCTTGTCGCTCACCACGTCGGGCGCGAGGTCCGGGAGCACGTTCAGCATCGCGAACGCGTCGATGTCGGCGATGGAGTACGCGGGCCCGGTGAGCCAGGGGGTTTTCGCGAGCGCTTCCTCGACGCGCTTCACCGGGAACTTGAGCCGCTCGTGCATGGTTGCGAGCGTCTTGTCGTCGTACGAGCCGTCGATCACGGCGGACCACGCCGCGCGCCGCTCCTGCGGCTCGATCACGGCGATGTGCGACTTGAGCGCTTCATGGTCCTTCTTCTTCAGGACGGGCGCGAGGTACTTCGCGCAGCCGAGCGCACTCACGAGTGCGCCCAATTGGAGCCCGAGGAATTGGCCCCAGGCACGCGCGCGGTAGTGCTCCCAGGCCTGGCCGGGGTTGAGGTCGGCGCCCGGCAGGGCCTCGGCGATGTATTCGAGCATGAAGAACGAGCTCGAGATGATCGTGCCGTCATGCACCAGCAGCGGACCCTCGCGCTCGAGGTGCAGGCTCGACTCGGTGTTGCGCGGAAAGCCGGCGGCGAACTGTTCGAATTTCGTCGCATCGAAGTAGCGGCTGGTGAACGGTGCCTCTTTTTCCTTGAGCGCGATCAGGGGCTTCAGGAAGAAGGTATTCGGTTCCCAGTGATGGAGTTCGAGCATGTTGCCTGCCTTTCTAGTGGGCCTTGCGCTCGAGGAATGTCACGCGCGCGGCCATCTGCGTGCGCCCCTTGGCCCAGGTCGCCTTGGTCGCCGGACGCTCGTAGATCTTGCGCAGCCACTCCATGATGTGCGGTGTCTTCTCGTCGTTGCAGCGGTCCGGCTGGGACAGGGGCAGCGCGTAGCCCAGGTTGAAGCCGTTGATGTCGCCGAGCGACCAGGTGTCGCCCGCGATCCAGCGGTGCTGCGACAGGTGCTCCTCGAGGATGCCGGTCGCGTACCACACGCGGCGCTTCGATTCCGCGAGCTCGGCTTCCGTGAATTCGTTGAAGAGCGCCTTGCGCCAGGCGATGCGCCGCGACTCGAGCGGGATGCGCTCGATGGCCGCCTTCAGCTCCGCCGGATCGCGCTGGCGGGCCGCCGGGCCTACGAACACGCTCCAGCCGATCATGCTGAGCGAGGGCGCGAAGTAGGAGTCGAAGAAGCGCATCCACCAGCGCATGCGCCAGCGCTCCTTCGGATCCTTGGGCCGCAAGGGCGGGCCGTCGAAGGCCTCGTCGACGTATTCCATCATGGGTGTCGACTCGGTAAGCACGCGGTCCCCGTGGACCATCGCCGGAATCGTGCCGTCCGGATTGATCTTCAGGTACTCGGGCTGGTGCTGGTCGAACTTGAGCAGGTCGAGGTAGTGGCTCTGGTATTCGACGCCCTTCTCGGCCAGCGTCAGCATGGGCTTGCCGGAGTTGGCATTCGGCTCCCAGTGATACAGCGTCAGCATGTTCTCGGTTCCTTGGCAGGGCGTAGGGCACATCTTCGCATGTTCCGAGCTTGCGCGAGACTTGCGCTCGAAGCTCAACGCCGGGTGAAATGGGACCCGACGGCAAGCGAACCGAAAGGGGGGCGGCGCATGGCCATGATGAGCGCGGACGAGTCGGATTTCTCGCTGCGGAAGATCCGCATCGCGCTGACGGTGATGGTCGGCGTCGGCTTCGGAACGACCTTCATCCTGCTGCCGGCGCTGCCGCTCACGCTCATGCCGATGACGCGCGAGTTTCACTGGACGCCGACCGAATACGGCTTCGCGATGAGCCTGCTCCTGTGGTTCGGGGCGACGTCCGGTCCCTTCCTCGGGTGGATCGTAGACCGGCTCGGCGTGCGGCCCATGATCATCGGCGGCACGCTGGTGGTCGGACTCCTCGGCATGTCGCTGTCGCGGGTGACGAGCCTGTGGCAGTTCTACCTGTGTTTTGCCCTGCTCGGCGTCTTCGGCTCGACGGCCATCGGCTACGGCAAGGTCATCGGGGCGCTGTTCACGCGCCACCGCGGCAAGGCGATGGCCATCCTCGGTCTCGAGGGCAGCATCGTCGGCGCCTTCATCCCGCAGGGCGTGCAGTGGCTGGTCGACCATCAGGGCTGGCGCGGCACCTATTTCTGGCTCGGCGTCGTCGTGCTGTGTGTCGCGCCGATCGTGTACCTGTCCCTCGAGGAGCCCGGTACCGCCGGATCGGCGCGCACGACTCCGGTCGTCGCGCCGCCGCCAGCGCTGGAAGGCATGACGGCCGCCGAGGTCTACCGCTCGCGCACGTTCTGGCTGATCGTGACCGCGCACGTGCTCGGCGGCCTGTCGCTCGGCGTCATCGGCACGTACATGGTGCCGATGCTGATGGCCCACGGATTTGCGCAGCGCGCCGCCGCGGACTTCCAGACCACGATGGTGCTCGCCGGCGCGGCCGGCTCGGTCGTGGGAGGATTCTTCCTCGATCACACGCGCAGCGCCCGCATCTGCGCGCCGTTCTGCTGGATCTCGGCGATTTCGCTCGTGATGCTCGCGACGGTCACGGCGGGCGGCAGCGGAACGATCCTATTCTGGGTGATGGCGATTATCGCCGGCTTCGGCGGCATGGCACGCCTGCCCATGGCGGGCTATTTCCATACGCGCTTCTTCGGTTTGCGGGCGTTCGCGGCGGTGAGCGGCGTGCAGGCGGCGGTCATGGCCGTGGTCTTCGGTTTCGCAACACCGATCGTCGGCCGCAGTCGCGAGCTCGTGGGATCGTACGACCCGGCCCTCATCGTGTTTGCAATTCTCGCGGCGCTCGCCGGATTCATCTACCTCTTTCTGGGGCCGTACAAGTACGCGGCGCACGCCGTCGTGGCTGCGCCGGCGCAGCCTGCGGCGCACGCGGAAGCGGCCGTCGCGGCGTCGCAAGCGCCGCCCTGACGGCGCGTCGCGCGCGTTGACGATGACGGGCATCGGCCGCGGCGCAGAATCACCGGCTGCATGGAGTTGGCGCCGGGCTCCGGGCGGCCGCGCTCAAGCGTGCGTCTGGTCCCGGTAGAAGTTGCCGGACCGGATCCTGACGAGCGCGCCCGCGGGATCGAAGCTCACGCCGAGCGGATCGCCGCCCTGCGCGACGGTCTCGATCTGCTTCTGCAGCAGGCGCCTCTGCATCATGATGCCGCGGTCGCTGGTGCCGAGGTGCTCCTCGGAGTGCAGCGAGATCGGCCCCTGGCCCGCCTGCGCCTCGTAGTCGCCCGGGATGCGCTGATGATCTGCCTCGCTCATCTCGCCCCAGGTCTTGCCCTCGAGCCGCATCTCGAAGCGCGGCGCGCCCTTTGGCACTTTCATGACCATGCCGAGGACGTAATGGCTGTCGTCGACCGGCACCACCCAGGCGATGCCCGAAGATTGTCCGGCGCGCATCTGAACGTCCGGAACGCTCATGATGTTCGGCATCAGCCAGGTCGAGACGCGATCGACTTCCTGGCCGTTCTCGAGCTGGCGCACGGCCGAATAGCAGACGCCGTGGTCGGCATGGAAGAACTCGACTTTCGGCATGAGCGCAAACTGCGCATGGAACTGGATGACGCTCATGGTCGAGTGCAGCACGTGCACGTGAAACGGATCCATGATGTTGTCGTTCATGTGCAGCCAGCTGTAGGGAACGACCGAAAGGCTCGCGTCCCCCGTCGCACCGAAGCCGCCGACGCTCGTCCACAGCTCTTCGTCCGCCGCGATGCTCTCGAGATTGTCGTAGCGCGGCAGCACGGGCTTCTTGTCCGGCGGGCCGAGATAGGCGAACACGAGGCCGTAGCGCTCCTCGACCGGATACCAGGGCTGGCGTGCCTGGTCGCGGTGCCGGCCGCCGTCCGGCTCGCAGGGCTGGTCGAGGCAGCGCCCTTCGACGTCGAACAGCCAGCCGTGATAGCAGCAGCGGATGCCCCGGTCTTCGATGCGTCCGTAAAAAAGCGTGGTGCCGCGATGCATGCAGCGGGGATAGAGGAGGCCGGGCCGCCCCGTGCGGTCGCGGAAGAGCACGAGATCCTCGCCGAGGACGCGCACCTTCTGCGGCAGGTCCCTGAGCCTGGCGGACTCGGCAATCGGCTGCCAGTAGCGGCGCATGAGCTCGCCGCAGGGCGTACCCGGGCCGACCTCCGTCAAGAGCCCGTTCGGGTGCTGCGGCTTGCGCCCGTAGGCCGAGCCGGTAATGGGGACATTCCTGATCTCGCTATTCATGCGCGCCGCTGTCTCGGAACAGGCTGCGAGAAATCAGGAATGTCCCCAGTTGCCGGTCGGGCTCCGGGGACGGAGCTGGTGAACGGAGGCGACACGCGAGCAGCCGGGATCAGTACTGCTTCTTGGTCTGCGCGGCGCGCTCGGCGGCGTAGCGTGCCATCGCGGCGTGGCGCTTCGCGACCCCTTCCGGGTCCGAGCCCTCGGGCGGAAGCGACGCAAGGATCGCATCGTAATGTGCCCTGAGACCCGCGCGCGCCTCGGGATAGGGGATGATGTAGAGATCGTTCCTTTTCACGGCGGCGAGCACGTGCCCCGCGAGCTCTTCGGGATCCATGCCGGCGGCATAGATGGTCCGGAGCGACCGGATGACCTCTTCATCGACCACATAGCCGCTTTTCATGTGCGCGGGGCGCGTCTGCGTGGCCTCGGCGATGTTCGTGCGCACGTTCGCGGGACAGAGCACCGATACGCCGATGTTGTATTTCGCAACCTCCGCGCGCAGGGCTTCCATGAGCCCTACCACGGCGAACTTGGACGCGCAGTAGATCCCGGCCGGCCCGCTCGCAATCAGGCCGCCGAGCGAAGCGGTGCTCACGATGTGGCCGCCCTTGCCGTACGCGATCATGCGCGGCAGGAAGGTCTGAATGCCGTTCACGACGCCGCCGAAGTTCACCCCCATCATCCAGTCGTAATCGTCGTAAGTCGATTTCTCGAGCGGACCGAAGGTCGAGACGCCCGCCGTATTGAAGAGCAGCTGCACAGTGCCGAACACCTTCTCGACCTCGTCCGCGGCACGCGCGTACGCGGCGCGGTCGGTGATGTCGAGCTTGATCGCGTGCACCTGGGCGTCCTTGCGGTTCTTGCGAAACCAGGCAAGCGCCTCGTCGAGGTGATCCTGGCGAATGTCGGCGATCACGACCTTGCAGCCGGCCCCGGAGAACACCTTCGCCTGGCCGAGCGCGACACCGCTGCCGCCGCCGGTGATGAAAGCCACTTTGCCTGCGAGATCTTCCATAAAATCCCCCGCTTGATGTTGGATGAATGCTGGCAGACGATTCGACACCGGCGCAAGCGTCCGCGATACACTCGGAGCGAACAACCTGTCGCAGGAGTGCAATCGTGGAGCCTGCCATGCGCCGGATAGCGACCGAAGAAGCCTTTGCGACGCCCGAGCAGGTCGAGGCGATGACGACCACCTGCCGCACGACCTGGGACAGCCTCGATTTCGTCCTGTGGCGGCAGCTCACTGACCCGGGGAAGCCGAGCTTGTTGAAGGAGCGCCTGCTCGACGTCGATCACGAGCGCCTCCAGATCATGGACGAGCTCAGCGTCGCGATGCACGTGCTGTCGCTCACGGCGCCCGGCGTGCAGATGTTCGACCCGGACACGGCCACGGCGATCGCGACGAGCGCCAACGATCGCCTGGCCGAGACCATCAAGCGCCACCCTGGACGCTACGCCGGCCTCGCGGCCTTCGCGCCGCAGGACCCGAAGCGCGCCGTCAGGGAGATGGAGCGGGCGATCAATACGCTCAAGCTCAACGGGTTCATCCTCAACTCGCATACCAACGGCGAGTACCTCGACAACCCGAAATACTGGCCGATCCTGGAAGCGGCCGAGGCGCTCGATGCTCCCATCTACATCCATCCGCGCTGTCCACCCGATGCGCTCGCGAACCTGTACCGCGACTATCGGCTGGAGTCCGCGACCTGGGGCTTTCAGGCTGAGACCGGGCTGCACGGCATGCGGATTCTCCTGAGCGGCGTGCTCGACCGTTTCCCGAAGCTGAAGCTGGTGCTGGGCCACATGGGCGAGGGCATTCCGTACTGGCTGTGGCGCATCGACTACACCTACAACGCCTTCCATCCGCCGGGACAGCGCATGCAGCTCACGCCGAGCGAGGCCTTCAGGCGCAACTTCGTAATCACGACGAGCGGCGTCAATTCGCACGCCACGCTCAAGTACGTGATCGAGGTGCTCGGCGTCGACAACGTCCTGTGGGCAATCGACTACCCGTACCAGGCGGCGCCGGGCTCGGTGGAGTTCATGAATACGGCTCCGGTTTCCGCGGCCGATCGGCGTAAGCTCTTCCACGGGAACGCAGAACGGATCTTCAAGATCGCGCCCGCCTGAGGCCGGTCAGTGCTTCTGCGGCTTCCTGAGGAAGTCGTTGCGATCGGCCGTCCTGATGCGGACCGGAACGCGCGCGCCGCGGCGCACGAGCGTGAGCGGGACGATCGTGCCGACCGGCCCGAGCCGCCAGATGCTGCGGTAGAGACCGGCGAGCGTCGTCACGCGCTCGTCACCGACTTCGAGAATCATGTCGCGCACGCGCACACCCGCCCGGGCCGCGGGTCCGCCGTCCGTGAGTCCGCCGACGAAGACATGGCCCTGCAATTCGGTCGAATACATGCCGAGCCACGGACGGGCGGGGCGCGGGGGCCGGCCGGTCGACGACAGGTCCTCGAGGATCGGCTCGAGCAGGTCGACGGGTACGAACATGTTCGCCTGCTCCGCCTGGTCGTCGATCGGCTCCTGCACGAACAGCGAGCCGATGCCGAGGAGCTTGCCGTCCATGCCGACGAGCGCCGCGCCCGACCAGTGCGGATGAGCCGGGGCCGTGAACAAGGCTTCCTCGAGCAGGTATTCCCAGTAGCCGGCGAATTCCCGCTTGGCGACGAGCTTCGCCGTGAGCGCGTGCGCAACGCCGCCGTGGCTCATGACGATCACCTCACTCCCGACGCCGCAGGTGGCGGCGCTGCCGCACGCGAGCGGCGGCAGGCTCAATCGCCCGAGCGGATAAACGAGACCGAGGCCGGTTGCCTGATCGTACGCGAGCGGGTGCGCAGCCACGGCCGTTCCGTCGTGCGCCGTGAGCCACAGCGTTTCCGCCTCGGTGATGAGGTAGCCGATCGTCAGCACGAGGCCGTCCGGGCGGATGACGACGCCGCTGCCGATGCGCTCGGTGCCGAGCACCGAGGCGGTGAAGGCATCTTCGGGAATCGCCGCGTGCAGATACACGACCGAGCGCAACGCGGCATTGAGGTCGAAGCCGACGCTTTCGGCCCGCGGTTGCAGCTTCTCCGGGATGGCCCAATCGGACGATTCGGACATACCGAATGACAATGTCACGGGACGGCGACGGCTGCAACCGTGCCGTCGCCGGCGTCAGCAGAGCGCCGCTGCGCCCGGTGTGCGGCGCAATGCGATCAGCCGGACGATCGCTGCGTGCCAGGCGGTGGCGCGAACCGTACGCACTCTGTTACGAGCCACTCGCGCAACGTCGTCACCGCTTCGTGCACGCGTGAACGCGCCGGGCAGGCGAACCAATAGCTGCGTTCGCTCTTCACCGGCTCCGGACTCGCGAGCGCCAGCGCGCCGCTTGCGATCTCGCCCGCCGCGAGGCTCCAGCGCGCGAGCGCGAGGCCCTGACCGCCGACCGCCGAACGCACGATCGAGACCGAGTCGTCGAAGTGCGAGCCCCGGGTGATGAGAGGATCGTCGCTGCCGGAGCGGTCGCGCAGGAGCCAGGCGGACCAGGGCTCGGTGGTGCTGTGGAGCAACTGGTAACGGCGCAGATCGTCGGCGTTCAACACCGGTCCGTGTCGCGCAAGCAACGCGGGCGCGCACATGGGCACCAGCCACTCGTCGAGCAGCTTCACGGCGAGGAGGTTAGGCCATTGTCCGAGCCCGAAGCGGATCGCGGCGTCGCACTCGGCGCGCAGGAAGTCCACGGGTTCCGTCGAGGTGTGGACGTGCAGCTCGATATCCGGGTAACGCGCGTAGAACCGCGGCAGGCGCGGCAGGAGCCATTGCTGCAGGAATGAGACCAGGGTCGTGATGCGCACCGCACCGCCACCGCGTTCGCCGCGCGTGTCATCGACCGCGCGCTCGAGCTCCTCGAGCGCGCGCCGCACGCGTGGCAGCAATGCGGCGCCCTCCGCCGTTAACCGGACCTGTCGGCCGTTGCGCCGGAACAGGGGCTTGCCGAGGTATTCCTCTAGCGCACGCACTTGCAGGCTCGCGGCGCTCGTCGTCACGCCGAGGGCCTCGGCCGCGCGCGTGAAGCTCAAGTGCTGCGCGACGGCGACGAACACCCGCAGGCTGCCGAGCGGCAGTCTGCGGGTGGCGGATCGCCTGTTCGAAGCAGCAAGCGGCGATGACCGGTTGCGGCGTCGCTGGACCGCGATACGTCGGCTCCTTCGAGTCCCGTGCAGGGGATCTCAGTGCTGCGGCGTCGTGTTGGCAGTCTGCCGGGTCAACGCAACGCCCACCCGCGCCAGATGGTAGGCCGTGAGCTCGGGGCGATCCAGTTTCCGGACGGCGTGATCGACGGCCGCGGTCGTGCATTCCTTGTAGTCACGCAACGGTATGCGGCTGCCGGTCACCGTGGATGGGCCGCAAGCCACTTCCGCGGCCCGCTGCAGGCGCCGGTATGCGTTCAGCACATCGGCGTGCCGGTTGAGATTGAGATCCGCGAGTTGCACCGTCGCGGTTGCGGTCTCGACGCGCCCGTCGGCGCGCGCGGAAGCCGCAGCGAGGCCGGCAGCGAGAAGTGCCGCGCCCATGCCCACGAAGAAGATTCGCGTCCAGGGAGACTGTTCGATCTGTGAGCGGTTCATGGTCATACTCCTTGTGACGAGAGGTCACGACACATTGATGCTAGGAGACAGCGCGCGGTTGCATCGCGCGAGGCAAAGCGTGCAGGATTGCGCGACGAACGGATTTCGAAGTAGTGAATGGTCGTGAAGATGAACTCAAGTGCAGTGACCGACAGGCGCTCACCTGGGACCAACGCACCTGATTTCGTCACGCGTCCGTCCCATACTCCGCATACGCGCAGGAAAGTCACTGTCGTGGGGAAGCGGGATGAGCCCAGGCAACGCGAGGACGCCTCCTCGAATCGCGCTGACGCGTGTGGCGCTGACGGCCGGCGCGTGGCTCCTTGCCGCGTGCGGCGGGGGTGGATCCTCATCGCCGCCGCCGTCGCCGCCACCTCCCGTGAATACGTTGCCGCCGACGTCGCAGTCGTCGACTTTTTCCGCCAACTGCAATGGCGCGCCCCAATCCGGGTCGCTCTACGTCAACGCGGAAGTCGAACCGTACGTGGTCGTCAATCCCTCGAATCCCGCCAACGTCGTCGGCGCCTGGCAGCAGGATCGGTGGTCGAATGGCGGCGCGCAGGGTCTCATGACCGGCGCCTCGTTTGACGGCGGGCACACCTGGACGCTCGCGCGCACGCCGTTTTCCCGGTGCACGGGTGGCAACGCGACGACTGGCGGCGATTTCGAGCGCGCGTCGGATCCCTGGCTGGCCGTATCGCCGGACGGCACGCTGTATGCGATGGGACTGACGTTCGACGTCGGGCTGCTCGCGCCGAATTCGAGCAACGCGATGCTGGTCGCGCGCTCGATCGACGGCGGCCTGACCTGGAGTGCGCCGACGACGCTCATCCTCGACGGCCCGAATTTCGGCAACGACAAAGGCTCGATCACCGCGGATCCGGCGGATGCGCATTATGTCTACGCGGTCTGGGATCGCATCAGCGCCGCACAGGACGGCCCGGCCTACTTCGCGCGCACGGTGGATGGCGGGGCGACTTGGGAGCCCGCGCGCAGCATCTTTGATCCCGGCGCCTCGAGCCAGACGCTCGGCAACATCATTGCCGTCCTGCCCGGCGGCGCGCTCATCGATCTGTTCACGCAGATCGACGTCGCGGCGAGCGGCGCTGCGAGCGCGTCGCTGCGCGTGATCCGATCCGGCGACCACGGGGATACCTGGTCGGCGCCGGTGACGATCGCCGATCTGCTCGCGATCGGCGCCCGCGATCCCGAGACGGGAACGGCGATCCGCGACGGCTCGGATCTTGCGGCGATCGCAACCGACGCCGCGGGCACCCTGTACGTCGTCTGGCAGGACGCGCGCTTCTCGGGCGGCGCGCGCGACGGCATCGCATTGTCGCGCTCCATCGACGGTGGAGCGACGTGGTCGGCTGCGACTCAGGTGAACGCCGTGCCTGGCACGCAGGCCTTCACGCCGGCGGTCAACGTGCGCAGTGACGGACTCATCGGTGTCAGCTACTACGACTTTCGCAACAACACGACGAGCGCCGCGACCCTGCCCACGGATCTGTGGCTCGCGACCTCGACCGACGCCGTGACGTTTACCGAGCGGCACGTCGTCGGATCCTTCGACATGGAGGTCGCGCCGAACGCGGGCGGACTTTTCCTGGGCGATTACCAGGGGCTCGCGAGCGACGGCAATAGCTTCCTGCCGTTCTTCGCCATGACCAATAACACGATTGCCAACCGCACGGACATCTTCATCGTGTTGAGCTCCGTAACGGCAAGCGCGGCGTCACGTTCCATCAATACCGCTCCTCGCCCGCCGGCCGCGGGATTCGTGGTGACGCCCGAGTGGCGACTCCGCGCTCACGACGCCATCGTGCGCGCCATGGAACGGAGAATTCCGCACTGGCACCAGCTCATGGGCGCGAACGGCGTCGCGGGCGAGCCGGCGTCTCCGTGATGTCGCTTCAGCGCAGGCGTGACTTCAGTACCGCCGAAAGGGTATCGGGCCGTCCCTCGATGCGCGCCAGGTGCGGGAAGCGCGGGCCGTCGAAATACTCGACCTTGAGCGTGCGGTAGTAATCGTCGCTCTCGACCAGGAGCTCGATCGGCCGGTGGCTCGTCTGCGCCTCGGCGATCGCCGCGTCGAGCACCTCCGGTGCGTATTTCTTGCCGTCGACCGCGACCAGGGTCATTCCCGGTCCGGCGCCGGCGCGCGCCGCGGCCCGGTCTTCGACTGCATCGAGGATGACCGCCTTCTCGTCGAGGCGCAGGCCGATCGACCATTGGCGCTCGGTCGTCTTCTTGCGCTTCTGCCAGCTCTCAACCCAGGAGTTCTTGGCCGGAGTGTACGTGAGCTTCCAGCCGCTGCGCTCGAGCGCGGCAAGCAGCACGGCGGGTCCGAGCGTGTCGAGGTGCCTGCGGATGACGGGGCGCCAGTCGCCCGGCGCGATCGTTGCGAGGGTGTTGTAGACGTCCTGTTCGACGTAGGGCTTGAGCGCCGGAGCTCCGCCCGGCCCGGCATAGAAGCGGCGCATGAAATCGTCGAGCGACGCGCGGCCCTGCGTGCGCTCGCGCAGCTCCGAGTCGACGTCGAGCCACAGGAGCACCGATGCCTCGTAGAAGTCCGTGTCACGGCGGCTCAGTCGCCAGGCATCGGGCGAGTCATAGAGGTCCTGCGCGTCGACGGCCGTGTCGGCGAGCGGCCGCCAGCGGGCGCCGGGCTCGATGTCAAAATCGCCGGCGATCTCGGCGAGGCTCTCGCGGTAGCTCTGCGGCGTGATGAGGCCGGCGCGGGTCGCCAGCACGTCGCCCCAGAATTCGGTGAGTCCCTCGTAGACCCAGAGGAGCGAATCGTCCATGGGCTTCTGGTAGTCGGGGCTCAGGAGGCCCTGCGGCCGGCGGAACTTCCCGTTCCAGCTGTGCACGTACTCGTGACCGAGCAGGCCCGCGACGCCCTCGCGCAGATCCGGCTCCGAGAGCGCGTTCTCCTCGCGCCGGTCGTCGCTCGATTCGTGATGCTCGAGGCCGAAATGCGCAACGTGATCGGAGAGCGTCAGGAGCCAGGTGTAGTGGCGGTACATGCGCGTGCCGAACAGGGCGCCCGCTTCCGCGACCAGGTTGGCGTAGCCCTTGGCGAAATCATCCGGAATCTTGAGCGCGGCGGCGCTGTCCGCGGCGATGGCAATGCTGTGCTTGATGTCGGGGAGCGGCGCGGACCCGGCGAGATCGATACGCTTGGTGTAGCGGCCGATCTGCACGGGCGAATCGATGAGGCGCGTGAGGGAGGCTTCCTCGAACTGAACCGCGCCGTCCGGCAGCGTCTTCGAATCGAGCGCGCACGCGAGGCTCCAGCCGGCCGGTGCAATCACGGACGCCAGCGTCGTGATCGATCCGGCGTCGCGGCCCTTCGGAAGCAGCACGAACTCGTTCCACGGCAGCACGGCGAGCTGCGCGCTGCTCGTCGGCGCGGCGCTGAAGCCGTCGCCCTCGGTTGCGAGTCCCGAGTCGATGGAGATGTCGAGATGGTCGACGCCACGCGGCACGGTCACCGCGAGCGCATACACGTCGAGCGGATCGCGGCTCCAGGCGAGCGGCTTGCCGTTCGCCCGGATCTTAAGACCGATCATGGAGTCGAGCGGTCCCGTCGGCGCGTGCTCGCCCGGGATCCATTTCGGGAAAACGAGCGTCAGTGCCCCGGGTTTGACCGCGAGCGTGAGCTCGGTGTGAATGTGCTTGCGGGGTGCTTCGCGTGCGTCGAGCCGGACCGTGAGCTCGGCCGCCGGGACGCTCATGGCCGCGAGGACAAGGAAGCTGAAAAGGGCAGCGCGGGAAGTGTTGTTCTTCATGGTCCCCTCCTGGCGCCGGATTGTTACCGAACGGCCGCGGGATTCCCACCCATCTTTCACGGAAAAAACATGAATTCTTCAGGACTTTCGCCGCGTTCCGGAGGTACATTTCCGGCATGAACTCCATCCGGCGGTCCAAGGGACTCGACAGCCATCCGGTCTTTCGCCTGGGCAAAGCGCCCGCGAAGAAGGACCCGCGGAACCTGCGGCTCGCCGCCATCCTGCGCCTGCCGGTGAAGGTGCCGAGCGAATACGATTTCGACCTGAAGCATTCGCGCGTGCCGACACCGATGTTCGCGAACGATCGGCTCGGATGCTGCGTGATCGCGGGGCGCGCCCATCAGACCCTGCGCTTCGAGCTCGCCGAGCGCGACCGGCTCCTCGGAATCACCGATCGCGACGTCACGTCCGAGTATTTCCGCGAGTCGGGCGGCAAGGATACGGGGCTGGTCGTGGGCGACTCGCTCAACGAGTGGCGCAAGCAGGGCTGGCGCGCGGCCGGCAAGCGCTACTACATCCAGGCGTATGCCGAGCTCAGTCCGCGCAATCACCTGCAGGTGAAGCAGGCGATCTTTGCCGATATCGGCATCGGCATCGGGCTCGCACTGCCGAGAAGCGCCAACGCGCAGATCCAGGCGGGAAAAGTCTGGGACGTCGTCTCAGGACCGGCCGCGCGTCCGAATTCCTGGGGCGGGCACTATGTGCACCTGCCGGGATATACCCGCGCCGGGCCCGTCTGCGTCACCTGGGGGCGCAAGCAGCAGATGACCTGGGCGTTCTTCGACAAGTACTGCGATGAGGCATTCGCGATCATCGATGCCGTCGACCGCGCGAAGGTGAAACGGCTGCTCGATGCGCGCAAGCTCCGCGTCTTCCTCGGCACCGTTACCCGCGTTCGCCGCCGGAAGTAATCGCCGTGCCTGTGCACGGCAGCGCCGGGAGAACGTAATCCTGCACCAGCCGGATCGTCTCCTCGTGCATCCCGCGCTTGTTGTAGTTCTCGCGCGTCACAACCACGACGGCGTCTAGGTCCTTGAACACCAGGATTGCATTGCCGCCATTGCCTGCCATGAACCAGGCGTCGGTCTGGCGGCAGGTCGTGGCGTACCGGCGATGCCAGAAGAAATAGCCGTAGTCCTGCCCCGGATAGGCGTTGCGGTGAACGGTGAGCGCATCCTGGATGAACGGGGCCGGCAGGAGCGAGCGGCCGTGCCACTGGCCCTCATCGAGGACGAGCTGCGCGATCTTTCCGAGGTCGCGCGCCGTCAGGAGCAGGCCGCCGCCCGTCATGATTTCGCCCGCGGGT
>Ga0316620_10000342_pt1 | contig 18534 bp, 19 predicted proteins | sample OWC_Aug_M1_C1_D5_FD_207651 | JGI IMG/M metagenome (GOLD analysis project Ga0316620, IMG submission 207651) | Wetland soil microbial communities from Old Woman Creek delta, Ohio, United States - OWC_Aug_M1_C1_D5_B | ecosystem: Environmental > Terrestrial > Soil > Wetlands | place: USA: Ohio... | reverse complement strand
ATCGATCGCTGGCGTAACGACCCGCACCTCGTCGCACGCATCCACGCGGCGGCGCGGCGCGAGCGCACCGAAATGATGCACCGCTTCCTCGCGCGTTTCGGCGCCTGGCTGACGCGCACCCGGCATCGCGCGCGCACGGGCACCGAGTGCATCGCGTGAGCATCGGGCGGGGCGCAATCGTGGCCGCAGACGGCGGTCTGCCGGTCGAGATCATGGCTACGGCGGCGAAGTAAAATGCGCGTTCCTCCGAGCTGGAGCGCGCATGTTCAAGGACGGGCTGTTAAAGGGTAAACGGATCCTGGTCACCGGTGGCGGCACGGGCCTGGGCAAGGAAATCGCCGCCAAGTACCTCGAGCTCGGCGCGGAAGTCTGGATCGCCGGCCGCCGCGGTGGGATGCTCGAACAGACCGCAACGGAGCTCACCGCAAAGCACGGCGGCACGGTGCGCACGCACGCGATCGATATCCGCGACGCGCAAGCCGTCGACGCGATGGTGCAGCGCATCTGGGACGAGTCCGGCCCGCTCACCGGCCTGGTCAACAACGCCGCCGGCAACTTCATCAGCCCGACCAAGGACCTGACGGCGAACGGCTTCAACGCGATCGCCAACATCGTCTTTCACGGCACTTTCTACGTCACCCACGCGGTCGGCAGGCGCTGGATCGCGGACGGGCACAAGGGATCGGTGATCTCGATCCTGGTGACCTGGGTATGGACCGGATCGCCCTATGTCGTGCCGTCGGCGATGTCCAAGGCGGGCCTGCACGTGATGACCAAATCGCTCGCCGTCGAGTGGGGCCGTTTCGGCATCCGCCTCAACGCCATCGCCCCGGGGCCCTTTCCGACGGAGGGCGCGAGCAAGCGGCTGCGGCCCGACGGCAGCTTCGAGGACGCGACCGCGTCGATCCCGATGCGCCGCGTCGGCCGGATGCCCGAGCTGCAGAATCTCGCAACCTTCCTGATGGCCGACGGCTGCGAATGGCTCACCGGCGAGACGATCGCCGTCGACGGCGGCGGCTATCTCGCCAACGGCGCGTCGTTCACCGAGCTCGACCGGTTCTCGGACGCCGACTGGGAGCGCGTGCGCGCGATGATCAAGGCGCAGAACGAGAAGGACCGCGCGGGCCGCACCGCATGAAGCTCGTCCCGCGCCCCGCTGCGACCGTGGTCTTGCTGCGCGAGGCCGCGAGCGGCCCCGAGGTGCTGATGCTCCAGCGCACCAAGGGCGCGGCGTTTCTCGCCGGCGCCTATGTGTTCCCGGGCGGCGCGCTCGACGCCGCCGACAGCGACGCGCGCGTGCTGCGCCGCGTGACGGGCCTGGCCGATGCGGATGCCTGCGGGCTGCTGGGCCTCGCCTCCGGAGGGCTCGGCTACTGGGTCGCGGCGATGCGCGAGTGCTTCGAGGAGGCGGGCATCCTGCTGGCGCACGACGAAAGCGGCCGGCCGTTGAGCGCAGAGCGCGTCGAGCGGCTCGCGCGCTACCGCGCGCCGCTCAACGCCGGCGATCTCGCGTTCGCCGAATTCCTGGAAAGCGAGCGCCTCACCCTGCCCGCGGGGGAGCTCGCCTACATCGGCCACTGGATCACCGCACCGGGGCGGCCGCGGCGCTTCGACACGCGCTTTTTTCTCGCGCTCGCGCCGCACGGGCAGAGCGGCTCGCACGATGCGTCCGAGATCATCCAGCACGCCTGGATCCGCCCGCAGGAAGCGCTCGAGCGCAGCGAGCGCGGCGAGATCGAGCTGGTATTCGCCACCAAGCACACGCTTGCCGAGCTGGCGCAATTCGAGCACCCGCGACGGGCGCTCGAGCATGCGCGCAGCAAGCCGGAGGTGGAAACCAACCGCGCCTGCTGGGCACAGGGCAGGGACGGCCCGAAGCTGTTCCGGCGCGCCGATCCGCAGTATTTCGAAATCCACTGGTGCGACCCCGAGGAGACCGGCGAGACGGGCTACGAGATCCTGCCCGGGACGCCGAAGAAGCTCGACCGGCTGGTGACGCGCATCACCGCGCCCAATCCGGGCATGATGACCGGACCCGGCACCAACAGCTACCTGGTCGGCGAGCGCGAGCTCGCTGTGATCGATCCGGGTCCTGCCATCGACTCGCACCTCGAGGCGCTGCTCGCCGCCGGCGCCGGGCGCATCCGCTGGATCGTGTGCACCCACACGCACCTCGATCACTCGCCCGCGGCCGCGGCGCTCAAGGCGGCGACCGGCGCGAGCGTCATCGGCAGGCCGGCGCCGCGGGGAGCGAGCCAGGACCAAAGCTTCGCCCCCGAGCGCATTCCCGGTCACGGCGAGCGCCTGCAGCTCGGCGGCGTGACGCTGCGCGCGCTGCACACGCCGGGCCACGCGTCGAACCACCTGTGCTACATGCTGGAGGAGACGAAGATGCTGTTCACGGGGGATCACGTGATGCAGGGCTCCACCGTCGTGATCAACCCGCCCGACGGCGACATGCGCGCCTACCTGCTCGCGCTCGAAGCGTTGCTCGGGGAGGATATCGCGATCCTCGCGCCGGGCCACGGCTTCCTGATCGGCCAGCCGCACCGCGAGGTACGGCGGCTGATCGCGCACCGCCTGGCGCGCGAGGCGAAGGTGGCGGCGGCGCTGGAGCGGCTCGGCCGCGCGACGCTCGAGGAGCTGGTGCCCGCCGTGTACGACGATGTGCCGGCGCGGCTGCACACGGTCGCCGCGCGCTCGCTCACGGCTCACCTGGACAAGCTCGTCGCCGAAGGCAACGTGACGTCGGAAGCAGGGTGGTACCATCCGAGGCGGGGAGAGACATCGGGGAGCACGCGATGAGCACGCACGACAAGACCCTCAAGCTGGTCACCAATCTCGATCGCGCTGCGATAGAAGCGAAGCTCGGAGAGCTGCGCAGAAGCGCGCAGTCGTCGAACCTCGCCGAGGTCGCCGGCATGCTCGCGGGAATCGAAGGCTTGGCCCGGGCGAGCATGGAGCAGCGCGTGCGGGGGGCGCTCAAGTGGCTCGCCGGCAAGCCCGAGCACAGGAGCCTCACCGCCCAGCTCGAGCTCGTCGAAATCAACCTTCCCAATCTGAAGTAGCCGACGAACGGCGCGGCCAGGATCGTGCCGCAGTACGACTTCGACCTGTTCACCATCGGCGGCGGCTCGGGCGGCGTGCGTGCCAGCCGCGTCGCCGCGGTCTACGGCGCGCGCGTCGCGATCGCGGAATCGGGCCGCTTCGGCGGCACTTGCGTCAACGTCGGCTGCATCCCGAAAAAGCTGCTTTCCTACGCCGCGCATTTCCGCGACGACCTGGAGGACGCGGCGGGCTACGGCTGGAGCCTCGCCGCGCCGCGCTTCGACTGGCCGACCCTGATCGCCAACAAGGACAAGGAGGTCGCGCGCCTGAACGCGGTGTACGAGCGCCTGCTCGCCACCGCGGGGGTCGAGATCCTGCGCGGTCGCGCGGTGCTGCGCGACCCGCATAGCGTCGAGGTCGGGGGTCGCGCGTGGAGCGCGCAGCACATTCTCGTCGCCACCGGCTCGCGGCCCCAGATCCCGGATATTCCCGGCAAGGCGCTCGCCGTCACCTCCGACGAGGTGTTCCGCCTGGAGCGCCTGCCGCCGCGCGCGATCGTGGTCGGCGGCGGCTACATCGCGGTCGAGTTCGCATCGATCTTCAACGGGCTGGGCGTACGCACGACGCTCGCCTACCGGCGCCACCGGCTGCTGCGCGAGTTCGACGCCGAACTCGGCACCCGCCTGGGCGAGGAGATCCGGAAAAAGGGCGTCATGCTGCACTTCGGCGCCGAGCCGGTGGCGATCGCAAGGCAGCCCGACGGCGCGCTCGAGGTCACCTGCGGCGACGGGCAGCACGCGCGCGCCGAGCTGGTGCTGTTCGCCACCGGGCGCGTACCGAACAGCAGCGGCTTGGGACTGGAAGCCGCGGGCGTGAAGCTCGGGCCGATCGGCGAGGTGCTCGTCGACGCATACTCGCGTAGCTCAGTGGACTCGATCCATGCCATCGGCGACATCACCAACCGCATCAATCTCACGCCCGTAGCGACCACCGAGGGCATGGCGCTCGCCAAGACGCTGTTCCGCGGCGAGCCGACGGCGCCCGACTACGACAACGTGCCGACCGCGGTATTCGCCAATCCCAACCTCGCCAGCGTCGGACTGTCCGAGGAGCAGGCACGGGAGCGCCACGGCGCGGTCGAGATCTACAGGACCTCGTTTCGCTCGCTCAAGCACAGCCTCACCGCGAGCGAGGAGAGGATTTTCATGAAGCTGGTGGTCGACGCCGCCAGCCGGAGGGTGGTCGGCGCGCACATGATCGGCCCCGACGCGGGGGAAATCATCCAGGGCGTCGCGATCGCCGTGAAACTGGGCGCGACCAAGGCACAGTTCGACGCCACGATCGGCATACACCCCACCGCGGCAGAAGAGTTCGTCACCCTGCGCGAGGCGGCGAGTTCTTGATCTGAGGGACAAAGCCCGGTAAAAAGCCTGTAGTAACGGATCCATGCCCCTATGCTGCTCGAGTCCCGAATCAAGAAGGTGATCGGCAAGCTGCGCGCCATGGCCAACCTGCCGGTCGCGATCGAGCTGTGGAACGGGCAGCGTTACGACCTGTCGCCGTCGCCCACGGTCACCCTGCGCATCCCGTCTGCCGCGGCGCTGCGCTACTTCGCCAATCCCGACCTCGCCAAGCTGGGCGAGGCTTATGTCGAAGGGCATGTCGACGTCGAGGGGCCGATCGGCGAGGCGCTGCGCGCCGCCGAGGGGCTGGCGCGCCACCTGGGCGAAGCCAAGCGCGGCCGGCTGCCCCTGCTGCGCAATCTGCACACCAAGAAGGTCGACGCGAAATCGATCCGCTACCACTACGACGTGTCGAACGACTTCTACGGACTGTGGCTCGACCGCAACATGGTCTATTCCTGCGCTTACTTCAAGACGGGCGAGGAGACCCTGGACGCGGCGCAGGAGCAGAAGCTCGACCACATCTGCAGGAAGCTGCGCCTGCAGCCGGGCGAGCGGTTCCTCGACATCGGCTGCGGCTGGGGCGCGCTGGTGCGCTGGGCGGCGAAGCACTACGGGGTCGACGCGACCGGCATCACGCTGTCGCACAACCAGCACGCGCTCGCCAACCAGCGCATCGAGGCCGAGGGCCTCGGCGCGCGCTGCCGCGTCCTGCTGCAGGACTACCGCGACGTCCCGGGCGAGGCCGTGTACGACAAGATCGCCTCGGTGGGCATGTTCGAGCACGTCGGGCTGAAAAACCTGCCGCGCTACTTCGCCAAGATCCACACGCTGCTCAGTGACGGCGGCGTGGTGATGAACCACGGCATCACGTCGATCGACCCCGAGAGCCGCTCGGTGGGCTTGGGGGCCGGCGACTTCATCGACAAGTACGTGTTTCCGCACGGCGAGCTGCCGCACATTTCGCTGGTGCTGAAGGAGATGGCGCGCGCCGAGCTCGAGGTGATGGACGTCGAGACGCTGCGCCTACACTACGCCAAGACGCTGTGGCACTGGAGCGAGCGCCTCGAGGCCAATCTCGACGCGGCGCGCGAGCACGCGGGCGACAAGCGCGTGCGCATCTGGCGCGCCTACCTCGCGGGCTGCGCGCACGCCTTCGACCAGCGCTGGGTTGCGATCCACCAGGTGCTCGCCGTGAAGAGCGCCGATCCGAAAGCGAGCCCGCTTCCCTGGACGCGCGCCTGGATCTACGAATGAGCGAGCCGGTCGCCCTGTGGCACGCCGAGCACGCGAACTTCTCCCGGCTGCTGAACGTGCTGGAGCAGCAGCTCGCGCTGTTTCACGCCGGCGAGCGGCCCAATTACGAGCTGATGCTCGACATCGTCAGTTACCTGCGGCGCTACCCCGATCGCTTCCACCACGCGCGCGAGGACGTGGCCTTCGCGCGCCTCGCCGAGCGCGATCCCGGCATGCAGGTGAAGATCAACCGGCTGCTGCAGGAGCATCGCGTCATCGCCAAGACGGGCGACGAGCTGCTCGCGCTGCTCAACGAGGTCGCCGACGAGGCGATCATGTCGCGGGCCGCGGTCGAGGCCGCTGCCGCCACCTACCTCGTGTACTACCGCCACCACCTCGCGACCGAGGAGCGCGAGGTCATGCCGCGCGCCAGCAAGCTCCTGACGAAGGAGGACTGGGCGGCGGTCGCCGCCGCGGTTCCCGCCGGGCGCGACCCGCTGTTCGGCGACGATTCCGAGGGTCGCTACCGGGAGCTGCGCCGCCTGATCGCGCTCGAGTCGGGCTAGCCGAGCGCGCGCGCGACGAGCGAGCCGCCGGTGGCGAGCAGCAGCAGCGCCACCGCGCGCATCAGGGTCTCGCGCCGGATGCGCGTAAACAGGTGCGAGGCCGCCGAAATCCCGATCCAAGCCGCGGGCAGCGCGACCGCGGCAGCGATCCACACCCTGCGATCGCTCATCAGGCCGGTGAGCGCGAACGCTGCGAGGCGCAGCGAGATGCTGGCGACCGAGGTGAGCGCGAGCGTGGCGCGGAATGACTCCTTCGAGAGGTTGCGCTGCGACAGGTAGATCGCGTAGGGCGGCCCGCCGGCGCCGAACAGCGTGCTGGTGACGCCGCCCGCGAGGCCGGCGAGGTAGGCCCAGCCGCGGCCGACCGTGCCGCGCGGTCCGCGCACCAGCAACGAATAAAGCGCGAACGCGACGACGAAGCAGCCCAGCGCGAGCAAGCCGCCGCGGCGCGGCATGTTCACCAGCGCGGTGACGCCGAGCACGGTGCCGACGACGATCATCGGCACCAGGCGCGCCACCTCGGCACGCACCACGTGCCGCGGCGCCTCCAGCCCGAGGCGCAGCGAATTCGCGAGATCGATGAGCACGAATACCGCGAGCGCGAAGGGCAGCGGCACGAAGTGCGTCGCGAGCGGGATCGCCACGAGCGCGGCGCCGAAGCCGGTGACGCCGTAGATCAGCGAGCCGGCGAGCGCGATCGGCGCAAGCGCGAGAACCTGCGCGTAGCCTTCGGGCACCGGCAGCGCCCGCGACTAGCGCCTGACCGACAGATTGAGCGAGTAGGTCCCGGTGAGCTCCGCGCTGTCGAGGACGTGGCCCTCGATCGCGGCGCGCACCTCCGGCCCCTTGAAGGCGCCGGAGACGCCGCACTGCTGCACGTCGAGCGCGTACAGGGTGAACACGTAATGGTGCACGAGCGGGTCGTTCCACGGCGGGCACGGGCCGTCGTAGCCGAAGTAATTGCCCGCCATATCGCGGTCACCGGCGAACCAGGCCGTGTAATCGTTGAGTCCCTGGCGCGCGCCGCGCGGCGCCTGCGGCCCTGGCTTGCCCCTGGCGGTCACGCCGTTGGAGAACTCGCCTTCCGCGATCGACCCGTCGAACGGTTTCAGGTCGACCAGCAGCCAGTGGTAGAAGTTCACGCGCGGCAGCGTGGCCGGTATCTGCCGGTCTTCCTTGTTGACGTCGTCGGCTTTCGAGGGCACGTCGCGGTCGTGGCAGATCAGCACCAGCGAACGGGTGCCCGCGGGCAGGTCGCTCCACGCGAGCTGCGGATTCCTGTTTTCCGAGAGCCGGATGCGGGTCTTCGCGTCGGACACCGCGAACGCGCAGCGGCCCGGGATCCTGCCCATGTCAGAGAAACTCGCGCTCGTCAGCTTCATCGCTTGCCTCCGTTCGTCTCGGGAACGATTATAAGGTCGCTGCCCACGCGCCGGTTCATGCGACCGAGCGCGCCGACGTAGCGGCGAAACGGCAGCGCGTAGCGTGCCTCGAGCTTCCCGGCGCACGCCCGCAGGGCCTGCCACGCGATGCGATCCGGCGCACCCTTCAGCGCAAGCGCGATCAGGTTCGGATCGGAGAGCGCCGGCATGCACAGCACGGCGCCGCCGAAGGCGCGCTCCAGCCGCTGCAGGTAGGTATCGAGCCCGGGATCGTCGCTCATGTAGTTGACCACCAGCACGCCCTTGGCGGCCAGCGCGAGGTAGCACGCGTCGTAGAACTCGCTCGACGCGAGACGCGGCACCTGCTCGCCGTCGTCGAATCCGTCCACCAGCAGTAGGTCGCAGCATTCCGGGGCCAGCGCCTCGGCGCCGTCGCCGATCTCGACCTTGAGGCGCGCGTCGTCGGGCGGCAGGCCGAAGTGCGCGCGCGCCGCGACGAGTACGCGCGGGTCGCGCTCGACCACCCGCACCCGCGTCAGGCGCAGGAAGCGGTGGAAGTACTTGGCGAGCGAGCCCCCGCCCAGCCCGATCATCAGCGTCTCGCGCGGCTGCGGGTGGAACAGCAGGAACGCCATCATGCAGCGCGTGTAGTCGAGCGCCAGCGCATCCGGGTCGTCGAGGCGCATCGCGCTCTGGATCGCGTCGCCGCCGATGTGCAGCTGGCGCACGCCGCGCCGCTCGCTTACCGCGACCGCGGGTGCGCGCTTCATGTCGCCGCGCTGCGCATGCGTCGCATCAGCACCAGCACCAGGCCCGCGCCTGCGAACGACAGCGCCGAGCCCGCGAGGATCGGCGCGCCGTAGCTGCCGAACGCATCGAACGCCGCGCCGGCGAGCGGCGGGCCGGCCAGCGTGCCGATCCCCGGCGCCGTATACAGCACGCCGATGATGCCCGACACCGCGCGGGGGCCGTACAGGTCCATGATGAGGGTCGGCGCCAGCGCGACAAATCCGCCGTAGAACGCGCCGAACAGCAGCGCGAACAGCACCAGAGCCCAATAGCTGGTGCTCAGCCACCACACGATCAGCATGACGGCCAGCCCCAGGTACATCAGCGCGAATGACGGCACGCGCCCGAGGCGGTCGGCGATGCCGCCTATCGTGAATCGGCCGAGCAGGCTGCCCAGCCCGATGAGGCTCACCAGCGTCACGCCCTGCCCTTGGGAGTAGCCCACGTCCTGAGCGTAGCTGGCGAGGTGCACCATCGGCACGAACAGTCCGACGCACACCAGCATGCTCGACACGTACAGCAGCCAGAACGGCTCCGAGCGCAGCGCCTCGCCGAGCGTCGCGCCCGGCAGCGAGGCGCGCTCGGTGCGTGCCGCACGCTGTGCGCCGTGGCGCGCGGGATCGTCGTCGATCGCGAGCGCCGCGGCGCCGGCCAGCAGCAGCACCGCGAGCGCCAGCACTTGGTAGGCGGCGCGCCAGCCGACCAGCCCGATCAGCCAGGTGGCGGCGAGCGGCACCAGGAAATTGCCCGCGCCGATGCCGGCGATCGCCAGCCCCGAGGCGAAGGCGCGGTTCGCCACGAACCACGGCTGCACCGCGCCCACCGACGGAACGTAGGTGAGCCCGATGCCGATGCCGAGGCCGACGCTGTAGGTGACGTACAGCACCTCCACCGAGGTGGCGACGCTCGCCAGGCCGAGCGCGGCGACCATGCACGCGACGCCCGCCAGCGCGATGCGGCGCGGCCCGAGCCGGTCGGCAAGCATGCCGCCCGGGGCGCCGAGCGTGAACCAGAGGAACGCGCACACCGAGAACACCAGCGAGACGTGCGCGCGCGAGGCCGAGAACTCGGACTGGAAGGCGCTGAAGAACGCCGCGAACGAGTACGCCGCGCCGAAGCCCACGAACATCAGGGTGAACGCCGCCGCAACCACCACCCAACCGTAGTAGATGCGTCCTCGCACGCCGCCTCTCAATAGACCGCGCCGCGCGCGCTGATCGGCCACAGCGCCTCGACCCGGCCGGCGCGCAGGCACACGTACCAGTCGTAGAGGTTGACGGTGGGATCGCAGTGCCCGGGGACCAGCAGCAGCTTCTCGCCGAGCGCCGGCGCGGCCGCGCCGGACTCGACCTCGAGCATGCCGTGCTCGTCGGACGCGCGCGCGTAGCGCAGCCCGGGCCGCTGCCACACCGTGGGCAGCCCCGAGTCGACGCTCGAGGCCTTGAGCCCGGCGTCGAGCACGGCGCGCGTCGCCGCCGGCCGGCTCATCACCGTGGCGAGCACGAACAAGGCATGCTCGAAGCGCGGCAGCGGTGCAGCCCACTCGTTCCGCGCGTAATCGGCGTCCATGAAGACGTACGAGCCGGGCTGGATCTCGTCGTAGGCGCCCGACTCGACCTCGAACATGAAGCTGCCGCTGCCTGCGCCGGTGACCGTCGGGCAGGCGATTCCCGCGGACTCGATCAGCTTGCGCGAGTCGCGCGCCGCACGCGCCGCGCCTTCGATCGCCGCGCGGCGCTCGGCCATCGAGCGCAGGTGCTGGGCCGCGCCGTGGTAGGCCTGCAAGCCCGCGAAGCGCAGCTCCGGCCGCGCCGCGACCTCGCGCGCGAGCGCAAGCGCCGGCTCCCCGGGCGCCACGCCGCAGCGGCGCGCACCGACGTCGACCTCGACATAGGTGTCGAGCGTGGCGCCGGCGCGTGCGGCGGCCGCCGCGAGCTCGCGCACATTGGCCGCGTCGTCGACGCATACGCCGACGCGCGCCCGCCTCGCGAGCGCCGCGAGCCGCTCGGCCTTGCGCGCGCCGACCACCTCGTTCGAGATCAGGACGTCGGCAATGCCGCCCTCGACCATCGCCTCCGCCTCCGACACCTTCTGGCAGCACACCCCGACCGCGCCGGCGGCGATTTGCAGCCTGGCGATCTGCGGGCATTTGTGGGTCTTGGCATGGGCGCGCACGCGCACCCCGCGGCCCGCGACCGCGTCGGCGAGCGCGCGCAGGTTGCGCTCGAAGGCGTCGAGTTCGACGACCAGCGCCGGGGTGTCGACCTCGTCGAGACGCTGCCCGAGGCTCGCGGGAGGCCGCATCGTCAGGCCGCGGCCCCGCGCGCGCGCTGGCGCAGCGCGAGCCACGCGATCGCCGCCATCACCACCGCGATCAGCGGCAGCGCCGCGTAGTTGACGCCGTTCCAGCCGGAGCCGGTGACGATCAGCCCCGAGGAGAAGGACGAGATCGCCATCATGATGAAGATCGCCGAGTCGTTCGCGCCCTGCGCCTTGGCGCGCTCCTCGGGCCGGTAGGTCTCGATGAGCAGCGTGGTGGCGCCGATGAACAGGAGGTTCCAGCCCACGCCGAGCAGCACCAGCGCCCCCCAGAACTCCGTGACCGCGATGCCCGAGAGCGCCACGCCGATCGACGCCACGTTGAGCAGCGCGCCCGCGAACATCACCGGCAGCGCACCGAAGCGGCGGATCAGCCCGCCTGTGAAGAACGAGGGCAGGTACATGCCGACCACGTGCGACGAGATGACGAAGGTCGCTGCCTTGTAGGGATGGCCGCAGATGTTCATGGCGATCGGCGTCGAGGTCATGAGGAAATTCATGACGCCGTAGCTGATCGCCCCGCACGCGACCGCAACGACGAACTTCGGCTGCGCCGCGATGTCCGACATCGGCCGCCCCACGGCGCTTTGCTCGGCGGCGCTCGGCTCCGGGATGCGGATGAACCTGAGCAGCGCCATGGTGACGAGCGCGACCAAGATCAGCGCCAGGTAGGCGCCGAGAAACCTCTGCGGCAGCAGGTCCACCGTGAGCCGGCTGGTCGTGGGACCGAGAACGCCGCCCACCAGCCCCCCCGCGAGCACCAGCGAGATGGCGATCGGCCGGAACTGCACGCCGGCGACATCGGCGGCGGCGAAGCGGTAGTACTGCCCGTAGGCGTTGTAGACCCCGTACACCAGCGTCGCGAAGCACAGCAGCCAGAAGCTGTGCAGCCAGATCGCCGCGGCGCACAGCAGCGCGCCGCCGACGCCCCACAGCGTGCCGAGCGTCAATCCCCGGCGACGGCCCACGCGCTTCATGTGCAGCGAGGCGAGCATGGTGGCGATCGCTCCTCCCAGCACCCAGAAGGTCACCGGCAGCGTGGCGAGCGCGCGGTTCTTCGCCAGCGCCAGGCCCGCCAGGCCGTTGATGGCGATCAGCGTCGAGTTGTTGGTCAGCAGCATCGCCTGGCAGGCGGTGAGCAGGGCGACGTTGCGCCGTTCACTGATCATATATACAGTATGGGGAAGTCGCAGCGAAGGCCGAATTCTACCGGCAGCCAAGATGCCGAACGACGCAAAGAACGAAACACGCTCGATAGCGATATACGCGGCGCGCGTGCAGCGCGCCGACAAGTCGCGCGGCGCGCTGTCGCGGCTGCAGGGCCGCTTCGAGAGCGAGGCGCGCGAAGCCTTCGACGACGGCTGGACGCGCGACGACGAGGCGCCGGCCGCGCTCGAGACCATGGTCACGGAGGAGCGCGCGCGCTCGATCATCCAGCGCAACGACTCCCCCGACCTGCCCTTCGAGCTGTCGATCAACCCCTATCGCGGCTGCGAGCACGGCTGCGTTTACTGCTATGCACGGCCGAGCCACGCCTACCTCGAGCTCTCGCCCGGGCTCGATTTCGAGACGCGCCTGTTCGCCAAGGTGAACGCGGTCGAGCTGCTGTGCGGGGAGCTCGCGAAGCCGGGGTACGCGCCGAAGCCGATTTCGCTCGGCGCCAACACCGACTGCTACCAGCCGATCGAGCGCCGCTACCGCATCACGCGCGGCCTGATCGAGCTGCTGTCGGCCTGCCGGCACCCGCTCACCATCGTCACCAAATCCGCGCTGGTGGAGCGCGATCTCGACCTGCTCGGGCCGATGGGCCGCAGCCGCCTCGCCAAGGTGTTCGTGTCGCTCGGCACGCTCGACCGGAGCCTCGCGCGGCGCCTCGAGCCGCGCGCCGCCAGCCCGCAGCGGCGCCTCGATACCATCCGCGCGCTCGCCGCCGCGGGCGTGCCGGTGGGCGTGATGCTCGCGCCGGTGATCCCGGCACTGTCCGACAAGTCGGTCGAGGAGTCGCTCGAAGCCGCCGCCGCCGCGGGGGCCAGCATGGCCGGCTACCAGCTGCTCAGGCTGCCGAACGAGCTGAAGGCCCTGTTCCGCGAGTGGCTGGCGGCGCATTACCCGCTGCGCGCCGACCACGTGATGAGCGTCGTGCACCAGCTGCGCGGCGGCCGGGACAACGACCCGCGCTTCGGCACGCGCATGACCGGCACCGGCCATTACGCCGAGCTGCTCGCCAAACGCTTCGAGATCGCCTGCCGGCGCCTCGGGCTGAACGGCGAAGAGCGCGGCAACGCGGCGCGCCGCAGCCTCGACTGCTCGCGCTTCGTGCCGCCCTCCCCCGGCGGCCAGATGCAGCTCTTCTAACGATGCGCGCGCTGTGGGTCGCCGTCGGCTGGGCGATGGTGGCGGCGATCGTGATCGGCTCGGTGATGCATGCGCCGCCCTCGCTCGGCTTCGAGCAGGGGGACAAGCTCGAGCATCTCGGCAGCTACGGCCTGGCGATGTTCTGGTTCTGCCAGCTTTACGCCGCGCGGCGCGCGCGCATGGGCTACGCGCTCGGCTTCGCGGCTCTCGGCGTGGCGCTCGAGTTCGTGCAGGGCCGGCTCGGCTACCGCGACTTCGAAGTCGCGGACATGCTGGCCGACGCCGCCGGCGTGGCGCTCGGCTGGGGCGCGGCGCTCATCTTCCCCACAGCGTTGCCAGGAGCGGGAACAGGAACGCGCTAGCCAGGCCGTTCAGTCCCATCGCCAGGCCGGCGAACGCGCCCATGGTCTCCGAGACCTGGAACGCGCGCGCGGTGCCGATGCCGTGCGCAGCCACCCCGACGGCGAAGCCGCGCACCGCGTGGTCCTCGATGCCGAGCAGGTTGAGCGTGCCGCGCGCGAGCACCGCGCCGAGGATGCCGGTGCTCACCACGAGCACCGCAGTGAGCGAGGGCAGGCCGCCGAGCTTCTCGGCGATGCCCATGGCGATCGGCGTCGTCACCGACTTGGGCGCCATCGACACCAGCGTCTCGCGGCTCGCGCCGAGCAGCCAGCCGATGACCACGGCCGAGACCGCCGCCGTGAGCGAGCCCGCGAGCAGCCCGCCGGCCAGCGGCGCGAGGTCCTTCTTCAGCGCCTCCAGGTTGGCGTACAACGGCACCGCGAGCGCCACGGTCGCCGGCCCGAGCAGAAAGTGAACGAACTGCGCGCCGTCGAAATAGGTCTGGTAGGGCGTGCCGGTGAACCAGAGGAGCGCCACCAGGACCGCCACCGACAGCGCGACGGGATTGGCGAGCGGGTTCATGTCGAGGCGCTGATAGACCCAGTAGGCCGCCTGGTAGGCAAGCAGCGTGATGGTGAGGCCGAGCAGCGGCGAGGCCGACAGGTAGACCCAGATCTCGGAGAACCGCCCGCTCATCTCGGTCTCATTTCCGTCTTTGCAGCGCGCGCATCACGAGCGCGGTGACGCCGATCGTGAGCACCGTGCTCGCGACCAGCGCCGCGAGGATCGGCAGCCACTCGGCCTCCAGGCGCCTGAAGTGCAGCATCACGCCCACGCCCGCCGGCACGAACAGCAGCGACAGGTGCGATAGCAGCGTCTGCGAGGTCGAGCGCAGCCACTCGGGCGCCGAGCCGCGCGCGAGCAGCGTGAGGAACAGGAGCAGCATGCCCACCACGGGCCCCGGCACCGGCACGCCGGCGGCCTGCACGATCACCTCGCCGATGAGCTGGTAGACGAGCAGCAGGGTGAGGGCGCCGAGCATGGCGCGGAAATCTTAGCACCGGCGAAACGCCGCGCCCGCCGGGCTTGCGCCCTGCTACGCTGGCGCCATGAGCGCCGTTCCCGCCGCCGATACCCGCACGCAGCGCCTGCTCGGCGGGCCGATCCTGCCGACCATGCTGCGCCTGTCGGCGCCGGGCGTGCTGCTGGTGGTGTTCCAGACCATGATCTCGATCGGCGACACGTACTTCGTGAGCCGGCTGGGCACGGTGCCGCTCGCCGGGCTCGCGCTGGTGTTCCCGCTGCTCATGCTGCTGCAGATGACCTCGGCCGGCGCCATGGGCGGCGGCGTGTCCTCGGCGATCGCCCGCGCGCTCGGCGCGGGCGATATCGCCGCCGCGCGGCGCCTGCTGGTGCACGCGCTGGCGATTGCGGCGGCGATGGGCCTGGCGTTCACGCTGCTGCTGGGCGGCTTCGGCCGCCCGCTCTACCTGCTGCTCGGCGGCAAGGGCGCGACCGTCGACCAGGCGCTCGCCTACTCCAACGTAGTGTTCGCCGGCGCGATCATGGTGTGGTTCGCGAATACCCTGGCGAGCGCGCTGCGCGGCACCGGCAACATGCTGGTGCCGGCGCTCTCGTTGAGCGCCGCGGCCTGCATTCACGTGCCGCTGTCGGCGTCGCTGGTGCTCGGCCTAGGGCCGATGCCGCGGCTCGGAATCGCCGGCGCGGGCATCGCCTACGTGACGACCTTCGGCCTATCGGCGCTGGCGATGAGCATGGTGGTGTTCCGTCCCTTGAGCTTGCTGCGGCCGCGCACGGGCGACCTGCGCTTCGAGCGGCGCCTGTTCCGCGACATCCTGCGCGTCGGCGGCATCTCGGTCGTCTCTTCGGTGCAAACCGTGCTCACCGCCGTGGTGCTCACCGGCTTCGTCGGACGCTTCGGCGCGCCCGCCCTCGCCGGCTACGGCGTCGGCCTGCGGCTCGAGCTGCTGCAGATTCCGCTGGTGTTCGCGGTCGGCCAGGCGATGGTGGCGCTGGTCGGCACGCACGTGGGCGCCGGACACGCGGTGCGCGCCAAGAAGATCGCCTTCACCGGCGCCGCGCTCGCGTCCTGCATCAGCCTCGCGATCGGCGCTGCGGCGACGATTTACCCGCAAGGCTGGGTGGGCCTGTTCAGCGCCGATCCGGGCGTGCTCGAGGCGGGCAGCGTCTATCTGCGGACCGTCGGGCTGTGCTACCCGTTCCTCGCGGTAGGCATCGCGCTCTACTTCGCCTCGCAGGGCGCGGGCGAGGTGCTGCTGCCGGTGCTCGCCGGCACCGCGCGCCTGGCGATCGTGATTTGCGGCGGCGCCGCGACGTTCGCGCTCGGCGCCGGGCTGCACGCCGTGTTCGGCGTGATCGCGGTCGGCATGGTGACCTTCGGCACGCTCACCGGACTCGCGGTGAGCAAGGCGGTGTGGGGCGTGCGCTAGCGCAGGAAGTCGATCAGCGCGTCGAGCACCGCGTCGGGCGCCTCGGCCATCATCGAGTGGCCGCTCGCGGCGATACGCACCGTCTGGGCGCCGGCAATCGCCTTCGCCAGGGAGTCGGCGGCCTTCGGCGGCGTCATCATGTCGCGCTGGCCGACCAGGATCAGCGCGGGGCATTTCACTTTCGCCGCGCTCTCGAGGCCCGCGGCATAGCCGTTGCACGCCTTGAGCGACTTGTACAGCACGCCCGGCGCGAGGCGCGCGAGGCGCGCGAGCGAGTCGCCGTACATCCACATGCCCGGGTTCGGATTGCCGCCGAGGGGCACCTGCGGCGCGTGCCCCCAGACCGTGTCCATGTCGTAGGCCGCCTGCTCGTTCCTTCTCGCCGCCTCGAGGAACGCGTCCGTGACCTTCATCGGAAACGCGACGCCGAGCAGCGCGAGGCGCTCCACGCGCTCGGGGTGGCGCGCCGCGCATTCGAGCGCCGCCAGCGCGCCGAGCGAGTGGCCGACGACGCTCGCGCGCGCGATCTTGGCCGCATCGAGCAGCGCCACGATCCAGTCGGCGATCGCCTCGATGCTTTCCAGCGGCGGCCCCTCCGAGCGCCCGTGTCCCGGCAGGTCGACCGCCAGCACGTTGCGGCCGTGATAAGCGAAGTAGCGGCTCTGCAGCCCGAACCAGCTGTGGTCGAGCCCGGCGCCGTGCACGAACACGACGCTCGGCTTGGCCGCATCGATCGCGTGCGCCGCGTTATAGGCGAACGCCTGCCGCCCTTCGACGGTGAGGTTCATGGCGACGCCCGCTGCGCAGCCTTGAGCGCGCGCTCGAGGTCGTCGATCAGGTCCTCGGCCTCCTCCAGGCCGATCGACAGCCGCACCGTGCCGGCAGTGATGCCCGCTTTCTTCAGGTCCTCGTCGCTCATGCGGTAGTGCGTGGTCGTGGCCGGGTGGATCACCAGCGATTTCGCGTCGCCGACGTTGGCGAGGTGCGAGAAGACGCGCAGGCTCTCGATGAACGCGCGCCCCGCGGGGCGGCCGCCCTTCATGTTGAACGAGAACACCGCGCCGGCGCCGCGCGGCAGCAGCTTCTTCGCCAGCTCGTGGTCCGGATGCGAAGCGAGCTCCGGGTAGCCGACCGACTCCACCATCGGGTGCGCGGAGAGGAACTGCACCACTTTCCTCGCGTTCTCGACGTGGCGCGGCATCCGCAGGTGCAGCGTCTCGATGCCCTGCAGGATCTGGAACGCGGTCATCGGCGCCATGCAGGCGCCGAAGTCCCTCAGCCCCTCGCGCCGCGCCCGCAGCAGGAACGCGCGCGTGCCCGACTCCTCCTCGAAATCCATGTCGTGGAAGCCCTCGTAGGGCGCGCTGAGCTGCGGAAACTTGCCGCTCGCCTCCCAATCGAAGCGCCCCGAGTCGACCAGCACCCCGCCGATCGCGACGCCGTGTCCGCCCAGGAACTTGGTCGCGGAGTGGTACAGCAGGTCCGCGCCCAGCTCGAAGGGCTTCATCAGCCACGGCGTGGTGAAAGTCGAATCGACCAGCAGCGGCACCCCCACCTGGTGCGCGATCCTGGCCACTTCCGGAATGTCGAGCACGTCGAGGCCCGGGTTGCCGAGCGTCTCGCCGAACACGAGGCGCGTGTTGGCCTTGAGTGCACGCGCGAAATTCCGCGGATCGCGCGGGCTGACGAAGGTGGTATCGATGCCGAATCGCTTGAGCGTGTAGCCGAGCAGGTTGTGCGAGCCGCCGTAGAGCGAGTTCGACGCCACGACGTGGTGCCCCGCGTCGAGGATCGTGGCGATCGCGAGGTGCAGCGCGGCCTGGCCGCTCGCCGTGGCGATTGCCCCCACGCCGCCCTCGAGCGCCGCCACGCGCTCCTCGAGCACCGCGACGGTCGGGTTCGAGATGCGCGAATAGACGTGCCCGGCGCGCTCCATGTTGAACAGCGATGCCGCGTGCTCGGTATCGCGGAACACGTACGAAGTGGTGGCGTAGATCGGCACCGCGCGCGCGCCGGTCGTCGCATCCGGCGACTGGCCCGCGTGCAGCGCGAGGGTGTCGAAGCCAGGGAACTTGGGTCCGGCCATGGCAGGGCTCCGCAAACGAAAACGCCCCTCGCAAGGGGCGTTCGTGGAACGTTCCTTTCTAGTGCAGGTTCTTCCGGCTCGGGCGCGTGTAGGTCTCGAACGCGCGCTCGGGTTGCTTCGGCTGCGCGGCCTTTTCCTTCCAGTCGCGGTCGAACAGGTCGTTGACCAGCATCACCACCTCGGCCGCGCGCTCCTTGTCGAACTGGCGCTCGAGCAGCGCCGAGATATCCTCGACCATGCAGCGCCGTTGCGCCTCGTGGATCGCCTGCGCCGTCGGCCCGACGAACAGCAGGCGCGCCTCCTGGTCGCCGTTGTCGTGGTACAGCGTGACATCGACCTCGACCGCCTCGTAGCAGTAGGGCCCGAGGTTCTCGAGCGCCTCGTCGAGGGCGCGGTGGAAGCTGCGCCCGATCTCCCCGGTCCAGCACAGGTACAGCATCAGGTCCTTCTCGTCGTACTTGATCCCCGGCTCGTCGGGCTCGAGGCTCTTGACGTCGCCCATGCCCTCCGCGTCCAGGTATTGCAGCACGGGCGCGA
>Ga0316620_10000341_pt1 | contig 18574 bp, 12 predicted proteins | sample OWC_Aug_M1_C1_D5_FD_207651 | JGI IMG/M metagenome (GOLD analysis project Ga0316620, IMG submission 207651) | Wetland soil microbial communities from Old Woman Creek delta, Ohio, United States - OWC_Aug_M1_C1_D5_B | ecosystem: Environmental > Terrestrial > Soil > Wetlands | place: USA: Ohio... | reverse complement strand
CATGAAACTGTGCAGCTGCGGTCCCGACAGCCGCACTACCCCGATCGCGGCCCGACCAGGTGCGGTCGCGACTGCCGCTACGACGTCAGGTTTCGCCATGAGCGGTCTTGGCCCGCTCGAGCACGTGCGTGATCCGCCACTGTTGTGCGATGGACAGGACGTTGTTCACGACCCAATACAACACCAGCCCAGATGGAAAGAAGAAGAAAAACACACTGAACGCCACCGGCATGATCTTCATGAGCTTGGCCTGCATCGGGTCAGGTGGCGTGGGGTTGAGCCAAGTCTGAATGAACATCGTCGCGCCCATTATGATCGGCAGTATGTAGTACGGATCTGGGCGAGAAAGGTCGTGAATCCATAGCGCGAAAGGGGCCTGTCGCATCTCAACGCTTAGCAGGAGCACCCAATAGAGCGCTATGAATACCGGGATCTGTACGACGATCGGCAAGCAACCACCGAGCGGGTTGATCTTCTCAGTCTTGTAGAGTTCAACCATCGCCTGGTGCATACGCTGGCGGTCATCTCCGTAGCGCTCTTTCAACCGCTGGAGTTTGGGCGCCAGCACCTTCATCTTCGCCATTGACTTGTAGCTGGCCGCAGAAAGCGGATAGAACAGCAGCTTGATAATGATCGTCAGGATGATGATCGACACGCCCCAGTTTCTTACGAGGTTGTGGATCTCATTCAATACCCAGAACAGAGGTACGGCGAGAGTACGGAGATAGCCGTAGTCGACCGTGTATTCCAGGCCTGGCGCCAGGGTCTTCAGCAGATCTTGCTCTTGCGGGCCAGCGAAGAGTCGAGTCGTTACCGCCACTGTCTTACCCGCTTCGATATGTCCGACTGGCAGGATGACCCCGGCCGCAAATAAGCCGTTATCCAGTGGCCGAATAAAGTACTCACGCTGTGTGCCATCCTTCGGAAGCCATGCGCCAAGGAAATAGTGCTGGACGATGGCAATCCATCCATCGGTCGCGCTTTTTGGATAGCTGGTCTTGTTCTTCTCGATGTCCCCAAGGGAGGCTTTATTCAGCTTGTCTTTCTCTGTGTACACCTCAGCGCCGTTGAACGTCGGCACCATCTTCGAATCGCCCGGTGGCGACTTCGTATCACGCACTAGCTGAAAATACGAGAACGGCTCGAGCGCGCCGCCGCTGCCGTTGGTAGCTTCCAATTCAAGATCAATGACATAGCTTCCACGATGGAAGACGTATTTCTTGCTGACTTTAACGCCGGTCGTGCCAACCGCATCGAGTTGCACGACCACTTCGTCGCTCCCGGGAGCCATTTCATACGCAGACTCTGACGCCTTGAAGCGCGTTGTATGATTCGGAAGTCCGTCGCCAATAAGGCCGCTTTGCGCTACATACATCCGATCCGGCGTCTCTTCGAGCAGGACGAAGTTCTTCTGACGGTCGAACGTATCCCGATATCTGGTCAACTCAACACGCCTCAAGTCCCCGCCGTTCGTATCGATCTCGGCGACGAACAGATCAGTAACGACGCGAACGCGCTCGCCCCGCGAGACTGTCCCCTCCTTGCTCGTGGAGGTTGAGTCAGGCGTCGCGGCCTTGCCGAGCGAACTCGGAAGCGGAGGCGCTGTATCGGGCCGACTGGCGGACGGGGAAGCAGGTACTGCTGGAGCTTTTTGGTGCTCCTTGACCCACGCGTCGACGAGTAGAAAAACGGCGATGGCAAAAACCATCCCCGCGAATATCCGAAAGCTATCCATCTCGGTTGCTTACCGCTTTTTCTGGAATGGGGTCATAGCCCCCGGGGTGCCAAGGGTGACAGCGCGCTAGGCGCCGAAGAGCGAGCCACCCGCCAGCGAGAACGCCGTGGCAAAGGACGGCATCACGAGCATATTCAGAGCAGGTTGGATGAAAGCGGCAATTCACGCCCAGAACCGGGCTCAACGCCAGTTGATAAGTCCGTATCAATCCGACGGCGATTCGCCTCATCGAAGCGCGGCCGCCAGCAGCGAGCGAAGCTCCACGCTTGCGGCAGAAGCATCAGCCCGCGCAAGCAGGCTCCGCGGCCGTACCAGGACGTCGAATCCAGCCAGCTTCTTCTGCTCGCGCCGAAACGTTTCCCGGATCAGGCGCTTCACATAGCTTCGATCCACGGCACGACGAGCGACGCGCTTGCTCACGACGATGCCGAGGCGCGCCAACGCACCCCCATTGCCCACTGCATGGACGAGAAAGTACTGGCCACGCGCACTGCGCGAGCGCAAGAGCGAGTCGAATACACCTCGCCCAGACAGGCGCGCACGGCGGCTAAGCCCTTCGGTTGCCAACAAGCCCTATACCGCGAGCCGCTTGCGACCCTTGGCTCGACGGCTGTTGAGGACTTTCCGGCCACCCAGGGTCTTCATGCGGGCGCGAAATCCATGTGTCCGTGCACGGCGGAGTTTCGAGGGCTGATAGGTACGTTTCATGGCACGCTCAAAATTGGTCTAGTGAAAAACCCGCTATTACACGGCGCGCAGACAGCCGTTGTCAATAATCCCTGAAACTTCTTTTGGCTCGCAGTCGGCAACGACCTTGTGCGCCTTCGGGCTGCATGTTCCGAAGATATCGACGAACAGCCTGTGGATAACTCGCGCTGCGGTTGATAGAATCACTCTCTTCCTCCCCACCTTTCAGCCTGCGTGACCACCGAATCCTCATGGACGGCCTCTGGAACCACTGCCTCAGGCACTTCGAGAAAGAGCTGCCGCCTCAGCAGTTCCGCACGTGGATCCAACCCCTCCGGGCGTCTGCGCACGGTCGCGTGTTGACGATCACCGCGCCCAACCGGTTCGTCATGCAATGGGTGAAGGATCGCTTCCTCCCAGTCATTGAGCAACTCGCGAGAGAGGCCATTCCGGAGCGAGTCGAGGTCGTTCTGCAACTGGCACATCAGCTGCAATCCGGCGCGATCGTCGCTCCGCCCGTAGCGCCTGCCGAGACTGCCAAACCGAGGGTCCGTGAACAAAGCCGTCTGAACCCTTCGTTCAACTTCGATGCCTTCGTAACTGGCAAGGCCAATCAGCTCGCCCGAGCCGCAGCCATCCAAGTTGCCGGACATCCAGGTACCGCATACAACCCGCTATTCATCTACGGGGGGGTCGGCCTCGGCAAGACCCATCTGATCCAGGCAATCGGCAACCTCGCCCAAGAACACAATCCGCAGGCCAAGGTGCGCTACATTCACGCCGAACAATACGTGTCCGATGTCGTGCGCGCATATCAGCACAAGGCCTTCGACGGATTCAAGAAGTACTATCACTCGCTAGATCTGCTGTTGATCGACGATATCCAGTTCTTCAATGGAAAGAACCGCACCCAGGAAGAATTCTTCTACGCCTTCAACGCACTGATCGAGGCGCACAAACAGGTCATCATCACCTGCGACACCTATCCCAAAGAAATCGCTGGAATGGAAGACCGGCTGATCTCGCGCTTCGGCTGGGGCCTCACCGTTGCAATCGAGCCACCGGAGCTCGAGATGCGCGTTGCAATCCTGATCAAGAAAGCCGAGGCCGAAGGCGTCCGGCTGCCGGAAGATCTGGCGTTTTTCATCGCGAAGCACATTCAGTCCAACGTGCGTGAGCTGGAAGGCGCCCTGAAGCGCGTGCTCGCGTACTCGAACTTCGCCGGCCAGCAACTGACCTTGGAGGTGGCTCGCGAAGCTCTGAAAGACGTGCTCGCAATCCAGTTTCGGCAGGTTTCGATCGAGAACATTCAAAAGACCGTTGCCGACTACTACAAGCTCAGAGTTTCGGAGATGTACTCGAAGAAGCGTTCCCGCAACGTCGCCCGCCCGCGCCAGATCGCCATGGCTCTCGCCAAGGAACTCACACAGCTGAGTCTGCCAGACATCGGTGATGCATTTGGTGGGCGCGACCATACGACAGTGTTGCACGCGTGTCGCAAGGTCGCAGAGCTCAAGACCGAGAGCCCCGAAATCAATAGAGACTTCGAAGCGTTGCTGCAGGTGTTGAGGAGTTGATGGGAGGACAATAACTTGTGGATGGATCCTGATAGCACTTGGTCCCCATAAACCATCCACAATCCATCCACGCGTTATGCCTGAGTTTTCCCGCCGTTCAAAAGTTATGGCTGACGCCTGCCGTTGGCCCAAGGCGGATCATCCACAGGTTCGAGCCATCCTTATTAGTTCTTATCAGGAACAATAAACAATGAATCTAATGCAAGTAGACCGCAACCTTCTGCTCACGCCCCTACAGGCTGTGAGCGGCGTGGTCGAACGGCGCCATACGCTCCCGATATTGTCGAACGTGTTGCTGGAGGTCGGCAATGGCAAGCTTTCCCTGACCGCTACTGACCTTGAGATTCAGGTGGCTTCGGAAGCCGAATCGCAGGAAACGGCTGATGTGCAGGCAACCACAGTATCAGCGCGCAAGCTTCAGGATATTCTGCGCTCGCTGCCCGAGGACGCGCGTGTAGCTCTCGAGTTGCAGGACAAGCGCCTTCAGGTCAAGGCTGGAAGAAGCAAGTTCAGCTTGCAGACTCTTCCGGCTCAGGATTTCCCGAAGATTGCTTCGGCTGGTGGAAATGCAGCCGAAGCCCAGCTGCCGCAGCGCGAGCTGAAGCGCCTCCTCGCGTTGGTGCAATATGCCATGGCGCAGCAGGATATACGTTACTATCTGAATGGCCTGCTGCTGTCCTTGCGCGAAGATGGATTGACCGTAGTGGCGACCGACGGTCACCGGCTGGCTCTGGCGACGCTTGCACTGAAGCTCGATACACCGAAGACCGAGGTCATCCTGCCGCGCAAGGCGACCTTGGAGCTCGCGAAGCTGCTCGCAGACACGGACGATCCAGTCAGTTTGCGCGTGCTGGACAATCAGGTGGCGTTCCGCTTTGGACGTATCAACTTCGTAACGAAAGTCGTCGATGGCAAGTTCCCGGATTACCAGAAGGTGGTTCCGGTCGGCTACAAAAAGCGCTTTTTGCTCGATCGCCTGGTGCTGCAGCAGGCGCTGCAGCGAGCGGCGATTCTGTCCAACGAGAAATTTCGTGGTGTACGTTGGGTGATCACAGGCGATCGCCTGCGCATCATTTGCACCAATAGCGACCAGGAAGAAGCAGAAGAAGAGTTGGAGATCAACTACGGCGGCGAAGCTCTGGACGTTGGCTTCAACGTAAGTTACCTGCTCGATGTGCTGGCGAACGTGCAGTCCTCGGAGATGGAATGTGCGCTGGGTGATTCGAACAGCAGCATGCTCATGACTATCCCCGGCAATGCGGATTTCAAGTACGTCATCATGCCGATGCGCATCTAGGAAAACCTGACGACAACTGATGGAACCACTTGGCAACAACGAAATGCCCGAATACGGGGCAGGCAGCATCAAGGTCCTGAAGGGGCTCGAAGCGGTGCGCAAGCGCCCGGGCATGTACATCGGGGATACCAGCGACGGTACCGGGTTGCACCACATGGTGTTCGAAGTCGTCGACAATGCGATCGATGAAGCTCTGGCGGGCTGGTGCGATGACATCAAAGTCACGATCCATTCCGACAACTCCATCACCGTAGTCGACAATGGCCGCGGCATCCCGACCGATATCCATCCGGACGACGAGCTTGGCCGCTCGACGGCCGAGATCGTGATGACGGTTCTGCATGCCGGGGGCAAGTTCGACAGCAACTCGTACAAGATTTCGGGCGGCCTGCACGGTGTTGGCGTATCCGTGGTCAACGCCTTGTCGGAGTGGTTGCGCTTGACCATTCGACGCGGTGGGCACGCGTACCACATGGAGTTTCGCAATGGCGACCCGGTTGCGCCGCTCAAGGAGACCGGCACGACCGAGCGGCGCGGTACGGAGGTGCACTTCATGCCGAGCGCCGAGGTCTTCGGCAACATCGAATATCATTACGATATTCTGGCCAAGCGCTTGCGCGAGCTTTCGTTCCTCAACAACGGTGTACGCATCGAGCTGGTCGATCAACGTAACAACAAGGAAGAGGTCTTCCAGTTCGCGGGCGGTATTCGCGCATTCGTGGAGTTCATCAACCGCACGAAGAACGTCCTGCATCCGCACATCTTTCATGCGGTCCGGGAACGCGACGGAATTGGCGTCGAGGTCGCGATGCAATGGAACGACTCTTACCAGGAATCGGTGCTGTGCTTCACCAACAACATTCCGCAGCGCGACGGCGGAACGCATTTGACGGCATTGCGGGGCGCGATGACGCGGACGTTGAATCAGTACATCGAGCAGAACGAGTTCGCCAAGCGTGCCAAGATCGAAACCACCGGCGATGACATGCGCGAGGGCTTGACCTGCATTCTGTCCATCAAGCTACCAGATCCGAAGTTCTCGTCGCAGACCAAAGACAAGCTGGTCTCCTCGGAGGTGCGACCCGTAGTCGAGGAGTTCGTCTCCGAGGCATTGATGAACTTTCTGCTCGAGAAGCCAAGCGACGCCAAGATTATCGTTGGCAAGATCATCGAAGCGGCCCGCGCCCGCGAGGCAGCCCGCAAAGCGCGCGAGATGACTCGACGCAAAGGCGTTCTGGATGGCTTCGGACTGCCGGGCAAGCTGGCTGACTGCCAGGAGAAGGATCCTGCGCTGTCCGAGCTGTATCTGGTCGAGGGCGATTCGGCCGGCGGCTCCGCCAAGCAGGGGCGCGACCGCAAGTTTCAGGCAATCCTGCCGCTCAAGGGAAAGATCCTGAACGTGGAGAAGGCGCGGTTCGACAAGCTGCTCTCCTCGCAGGAGATCGCCACGCTGATCATCGCGCTCGGTACCGGTATCGGCAAAGAAGAATATCGGCCCGAAAAGCTGCGCTACCACCGCATCATCATCATGACCGACGCGGACGTGGACGGATCTCACATCCGCACCTTGCTGCTGACGTTCTTCTACCGCCAGATGCCCGAGCTTGTTGAGCGAGGTCACATCTATATTGCCCAGCCGCCACTCTACAAGGTCAAGCACGGCCGCGATGAGCGCTACCTCAAGGACGATCACGAACTCAAGGATTATCTGCTGCGTCTTGCGCTCAAGGACGCAGAGCTGTATCGCGGTGACAACCTGCCGCCATTGACCAAAGATGCGCTCGCGGAGGTGGCACGTGAGTACATTCTCGCCGAGGCGGTCATCGAACGGCTGTCGCGGCGGATCGACGAAGGCGTGTTGCATGCGCTGCTGCGTGGACCCGAGCTGGATCTTTCGACTGAAGAAGGCGCGGCCAGATCAGCGGCGGCGCTGGCGGCAGATCTGAAGGGGGCTAACGTGACGATCGTTCCGCGCTTTGACGAGAAGACAGAAGCACATTTGCTGGTCATCAGGAAGATTCAGCACGGCAACCTGCGCCTTACGACTGTGGACCGCGACTTCGTCGAAAGCGGGGATTACGCGCAGATCCGCAAGACCGCCAAGGTTCTAGAGGGATTGCTCGCGGCTGACGCCTTCGTCCAGCGTGGCGAGCAAAAACAGCCGGTGACCGAGTTCCGTCAGGCGGTGGAGTGGATGCTTGACCAGGCTCGCAGCGGACTCACGATTCAGCGCTACAAAGGTCTGGGCGAGATGAACCCGACCCAGCTTTGGGAGACGACCATGGACCCGAAGTCGCGCCGCCTGCTGCGTGCGCAGATCGAAGATGCCATCGCCGCCGACGAGATCTTCACGACCTTGATGGGAGACGTGGTGGAACCGCGCCGCGCGTTCATCGAGGCCAACGCTCTGGGTGTGCGCAACCTGGACGTCTGAGCGGGGCGACTTAGAAAGTCAGGCGCTCTTGCGGCGAGCGCTGGGGCGTGTGGCGGCTGGTGCGGACGTTGAGCGCCTGGAGGGCTTGACCTTTTTCGTCGCTGGCGCCGGGGCCGCCGGTTTTCTCCCAGCCGCGCGTGTCCTCGAAGCCGGCGCGGCCGCTTCTGGCTCGGCCTTCTTGGGCTTGCCCGCCGTCTTGGTCGGGCGGCTCTTCGGCTTGGTGCCCTTGCCATTCTTTGCTTGCCGAGCCGCGAGAATCTCTACCGCTTGCTGCAACGTCAAGGTCGCGGGATCGTAATCCTGCGAGACGGTGGCGTTCACCTTCCCGTGTTTGACGTACGGACCGTAGCGGCCGCTCAGCAGCGTAACCGGTTGCCGGTCGTCTGGATGCGTGCCGAGTTGCTTGCCGGCGGTGCCGCGAGCGGATTTCGGTGCCGCCAGCAATTCCACAGCGCGTTGCAGCCCGATGTCGTAGACGCTGTCACTTTTTGGGATCGATTTGTAGGCGCCGTCGTGCTTCACGTACGGACCGAACGGCCCGATGCTGGCCTCCACCATTTTGCCCGTCTGGGGATGATTGCCAAGCTGGCGCGGCAGAGCCAATAGCTTCAGCGCGGTATCGAGCTCAGCGGTCGCGATCGGCGTGTTCTTCGGCCATGCCGCGCGCTTGGGTTTGGTCTCCGCCTTCGGATCCGTCGGTCCGAGCTGGACATAGAAACCGTACGGCCCGCGCATCAACAGCACGTCGAGGCCCGTATTGGGATCCTTGCCCAGATTCATCGGCCCGTCGGCCAGCCCACCCCAGGGCCGCGTATAGTCGCAGTCCGGGTAACGGCTGCACCCGACGAACAAACCGCGTTTGCTGTTTTGCAGATACAGGTCGCCCTTCTTGCACTTGGGACACTTCTCCCCGAGTGGAGCACCGCGCGCGACATCCTGTTTTTCCGCCAGCGTTCCCGAGAACGCATCCCAGAAATCCTTCAGAACCGGAACCCACTCGCGCTCGCCGTTGGAGATGAAGTCGAGTTGATCCTCCATCCGCGCGGTGAACTCGTAGTCGATGTACGGATTGAAGTGCGCAGTCAGGAAACCGCTCACCAGGCGGCCGAGGTCGGTCGGGACGAAGCGCTTCTTGTCCAGATACGCGTAGTTGCGATCTTGCAGCGTCGAGATGATGCTTGCGTAGGTGGACGGGCGTCCGATGCCGTACTCCTCGAGCGTCTTCACCAGACTCGCTTCCGTATAACGCGGCGGCGGCTGTGTGAAGTGCTGCTCACCGAACAACCTATCCAGCGGAACGCGCTCCCCTTCCTCGAGCGGCGGTAACCTTTCCTCGCCTTCTTCAGCAGAGTCGTCCACGTCTTCCTTGTACACCGCGATGAAGCCGGGAAACACAAGCGTCTGGCCGCTCGCGCGAAACAACGTATTCTTGTGCCCCACGTTGAGATCGACGCCCGTGGTGTCGAAGCGCGCGGGTGTCATCTGACACGCGAGCGTGCGCTTCCAGATCATCTCGTATAGCCGCGCCTGATCCTGCGTGAGATGCGCGCGCACCTGGTCTGGCGTGTGAGCGATCGAGGTCGGGCGGATACCCTCGTGTGCTTCCTGCGCGTTCTTGGACTTGCTCTTATAGTGCACAGGAGCCTTTGGCAGATAGTCCGCGTTGAAATGCTTCGTGATGTAGCCGCGGATCTCCTGTATGGCTTCGCTCGCGAGATTCGTCGAGTCGGTCCGCATGTAAGTGATCAGACCCACCGTCGCGCCGCCGATGTCGACGCCTTCGTAGAGCTCCTGAGCTGTGCGCATGGCACGCTGTGCGGTCATACCGAGCTTGCGCACCGCCTCCTGCTGCAACGTCGAGGTGATGAACGGAGGCGACGGATAGCGCAGCTTCGGCTTGCGCTCCACTTTGACTACGGTACCGCTGCCCTTGGCGCTCTTGATCAGATCGTCCACAACCGACTGCTGCTGCGCCTCGGTTGTGATGGTGAACTGCTCGACCTTCTCGCCCTTGTACTGAGTCAGCCGCGCGCTGAACTTGTCCTTGCCCTTATGGCTTTCGAGGTGGACGGTCCAGTACTCACGGCTCTTGAAGCTCTCAATTTCCTGCTCGCGCTCGACGATTAGTCGCAGTGCTGGGCTCTGCACGCGCCCGGCCGACAAGCTTGGGCCAATCTTTTTCCAGAGCAGTGGCGAAAGATTGAAGCCGACCAAGTGATCGAGTGCACGGCGCGCCTGCTGTGCGTTGACCAACTGCATCGAGATGCCGCGCGGGTGGGAAACCCCTTCCTTCACTGCGGATTCGGTGATCTCATAGAACACCACGCGCTTGACCGGGCGGCTCTTCAGCGATTTCTTGCTCTTCAAGATCTCGGAGAGATGCCACGCAATGGCTTCACCTTCGCGGTCAGGGTCAGTTGCGAGCAGCACTTGGTCTGAATCTTCCGCTGCCTTGGCGATCGCATCCATGTGCTTCTTATTCTTTTCGACCAGCGCATAGCGCATCCGGAACCCATGTTCGGGATCCACGGCACCTTCTTTAGCCTCGAGATCGCGGACGTGTCCATAGGACGCCAGCACCTCGAAGTTACGTCCGAGGTACTTCTTGAGGGTTTTCGCTTTTGAAGGCGATTCGACGATGAGCAGGCTGCGGGTCATGCTGCGACTGCACAAAACAGGAGCGGCAGATAATAGGGACTCAAACCGGCCAGCGCAAGGCCGACTCGTTCAGGAAGATGCGGCCGCTTAGTGAAGTTGGGGCGTACGGCTGCCAGCCAAGAGCTCGTCAAGAATGAGCGAATCGAGCGCTTGACGCTGGTTCCAAAGAACCACAAGCACTACGAGCTTGATGTGCTCGATGCCCGCCTCGGCTATGTCCAGCGCGAGAATGCGCTCGATCACGAGCTCGCGCTGAGACGAAGACAGAACGCCGCAACGTTCGAGGAAGAGCAGAAAGCTGCGCGACGCTACGTCGATCGCGCGTTGTTCGGAAAGGGAGAAGTGTCGCAGCCCGGCGGCAGAGATATCGTGAACGGCAGAGTTCCGCTCCAATCCGGATAGCCAGCTCAAGGTCTGGCCGATTTCATCGTCGTCGAACCCGGCCGCCGTAAGTTGGCGGGAAAGCGTGTCTGCGTCAGGATAACTCCCGCTGTTGAAGAAGCGCTCGACTAGGAAGATCAGGATATCGAACAAGTTTTCGCTAGTGTTGACCTCGTGATGCTCGTCGTTGTGGGTGCATGTCAACGCATGCGTTGCAGCAGCCCGCCCGGGAGCCTGGTTACATGCCCATCGAGCTCCAGTTTCAGCAGGATGGCGGAAGCGGCATCGGGCGTCAACCCGGCGCGCTCGCAAATGGTGTCCACGTCGACCGGCGCGAAGCTCATCGCTGCGAGCACCGCTGATTCCGGCATCTGCAATGGTGGTGCTTGCTCGCCTGGGCGCTTCCCGGGCGATGCAGATGCGAGGCCGATCTCTTCGAGTACGTCTGAAGCGGTTTCCACAAGCTTGGCGCCTTGCTTTATCAGCCAGTGACAGCCCTTGGAGACGGGTGAATGAATCGAACCCGGAATCGCGAAAACTTCGCGCCCTTGCTCGAGCGCTTGCCGAGCGGTGATCAGCGATCCGCTCGGCAGGGCGGCTTCGACGATCAAGCAACCTCGGACGAGTCCGCTTATGACGCGATTGCGGCGCGGGAAGTTGGAAGCGAGCGGCGGTGTTCCGAGCGGGAACTCGGAGAGGAGCAGGCCTTCGGCTGCGAGCCGGTGCGCAAGATCGCGGTTGCGAGCGGGATAAACCTTATCGAGGCCGGTGCCCACAACTGCGATGCTGGAGCCCATACCCGCCAGGCCGCCACGATGAGCGGCGCTGTCGATGCCGAGCGCGAGGCCGCTGACGATGGTGAGACCCGCGTCGCTCAGCGCCTGAGCAAAAGCCTCGGCGTCGCGCACTCCGCGTGGCGTCGCCTGGCGACTGCCCACTATCGCCATTGCCGGATTGTCGAGCAGGTCAAGGCGCCCTTTCGCGAACAAGAGCACTGGCGGGTCCGCGATTTCGAGCAGAGGCCGGGGATAGCGCGTGTCGGCCAGCGACAACAGATGGTTGTCCGATTCTCGCAGCCAGCTCAGGGTTTGGGTGACGAGCGCAGTGTCCACACCGGCAGAGAGCGCGGTCGCGGCTGCTGCCCCTGCAATGCGGCTAACTTCAGCCGGAGCTGCGTCCAGCGCTTCTCGCGGACCGCCGAACGCTGCGAGGAGCTTGCGCTGCTTCGCCGGTCCTAGCTTGGGCGCGAGCGCTAAGCGCAGCCACGCTTCCAGATCATGGGTCGCGCCGTCGCTGTCCGAACCTGGCATCCGCAGCGGCGCGTCCGCAAATCAGGGATTCTTGACGGTGTCCTCGATGTTGACCGGCCTCTCAGCCGTCATCACGAGGCCATAGGACATCTTGTTGAATACGCGAAACACCAGCACCAGTCCGAACTGCTGTTCGGGCAGCGGCACCATGCGGTCGCCGACGCCCACGCTACCTTCCGAGCGATACAAGCCGAGCACATGCCCCGACTCCAACCCATCGCGTGCGCCCCGATTCATGATCACTACGGAGAGCGGTCCGATCTCCGCGACAGCCGTGCTGGTGCCCGCGATCACTTTGCCACGCACTTTCTTCTCCGGTGCGCGGGGCACGTACGGCATGCTCTGCAGCGCAGGAATGACGGCCAGTCGGTCGCCTTTGCTCACTTCCTGCTCGACGCGCATGAGGCGCAGTGCAGAAATCTCCCCGAAGGATTCGATTTGCGCGTCTCCAAGGTAAACAGCTTCATAGCCAAGCGTCTCCTTGGTGTCGGGATCCTGGAATGTGCGCCCGGGCCGGTACAGGTTCCAGTAGCCGCCCTTGCTTTGATCGAGGCCGGTGGCGAACGCGACGTCGTTTGCGGCGAGCACCACCCGGTGGTCCCTCGTCGCCACGATACGAGGCGCCACGGCGACCGCGTCGGGATCGACTACGAGCGGGCGCGTCAGGAACGGATCGAGCTCCTTTGCAGGAATGGTCGGTATCGCGGTCGCCAGCGCCTTGGAGCGCATCCGTGGCTCCAGCTTGCTGACCTGCAGCTCGTAGCCATACCAGCGCGAGAGGCCTCCGTCCGGAACCCCCTCGAGCCGCAGGCGTGGTGTTGCGCCGGACAAGTCGAGAATGATTACATCGCCCGGGTAGATCAAGTGGGGATTCTTCACTTGATCACGGTTCATCCCCCATACGTCGGGCCATTTCCACGGGGTCTTCAGAAAGCGGCTGGAAATGCCCCACAACGTGTCGCCGCGCTTCACGGTGTAGCGCGGCGGCGGGTTTTCTTGCAGCTTCACGTCGGAGCTTCCCTCCGTCGGCGCCGCAGCAGGTGCAGTTGCCGCGTCTGCAGGAGCGGCCGTTGGCGCTGCATCCTTCATGGGCTCGTCCTGTCCGGCAGCCGGTACTGCGGCAAGCAGGCAGGCAAGCAGCCAAGGGATAACCGATATAATTCTGGCCATTTACGCCCCCAGTCCTTTCCGGTGTCTCCATAGCGCGCCGCCGCTTCCCATGACAGCGCGCTTGAAAGTCCGGCCGATCGTAACAATCTTGTTTAAAGTCTGCACGTAGAACCCTCAATTAGCAAGCAAATTATGGCCCTGCTCCCGATCCTGCGGTACCCTGACGAGCGTCTTCATACGGTCGCGCAGTCGGTGGAATCGGTTAACGGCGAGATTCGGCAATTGATTGAGGATTTGGCTGAAACGATGTATGCCGCGCCCGGTGTCGGGCTGGCTGCTACCCAGGTGGATGTGCACAAACGCGTGATCGTAATCGACGTGTCCGAGACCCATGATCAGCTTCTGGTCTTGATCAACCCGACAATCGTCGAAAGCCGCGGCGTCTCTGAGTTCGAAGAGGGTTGCCTGTCGGTGCCGGGCATCTACGAGCGGGTCGAGCGTGCCGAATGGGTTAAGGTACGCGCACTGGACCGCAAGGGCGAACCGTTCGAGATCGAGGCCGACGGCCTACTCGCGGTGTGCATACAGCATGAGATGGACCACCTGCTGGGCAAGGTGTTCGTCGAGTATCTTTCGCGTCTGAAGCAAAGCCGCATCCTGGCCCGGATCAAAAAGCAGGAGAAGCAGCAGCGGCGGGCGCTCTAGTGACTGTGGACGGCGGGCGGACGCGTGTTGTCTTTGCGGGGACACCTGCTTTTGCAGCGAGCGCGCTGCGTGCTGTCCTCGATGCCGGCCACGAGGTTGCCCTTGTCCTGACCCAGCCCGATCGTCCCGCCGGCCGCGGTCTCAAGCCACGGCCCAGCGAAGTGAAAGCACTCGCGCTCGAGCGCGGGCTCACTGTAGTCCAGCCGGCAACTCTGAGGTCGCTCGAATCATCGGCGCTGTTGCGGGCCGCGAACGCGCCGCTGATGATAGTGGCGGCGTATGGACTGATCCTGCCTCAAGCAGTGCTCGACGTATTCGCGCTCGGCTGCATCAATATCCATGCTTCTCTGCTGCCGCGGTGGCGCGGCGCGGCGCCGATACAGCGTGCGATTCTCGCCGGCGATGGTGAAACCGGGATCTGCATCATGCGCATGGACGCCGGCCTTGACACCGGTCCGGTGTATCTAAGGGAGTCCATCCCAATCGAGAGCGACGACACCGCGGGCACGCTGCACGACAAACTGGCCGCGTTGGGCGGGCGCTGCATCGTGCGCGCGCTGCCGGCCATTGCATCGGGCGAGCTCGAAGCGCGCCCGCAGCCAAACGAAGGTGTCACCTACGCACGGAAGATCGAAAAGTCAGAGGCGTCGATCGATTGGTCCTGCAGTGCGCGGGAAATCAGTACCAAGGTACGTGCGTTCAATCCCTTTCCGGTCGCAAGCACTACGCTGCGCGGTGAGGTACTGCGCATCTGGCGTGCACGCGCCATGTTGTCTCAGGGCAATCGGCCGGGCCAGATCATTGACGCTGGTAGCAGCGGCATTCTGGTGACATGCGGGAGCGGCTCCCTGTTGATATCGGAACTGCAGCGTGCAGGTGGAAAGCGTCTGACTGCTGCGGACTTCATGCGCGGCTCTGTGTCTATTGACGGCGAAGTGCTCGGCGCGTGATCGAAACCCAGCTGCAGGCGGCCCGCGTAGTGCTGGACGTGATCGCCGGCCGCAGTCTTACCGCCGCTCTAGCGGAGTTCAGGCCGTATGCCCACGAAGGATCATGGGCTGCGGTGCAGGACATCGCTTTCGGTGTGTTCCGTCATCTCGGCTTGTTGCGCGGCGTGCTCGCAGGCACGCTGACTCAACCGCTGACCGATCGGGATCTCGAAGCATTGCTGCTAGTCGCCCTGTATCAACTGCGGTTCTCGCGTGCGGCGCCGCACGCAGTAGTGGATCACGCCGTGCAAGCCTGCGTAAGGTTGCGCAAGAGTTCCGCGAAGGGACTCGTCAATGCCGTGTTGCGCAGGTTTTTGCGCGAGTCCGAGGCATTGCTGTCGCAAGCGCAACGAACCGAGGAAGGGCGCTGGTCCTATCCGCAGTGGTGGATCGACGAGACTAGACGGACATACCCGGATCGCTACGGCGCCATCCTCGAAGCGGGCAACCTGCATCCGCCGATGACGTTGCGCGTCAATCTAAGTCGCATATCGCGCGAAGAGTACGCTGGCCTCTTGCGCGAGCAGGGTTTAGAGGCCGAGGCGATCGGCGAAGCTGCGCTGCGGCTGGCCCGGCCGCTCAACGTCGACCGATTACCCGGGTTTCGCGATGGACTCGTGTCCGTCCAGGATCTCGCCGCACAATATGCGGCACCTTTACTGGATTTGTGCGCTGGTCAACGCGTACTGGACGCTTGTGCGGCGCCGGGCGGCAAGGCCGCTCACATTCTCGAGCGCGCGAACGTCGAACTGACGGCGATCGACAGCGATGCCAGACGCCTCGAGCGCGTGCGGGAAACGTTGCAGCGCTTACGGCTATCGGCGTCTTTGGTGTGCGGCGATGCCAGCCAACCGAGCCGCTGGTGGAACGGCGTGCCCTTCGATCGCATCCTGCTCGATGCGCCCTGCACCGCATCGGGTATCGTGCGTCGCCACCCTGACATCAAGTGGCTGCGGCGGGTGGACGACATTTCTGCGCTGGCCGAGCAACAGCGCCGCCTGCTGGAAGCTTTATGGCACACGCTCGCTGCTGGTGGTAAATTGCTTTACGCGACTTGCTCGATCTTTTCGGCGGAAAATCAACTGCAGATATCGGCATTCCTGCTGTCTCACGCGGAAGCGAAGGTGCTGCCGCTGTCGATTCCGGCCGGCTCGGGTATCGGGGACATCCGGGAGATCGCGAACACGCAGGGCCAGCTCCTTCCTGACCCCCGGCACGATGGTTTCTTCTACGCCCTATTGCAAAAAGGCTGATCGGTTCGCTCCGCATACTCTCCGGTGCCTGATGCTGGCGCTGCTGTTCGCGCTGCAGCCGCTCGCGGCGCGCGCTGAGGGCATGCATATCAAGTCGGCTGAGCTGATCGCATCGGAAACCGGCTATTCCCTGGAAGCGAACTACGAAATCAGCCTCTCGCACACACTCGAGGAGGCACTGTTACGCGGGCTGGCGCTCCCGTTCGTCATCGACTTCGAGCTGACCTATCCGCGCTGGTGGACGCTCAGCCTGTGGAACCGCACCGTCGCCGAGCTGCATCAGCAGCATCGTCTGTCCTACAACGCGCTGACGCGTCAGTACCGCGTCTCGTTCGGGAGTCTGAACCAGAACTTCGATACGCTCGAAGAAGCGCTGGGCGTCATTGCCCGCGTGCGCCAGCGCGTTGTGTTCACCCGCGACGAAGTCGACGCGGACAGTGTCTATATCGCCGCGCTGCGTCTGCGCCTGGACACTTCCCAGTTGCCGAAGCCGTTGCAGATCAATGCCCTCGGCTCGCGCGACTGGAACCTGTCCTCGGACTGGTACCGGTGGACCTTCCGGCCATGATGAGGGACGCCGAATGAAGCCCTCGATCCATAGGGTGCGCAAATCGCAGCTCTCGCGCGGCATGAAGTACCTGGTCGCGCTGATTCTGATGCTCGGCGCGATCATGCTGTATCTGCTGTCGAGCGCCAGCTCGAACACACCGATGTTCGCGCGCGATCTTCCGCTGCTGCTGTTCTTCGGCGTGACCGTGGTGCTCGGGTTGATGGTGCTGGTGGGATACCAGCTGCTGGCCCTGCGCCGCCGCTTGGTGGCGGGCTTGTTTGGATCGAAGCTGACGCTGCGGCTGGTGTTGTTGTTCTCGCTGGTGTCGGTCTTTCCGGGCGTCCTGGTGTATGCGGTGTCGGTGCAGTTCCTCAACAAGAGCATCGAGTCGTGGTTCGACGTGCGTGTCGACAAGGCGCTCGAGGGCGGCCTGAGTCTGGGCCGTACGATCCTGGACAACATGCTGAAGGACCTCACGTCGAAGGCCGGCGGCATGACCCAGGCGCTGGCGGACGCCGCACCCTCGCAGCAGATCGCGGTGCTGAACAACCTGCGCGAGCAGATGTCCGTGCAGGAGGCGACGCTGTTTCATCCCGATGGAACCATCATCGCGTTTTCGATCAGCGAAGGCGCCGGCCTGATGCCGCGGATGATATCGCCGACGGTCGCGCGCAAAGTTGTACTCCAGCAGCCCTACCGCGCTGTCGAATCCGAAGTCGGCCACGGTTTGCGCCTCAGAGTCGTGGTGCCTGTCAACAAGCTGTCGGGCGAAACCGGACTGCTGCAGCTGGTCCAATCGGTGCCCCCGCAGCTCGCGCGCGATGCCGAGACCGTACAGAGCATGTACCAGGACTACCAGGAGCTGTCATTGTCGCGCCAGGGACTCAAGCGTCTGTATGGTTTGTCGCTGACGCTCGGTCTTCTGCTCGCCCTGCTGTCGGCGCTATCGCTGGCGATCGTCTTCAGCGAGCGGCTGTCGGCCCCGCTATCGGTGCTGGCGGCTGGCACGCGCGCGGTTGCGCAGGGTGATTTCAGTCAGCGTCATCCGGTCCGCAGCCACGACGAGCTCGGGATTCTGACCGAGTCGTTCAACACCATGACGACGCAGCTGGCCGAAGCACGCGCTCTTCTGTTGCGCAATCACGATCAGCTCGAAGCCGCCAAGGCCTATCTCGAGAGCATCCTGGCCAAGCTCTCTGCCGGGGTTCTGTCCTTCGACAGCGAACGCCGGCTGCGCTCCGCCAATCCGAGTGCCGAGCACATTCTCGGTGTCGAGCTCGGGCCGTTCATAGGCATCAGCCCCGACCAATGGGGTGCGCGCGACGGGCGGCTGGTCGAGGTCGGGAGTGCGATCCTCGATGCGATCGACAGGGGCGGCAACGAAGCCTGGGAAGAGCAGTTGGAGCTCGGCAGCCAGTCGGCCGGCAAGAAAGTGCTGCTGCTGCGCGGGTCCACGCTGCAAGTCGGAAGCGAGAGCGGCTTCGTGCTCGTTTTTGACGATGTGACCCGGCTGCTGCAGGCGCAACGTTACGCCGCATGGGGCGAGGTGGCGCGTCGTCTCGCGCACGAGATCAAGAACCCCTTGACGCCCATCCAGCTGTCGGCCGAGCGACTCACGCACAGACTGGCGGACAAGCTCGGAGCACAGGATGCCGAGATGCTGACGCGCGCAACGCAGACTATAGTGGCGCAGGTGGCGCAGCTCAAGGGAATGGTGGATGCCTTCAGTCAGTACGCTCGCATTCCCGAGCTCAACCTCGAGCCGCTCGACTTGAACGAGCTGGTCCGCGAGGTACTCGTGTTGTACGAGGCGCACGGACGCGGGATCGTCTTGGAGCTCGACGAGTCTCTGCCGCGTGTCGAGGGTGATCGTGCGCGGCTGCGTCAA
>Ga0316620_10000340_pt1 | contig 18613 bp, 9 predicted proteins | sample OWC_Aug_M1_C1_D5_FD_207651 | JGI IMG/M metagenome (GOLD analysis project Ga0316620, IMG submission 207651) | Wetland soil microbial communities from Old Woman Creek delta, Ohio, United States - OWC_Aug_M1_C1_D5_B | ecosystem: Environmental > Terrestrial > Soil > Wetlands | place: USA: Ohio... | reverse complement strand
GATCACCGTGCTCCCGCTCATCAGGGTCTCGACCTCGTAGCCGCCGTCCTCGAGGATCTCGCGCAGCATCTCGCACGTGCCCGGGTCGTCGTCGACGACGAGCACGTGAGGTCGTCCTCCGGTTGCGGCGAAGCTCATCCTCAGACTGTCCTCTCGACCAAGGTTAGACCAGAACGGAGGCGATTGTCACCTGCGCGGGATGGTAACCTGATTCCGTCATGTCGGACCGCTTCCAGCCCCTCCCCTTCGAGCAGCTGTGCGCCTGGATCTCGGGCGAGCTGGAGCAGACGGGAGCAATCCTCGGCCTGCCCCGCCAGGTCGCCTTCGTCCCCTCCCCGAGCGACCGCTTCACGACCTCGGTCTGGGGCCACAGGCTCGAAACTCCCTTCGGAGTGGCGGCCGGGCCCCACTCCCAGCTCGCCCCCAACATCGTCGCCGCCTGGCTGTGCGGCGCCCGGCTGGTCGAGCTCAAGACCGTCCAGACCCTGGACCACATCGCGGTCCACAAGCCCTGCATTTACATGCAGGACGAGGGCTACAACGTGGAGTGGTCCCAGGAGCTGACCGTCGAGCAGAGCTTCGACGAGTACCTCGGCGCCTGGATTCTGGTCCACGCCCTGCACCAGCGCCTCGGCTTCCCGGGCGAGACGCCGGGCGTGGTTTTCAACATGAGCGTCGGCTATGACCTGGCCGGGCTGCAGCGACCCAACATGCAGTGGTTCCTCGAGCGCATGCGGGGCGCGGGCGGTGTCAGGGAACGCCTGCTCGCCGTCGCCGCCCGCTACTTCCCCGACCTGCCGCGGAGCGAGGTCCCGGGCCCGATCACCGACAACGTCACCCTGTCGACCATGCACGGCTGCCCGCCCCAGGAGATCGGCAAGATCGCCAGCTACCTGATGAGCGAGTGGGGCCTGCACGCTGCGGTGAAGCTCAACCCCACCCTGCTCGGCCCCGAGACCGTGCGCGAGATCCTCAACCAGACGCTGGGCTGGCGCCATGTCGAGGTGCCGGACGCCGCCTTCGCGCACGACATCCACTGGGCCGAGGCGATCGACCTGCTGCGCGAGCTACAGACCACGGCCGCTCGCCTGGGCGTGGTCTTCGGGGTCAAGCTCTCCAACACCCTCGAGGTCTCAAACCAGGGAACGGCGTTCGACCCCCGGGATCGCGTCATGTACCTGTCGGGCCGGCCCCTCCACGCCCTGACCGTGGAGCTCGCCCGCCGCCTCGACGAGGCGCTGGGCAGCGAGCTGCCAATGTCGTTCTCGGCCGGCGCCGACGCGCACAACGCCCACCACCTCCTGGCCGCAGGCCTGACCACCGTCACCAGCTGCTCGGACCTGCTCAGACCGGGCGGCTATACGCGCCTGCTGCAGTACCTGGAGAACACCGCGCGGTCCATGGAGGAGGCGGGGGCGGCCGACATCCCGGAGTACATCCGGCGTTCGGCGGCGGACCGCCCCGGATACCGGGAGGCCCTCGGCATGGAAGAGCCCGCGCGGACCCGGGCCTGCGCCCGTCTCAATCTGGCCGCCTACGCCGCCTCCACCCGTCGCGACCCGGCCCTCCATCGCGACACCTTCGACCGCTCGCGAACCAAGACCGTGCGGCCCCTGGGCGCCTTCGACTGCATCGCGGCGCCGTGCGTCGACGACTGCCCGGTACACCAGAAGGTGCCCCAGTACATGCGCCTGGTCGAGGCCGGACGGCTCGACGAGGCGGTCGCGATCACCCTCGAGGACAACCCCTTGCCGACGATTCTCGGCCGTGCCTGCCCACACCAGTGCGAGGCGCCCTGCGTGCGCACCCACTACGACCACCCCCTGGCCATCCGCGAGCTCAAGCGCTTCATCATGGACCACGGCCGGCGGCCGCTCCGGCAGCCGGCGAGGTCCACATCCAGTGCCACCGTGGCAGTGGTGGGCGCCGGTCCGTGCGGCCTGGCCGTGGCCACCTTCCTCGGCCGCGCCGGCTACCCTGTGACTGTGTTCGACGAGCAGCCGCGCAGCGGCGGCATGGTCACGGCCACCATCCCCAGCTACCGCGCCGCTGGTGAGGCGGTGGCTCGCGACCTGGAAGCGGTGGCCGCGCTCGGCGCCGAGCTCCGCACCGACCATGTCGTGGGCCGCGACGTCGCCTTTGCCGACCTCCGCCGCCGATTCCGGTACGTGGTGATCGCGGTCGGCGCCCAACGCGGCGTCGCCCTCGGCATCGACGGCCAGGAGTCCGAGGGGGTCCTCGACGGCCTCGCTCTCCTGCGCGCGGTGGGCAGGGGTCAGCGGCCGGTTCTCGGCCAGCGGGTCGGGGTGGTCGGGGGCGGCGACGTGGCGGTCGACTGCGCCCGCAGCGCCCGCCGCCTGGGGTCGCCCGAGGTCGCGATCCTCTACCGTCGTACGGTCCGCGAGATGCCGGCCCACGCCGAGGAGATCGCGGCCCTGCGCGAGGAGGGCGTCGCCATCACCGAGCTCGTGGCCCCACGCCGGGTCGTGGCCAGCCAGGGCCGCATGACCGGCCTCGAGTGCATGACTATGCGCCTGGGCGAGCCCGATGCCTCGGGGCGGCCGCGGCCCGAGCCGGTACCCGGCACGGAGCACGTCGTCGCGCTCGACACCCTAGTCGTGGCGATCGGCCAGCGACCGGACCTCGGCTTCCTCGGCGACGAGCTGCCGGAGCGGACCCCAGCCGGGTTTCTCCGCATCGACCCGACCAGCGGCGAGACCTCGCTCGCCGGGGTCTTCGCCGGCGGGGACATCGTCGAGCCCGGACCGCGCACCATCGTGGCCGCGTGCGCCGACGGCCGTCGCATCGCCGACGCCATCCAGCGCCGCGAGGAGGGCGAACGTGCGCCTCGCACCGCGCCCCAGCCGCTGCCCGACACGCTCGACCTCCTACTCCGCCGGGCGCGACGCGCGCCCAGGGTGGCGGTGCCCGCGCTCGAGCCTGCCCGGCGCCACGGCTTCGACGAGATCGTCCGCACGCTGTCGCCCGCCGAGGCGGCAGCCGAGGCCTCACGCTGCCTGTCCTGCGACCTCATGTGCTCGACCTGCGTCACGGTCTGCCCCAACCGCGCCATGTTCAGCTACCAGACCTCGCCTTTCGCCACCGTGCTGCCCGTACTCGAGGTGCTCGAGGGACGGGTCGTGGTCAGGGCTGGCAGCCCGTTCAGCGTCGACCAGCAGCCCCAGGTCGCGGTCCTCGCCGACCTCTGCAACGAGTGCGGCAACTGCACCACCTTCTGCCCGACCAGCGGCCGCCCCTTCGACGACAAGCCGCGGCTCTACCTGACCCTCTCCGAGCTCGAGGCCCAGGAGGACAACGCGTATCTGGTCACGCGCGACGCCGGAGTCTGGACCGTCGCCGGGCGTTTCGGCGGCACCACCCACCGGCTCGTCCTCGACGCCGGCATCCACTACTCGCGGGCCGGGCTGGAGGTGGACCTCGCCCGCGACACCTTCCAGGTGCTCGAGGCCCGGCTCACCGCACCAGCCGAGGCGGGCCGGAGGCTCGACCTCTCCCCGTGTTTCACCATGTACGTCATACTCCAGGGGCTCAGCCGGTCGGCGCCGTGGCTCCCCGCAGCCCGTGTTCCCGGCGCGAGGTGAGCCCGATGCGCAAGCGCTTCGTCAACCTGCGTCGCCCGGCCGGGGGCAGCAGCTCGGAGCCCTCGGAGCTGGTGGTCGACGAGGGCAAGGTCGTGATCGCGCCGGCTGCGGGAGCGCTCACGGTCGGCGCCGAGGAGCAGTGGGTCAGCCTCGACGGCGCCCTGGTCCTGCCCGGCGTGATCGACGGTCACGTCCACTTCGACGACCCCGGCTTCACCCATCGCGAGGACTTCGCCTCGGGCACGGCTGCAGCCGCCGCAGGTGGCGTCACCTGCGTGGCCGACATGCCGTGCACCTCGCTGCCGCCCGTGACCTCGGTCACGAACCTGCGCTCCAAGCTACGCGTCATCCAGGGCAAGGCGCACGTGGACTTCATGCTCTGGGGCGGGGTCTCGGGCAACTCGATCGCGACCCCGGGTTGGCGCCAGACCCTGGCCGACCTGGTGGCCGAGGGCGTGGCCGCGATCAAGGTCTACACCCTGTCCGGCATGGACACCTTCCGCGAGCTCGGCGCCCACCAGCTGCGGGATGTCTTCCTCGAGGCCGCCGAGCTCGGGATCCCGGTCGGCGTCCACGCCGAGGATGCCACCATGGTGCGACGCCTCACCGCCGAGCTCCAGGGCAGCGGCCGCAACCAGCCCCTCGACTATGCCGCCAGCCGCCCGGCCACGGCCGAGCTCGCGGCCGCGGCCGCGGTGGTCGAGCTGTGCCGCTCCACAGGCGCCCAGGTCCACGTCGTCCACCTCGCCTCGGGCCAGGCTCTCGACCTGTTGGTCGAGGCACGCGCGCAGGGGGTCCGGATCTCGGCCGAGACCTGCCCCCACTTCCTGGAGTTCACCCAGGAGGACCTCGCCCGGCTCGGCTCGCTGCTCAAGACCGCGCCGGTGGTCAAGACCGAGGCCGACCGCACGCGCCTGTGGATGGGCCTGGCCGAGGGCGATCTGGCCTTTGTCACCACCGACCACGCGCCCGGCCAGTGGCCCGAGGAGAAGCACACCGGCTCCATCTGGACCGACTACGGCGGCGTCCCCGGGGTCGAGCTCCTCCTGCCCTACCTGTACTCCGAAGGGGTGTGCAGCGGCCGCATCACCCTCGAGCAGCTGGTCGAGCTGACCTCGGCCGCCCCGGCCCGTTTCTTCGGTGTCGACGGCCGCAAGGGCGGCCTCGAGCCGGGCTGCGACGCCGACTTCGTGGTCCTCGACGAGAACGAGACCTGGACGGTGCGCCCCGACAAGCTGCACGCCCTCAACCGCTACACCCCGCTCGAGGGCAAGACGCTGACCGGGCGCGTTCGCGCCGTCTATCTTCGCGGCCGCTGCGTGTATCGCCGCGAGCCCGACGGCAGCGAGATGCTCGCCCCGGCCGGCACCGGCGAGCTCGTGCGGCGGAGGCGGACACAGCCATTCCCGGTGGAGTTACCCTGGTGCCGGGGCCCGCATCACCGCCCGCGGTGATTCGCAAGGGTGGCCGTGGCTGGCGGGCTCGGCAGAGCCCGCCAGCGCGCCCTTCGGGCGCGCCACGGAGACGGTCAGCGGTAGCTCGCTTCGCTCCCCAGAGCGCGCTTCCCGTGGAGTGCCCGGCATAAACCAACCTCGGCCCGCTGCGCGGGCCGACGTTGCTTCATGCCCGGCACGTCCCGACAAACGGACGCCGGAGACGGTGCCGGAGCTGGATCGGGATCGGGCGAGGCTACACTGATCTCGAGGTGATCCAATGGCTGGGACGACCTTGATCCACAACGGCGTGGTGGTGACCGGCGGGGACGAGTCGCAGGTGATCGCCAATGGCGCCGTGGCCTGGGAGAACGAGCGCATCGTCGCCGTCGGTCCGAGCGCTCACGTCCGCCGTCACTACCCCGACGCCACCTGCCTCGACGCCCACGGTGGGCTGGTCATTCCCGGACTGGTCAACCTCCACCACCACTTCTACTCGGCCCTCGCCAGGGGCCTCGACTCCGGCTCCACCCCGGCCAGCTTCGGCGACGTGCTCGACCAGCTCTGGTGGCGCCTGGACCGCGCCCTGACTCCTGCGACGATCCGCCAGTCGGCGCTGCTGGCCGCGGCCGACTGCATCCGCTGGGGGTGCACGACCGTCTTCGACCACCACGCCTCGCCGTCCTGCGTGCGCGGCAGCCTCGACCTCATCGCCGAGTCCGTGGAGCAGGCCGGGCTGTCGGCGGTCCTCTGCTACGAGGTGAGCGACCGCAACGGGCACCACGAGGCCCTCTCCGGGCTCGACGAAAACTTCGACTTCATCGCCCGCCACCGCGAGCATCCCCGGATCCGGGGCATGCTCGGCCTGCACGCCAGCTTCACCGTCAGCGACCAGACCCTCGAGGAGGCCGGTCGCGCCCGGCCCGAGGGCGCCGGCTGCCATGCGCACGTGGCTGAGGACCCGCTCGACGTCCAGGCCTCGAAGATGGCCTTTGCCGCCGGACCGGTCGAGCGACTGCTGCACGCCGGGCTGCTCGACGAGTGGGCACTGCTGGCCCACGGCATCCACCTCGCGGACGAGGACCTCGAGACCGTGGCTCGCTACGGCGCGGTGCTTGTCCACAACCCGGAGTCCAACGCCAACAACGGGGTCGGCCGCCTGGACGTGGAGGCGGCCAGCGGCCGCGGCTGTACCGTCGGGCTGGGCACCGACGGCATGTCCTCGGCCATGTTGCGCTCGCTGCGCGCCGCGTTTCTCGCCCACCGCGCAGGCCGTCGCGATCCTGGCGGGGGCTTCGCGGTGCTGCCCGGTCTACTCGAGACCAACGCGGCCGTGGCGCGGAGGTTCTTCCCGGAGCCGCGCCTCGGCCGCATCGTGGCCGGCGCTCCGGCCGACCTGGCGGTGGTCGACGCCCCGCCGCCGACGCCTATCGCGCGCGACAACGTCTTCGGGCACCTCGTGTACGGCGCCAGCGAGGCCCCGGTACGCCATACCGTAGCCCGTGGCCGGGTGCTGCTCGAGGACTTCCGGCATACGACCCTCGCCCCCGAGGAACTGGCGGCCCGCGCGCGCGAGCTGAGCCCCGGCCTGTGGAAGAGATTCCACGCCCTCAAGGTGCGGGGAACGGGATAAGATCTCCTCATGGCGCTGGATGAGAAGGCCTTCGCCGAGGCCGACGTCAGCGGCCACGAGATGGAGAAGCGAGCCTGGCTGCGCTCGATCCAGGGCAAGGACTTCGAGGCCACGCTCTTCCCCTTCGAGATGCTGCTGCGGGCCATGGACCGCTTCTTCCGCACCGACAACCACCCCCGCTTCCAGAGCTGCGGTCCGACCCAGGACTGCAGCATGAAGATCGAGGTGGCGATCGCCGACAACAAGTTCCGCAGCCTGATCCAGCTTAGCCAGTCGATTCTCGACGACACCGACACCTCCGCCTTCATGTTCCAGAGCTACGTCGAGACCCAGCTGGTCAGCGACATCGACCGCGACGCCCTGCTCGTGCGGCACAGCCACCAGGGCTCCCCCCTGGAGAGCCTCTACCTGCTCCGCATCGGCCTGCAGAGCCTGGTCAACATCACCCAGGGGCTCGAGAACAGCCCCCACGTATCACCGGCGGTGTTCCACGGCATCGGCCACAACTTCGCCTCCCTGCTGCTCCACAACCGTTTCTTCAACCCCTTCCGCGAGCACGGGTTCAACCCCCTCTACGACCGCGTCGACCACCCCCTGCTGCGACGCGGTGTGCGCATGGCTCCGACCAGGGCCTTGCGCAACGCGCTCAGCCTGCTCGTCCTGGTCCTCTCCCGGCACCTGCGAGTCGCCACCTGGATCGACCCGCACGCCTCCTCGCGCATCCAGCTCCAGTCCAGCCTGCCCTATCTCTGCCTGCTGTGCAGCGAGTTCCGCAGCCTCATCCCCTACCTCGAGAACACTCTTCCCAAGCAGGTCTTCACCGACGGCCCGCTGGATCGGACCGAGACCGAGCTGGCCAGCTTCCTCGACTCCTTCTGCTACCAGCTGACCCGCGAGTCGCGCAAGGTCTTCGAGCAGCTCCTCGCCGGTTTCCCCGACTCGACCGAGGTCAGCAAGCTGCGGTCGGCCCTGGAGAACACGCGCGGTCTGCTCACCACTTTCCTCCAGCAGGCCATTGTCAGCGCGGTCCAGATCGTGCTGCCCGAGGTCGAGGGCAAGGACATCTTCCGCTCGTTCGTCAGCCGCCGCGACCAGGCGTCGCGCCTGCGCGAGGACCTCTGGACCTTCCACGAACTGCTCGCCGCCATCGGCCCCTTCCTGGCGGAGGAGAGCAAGTCACCGGAGCAGAAGCGCAGGGCGCTCACGGCCCTGCTCGACTACAGCGAGTACTTCGGGCGGCACGCCCTGCCCGCCATCCGGCTCTCCGACCTCGAGGAGTTCGAGCGCTTCTTCGACAAGGTCCGCTCGCTCAAGAACAAGGCCTTCACCAGCCTCGACCGAGCGCGCGAAATCTCCCGCTACCTGGAGGTCTTCCGGATCTTCCTCCAGACCACCTTCGAGCTGGTCAGCAAGCGTACCGACATCCAGGGGGTCGAGTTCCAGAGCACGCACCCGCGCCGGGTGCTGCACCAGTTCCTCCAGGTCACCGAAGAAGAGGACCTGATGCGGATCGGGAAGAGCTGACCTGTCCGGCTCGCTCGCGTCGAGCCCGAAACCGGTGCCGCTCCCGAGCCCGATACCGTTGACGTCGTCGTCGCCGATGACGCCCTTGCGGCCTCATGCCCTCGACGACGGCAACGGTAACGACAACGGGCTCGGGCTAGCGGTACCTCTCCAGCAGCCCGGTGCGGCGGTTGAACGCCTCGATCCGGCGGTCCCACTCCTCCCACGAGCGGTACTTCTCCGACCAGTAGGTGGGGTCGTTCCACTGCGCGTCGAGCTCCTCGACCGGCTTGCCGAGCTGCTCCACCCAGGTGAAGTACTTGAGGTTGTGGATCCGCTTCTTGTCCCAGTAGGAGAGCTCCTGGACATGGTCGATGCCGGCGCCGAGCAGGTGCCGCTCGAAGTCCACGGCGGCCGCGGTCTCGCTGTAGGCGCCGTGGCGTTCGGCTTCCTCGTCGAGCCGCGAGCGGTACATGTCGACCGAGTCGGTAGCCACGGTGAAGAGCACGTCGTTGCCGTCCATCTCGAAGTAGCGCGCGGTCTTGACGCAGGTCAGCAGGTTGGCGATGGAGGAGATTCCAAGCAGGTCGAGGCGCGCGACCAGGGACGGGTCCACTCCCCGCCGGATCAGGTGCTCCCTGCCTCGAGGCTCGTTGAACAGACGCAGCAGGCGCATGCACGCCTCGTCGTCGATGCCGACCGCCAGGTCCATGTTGCGCAGGTTGTGAATCCAGGGCACGTGCTTGTCGCCGATGCCCTCGATGCGATGCTCGCCGTGGCCGTTGTAGAGCAGGGTCGGACACTGGACGGCCTCGGAGGCGGCCACGCGAATGCGCGGGAACCGCTCGCGCAGGTAGTCGGCGCAGCCGAGGGTGCCGCAGGAACCCTGGGTCAGGCACACCGCCGACAGGCGCTGCCCATCGCCAGCATGCTGGGCGAAGATCTCCTCCATGGCCTGGCCGGTGCAGACGTAGTGCCAGATGGCGTTGCCGAACTCCTCGAACTGGTTGAGCACCACGATCTCGTCAGGTCGCGCCGCCTTGAGCTCGGCGGTCTTGTCGTAGACCTCCTTGACGTTCGACTCCGAGCCCGGGGTGGCGTAGACCTCGGACCCAAGTTTGGACAGCCACTCGAAGCGCTCGCGCGACATGCCCTGGGGCAAGACCGCGATCGAGCCGCAGGCGAGGAGGTAGGCGTTGTAGGCGCCGCCGCGACAGTAGTTGCCGGTGGAGGGCCACAGCGCCTTCTGGCTGGTGGGGTCGAATGCCCCGCGCACCAGCTTTTCCACCAGCGGACCAAAAGTGGCGCCCACCTTGTGCGCCCCGGTCGGAAAGTACTTGCCGAGGAGCATGAACACTCGCGCCTGGACTCCGGTGAGCTCGCCTGGAAGCTCGACGAAGTTGGCCGGACCGAAGCCGCCTCCGTACTCCACCGGCTCGTTCTTCCAGGAAATTCGGAACAGATTGCGCGAGTTGAGGTCCCACAGGCCCACCTGTCGGAGCTCGTCGCGGATGCCCTGCGGGATCTCCTCGGGGTGTGCCATCTGGCGATAGGTGGGGATGATGATGTCGCGCTCGCGACAGCGCTCGACGGTCTTGGCGAGAGCCTGTGCGGGATCGGCCATGGTGCGTCTCCTCGTCTCCGGAGCGACGGAATATAGCACGCGCTCGCCGAGCCCGTTTCCGTTCCTGTTGCCGAGCCCGAGCCCGCTGTCGTCACCGTTACCGTGACCGAACTACCCCCGCTTCCGCCGTCACCGTTCCCGTCCGTCCTTCGTGTGCTCGACGCCTCCTGAGCCCTACGCCCGGGCGGCGGGCTCGAGGTGGACACCGGCAACGGGCTCGGGAACCGTGGAGGCGACATGGACGGGACCGCCGATGAAGCCCCTCTCCGCAACCCGCAACCACGCCCCAGGCCATCGGCGAAGCCGTTAGCGAGCGGTGGGCGACGACGAGCTCTGTTCGGTGACGAGCTCGGGATCGGGGAGCTCCCTCGCCCTACCTCGGCTGCGGACGGACCTGCTCCCGGACCGCGTCGGGACGTTGCATCAGGGCCTCGGTGAGCTGGGCCACGGCGTCCGGGTCGTCCGGGTTCAAGCTCACCGCCCGCTCGAAGTGCTGGAGCGCTCGTTCCGCATCGAACGGGCGCGCGGCATAGCCTCGAACCACCTCGTCGCGCGAGCGCACGAAACGGTCGAGCAGGGCGCGGTCGAACCCGATCAGCCGTTCCCCTCCCGCGCTGTGGCCGTCCAGGGCATCGAGCAGCGAAGTGTGACGCTCCAACATCCAACCCAGGTTGCCCTCGATGGTGACCGTGCTGTACATGCTCTTGGGCGAGCTGAACTCGAGGCGCAGGCGATCGTCCTCGTTGAGCGCCGCGCCGGCGGTGAGCTCGGCCACCTCGCGTTCGCCGAGGATCATGCGCGACACCAGGGCGTAGGGGTTGCCGAGGTGCACCTCCTTGAGGCTCTCGCTGATAGCCGGGTCCTGCATCCTCTCCTCGAGCTTGGTGAGGTCGAGGACAAGCGGCGTGGTCACGCCGATCAGCCCCACGTCGCGACCGCACAGCCACACCGAGGTGTGCGGGAACACCGCCTGGAAGGTGCGCATGATCATGGCCACGTCGGCGTTGGAGACCTCGTACAACGGCAGCCACTGGCACATCACGCCGTTGGCTCTGAGCGCATCCCGGCAGAGCTGGTAGAACTCCAGGGAGTAGAGGCTCGCCGAGCTGGCGGCAAAGGGGTGGATGGGATCGACCGTGATCACGTCGTAGGTGCGATCGGTCATCAGCAGGTAGTTGCGTCCGTCGTTGATCACGATCCGGACGTCGGGGTCATCGACCACGCCGTAGTTGTGCTCGGCGAACACCCGCGCGGCGTCGAGCACCGCCGGCTCGAGCTCCACGATCTCCACCGACACCTCGTGGTGGCGGGCGCAGGCGCCAGCGGTGACCCCGGCGCCGAGCCCGATCACCAGCACCTCCTTGGGCTCAGGGCAGAGCATGATCGGCAGGTGACCGATTGTTCGCTGCACCCGCATGTCGTAGTGCTCGCTGGTGGCCACCGTCTCGCCCTCGATCTGGATCGAGAGCAGGGAGCGCGGCGATCGCGTCTTGTGACGGAGCACTGACACGGTGCAGCCCAAGCCCTCCGCGTAGTAGGCGAGCTGCGCCTCCTTGACCCGGCGCTCGAAGCCGTCGAGCGAGCCGAGCCTGTCGAGGTACTTCTTGGAGTACAGGTAGACCCCGCTGACCATGGTCTCCCGGTCCCAGGTCCCGGTCCGGGTGGCCGCCAGGCCGACACCGGCCAGGGCGAGCACGGCGCACGCCGCCTGGACGGCACGACGGCCGCCCTGCTCGAACCAGACCGTGACCGCGCCGATCAGCAGGTTGAGGGTGAGGATGGCGAGCGCGCTAGCCTGGATGCCGAGGGTCGGGATGAGCAGGAAGCCGGCCGCAAGTGAGCCGAGGATGCCGCCGCCGGTGTTCCACACGTAGACCCGGCCGACGCTGGACCCGACGCGACGGGCGCTCCGGGTGACGATCTTGGAGACGATGGGAAAGCTGGCCCCGAGCAGCATGGTCGGGAAGAGCAGGAGCAGGAAGGAGACGGCGAACGTGATCAGCTGCATGTGGCCGAAGGTCTGCTCGGCGTCGGCGGTGAGCTGGAGGAAGACGCGCGGCAGCTTGCCGAACAGGTCGACCGAGGCGAGCACGACCCAGCCGAGGAGGATCTGGACCAGGCCGAGGCCGAGGAGAAGGGTCTTGGTGCGATCGACGACCAGCGAGAAGAGGGCGCTGCCGAGGGCGATGCCGCAGAGGAAGGCGGCGAGCATGGTCGAGAAGGCGTAGACCGTGGTGCCGATCACCAGCACCAGGATGCGGAAGAAGACCACCTCGTAGGCGAGCCCGGCGAAGCCCGACACGGCCAGAACCACGAGGGCCAGCTTGACCAGCGCCGGCGAGTATCCGGCGGCCTCCTCCCCCACCTCGAGCTTGGCCTGCTCGGCGGTGACCGGCGCGCGGACGCTACCCTGCAGTCGATGCAGCAGGAGTGCGGTCAGGCCCACCGCCAGGTTGAGCGCGACCGTGATCGAGGTCGTGCGCACCATCCCCAGGCTCGAGATCAGCACGAAGCCGGCGGCCAGGGTGCCGCCCACGGCGCCCAGGGTGTTGAGGGCGTAGAGCAGACCGATGTGCCTGCCCGCCGAGCCGGTGTCGCGGACCAGGAAACGGCTCAGCACGGGGAGGGTCCCGCCCATCAGCGAGGTCGGCACCAGCACGACGGCAAAGGAGAGCGCGAAGCGGACCAGGCCGACGAGCGCGGGCGGGGCGTCGCCGCCGCGCCCGACGGCCACATAGGCCCACTCCACCACCACCAGCGCCGACGGCACCAGGGCGCCGGCCACGCCGATGGCGATCTCCAGCCAGCCATAGATCCGGAGCAGGTCGTCGCGGCGGTCGGCGAAGCGCCCGAGCAGGATGCTGCCGAGGCCGAGCCCGGCCATGAACGACGCCAGCACCGTGGCCGCGGCCAGCACCGTGTGGCCGAAGATGGTCGTCAGCATCCGCGTCCACACCACCTCGTAGACCAGGCCGCACGCGCCCGAGACCAGGAACAGGACGAAGATCACCCAGCCGCAGCGCACGCTTGCTTGTCGGGGGTCGTTCATGCTCCTCCATCCTCGAGGCGAAGGTCATTGTAGCGGAGCGGGTACAGGTCGTGCTCCGGCCCAGAGACCTGAACCTGGTCCCGGACCTGGACGTGGACCTGGACATGGTGCTCACTTGAGCCAATGTCAGTTTCGTCGTCCACGTTCACGTCGATGAGAGAAGGCAAAGGCCAGCCATCTGCGATGGTGCGTCGGACCTGCGCTATTCGCTCAGCTCGAACTCGCGCGCCAGGCTGTCGGCCACGGCGAGACCCTCGAGGGTGGGTCGCAGGCGGTCGCCCTCGACCACGACCAGCCCGCTGTCGCACAGGCGCTCGACCAGGGCCCGGTTCGAAGCCACCAGGTCCACGCCGCAGCGCGCGCGCAGCCGCGCCAGGTCGATGCCTTCCGTTATCCTCAGGCCGAGCATCACCGACTCCAGGGCGAGCTCGGAAGGGCTCAGGGCCTCCTCGCCCGCCAGCGGCCGCTGGCCGCGCTCCAGGGCCGTCTGCCACAGCCTCAGCTTGGCCAGGTTCCACCACCGCGAGCTGCCGTCGAAGGAATGGGCCGACGGACCCAGCCCGAGGTACGGCGCGTGGGTCCAGTACTTGAGGTTGTGGCGTGAGCGATGCGCCTCCCTGGCGGCGAAGCTCGACACCTCATAGGCCTCGTAGCCGAGGTCGGCGAGCCTGCGATGGGTGAGCCGGAAGAGCTCGGCCTGGATTTCCGGGTCGAGCTCTGCGAGCACGCCTCGAGCCAGCCGCCGGCCGAAGACCGTACCCTGATGGAAGGTCAGCTGGTAACACGAGAGGTGGTCGGGAGCGAGCGCCGCCGCCGCCTCGAGCTGGTCTTGCCAGCCGGCCGCGTCCTGGCCTTCGAAGCCGTACATGAGGTCTATCGAGACGGTGTCGAAGCCGACCTCGCGCAGTACCTGGAAGGCCTGGCGTGCCCGCCGGGCGCCGTGCGCCCGACCCAGGAAGCGCAGCGCGCCGTCGTCCAGCGACTGCACGCCGAGGCTGACGAAGCCGACGCCGAGCTCGCGCCAGGCGCGCGCCGCCTCGACCGTCACATCCTCGGGGTTGACCTCGAGGTGGAGCCTCACGTCGTCGGTCAGGGCCATGCGCGCACGCACCGCACCCACGACCTGCGCCAATCGCGTCGTCGCCAGAGCCGACGGCGTGCCGCCGCCGAGGTAGACCGTGTCGAAGCGCCAGCGATCGCTGCCGGCGAGCTCCATCTCCTCGAGCAGCGCGGCCACGTAGCCTGCCCTGCGCTCCTCGCCCGCGATCAGCACCGCATAGTCGCAGTACGGGCAGATCGCGGTGCAGAAGGGGACGTGGATGTAGAGGCCGGCGGCGTCCACGGTCGCTCTGGTACCCGCTTCCCGCTAGTCCTTGTCGGTCTTCAAGACCGAGACGAAAGCGGACTGGGGAATGGGCACGGCGCCCACCATCTTCATGCGCTTCTTGCCCTTCCTCTGCTTCTCCAGGAGCTTGCGCTTGCGCGTGATGTCGCCGCCGTAGCACTTGGCGGTCACGTCCTTGCGGAAGGGGTTGATGGTGGTGCGCGCGATGACCGTGCCGCCGATGGCGCCCTGGATGGCGATCTTGAACTGCTGGCGTGGAATGGACTCGGCCAGCCGCTCGCAGTAGTGGAGGGCGCGCGGCCGCGCCTTGTCCCGGTGCACCAGCTGGGCGAGGGCATCGACCGGCTCGCCGTTGACCAGGATGTCGACCTTCACGAGATCGGTGTCGCGGTAGTCGAGCAGCTCCCAATCCAGAGAGCCGTAGCCCTGGGTCACGGTCTTGAGCCGGTCGTTGAAGTCGAACAGCACCTCGGCCAGCGGCATCTCCGAGGTCAGCTCGACCCGGCCCACGGCCAGGTAGTTGAACGCAGTCTTGGCGCCGCGGCGCTCGCGGCACAGCTCCATGACCGGGCCGACGTAGCGCTCGGGCATCATCACCGCGACCTTGATGTACGGCTCAGCGGTGGCCGCGATCTCGGCCGGATTGGGGTAGTAGCTGGGGTTGTCCACCTCCACCAGCCGACCGTCATTCAGGGTCACCCGGTAGCGCACCGACGGCGCCGAAACGATCAGCGACAGGTCATGCTCCCGGCGCAGCCGCTCCTGTACCACCTCGAGGTGCAGGAGGCCGAGGAAGCCGCAGCGGAAGCCGAAGCCGAGGGCGGCCGAGGAGTCCTTCTCGTAGGTCAGGGCAGCGTCGTTGAGCTTGAGCTTCTCCAGAGCCTTGGCCAGATCGGGGTATTCCTCGTTGGACATCGGGTAGAGCGAGGAGAAGACCACCGGCTTGGCCTCTTTGTAGCCAGGGAGGGGCTCGGAGGCCGGACGCTGGACCTCGGTGATGGTGTCCCCCACCGCCACGTCGGACACGGCCTTGATGCCGGCGATCACGTAGCCCACGGCCCCGGCTTGAAGGTGGTCGACCTTGACCCGGCGCAGCTGGAGCAGGCCCACCTCCTCCACCTCGTGCTCGCTCTGGCTGTGCATCATGCGCACCCGTTGTCCCGGTCGCAGCACGCCCTGGCGGACGCGGCAGAGCAGCACCGCGCCCCGGTAGGGGTCGTACTGGGCGTCGAAGATCAGGGCCTGGAGCGGCGCTTCGGGGTCTCCGCTGGGGGCGGGCAGGCGCTCGACGATCGCCTCGAGGACGTCGTCGATCCCGATCCCCTGCTTGGCCGAACAGAGGACTGCGTTCTCCGCGTCGAGGCCCAAGTCGGACTCGATCTCCTCCCTCACCCGCTCCACGTCGGCGGCCGGGAGGTCGATCTTGTTGAGCACCGGGACCATCTCCAGGTCGTGCTCGAGAGCCAAGTACATGTTGGCCACGGTCTGGGCCTCGACGCCCTGGGCGGCATCGACCAGGAGCAGAGCGCCGTCGCAGGCCAGCAGCGCCCTCCGCACCTCGTGCGAGAAGTCCACGTGCCCGGGGGTGTCGATCAAGTTCAGGCTATACGTGGCCCCATCGCGCGCGGTATAGCTGAGGGTCACCGAGTTCGACTTGATGGTGATGCCGCGCTCACGCTCGAGATCCATGGAGTCGAGGATCTGATCGCGGAAGTCCCGATCTTCGACCGCCCCGCAGCGCTGGATGAGACGATCAGCCAGAGTCGACTTGCCGTGATCGATGTGGGCAATGATGCAGAAGGTGCGGACGTTGTTCACGCGTCTGTCCAGCGGCACGCTCCCGGTGCCGGCTGGCATTATCGCGGAAACCGCGGGGCGGTGCCAGGGTGTCATCTCGGGCGCCGCTGCGCGGCGCGTCGCGGGCTGCAGGCAACCTTCGGGGCCTGCAGACGGCCTTCGGCCGTCCCCGCGACTGAAGGAGATGGTGTCAGCGACCTTCTCCGAGCGCTCTTCCCGCGCGGCGCCAGGCCAAGACCTGCACCGGCCCGGTTCGCAGGCCGGCGCAGCTCAATCCCTGGCCCCGCCGTCGAGCGGGTGCCCGGCGGAGCCGCACGTGCCCTAAACTTGACGGAGTGCGATACCTGATCGCTCTGTCACTGGTCGCAATGTTGGCGCTGTCGTTGTCGGCGTTGGCGGTCGAGCCCGGCTGGAGCGAGATCGAGATCCCGGCCACGGGCTCCTACGCGCTGCTCTACATCCCCGACGGGACACCGCCCGGACAGCCTCTGCCCGCGCTGGTCTTCCTGCACGGCAGCGGGGCGTCGCCCGAGGCCTACCGCAGGTTCGTCGACTTCGCAGCGGACGCGGCCGGCTGCCTGCTCGTGCTGCCCAGGTCGGCGAGCAGCCAGGGCTGGGGTACCGGCCAGGACCAGCTGACGGTCGGCGAAGCCCTGCGACTGACCTCCGAGCTGGTCGCCGTCGACCCCGGCCGGGTCGCCATTTCCGGCCACTCTTCGGGCGGCGCCTACGCCTACGTCCTCGCCTACACGACCGTCTCGCACTACAGCGCCGTGTTCACCCTTTCGGCACCGTTCGTCTACGTGCCCGCCGTGGCCGATCCCAACTACGCCGCGCCGATCCGCATGTACTACGGCACCGACGATCCCAACTACTGGGGCGGGTCGTACGACGCGCTGATGGCCCAGTGGGCCCGCCTCGGCATCGAGGTGGAGACCGACATCCGGCCGGGCTACAGCCACAACGTGTGGCCCGACGACGCCATGGAGGACGGGTTCCGGTTCCTGGTCGCTCACGCCTACCCCGAGCTACCCTCGTGTCAGCCATCGGACACCGTGATGTGCCTGGGCGGAGACCGCTTCGCCCTCGCGCTCACCTGGCGCGACTTCGCCGACCGCGCGGGATCGGGTCACGTGGTCGCGGTGGGCAGCCCGGACTCAGGCCTGTTCTGGTTCTTCGACCAAGCCAATTGGGAGATGCTGGTCAAGGTCCTCGACGGCTGCGCCGTGAACGGCCACTACTGGGTCCTGGCCGCGGCCACCACCAACGTGGAGTACACCCTGACCGTGACCGACCTCCACACGGACGAGCAACGCCAGTACTCCAACCCCCTCGGCCAGTCGGCGGCGGCGATCACCGACGCCGACGCCTTCGCCACGTGCCCGTAGCCCCGCACTCTTCATTTCGTTGCGTCGCAAGGAGCGACTGGGCGCTGCACGCCGCCGTCGGTGCGCCGATGCGGCGCGGCCTCACTGCAGCGTGACGCCACGGCGACGGGTCCACTCCCCGAGCGCGGGGCGGGTCCAGCTGCGGACCTCGACCCGCTTGTAGCCAGCGGTGGAGACCACGTCCGCAACCTTGCGCACGACCTGCTCTCGCTGCGGCGTGCTGAGCCCGTCCCACTCCTTGTCCGAGACGACGACGAGGAACACGGGCGCTCGGTTGACGACCTGCTCGATGCATGGCACGGACGTGAAGTCGGTCAGCGCATACTCTTCGAGCTCGCGCGGCCGGTTCATCCAGAAGTGGGCCAAAACCACTGCCAGGGCGACGCCAAGCGCCGCCAGACAGACCAGCTTGTACTTCTCGGTCTTGGGATCGCGGGGCCGCTTGGCGGGCTTGCCCCTGCCCTTCTTGCCTTTCTCGGGCGGCGCCGGTTGTGCGGCCCGTTGGCGTTTCTCGGCAGCTGCCTCGGCCGCCATCTTCTCCAGGTCGTACACCGGGCCGCGGCCGAGCTGTCCTTCCTCTGAGCTGTGCGACTGCTCGACCTTGGGGCTAGGCGGCTCCCTGACCTCAGGTCGGTGTGGTTCCTCGACCTTGGGCTTGGGGCCGCTGCGCAGAACCGGGTTGCCGCCACTGACCTTGTCCGCCGTGGTCACGCGATCGGTGAGCCGGCGCTGACTGTCGCTCAGAGCGCGCGCCAGCTCGGGGTGACCGAGGCTGGTCAGCATCTGGGCTTCCGCGACCAGCTCGTGTTGCAGCTCGTAGCCCAGCTCGGCGTCCGCCGCGAGCACCTTGACCTGGGCCTCGTGGGCCTCGCCCTCGACCCGGGCCAGCTTGCGCAAATCGGCCACGATCCGGACCTGCAGACCGACCCCGAAGAGCAGGAGCAGGGCGCGACGGTCAGCCGGCTCCAGCCCTTGAGCAAAGCCCACGACCAGCTTCTGCTCCTCGGGGCTGACCATCATGCGCGTTGTGCCCACTGGGATGTTGAGGGTGTGCTCGCTGACTCCCCGCTCGCCAAGGTGGGCGGCGAACTTGGTCAGGAACGGCCGCAGGGCCTCGACCCAGCGCTCCTTCCAGGCGTCGTCACCACCGACGTCGATGTCCATCGGGAGGGGTCGAGCCTGGTCCCCGGACACCGGCTCGACGCCGGCGGAAGGGGGCGGAGGCGCAACCTCTCGGGC
>Ga0316620_10000339_pt1 | contig 18686 bp, 12 predicted proteins | sample OWC_Aug_M1_C1_D5_FD_207651 | JGI IMG/M metagenome (GOLD analysis project Ga0316620, IMG submission 207651) | Wetland soil microbial communities from Old Woman Creek delta, Ohio, United States - OWC_Aug_M1_C1_D5_B | ecosystem: Environmental > Terrestrial > Soil > Wetlands | place: USA: Ohio... | reverse complement strand
AGGAGTCCTTGTTCGCTTCTATCGTCTTGTACAGCATATGACAGGGATGCGATTTCTTATCCTTCCAGTAGGCCTTCATCACATCAGCAAAAGCATCGATATCCCCGCGGCGACTCAAGTCAGTGAGTGTCCTGACGAAGACCAATTTATCGGGTCGTGGTTTAGCCGCCTTCTTCGACATGGTCTTGAGCCTCTAGAATGGGGGTGTGCGTTTCAGCAATCCCGTTTACGAGTATTTGCCTTTTCTTTGGTTGTATTCCGCAGAGGTTCGTCCTCTCACTAAAGGTAAATGGGCAGGAGTACCGTGCTGCAACGTGAATATCAAGACTTCCTTGACTTGAACAGACTTCGCTATTCCAAGGCCTACTGTCACACCCTAAAGTGTTTTCTTGGTGAGCTACCGGCACCAAAGCGACTCAATCGACTGGGGATACTCGATTTTCTGAAACTGTTTCCCAGCACTAGGGCAACCTGCTGCAGGATGGTGGGGCTGATTCTCAAGTATCTTCACAAGTAGGCTCTACTGGAAGGAACCAGTGTCAGAAGCCAAACAGCTTCTCCTCGTCAGGATTATTTGTAGGACATCTAGGCTTCAACATGCCGCTTTCTTTGACTCAGTATCAGAGACAGAACGACAAGGAATACACCGAGCATCCAATGATGGAATGGCGTAATGTGCAGTGCGGACCAGTCACCCAAGAAGCCACCGAAGGGTATCCCGAACAGACGCAGTTCATCCAGTATGAGTATCATGCCGAGTACGAATAGTATGACCGAAATCCTAGCGTGGGATCTGCTGTTCCGTGATGGTTCCATCGTATATTCCCTAGATGCCTTGGTACTTCCATTGGCCTGTTATCGTCAAGATGTACCTTTCTATGCGTGTTACGCGTACGTTTCAGACTCAACCACTAGTTGGACGAGAAGTCCTCCTGCATCTGGTATGTTCCTTGAAGCCACGGTCCCAGGCAGTCCTCAATGATAGAGAAGACATTCTGGTCCGAGAGCATTGCGAGCTATGGCTAGACGAACATCATGAGAAAGGGGTAGGGTACGTGACAGCTGCAGAGAAGTTCGACAGTCTTGGACATCGCCCGGTGGGAGCCTGAATAGTCAGACCCGTGAACAGTCATCTGAGGTCGCCTCGACACTACAACCGCCCTCAGGGAGTGACCCCAGTGCCGCTTCCTGGGAGGACATGACTGCCGTGTCCAACTCTGTCTAACTGACAATGAACGGTTCTTACAAGAAGAAGGACCTAGGACGCAGTCTGACTCTGCGAAAGAGAAGCGTGAGAGCATTTCGGGATTCACCCAGACAGAGTTGATCGCCAGTTCGGTTTGTCCGCGTATGCATATTGCGGAGGGGGACTCCAATTTAGTGGTCGCTTCGACAACAAATACGCAGTCCTGTGAAAAAAGTGAAAGGTCTGTTGAGCCAGAACATTTATGAAGCTGTTTTTTTATGCGGTCCGGCACAAGTGGATGTAGGCAAGTCAAGGCGATGAGATTGTGTCGCCTTTGGTAGTGTATGAGCACATATCATTTGTTTCTTGCGCATTCATTGCATGGGTTGGCGAGGGAGAGATGCAGAGGAAGAAGCACAGCATAGTGCTACTCAGTGCGATACTCATTTTCATGTTTATAGGGTCTGACATTCACACAGTTCAAGTCTGGTCCAACATGAATGGGGCATATTCTGACATACTTGACAATCAAGTTGAAGCAGACATAGGTCCCCCAAGAGCAGCTTTCTCACTTGCCAACCTCGTAAAAGAGCTGATGTCGGTAACGACTGATACCAAAGATTCCGATGAAGATGGACTTGTAGATTCAATCGAAGCCATCATTGGCACAAGTCCAACCAATAACGATAGCGACTATGATAGGGTACGAGATGACTTCGAGGTCTGGAATGGTACAAGTCCACTGGAACCAGACTCAAACTTCGATGGGTTGCCAGATTACTTTGAGCTGAAGGTGAAGAATCCAGATGTCGACGGGGACGGAATCGACAATGCCTGGGATTTTGACAACGATAATGATGGTGTCAATGACGCGGCTGACGAATCTCCCTTCTGCTTCTCTGCCGTGCAAGAAAGATTCCGCATGGAGATCGTGACCGGAGGCAATCCGACATATTTCACTCTCCAACTAAGACCACGCAATCCTGCCAACCTCAGGTTGTTCTATCAATATTGGGATTGGCCTCGCGACTCCGAGGGCTCCATGAAGGATATGGACTACTCAGAAGAGGATGTCAGAGCAATTCCACAACTCAACGTTGTCACTGACAGCCCTCTGAATCAGTCAGAAGTGAGCGATTATGGAATGCTTGTGACGCCGAGCGGCTTCCAAGTTCCCCTGAATCCCGTGTGGGACAATGGTGATCTGGTAGCATTCGAGTCCAAGATATTCTTCCCGCAGTCTGCCAACACAAGGTGGGTCATTGACATCGATATGTTCTGGAGAATCATGGGTAATACAGACATTGAGGCTGTGGCGCTCAGCGCCAGCAACGGAATGTATGTGGTCCTTGCAGAAAACAATTCTGCAATCGCTGACGGCGATAGTGCTAGTGCGGCAGCCGCACAATGGATTGACCTGGGCGATGGCAATGTCTCAATCAAGGCCTTCGATGGAGATTATCTGTCACTGGCAGACGATGGTTCAATCGGCGGTTCACGCATCCTTGACGACAATGCCACATTTGCAGTAACGGAAGTAGATGATGAAGTCGCGCTCAAGGCAATCAACGGAAAGTACATCACACTAAACGAAGACAATCACCTTCTTGCTCAAAGTAGTAACCTCTCTGAAGCAGAGCGATTTCACATTGTTGATTTGGGCTACCACTCAGAATGGACAACACTGGTCAAATACCCGGAACCGTTCATGCTTACTGGCTTCACTGTTGAAGAGAGCTTTGGTTCCGACCTCGGTCTATTCTATAGCTCAGATAGGGATCATGTCATAGCAGCTGACATGGTGATGACATACGAGTTTATGAGGAACGCCACGAACTTGCTGACTGACCAGCCAAGTATCCTCGCCAATTACGACATTGACGTGGGTAGTCTCTTTTCATCATTCACTCATCGAGATGACGCATTCAAGAGCATGAGCAATGAGATGCTGCCCGATGTGCTTAGGTCCTTGCCTGCTGGCGAGGTCCTCCCGGTCATCATCGCAAACGTAGACCGCACACGAATTCTAGAGATGTCTGAGATTGTCCCTGGCGTGATGACGCTTGACGATTCGTTCTTGCTCAACATCACCGGATACCCTGTTCTGACCGTCAGAACTCTAAAGACGAATCTCTACGACACATCTGGGTTCAGAGCACTAGCACTGGATGATATCATGTCTGAGGTGCTCAGCTGGGGATTGAGTGATACAGCAACCTTCAATATCTTGACCATGATGATGAAGTGGTTCAATGGAGAGCAACTCGTTACATGCATCGATGATACTCCATTGTCATTCGGAACGCCAGACAATGAATGCTTCAACATGGCGCAGACTATCACAGTCGGCAGCCTAGAAGCACTAGGTGCTCTCACCGAAATTGTCTGGATTTGGAAAGCATTTCGAGAGATGAAGGTCCTACAGAAAGGTGGCTTCAAGCTCAGCTCAATAGCGAAGTCGCTCAAGATTGAGAGCAAGGGTCTTATCGCAGGTTGGGCGAAGACAAGCAGGAACCTTGGCAAGATCAACAAGGGCTTCACAAAGGCTCTTGATTCCTTTACGAAGTTCCTGGTCATAGCCGGGATACTTCTCGAAATCGGCCTTTCATTCTATGCAGCTTTCCTGATTGCTGATAGCATTGGAGGCCGCTTAGGAGACGAGATCGGAGCCATATATGGTGTGACCGGCGCTGTGTACGCAATTGTTGGCGCAGTACTTCTTCTTGCCATCGGGCAGATACCCTACGTTGGATGGCTGATTGCACTGGGGCTTGTTATTGCAGACTTGATTGGTGGCTACGGGGAGAAGCTCATAGCATGGCTCACCGGAGCCATATTCGGCGACCAGGAAGACGAGCACAGAGCCCAGGTTGCTGACCCTGGAATTGAGATTCTGACACCACCATCAGCAACGACGATTGACCATGATGGGAATGGTCTTGACGTGGGAGATACAGTCCAGGTTATCGTGCGTTTTCGCGCAACAGTAGAGGACGCAGTCAATGGCTCAATTCCGCTTGACAGCTACATCAGGCCATATATCCAGCTCTGCGTTCCTCAGGGCAACGTTTCATCTTCTGGATCCCCTGCTGCCGATGATATAGTAGTGGACAAGGACTTCTGGTGGAAGGCGGAAACCTACGACTCAGCTGCATGGGCAACGCCCGTTTTGCCAATGGTGAATTATCCAGTCTTTGTAATCCTCAAGTACGATTACAAACTTCGTTATGACTGGCGACACAAAGTCATGGGTATGGCATACTGTGATCATACGGACTGGGACAAGGGTTCTGGCGCCGTAGATTTGACTAGGTATCATTTTGACATAATGCCTCAGACGATTGATGGCTTCGTGAGATGGGGCGCAATCAGGCTGCTTGACTCTGACGCAGATGGGTTGAAGGACTCTGAAGAATCCTCAACAGAGGTATGGAAGTACGACTCAGATGGGGACAGCCTTCGAGACAATTACGAAATCGACTACGGCCTAGACCCGAACAACTTCGATAGTGACGGGGATGGGCTTACCGACAAATGGGAGCTTGTCTACGGTACTAATGCGACGGTGAGTGATAGTGATTCTGACGGACTTCCAGATTATGTGGAAATCGCCGGCTGGAATATCAAGTTCAACTACACTCAGACCGAAGGTTCTGTGATTATTCCATTCACCACTCACGTGTACTCGGACCCACGGAACAACGACAGTGATGAGGATGGAATCAGCGACTTCATAGAATACCAGAGTGCTCTCAATCCCCAATCACAAGACACCGATGGGGACTCTGTCCTTGATCAGCCTGCCCCAGAAACCGAAGTGTTGGTAGATGAGATCTGGCAAAGGTCTATAGGATCCACAAACGGTTTCGACGTTGATTCATCAGGCAACATACATTGTGGTTACACGTCAGACTACTCAATCTGGAAGTTCAACCCAAGTGGGCAGGCCATCCTCAACTATGGGGCTGAGGAACTCACTCTACCAATGGCTCTAGCTACGGGACCCCAAGACACTGTCTATGTTCAGGATTGGAATGTCCCCACAATTGCCCCCAAACTCCTTTTGAACACTAGTACTGGCAGCGTTCATCCGACTATTGCCCTCAGTCGAGATGGTAGTAGAATGGCACTCGCCGCACATTTTGCTGACAAGGTTTGGATCTACAATCGAATTGGTTCAGTGTGGGCCCTAGAGAGCACATTTGGTATAGGTCCAGATCCATTAGGTTCTGGCGGCTTTGGGTGTTCCCTTGCATTCAGTGCAGATGGAAACACACTCGTCGTTGGGGCAGAATTGCGCACTGTCGGTGACTGGGCTAATCATGGAGCAGTATATGTCTATACCAGAACTGAAACCGGATGGGCTCTGAAATCTTACCTTTATCTATCGGACAAGAATACATACCACTTTGGCCATCGAGTGGCAATCTCCGGCTCAGGACAGTTCATTGGAGTCGTTGAACCAAACAATATCCACCTTTTTGCTAAAGTGAATGGGGTATACACCTACTGTCGAAGATACGCGGTTCCAGTCACGGATACAGATGTATCGTCTATAGCTCTTAGTTATGATGGTTACAAAATCGTGGTGGGTGCAGGGGCGGAGCAATGGCTTACTTGTGACTATGCAAAGGTCGTTGTCTACGAGTATAACAAAGCGACAAATGGGTGGATACCTTATGAGCTACCAAATGCAGATAGGGTTGCTGGAGACCAGTTTGGTTATGATGTTTCAATCGATGACTCAGGCACCATCATAGCTGCTGGCGCGCCGCACTATCCCTACTTCTACAATACAGGCGGACCTGGATCAGTATACATCTTCACAAAGGATGCCACATCCAATCCATGGTCTCAATCACAGATGGAAATGACAAGGCTGACGGATCCAACCGGTCAGACAGACTATCGTTTTGGATGGTCGGTGAGGCTCAATCCAATCGGTGATCATGTTCTGATTGGTTCACCAGGAAGAGGAAGAGGAGCAATGTTCGTTTTTGAAGAATGTGACTCTGCATGGGTGCCGCTTTCCTGGATGGAACCAATAACGGAGTCTGCGCATACTGACTTTGGTTATGGCGTGGCAATGGATTCTGCAGCGAGCCTACTGATGGGAGTTGCCACACCAAATGCGCCATTGTGGCAGTTCATGGCCGCCTTTGAGTTCTCAAGTGCCCCTGACCGGATAGTACGCTTTGATTCCGATGGGACAAATGCAGGGGTGTTCCTTCCTAGTCTAGCATGGGGATTCTCGAACTGGCTTACATCAGTATTTGGCATGACATCAGATTCGGACGGTTACTTGTACGTGTCATATGATGATACGGTCATTTCAGGCATCCGAAAGTACGCTCCCTCCGGTGAGTTGGTTGGCTTTGTCGGCGGTGGCTGGCTTTCTGATCCATGCGGTATCGCCATTGATGATGATCGAAATATCTACGTGGCTGACAAGGGGCGCAACGATGTTCTGAAGTTCTCCCCTGACGGAGAACTGATGCCAACGCCTTGGTCCGGATTCTCGGGACCCAGATCTGTGGTCGTGGACTCAGAAGGCAACATCTACATTGCTGACACAGGAAACAACCGTGTGCTTGTGGTTGATGAGAATGGAATTCCTATTACGTCATTCTCTTTCAGTTCGCCTATTGCGTTGAGACTGGACAACGCTGGTAATCTGTATGTGGCAACTTGGGACAGACTCGCAAAGTACAGAATCTATGAAGTAGTCGTTGAGGTCGAGCCGCCAAGCGACCTCGTTGATTGGGACGAGGATGGACTCCTGAATTGCGTGGAAGCCACGGGCTGGGACATAGTCTACGTAACCTCTGATGGAACATGGTCCACTCATGTTGACAGCAATCCGAATCAGCAAGATACTGACCTTGATGGGCTCTCCGACCTACAAGAGTGGCAGCTGGGCAGTAATCCACGATCGGCAGACACGGACAAGGATGGGTTGGACGACTACTTCGAATGGTCAAATGGCCTAAACATTACAGACTTCGATACCGACGGAGAATTGCTGGATGATGGTACAGAGTTGACCTTTGGCAGCAGTCCTTCTCTGCGAGACACAGACTTTGACGGCGCAGATGACTACATCGAATTCTTACACGGCACCAATCCACGGGCGATTGACAGTGATGGTGATGGTGCGAATGACACTGAGGAACTGAGGGCTGGGTCAGACCTGCTCTCACCCGACTCAGACAGTGACTTTGTCTTTGATGGTGCTGAACTTGACCAAGGCACAGACCCTGTCAATAGTGACAGTGATGAAGACTCCATTGAAGATGGTCTGGAGGGCATCTTTGGCACTGACCCCAATTCCAATGATACAGACGCAGACAACATGTCGGATTTCGTGGAGATTGCCCTGGGACTCAATCCACTATCAAATGACACAGATGGAGATGGTATCCCGGACAATACTGAGCTGATACAGGGTACAGATCCTCGCAACAATGACACAGACAATGATGGTGTCCCAGATGGTCTTGACTCAGACTCACTATCCGACATCTCCGGTCGAATAGTCCTCGTCTGCGATGATGTCAGTGACCCAGAAGTCGCGGCATTTGTTGACGGTTTCACGACGTATCACAATGCGATTGTCACGGATAGAGAAGGCCTTCTGGCCAACTACACCGATGACCTCTGGATTGTGATGATAGGAGCACTCTCGTCCGATACCGAAACCGTGGGCAATCTCATCTTCAGTCTGTTGGAAGACTCCCCGGATGTGCTTCAAGCCATGAATGAGTCAGGCGGGAATCACATCGCCGTAAGATATGGCGTATGGAATCAGACTCAGACTGTTGTCATGCTCTCAGAGGTGGCACGACAAGATGTCTGTCCTGTTCTTCAAGCACTGAAGGAGAAGAACGTCACCCTCAATGAGAACACCGTCATTGCTGAGTTTCCGTTACTCACCGATACGGAGCACATCGTGGGCATATTTCTGCAGCTTGATGACATAGACGTAGTGAAGACGACTGATTCGACCGTAATGGTGGCATTTACAGAACCGGCACAACCGACAGTCATCATGAAACTCTATAATGAGTCGACGACTCCCTTCCAGCTGACCAACGAAACCGGGCTGGAAACTTACAGTAGACCTATGGGCAGGTATCTTGGAATCGACCTGAGTGTCGCTGGGTCTGATGATCCGCCTGTTGACTCTGCAATGATAAGAATCTACTACAGGGAGTCCGAGCTTGACCGTACTGGCGACGGACTTGCGACTGACATCGACGACCTCAATGAAACCACTCTTGTCCTCTACTTCTATGATGAGGCTGCCGGATTGTGGATTGAGCTCCATGAGGGTCTGGATTGGGTCATTGCCACCGGTGTGAACACGACTGACGTGTATCTATATGGTGAGGCGTACGCTGGATACGTCTGGGCGCATGTGCAACACCTCTCGTTGTACAGCATCGCTGGCATGACGTATAATCGTCCCCCCGATGTCTCAGGCGCATATCCAAGCATTCAGTTCCTATGGCCACCGAACGGGAGGTTCGTTCGTGTAACGATTGAGGGTATCACTGACCCAGATGGGGACAACGTGACCATCACGATACTGAACATCACAAGTGACGAGTTCGTGGGACGGTGCCCAGACGCATACGGGGTCGGTACTGATACTGCATGGCTTCGAGCTGAGAGAGATGGACATGGCAATGGTAGGGTCTATGAGATCACTTTCCTGGCTTCCGACGGGCGAGGAGGCGAGTCAATAGGTTCCGTGCTCGTCTACGTACCGCATCATAGGAGCAAGTGCGGGTTCGCCATACCTATAGATGACGGACAAATCTATGACGCCGCTCAACCATATCGTCATCACCCACATTGGCCATGGTGGCACTGGTTCGGATTCTGGCATTGCCACTGCTACCATGGCTGCAGATAGCAGGAAGGCTATCAATCGTGTCAACTCCACATCGATCACGTTCCTGAAACCTACTCAAGACTCGTTCCTACCCGCGGAGTCCATCTGAATCGCTGACTAGTCGGAAGAGAAATCCTCCTGCGACGCCATCCCTTCGCGAGGACCACGGGCACGTCTGGTCCTCAGCGCCTGCGAGAGCGGAGTGACCACCGAATGTCGGAGGCCATCGACAGTTGAGAGGGTCCTCAGACCTCGGCCCGCTTGGGCAACCATCGCATCAATGACTGCCCTCTCTTCAGCCTCGCCTTGTTCCTTGACCAGAGCGAGCCGATGGATCGAGTAAATGCCCACGAAGAAGGAGATAACGAAGACGAACTCAAGTCCTCTGATATCAATCAAGCCAAGGTCAAGGTTGTACCCAAGTCCTTGCCACGTTAGCCGAAACGAGAGTGAGCTTCCTGACAGGAAGTCAGCGATGATGCCTCCTGCTAACGGTGCGAGTATGGCCGCGATTGAGTTTGAGATGCTCCAGCTTGCAAGGTACGAGGTAGAGTCCCCCTTTGGCGCTAGCTTCAATGCAAGATTCCCATGTGCAAGGTTCACTGCTGCAGCAGATAGACCAAGCATCACATGTATCACAGCCAGAAGTGGCAATGTGAGGATATGGGGCTCCGGAGCAGTGGCGAAAATCCAGAGGACAATCCCGACCACGTAGACGGGCGTTGTGACTCTCAGGACGGCCTTGTTGCTGAACCTGTCGGAAAGTCGACCCCACCACTGATAGAACAGCATGCTTGTGATCTGAGTCAGAACAGATAGCGCTGTCACGACATAAATCGGATATCCGATGACCTGCAACAGGTAGACAGTGAAGAATGGACCGACCAACGTGACTGCAAAGCTCCACGAAGCTGAGAACAGCATAAGGCGTCCGAAGTTCTCTTCCTTGAAAGGTCGGCGAAGTCTGCCTGAGAAACCGTCGGCCGGAGTGTCCAGCGTCATCTGTGGCTCAGGTATCGTGTAGATGAAGTAGACGCCAATCAGCCCTGCAATCATTCCCACAAGAAACACGATAGAGTACGGAAGAACCGTGCCCGGCTCTAAGAGAAGCCACCAGTCAATAAAGAAGCCGGCGCCCAGTGTAAACAGAATTCCTACCAAGGCCTGAACTGCCAACCGCTTCGAGAAGAAGCGGCCGAGGATTTCTTCAGGTATCAGGTCCTTCATCCAAGAGTTCCAAGCGGCAGCGGAAGCGGCATTGAAGACAGCGTGGAGGGTCACACCGATAACAAGCAGCAGGAGACCGCTTACGCCCGGAGAAAGGACCGGGATCAGTACCATGAGAACGATCGACGACCTGCTCAGGACAGATGCTACTGCGCAGACCCTGCGGCGTATCCTCGTCCGCTCAACGAGCAGGATTGAGGGGATCTGCAGGAACTGCGCTAGAGGAGGGATTGCAGCCAGCAGGCCTACCACTGAGTTGGACGCTCCAAGAGCCACAGCAAAGGCAATCAAGAAGATGCTCTCTGTCAGGGTCATCTTGATTTGCGATGTAATGCCGTCTCTGACAACTGCTCCGAGCCCGCGCTCCAAGACAGATTGAGGAAGCTGCTCGTAGACTTCGAACTTCAGGTGCATCACGACCTTTCTTGACCCAATTGGCGCACATATGGACGCAGACGAGCGCGATTTCAATTAATCGATGGTCCACTGGACTGCTCTCCGGTCGTGCCCTCTTCTGCTTGCACTGCATGCCTATCGTGCACCTGTGAGAGAACAGCTACCGCCAAGGCCTGCATGACAATCACAAATGCAAGCACAATCACGAGCGGAATGTTGTAGTCGATGAATACCCCATACACGAAGCCCGCCACAAGAAAGGCAACTCCATATGCTGTGTTGAATATTCCATAGGCTCTTCCTCTGGACGCAGTCGGCGCGAACTTCGAAACCGCCGCACGATACGTTGACTCCTGCATTCCTAGGACGAGGCCAAAGAGGGCAGCCGCCACAAAGAGCTCAGTCAGCTGCGCTCCAGACGACAGGAATAGCGGCGGGAAGACGGAAAACACGAAGGGCACCATGAGCACTTTCAACCCGTACTTGTCGAACGCAAGTCCTGAAACCGGAGCGACAACTCCGTCAACAGCCTGAATAGTGACGTATATGATCGGCACAAGCCACACAAGATCCTCTGGCTGCAATACCGTCGACGCTCGGAACAAGATGAGTGACGCAGGCACCAGTCCAGCGGTATTGAGAAGCACAGCGAGTGTGTAGACGTAGAATGACTCTCCAAGCTGCTTGGGTGTTTCCGGCGCACCCTGTGGTTCGCTTGGCCTGATGCTCTCCGGCCGCATCGACCCGATTCTTGAGTAGGTGATTCCCAGAGCGGCCACGAGCATCAGAAATGGGATGCCGAGAACGAGGAAGGTCTGCTGGTAGTTGTTGGCCGTAGCAAGCAGCATCACTGCGACAATGAAGGGTCCCAAGACTGCTCCAACTTGGTCAAGAAGCTCGTGTATTCCAAAAGCCCTGCCGGGCCCGAGCTCCTTGCTCACGACCGATAGAACCGTGTCTCTGGAAGGAGCCCTGAGACCTTTTCCCAGCCGCTCTAGCACGACCAAGATCACTGCGAGCTCCCAAGTGGATGCGAAGCCCAACATGGGAATCGTCACTATCAAGCCGTAGCCCAGGAAGATGAACAACCAGTAGGCTCGGGTTCTGTCTGCCATCTCTCCACTCAGAAGGCGGACAGCATAACCAAGGAACTCACCTAAGCCACCAGCAAGACCGACCACGAGTGCACTAGCACCCAGGAAATAGAGATAGTCCGGGACGAGTCCTCTTGCACCCTCATAGACTGTGTCGCCTAACAGACTGACTATGCCAAAAAGCACTACTGCTACGTATGCAGCTCTCCTCGTCGAAGACGTCCTGCTCACCCTAGGCAGGGTCACGCGACTTGACTATTCATCTGTTTCTATCTGGCAATTCCGTGGAGGCTTGTCCATCGAGAGAATGGATTCGGAAGAGCGAGTACTAGTATCCGATACCACCGTATCTTCTGACGAAGTTTCCTATACTGAGACTCGCCAGGAAGTACCAGCCCCAGAAGTACAATCCGAACCCGCCTGAAACCCCGGTTGATGTGCCAATCCATCCGTCGAGGAATCCCAGCGCATCCTGTGGATTGAACGGCAGTACCGCCACAGGCGATGCCCCGTAGACAGCATTCAGAATCCCGAAGATGATTATGAACGGTATATAGAAGATGCACATCGGCTTCATGCGCGCAGACATCATCCGGCCCTGAATCGTCATGATTCTTCCCTGCTTCTCAGAAACCTTCTGTAGCAGCACTGGGTCCATGGTGCGGCGAGCCTCGGACAGCTCTGCCTGCCATTCCTTCACTTCAGCCATGTCAGTATTCATCTGCTCCACGTTGGTGAACCTTCTCGTAGCCCATGTCGAGATCAGGGCAAGAAGCACGCTCACGAGAGCAACGAATGGCGCTGAATACGGCAGATGGGCCACGGGTTCGAAGAGACCGACAACGAAAGCAAGGATATCGCCAAACAAATCCATTGGAGACGTCAGCTCCACAGCTCCTGCATTTCTGTTCCGTTTTAAGCATTCCCTCAGGGTTGCGTTCTACTTCATGCATGGGTGCGCGCTCTTCCCTCTTTCTGGTAAACGTTGATTCAATAGCTAGCTGTTTTCTGTACACGTTAGCTATTTCGCGCCAATCTCCAGCTGGGTTGTATGGCCTAGAATAGGCCCAAACTCCCTTGGTGAACGTGTACAAAGCATCGCCGCTTTGTTTATATCTCAGCTATAGTGTACGAGAAGACGTCGAGCCGCCGGGAGGGCAAGACAATCAGATGCAGATGTTCACAAGGATGCTTAGAAGACAAGGATTCTATCGCGTGAAAGGCGCGACAGAGCCAGTTTTTATGAAACACAATGTCGGTATCGGCGGAGTCTACGTCCGACTAGACAAGAAGACTGCTTTTGTCACAGTGCGTGACCTCGGTATCGATCAGGAGTTTACAAAGGTCAAGCAGCTTGAAACCTTCATCTCGGGTCTGGACGAAGAGGCCTACCGCCAGAGATGCTTCATTGTCAACAAGATGCGTGGGGCAGGCTCTTGAGCCGGCTCCCGCACTTTTCTCTTTCTGATCGACATAGTGGATACGTCTGTTCTCCTGTCACCCAGTTCGCACAAGCGGGTCGGTTCACGATGCTTCTCCGCTAGACACATATCCCTGCTGCAGACGGTATGCGTAGGCAACCAATGTCAGACTCCGCGGACCTCTTGAGTCAGATAGCGAATGGTGACTATCAAGCCAGTTCTCAGACTCTTCTACACATGGCCACAAACTATCCGCCCACGACAATGCGCGACTCGCTGCAGAGGATCAGTGACGAACTGCGTGAACGGGTCCTCATGCTCAGGGATCATGTAACTCATTTCTTGGGCCTGACACCGCTCTACTTCGCACTTCAACTGAGCTCTCAGGAAATGATGCTCATGATATGTGGTGCGAGGAGCAGTATTGAGGCAAGAAGCAGAGTCCTGACGGATCTAATCCAGAGGATCGCCGACACGCCCAGTGTTCTTGACTCCTCCCGGGTCGACCTCGTCAAGCTGGCAACCTCGGAGTGCGTGGTTATTCTGCCCGATGTACTACGAACACGGGCAGACCAGATGAGACTTGTGAGTGTTCGTTCGAACATACCTGAGGGAGTATCACCTGGTCCACACCAGATCTTGATTGACCGACTATGGCAGACTGCCTACGGCCGGATGATCCTGCGAGCAATTGAAATTCCTTCGAGAACGGAGATTGTAGGGTCAAGAGAGTGGTCGAAGATAGGAAGGGCGCTGTCAGAAGCCGGGTTTCACGCTGACGAGATGTTCTGCCAGCTGCCCTACGTCGAATGGCTAGAGGAACTCAAGTCTGTCAGAGCAGGCACAACAGGACAGAAGTCTGAATCGACGGAACTTGGGTTGTTGGACGCCCTGTTCTGGGCCTCTGAGGAGATTGGTTACTCCAGTGACAAGGTTGCTCTGGCCGCCCTAGAGGTCGTCGCTAGATCTGGTAGCCGCGTCGCGGACGCGGAGCTGAAAGCCAGGGCCGTCACAGGAAGTCCCAAGGTGAGAGAGAAAGCTCTGGAAACCCTAGTCGAATGCAGCGGACCAGACGCTGTCGAGTTCTTGTGCTCACTTCTCGAAAACAAGCAAGACCCGGTAAGAAGCAAGGTGGCCGAGGCCCTGTCTTCGATCACCTCGCGGAACTTCACCAGCGCTGCCGAACTCACAGTTAGAGGCGCTGCACTCGCGGCGAAGGAGATTCCTACTGTGTCACATGAATTCAGCATATCGAGGGCATTCCTGGATTCACTCCGGACTCTCCTCGGGCATAGCAGCTCTCTTGTCCGTGGTGAAGGGTCCAAGGTCCTTCTGAGTCTGGACCCAGGCGCGAGAAGTCGGGTGATGGACGAACTCTCGACTGACCGGTCCACAGCTGTCCGCTTCGAGGTACTGTCGTTGGTTGATTCACTTCCTGATGACGATGCACGGACAATCATCGTACGTGGAATGAAGGACGAGTCATTGCGAGTGAGAAAACTGGCCGCAAGTAAAGGAAACCAACTCGAGCAGCAATGATTCAGACCAATCGTGGTCCCGAAGACCCGCCGCCATGCGCTCGCTGTGACTCGGTCCCATAGGGGCTAGTGGCATGCACGTTTCGGCGGCGGGTTTCCTTCGCCTGCGCATATCAGCGGTCCACGTCAAGGATGCAGACTAATCTTGCGATTCTCTCGTATCCTGCGAGCATCATTGCGGATTCTTTGATTATAAGCCTTGCTGGATGGGATTCGAGCAACACTCAGTGAATCACACACGGGAGAACGCATGTGGTGAAACAAGGGAAAACAAGAAGAGAATAGAAAGCCCTCGGTCAGTTACAGAAACCGAGGGGTGTCATACCGAAACAGTGTACTGAAGGGCAAACCCATTTGCCCAACAAGTCGAGTCTAGGCACTGTGCCTACTTCTTCTTGAAGGGATTGCCCTTGAACGGATTCCTGGGACCATGAATCTTCTTCTCTTTCTCGGCCGGCTTCTTCTCTTCAGGCTTCGGAGGCGGAGCCGCTGTTGGAGCTGGCTTCGGAGGTGGAGCTGTTTCCTTCTTCTCGGGTGGATTACCCGGCTTCTTCTCAGGTTGCTTGCTACTCATGCACTTGACCTCACAATAAGGGCTTCTCTTGATGGCCAAGAGGCTGTTCTGCATATCGTCGTCTTCACATATATGGTTGATGGCCGGCCGCCGAAGAGGACGTCCCAGAGTCCTGAATATGTGGTCACATTCACTGAACTGAAACCCGAGATGTACGGCTAACCTGGTCCAATCCAAACGAGATGGCTTATATGTCTGACATGAGAGACTCAGTTGGTTACCCACGATGCAAGCCGTCGAGTCGACTGTGATCGGCATATGCCTGGCCATCCTGACGTCATTGATGTGGAACGTCGCCCCCGTCATCCAGAAGGAGGCCCTTGGGACAATGGACAAGATGGAGGGCAAGGCTGCACTGAAGTACACCAAGCACCTATTCAAGAACAAGAGATGGCTGTTGGGCTTTGCTCTCGCTTTGATAGGGGCGCTGACGTACCTTCTCGCAACTGAGATGGCAGGCATCGTTGCGGTCCAGCCGCTCATGAACATTGGATTGGTTGCCCTCGCTGTCCTTTCGAACAGGCGCCTCGGGGAACCAATCGATGTCAAGGCGAAGGCAGGGATCCTCTTGCTGATTCTGACTCCTGTCCTCATTGCTCTGGGCGGTGTAACGGAGCCGCTCATGTTCACAGGAATCGAGAGACTAGTGGTCTACTGCATGGCGATGCTAGTACTTCTTGGCCTGCTGTTCTCTCTTTCGAGAAGAATCCCAATCCTTTGGGCTCCTATCACTTCAGTCTTGCAGGCTCTTGCGGCCCAGTTCACGCAGTGGTTCACCTTGGTTCTCCGCGACAGCAGCGATCTTCTTCAGGGACTTCTCAACGGACTGGTACCTCTCGTACTCATGGGAGTGCTCACGTTTGTTGCCGGTGTCTATGCCGTGTCAATCGGACTACAGAGGAATCCGGCTGCAAGATTCAACGCCATCACCGGCACTGTGAGCATGATTGCCGTGATCATAGGCGGCATTGTCATATTCAGCCAAGCTCTCACATATGTCTCCTTCTATGTTGTAGGGGTCGCCTTCGGCATAATCGGGGTCCTGCTGCTCAGCAGGTATCAGCGGTAGACATCAGCGGAATCAGTCCCTGAAGAGATGTGAACCCTTATATCAGCACGGATAGAATAGCACTGAGAAACATGTTCGAAGCCCTAATCATCGTCGCGGTTCTCATTGTGGTGGTCGTCCTCTGCGTATTCATTGCCCGCTGGACAAGGAGTCTGCGCCCCGGGGTATATGGTACAGCCTACCCGCTGCAGGAAGACAGAGGCATGTATGGGTGGGGCACCTCACGTCCGTCTGGCAGACTCGGTGGTATAGAGTCACATGACCACACATGGAGTCATCCGTCGGGTGGCTCTGGTTCATCGTTTGGTTCTAGCTCATCACCTTCGAGCGGTTCACGGCCTTCATTCGGTTCGCACTCATCACCTTCGAGTGGGTCGCGTGGTCCTCTCGGTTCGCATTCATCCACTTCGGGCGGTTTTCACGGCACGTCTGGGTCTCGACCAGCTTCCTCGGGTGGTTTTCGTTCTTCATCTGGGTCTCGGCCGTCGTCAGGCGGTTCACGCCCGTCCTTCGGTGGCGGTTCGGGTTCACGGCCGTCTAGGCGGACAACGGGCGGCAAGAGTGGCCGTTAATCCTCAATCGCACTAGACGACAGCCCGCACAGTCCAGTGCACAGTCGCCATGATTCTTGCGCTACTGCACTTGAGGAGGACCCCTTCGAATCCTCTCCTCCAACACAGCTGGCTTTCCTCTCCAGGCGTTGATCTCCTCGAACCACCAAGTTGCGCCAGCCGCCCTCCAAGGCTGCAACAGCTCTTCATCTGCCCTTCTGTCAGTACCTGACGTCTGACCTCCGACAGCGACATCGTAGTTGTGCAGGTCTCCTCTGAAGGATTCGATATACACGAGGATCTCTGTCAGATCCTTCGAGCTCAAGACATCGGGCCACATTCTGCCAGGACACACGCCGTCCCATCTCGCCGCTCGTCTCATAGGGGCTTTAGCGGGCCACATGCCTCCCACCCAGATGGGCACCCTCGGTTTCTGGAACGGCGTAGGTATGAATGTCACCTCTCTGATTGAGTAGTGCTTTCCGCTGTGCGAGAATGGACGGCCCGTCCACAGACCTGTAATCACCTCTAGGCTCTCATCAAGCATCTCTGCCCGGGCCTTTCGATTGGCATCCTCGCCGAACAGACTGAAGTCCTCGGGCGGGTTTCCTATCCCGACTCCCAACACAAGGCGCCCGTCAGACAACTGGTCAAGAGTGGCGGCCTCACGAGCGACCTTCCAAGGTCTCCTCCTCGGTAGAGGCGTGATGTTGCAGACTATCCGGATTCGCTTCGTCTTGGCTGCCGCTGCAGCACGGAGAATCCACGGGTCAAACACCTCAGCCGTTTCAGGATAGAAGGTGAGATGGTCCCAGAAGGAGAACCCATCCCAACCTGCTTCCTCAGCAAGAACAATCCAGTCAATGACTTTCCCAGCGCTGACCTGTCCCGACACAGGAGGCACGGGCATGTCAATCCCAAACTTCACTACACTTCGCACGCTCACGATTGTCGGGACCGAAAGGCTGTGAAAAGCCAATCGCTCGTCTGTGCCGAGAATCGAAAGGTTGCGGAGAGAAGCATTCCACCAGTTCGTCGGGTCAGAACAATCTGAGTCGATTCACACCACTCGGCCCACAATGCTTATAGTTCGCATCGCAGCGTATTACGTGGTGGATAGCGTGTCGGGATATGGGGACCAACCAACTCGTCTGAGATGTCCGAACTGCGGATCAGAATACGTGTACCAGAGCTACCAGCTCGAAAGTGATGGCTACTATCACTGCCAGAACTGCGGGATGGCCATAACAAACCAAGGGCTTCCACTCAGTGGCTCTGAGGGGCCACAAGTGACCGGACCAGGGCGGTCCGAGGAGCCGGTGTGGGTGGAACGAGCAACCGGAGCAAGGATCAGATGCCCAGCTTGCGGTGCCAGTTACCTTTACGATGAGAGCATGAGAAAAAACGACGGAACCTTCTCATGCCAGAACTGCGGCCAGTCCGTAAGGGGTGAAGCTGGCGAGAGAGTCGTAGTCCAGACTACAACCTCGACCTCTAGGAGCACAAACTGGGGTATCGTGGCCATTGGCGTTCTGGTGCTGCTCTTCGTGCCTTTACTCCTAGGTTGTCCGTTGGGCCTCTTCATCATCTACTACGGGTGCACACATGGGGAAGAGAGCAAGACCTCAGTCACAAGAACAGAGAGCGGAGCCAGTATTGCCTAGCGCAGTTCTGTCCTGTCATCGGCGTGTGTGCAGCTTAAGGGATGGAAGTCCGAAACAGGCGGCCATCCT
>Ga0316620_10000338_pt1 | contig 18699 bp, 20 predicted proteins | sample OWC_Aug_M1_C1_D5_FD_207651 | JGI IMG/M metagenome (GOLD analysis project Ga0316620, IMG submission 207651) | Wetland soil microbial communities from Old Woman Creek delta, Ohio, United States - OWC_Aug_M1_C1_D5_B | ecosystem: Environmental > Terrestrial > Soil > Wetlands | place: USA: Ohio... | reverse complement strand
TTTATTTGTTTCATATCAATGTGTTAATGCTTTTAGGTTGCGGCGCAGCATCGTTTTCGCACCGTTTAGGTGCGCCAACTAGATGAGATGCTCGACAACGGTGCGCAGCCTGCGTGCTATAAGCCGTCAACACGGAACCGGGCTTCAAAAGTGATCGACCGAGACCTACTGGATCAGTTGGGCGCGCGCATCTCTCAGGCGGTGCGCGACGGCGGCCCGGCGCAAGATCTCGAACGAAATCTTCGCGCCCTGTTGGCCGCATTTTTCGATCGCTTCGACCTGGTCGCGCGCGAAGACTTCGACGTGCAAAAGAAGCTTCTCGACCGGGCGCAGGCAAAACTCGAAGCTCTCGAGACTCGGGTTGCCGAACTCGAGTCACGGCGCGGCGGACAGACCACAAGGTAAACCCCGGGCCAGCGGCCTGCGTTTCTCCTGACGTGGTCGCGGACGGCGCGTCCGAGGGGGAAAGCATGCCGCTGGCGGTGGTCGCGAGCCGTGCGCTCGCGGGAATCGACGCACCTGAGGTGACGGTCGAGGTACATCTCGGCCCAGGACTGCCGGCGTTCCACATCGTAGGCCTTCCCGATGCGGAGGTGCGTGAGGCAAAGGACCGGGTGCGCGCCGCGCTGAACCACACGCACTTCGAATTTCCCGCCCGCCGCATCACGGTGAACCTCGCGCCGGCCGACCTGCCCAAGGACTCGAGTCGCTTCGACCTGCCGATCGCGCTCGGCGTGCTGGCAGCGAGCGGACAACTGGCACCCGAAGCGCTCGACGGGCACGAGTTTGCGGGCGAGCTCTCCCTCACTGGGGAGTTGCGGCCGGTACGCGGTGCGCTCGCCATGGCGCTTCAAGCGCGTAATGCGGGACGCGCATTTGTTCTACCCAGCGACAACGGACCGCAGGCGGCACTTGCCGAAGGGGCGCGCGTGCTACCGGTTCGCACCCTGCTCGAAGTGGTGGCCCATCTCACTGGAGAAGCACCGGTTGCACACTATGTCGCGGACACGAGCCCCGTGCCGCCGGCGTACCCGGATTTCGACGAGGTTAAGGGGCAGCACCAGGTCAAGCGTGCGTTGGAGGTCGCGGCGGCCGGCAGCCACAGCGTGCTTATGGTCGGGCCGCCCGGAACCGGAAAGTCAATGCTCGCGGCACGCTTTCCAGGAATCCTGCCGCCGCTGTCGGAAGCCCAGTCGCTCGAAGTCGCGGCGATCCAGTCGGTATCGAGCGCAGGTTTCGACGCCGTGCAGTGGGGTGCGCGGCCCTTTCGCGCGCCGCACCACAGCGCTTCGAGTGCGGCGCTGGTCGGAGGCGGCAATCTGCCGCGACCGGGCGAGATCTCGCTGGCGCATCACGGGGTCCTGTTTCTCGACGAACTGCCGGAATTCGATCGGGATGTCCTCGAGGCGCTGCGCGAGCCTATGGAATCCGGGCGCGTCTCCATCGCGCGCGCAGCGCGTCACGCGCAGTTCCCGGCCCGCTTTCAGCTCGTGGCGGCCATGAATCCCTGCCCCTGCGGACATTGCGGATCGCCCGCGGGGCGCTGCCGCTGCACGCCGGAGCGCATCGCACGCTACCGGGGGCGAATCTCCGGGCCGCTCGCCGACCGTATCGACATCAAGCTGGAAGTGCCTGCGCCTCGCAATTCGGAGCTCCTGGCGCCCGATCCCGGAGAAACGACGGGTGCCATTCGTGAGCGGGTCGTGAGGGCGCGCGCACTACAGAATTCGCGCCAGGGCAAGCCGAACGCGCTGCTCGAGACCCGCGAAATCGACCGCCACTGCGGGACCGACCAGGACGGCGACAAATTGCTCCGCCACGCGCTGGCTCGTCTGCTGCTCTCGGCGCGTGCCTACCACCGCGTGCTTCGTGTCGCGCGCTCGATCGCCGATCTCGCGGGTTGCCGAACGATCGCCGCCGAGCACATCGCCGAGGCGATCCAGTACCGAAGGCTCGATGCCTCGTTCTAGGCGCGTCTGCTAGAGTCCTCCGCGTATGGCCACCTACGCGATCGGCGACGTCCAGGGCTGCTACGACGAGTTGCAGGCGCTGCTTGAGCGCATCGCTTTCGACCGTACACGCGACCGGCTGTGGTTCGTGGGCGATCTGGTGAATCGAGGGCCGAAATCGCTCGAGGTGCTGCGGTTCGTGCGCGGCCTCGGTGAGGCGGCTGTCGTGGTCCTCGGCAACCACGACCTGCACCTCGTCTGCCTGTACGAAGGTCACGCCAAGCGGCGTGCGGACGACACGTTCGACGATGTGCTGACAGCCCCGGACGTGCGCGAGCTGATCGACTGGCTTCGCAGCCGATCCGTGATGCACGTCGAGGGCGATTACGCCATGGTGCACGCCGGCTTGTTGCCAACGTGGTCAATCAACCAGGCATTGGCGCTGGCTCGCGAAGTCGAAGCGGCCCTGCGTTCGGCAAATTACGGGGCATTCACCTCCAACATGTACGGAGGGAAGCCGGACCGCTGGAGCGACGAATTGTCCGGGTGGGATCGCCTGCGCGTGATCGTCAACGCGATGACGCGCATGCGATATTGCACGCCCGAGGGCGTCATGGAGTTCCATGCCAAGGGTGTCGAGCCGCCCGCCGGGTTCGGGCCGTGGTTCGAGTGGCGTGCCGGGCGCGCGGAACCGGCCATCGTCTGCGGCCACTGGTCGGCGCTCGGCTTGAGGCTCAACGCCCGGCTCGTGGCGCTCGACACGGGCTGCGTTTGGGGCGGTGCGCTGAGCGCGCTGCGTCTGGAGGACCGCAGTCTTTACCAGGTCCCTTGTGCCGCCTATCGGCCGCTCGACGAGGACTTGGTCCAGGAGCACGAATGAGCGAGTGCATATTCTGCGGGATCATGGCCGGTCGGATTCCGGCCACGACGGTGTACGAGGACGAGCACACGCTCGCCTTCATGGACATCGGCCAAGTGAATCCGGGACACGTGCTGGTTGCCGTCAAGGCCCATGTCGAGAATCTCTACCAGCTCGACGAGGAGCAGGCAGGGGCCATCGCACGCGCCAGTCTAAGGGTGGCGCGCGCCATCCGTGATGCCTTCCATCCGCAAGGCCTCTCGGTCTATCAAGCGAACGGAGCGCCTGCCGGCCAGACGGTGTTCCACTACCACGTCCATCTTCTGCCGCGCCACGAAGGCGACGGCATGGCGCTCATCTGGCCGGCGAAGAACCCACCGCGCAAAACGCTCGACGCATACGCCGAGAAGCTCCGCGCGGCACTCGGCAAGGCCTGACGCGATGCCCTCGGACCTCCCTATCTCCAGGGCGAAAAACCGAAGGCATTCCTGAACCGCTGCTCGATTTCGCCGCGCGATGGCGCGTGATTCTGCGCGCCCCGATGCGCGATCTTGATCGCACCCATGACCGCTCCGAGGCGGGCAGTGCTCGGCCAATCCCAATTGTTGTCCAGCCCGTAGAGCAGTCCTGCGCGGTAGGCATCGCCGCAACCCGTGGGGTCGACGACCTTGTCCGCCGTAACGCACGGAATCTCGTGGCGCGCGCCCGCCGCATAGACGAGCGAGCCCTGCGCACCAAGGGTGACCACCAGCGCTTTGACTCCCTTGGCAAGCTCCTCCAGACTGCGCCCCATTTTTTCCTCGAGCATCTTGCCCTCGTAGTCGTTGACCGCGACGTAATCGGCCAGCCTGATGAGCTCCGCGAGTTCTGTCGCCGAGAACATCGGCAGCCCCTGGCCTGGGTCAAACATGAAGGGGATGCCGTGCCGCGCGCATTCGCGCGCGTGCTGTTGCATGCCGTTCTTACCGTCCGGCCCGACGATCGCGAGCGAGGCGCGTAGCTCCGCGCCGATGCTGTTCTCATGCGAATGATTCATGGCGCCCGGGTGAAAGGCGGTGATCTGGTTGTCGTCCAGGTCGGTCGTGATGAAAGCCTGCGCCGTGAACTGGCCGGGGATTGTTTTCAGCAAGCGCGTATCGATGCCGAGCTTCTCGAACCGCCGCAGGTACGGAGGAATGTCCTCCCCGACGGTCGCCATCACCAGTGGCTCGCCGCCAAGAAGCCGCAGGTTGAAGCCGATATTGCCCGCAGTGCCGCCGAATTCGCGCCGCATCTCCGGCGTGAGGAAGCAGACATTGAGAATGTGCAACTGGTCGGCGAGCAAGTGATTCTTGAAGCGGTCCGGGAACACCATGATGGTGTCGTAGGCGATCGAACCTGTCACGAGGGTAGTCAAGTGGTCTCCGTTAGCTGGGTTACGGAAAGAATAGAAACAGCCTGAATCCGGTGGCGTGCACGCGGCTGGCGTCGAATCGCATGCGTAGATTCACTTCAGCTCCGGCAGCGACGCCCTGTTCTATCAACTGTGCGGCGCGCGCCGAATCGAGGTAGTCCGATGGTTTGAGTACCCGGCGCACCACCACCTGGTCGATTTCGTCCGTGAGCGTCAGCTCGAGCTCGGGGTATTCCTGTGCGAAGGTCGCGCGGTTCCTGATCACCGCGTTCAGCACGATCACTTTGTCTCCACCTGGGTCGGCCTGCAAGTCGGAAGACTCGATGCTCATCAGATCCGGGCGGTGCGGCAACCGCAGTCGACAACCGACTATCTTGCAGGCGTCGGCAAGCTGCGATTTCGTAGCTGGCCAGGCAAGCGCAATATCGTTGCGGAAGTACACTGCCAGCTGACCGGCGAGCGCGAGCAGCGCGACCAAAGTAAGCAGTGCCCACGCGAAGGAAAGGCGGCGCACGGGCGCCTCGTCCTCGAGAAAATCCGGCACCTCCTCCTCCGGTTCCTCCCGCTGGATACGTGATGGCGCAGGCGGCGGAGGTCGCGTCTGTCGGGTAGGGAGTTGCGCTCCAGGGGACGACGCTGCAGGGGGCGGCGCTGCGGGACGCGGAGTCGCGGGTGGTGGCGGCGTTGCTGGTGGCGGGCGGCTCGCGGCGGGCGCGGCGGTACTGAAATCGAGAACGAGCGTGGTATCGGCGGCCGCTGGCGCGGTACGACGCGAGGGGTCGAACAGGCCGAGCTGCGGGGAAGGTTCGGCCGCGATTGGCGTGCCCTCCTCCCCCACGAGGCAGGAAATGGCGTCGAATACGGCCGAGCACTTGCCGCAACGCACCCTGCCGTTGCGCGCCACGAGCTGCGCCGGCTGCACGCGGAATGCAGTGCCGCAGGTAGGGCAGCGCGTGATGAGGCTCATGTGCGCACCCCTTCGAGCAGCACCCAGCCGTCTTCACTCCCCGTGACGTCCAGATCGATCGCGGGTCGAAATTCGGCCGCAACGTCTTCGGCCTGCGCCTCCAGGATCCCGGACAGGGCGAGCGCGCCGCCCTTTCTCGCACGAGCGGTCAGCACGGGCGCCAGCACAATGAGCGGATTGGCGAGTATGTTGGCTACCACTACGTCGTAGTCGCCTGGCGGCAGCGCCTCCGGGGTCCAGACGCGCACCGCCACCTGGTTCGCACGAGAATTTCCCCCGGCCGCTTCGAGCGCCAGGGGATCGAGGTCGACCGCGTCAACCTCGGCCGCGCCCAGCCTCGCGGCGGCGATCGCCAATATACCGGAACCGCATCCATAGTCCAGCACGCGCTCGCCGCCGTGCACGACGCGCTCGAGAAAGCGCAGCGCAAGCCGCGTGGTCGGATGAGTTCCGGTGCCGAATGCCATTCCCGGGTCGAGACGCACGACCAGGGCGCGAGGGTCCGGCGCCTCGCGCCAGGTCGGGACGATCCATAGACGCTCGGACACCGCAAGCGGGGTGAACTGCGATTGGCTGCGGCGTACCCAGTCCTCGTCTTCGACTCGACCGACGCTGAATTGGGGTGGTGACGGGAGACCCGCCGCTCGCGTCGCCTCGACGACCACCTTCAGCACGTCGGTGTCCGGCGCGAGCAGCGCACACACCCGGTTGCGGCGCCATGCGCGCGGCGCATCCCACGCCGGCTCCGCAAAGCGTGCCACTTCGCCAGTCGTGCCGGCGTCCGCATCCTCCAAGCTGACCGATTGCGCGCCGCACTCGAGCAGCGCCTCCGATACCGCCTCCGCCACCGCTTCTTCCACTTCCAGGGTGAGCGACAACCAAGGCATCGGCTTACCTGGCCTTGGGTTTTTGCTCCTGAGCGAGCTTCTGCTCGAGGTAGTGGATCGATACGCCGCCGCGCACGAAGCGGATGTCATTCAACAAATCGAGCTGCAGCGGGATGTTGGTTTGAATGCCCTCGACGACCATTTCGGAGAGCGCAACGCGCATCCGGCGGATCGCCTGCTCGCGGGTCGCGCCGTAGGCAATCACCTTTCCGACCATCGAGTCGTAGTGCGGCGGCACCGTATAGCCCTGATAGACATGCGAGTCGACGCGGATCCCGGGACCGCCCGGTGCGTGGTAGGACGTGATGCGGCCGGGCGAGGGCGTGAAGCGATAGGGGTCCTCCGCGTTGATGCGGCATTCGATCGCATGCCCGCGAAACTGTATGTCCTTCTGGCGAAAGGGAAGCTTCTCGCCCGCCGCGATGCGGATCTGCGCCTGCACGATGTCTACGCCGGTGATCATCTCGGTAACGGGATGCTCGACCTGAACGCGAGTGTTCATCTCGATGAAGTAGAACTCGCCGTCTTCGTACAGAAACTCGAACGTGCCCGCTCCACGATACCCGATCTTGCGACACGCCTCGACGCAGCGCTCTCCGATTTTGTCGCGCAACTTCGCAGGCAAGTCGGGGGCCGGCGCTTCTTCGACGACTTTCTGGTGGCGGCGCTGTAGCGAGCAGTCGCGTTCCCCTAGAAACACGGCCCCCTTGTGCGTGTCCGCGAGCACCTGGATCTCGATGTGACGCGGATTCTCCAGGTATTTTTCCATGTACACGGTCGGATTCGAGAACGCAGCCTGCGCCTCGGTGCGGGTCATCGCGACGGCGTTCAGCAACGCCGCCTCGGTGTGCACCGCGCGCATGCCACGCCCGCCTCCACCGCCGGCGGCCTTGATGATGACCGGGTACCCGATCTTGCGAGCGATTCGGACGATCTCTTTCGGGTCCTCCGGCAGAGATCCTTCCGAGCCGGGAACGCATGGGACGCCCGCCTTGAGCATCGCCTGTTTAGCACTGACCTTGTCGCCCATGAGGCGGATGTTGTCCGGGCGCGGACCGATGAACACAAAGCCCGAACGCTCCACCTTTTCGGCGAAGTCAGCGTTCTCTGAGAGGAAACCGTAGCCCGGGTGAATCGCCTCGGCATCGGTCACCTCGGCGGCGCTGATGATCGCGGGAATGTTGAGGTAGCTCTGCGCGGCAGGAGCCGGGCCGATGCACACGGATTCGTCGGCCAGCTTGACGTACTTTGCTTCGGTGTCGGCCTCGGAATGCACGACCACGGTCCGGATCCCGAGTTCACGGCAGGCGCGCTGGATGCGCAGCGCGATCTCGCCACGGTTCGCGATGAGGATCTTTTCGAACATTTAGCCGACGATGAAAAGCGGCTGGCCGTACTCCACCGGTTGCCCGTTTTCCACCAGGATCGCCTTTACCGTTCCCGAGGCGTCGGACTCGATCTCGTTCATCAGCTTCATAGCCTCGACGATGCAAATGGTCTGACCCTCCTTCACGGCCTCGCCGACCTCGACGAACGGCTTGGCGTCCGGCGAGGGTGCACGGTAGAAGGTCCCGACCATCGGGGACTTCACGACGTGGCCTTCCGCAGGCGCTTCGGCGGCCGGCACGGCCGGAGCAGCGGCCTTTGCCTCCGCGGAAATTGTGGCGGGGGCGGGCGCCGGTGCGCTAGCTGCCGGGCTGACGGAAAGACCCCCGCCCTTGACGATCTTCACCTTTTCCTCGCCTTCGGTAATTTCGAGCTCCGCGATGCCCGACTCCTCGACGAGATCGATCAGCTTCTTGAGTTTTCGTAGGTCCATTGTTGGAATCCCCCTTGCCAGGCGGCGAGGCCGTCAGGCGTACCGGAACCGTAGGCGCTATGCCGCTCCCTTTTCCAACAGGCGCGCGAGCGCGTAGCTCAGCGCAAAGTCGTATCCGCGGCTGCCCAAGCCACAGATCGTCCCGACTGCTACGTCAGAAAAGTACGACCGTAGCCGGAACGGCTCCCGGGCGTGCACGTTCGACAGGTGCACCTCGATGAATGGGAGCTTCACCGCGGCAAGCGCGTCTCGCAAGGCGACACTGCTATGGGTGTAGCCCGCCGGATTGAAGATCACGAACGTTACTCCCTCGCGCTTGGCGCGCTGAATCCGTTCGATGAGCTCGCCCTCGTGGTTGCTCTGAAAGGTCTGAACCCGCACGCCAGCTTCTCGCGCGGTCGCCTTGAGACGACGATCGATATCGGCAAGCGTCTCGCGCCCGTAGATCTCGGGCTCGCGCGACCCCAGGAGGTTGAGATTCGGCCCGTGAAGAACCAGCACTTCGCCCGGGCTGACTTTTCGTTTTTTTTGCATGTTCGCGGCAGAAGGCGGCATTTTACCGCAAATAGGCCGCGCGTTCTGCCAGCGGGTTCTCCCTGAGTCGCCTCAGCCGTTCAGCAGGTTCCCGAGCACTTTCTCGAGTTCGGGCCGCTGCAATGCACCCAATTTCCGGGCGGCGATCGCCCCAGTTCGGTCCAGGAACACAGTATAGGGCAATGCCCCCGACTCGTTGCCCAGCTTGCGCATCAAGTCAATCACGGATGCATCGCCGATCAGTATCGGGTAGCTGATCGAGCCAGTTTTTACGAATTCGGCGACGTTCGCGACAGAGTCGACGGCAATGCCGACCACTTCGACACCTTTCGAAGAAAGCCTAGTCCGCTCCGAAGATAGGAGTGGAATCTCTTCCCGGCATGGCGGGCACCAGGTTGCCCAGAAATTGCATACGAGCACTTTGCCTTGCCATTCGGCAATCGCATGAGATTTGCCTTGCAGATCGCTAAAGCGAGCGGCTGCGAGCGCCTCGGCACCCGCGCCGGACCGCAGCAGGAGCGGCGCAACCATGATTCCGGCTGCCGCCGCGCCGAGCCCGATGCCCCCCAGTATCAGTGCGTCACGCCGGCTGAGCGCCATCGCCGCACTGTGCACCATCGGCAATCAATGTTCCGACTTCGGCGATGCCGGCTCTTTCCATGACGCGGCCAGCTTGCGAGGTCTTAAGGGCAATTCGTTCGTCGCGCGGGTCGAATATCGACAATTTGAGCGGCGTACCGTGCCACACCAAGGAAAGCACCGTCACGGCGTGCGCGCGGTCACCAGAGAATCGGCGCCCCTCGTGCGTGTCGTAGCTGATGCCGTGATCGACCAGAAAGATCTCTACTTCCTTTGCGCTCTCAGGGAACAACTGCAGATCGATCTCGGCATAGCGGCCGGCGTTGCCACGCAGCACGGGGCCGGTGAGATACGGGTTGAAGCGCTTCAGCGCGCGCATCGCGTCCAACGCTACGCGACGGAGTTCGGCGATACGTTCAGGGTGTTCGTCAGCCTGATACAGCGCCCGGTATGCGCGCAGCTCGGCCTCGATCTCGTCGTTGGCGGGCAGTGATTGGCTATCGGTGGCGCCGAGCTGCTTCGCCGCCTTGCGCTTGGCGAGTGCGAAGTCGTCAATGCCATCCTCGGCCATGATACGCGCCGCTGCAGCGGCGATTCGCGCGCGGGTACCATTCTGCCGCGGTACTTTGCGGCCCATTGCAGCGCCTCGTTCGGGTTAGGAAGTGACTGAGGAAAGAACTCGGTTCGCAAGATGATAGCGCAGCGGCAGGCCGCATCAGCCATCGCGTAGAATTTGCGACTTTTTATTCGCTAGCCAATGCCCACACACCTCCACATCCTCGGCGTTTGCGGCACGTTCATGGGCGGAATCGCCGCCATTGCAAAACGCGCGGGTTACCGGGTGACCGGCTGCGACGCGAACGTCTATCCGCCGATGAGCGAGCAGCTCGAAGCGCTCGGCATCGAGCTGATCGAGGGTTTCGGAGCCGACCAGATCAGCCTCGCGCCGGACCTGTGGGTGGTCGGTAACGTCGTGACGCGCGGTAATCCCCTGATGGAGGCGATTCTTGACCGCGGTGAACGCTACGTATCAGGTCCACAGTGGCTTGCCGAACACGTGCTGCAAGGAAAGTGGGTGCTCGCTGTCGCTGGAACCCATGGAAAAACCACGGCTTCTTCAATGCTGGCGTGGATTTTGGAAAACGCGGGACTGGCGCCGAGCTTCCTGATCGGCGGCATCCCGCAGAACTTTTCCGGCTCAGCGAGGCTTACCGACGCCCGGCATTTCGTTATCGAGGCAGACGAGTACGACACCGCCTTTTTCGACAAGCGCTCCAAGTTCGTGCATTACCGTCCCCGCACCGCCGTACTGAACAATCTCGAGTTCGATCACGCCGATATCTTCCGTGATCTTGGTGACATCGAGCGACAATTTCACCACTTTGTTCGTATCGTGCCGAGTTCCGGTCTGATCGTTGTGAACGGAGCGGATGCGGCTCTTCAGCGCGTGCTGGCAGCGGGTTGCTGGACTCCGGTCGAAGCCTTCGACTCCGAGTCGGGTTGGCACGCAGGCCCCCCCGACGCTCTGGGCGGCTTCGAGGTGGCATGGCGCGGCGCGGCGCTCGGGCGCATCGAATGGGATCAAATGGGTGCGCACAACCGGTCCAACGCGTTGGCTGCGCTTGCCGCCGCCCGCCACGCGGGCGTTGAGCCGAAGATGGCCATTGCCGCGCTTCGCAGATTTACGGGCGTCCGCCGGCGTATGGAGCTGCGCGGCACGGTAGGAGGGGTCGCCGTATACGACGACTTCGCGCATCACCCGACTGCCATACGCACGACCCTGGAGGGGCTGCGCCGGCGCGTTGGCGCGGCGCGCATCTTGGCCGTGCTCGAGCCACGCTCGAACACGATGAAGCTCGGCGTCATGAAAGATGCGCTGCCGGGAAGCCTTGCGGACGCCGACCGCGTGTACGTCTACGACGCGCATCTTGGATGGAGCCCGGCGCAGGCCTTGGCCGCGCTCGGCGAGCGAGTCCACTGCATCGGTGATCTCGAGCAGCTCGTGAGCGCACTGGCCGCGGAGTCGCGCGCCGGGGATCATGTTCTCATCATGTCCAACGGAGGGTTCGGAGGCCTGCACGCGCGCCTGCTTGAGCGACTGCGGCAGGGCGCCTGAGCGGGGGCTGCGACATGATCCTTTACCTGCACGGTTTCAATAGCTCGCCGGCCTCGCGCAAGGCGCGTACGCTGGCCGCGGCCATGGAATCGCGGGGCTTGGGGCCGCTGTTTGTATGCCCTGCGCTGCCGGCGGCGCCGCGCGACGCGGTGCGCATCGTTGAAAATGAATTGGCCCGTCAAGCGGCACGCCGCATCACTCTGGTGGGCAGTTCCCTCGGCGGTTTCTACGCCACCTTTTTTTCCGAAAAGCGAGACCTTCGGGCCGTCCTCATCAATCCGGCCGTCACCCCCTATGTCGGTCTGGAGGCGTACCTCGGCGCGCAGCAAAACCTGTACACGGGCGAGAAATATGAACTGACCCGCGCCGACCTCGACGGCTGGCGCGCCCTCGCCGTAGATCCCGTCGACCCCGAGCGCTACCTGCTGCTGCTCGAAACGGGCGACGAAGTGCTCGACTGGCGCGAGGCCGCGCGCAAGTACGAGGGCGCGCGGACCGTGATTCGCGACGGCGGCGATCACACCATGCAGAGTTTTCCGGAGCATATCGATCGCATCCTCGGTTTTGCCGGGCTCGCGGGCCGCTGAGCGCAATCGCTGCACCTATAATTTGCGTTTGAAATGCGATTGACATGCACGTTCTGTACGAAGAGGACGGCGAATTCAAGGTCGGCGCAGTGCTCGCGCAGGCACCGGCGTCGTTCCAGGTGGAAAGCCCTCACGGACGCCGCGCCAAGGTCAAGGCCTCCAGCATCCTGCTGAGCTTCGAGCGCCCCGGCGGCGCGGAGTTGCTGGCCCAGGGGCGCGCATTCGCCGATACTCTGGACACCGAATTTCTGTGGCAATGCTGCGGCAGCACCGAATTCGACTTTCAGCAGCTGGCGCGCGAATACGTCGGCCGAGAGCCGACCTCCGCGGAAGCGGCCGGGATCTTGCTCAAGATACATTCCGCCCCGGTCTACTTCCATCGCCGAGGACGCGGCCGTTACCAGGCTGCCAGCGCCGATGTGCTTGAGCGGGCGCTTGCGGGACTGGAGAAAAAGCGCCGCACCCAGGAGAAGATCGCGGAATGGCGGGCGAGCCTCGGGCGCTTCGAGTGCCCGCCCGAGATCGAGGCCCTGCGCGAGGAGTTGCTGTACGCGCCGGACCGCAACAAGCCGGAAACGAAGGCCTTCGAGCAGGCCTGCGAGGAAACCGGCCTTGCGCCCGCGCGCCTGTTCGAGCGCTGCGGCCTCCTGTCAGACAGCCACGATTTCCACCTCAACCGGTTCTTGTTCGAGTTCTTTCCCAAGGGGACGCATTTCCCGCCGCACGAGGTGCCGCCTCCCCCGACGGACCTGCCGCTGGCCGAAGTGCAGGCGTTCAGCCTGGACGATATCGGCACGACAGAAATCGACGACGCCTTCTCCGTGACCCGCGTGTCGGAGGACGAGCTGCGAATCGGCGTGCACATCGCGGCTCCAGCACTCGGATTCGGACCTGGGTCGCCGCTCGATGCGATCGCTCGCGGACGCCTGTCGACCGCGTACATGCCGGGCATCAAGTACACCATGCTGCCGGCAGACGTGATCGCGAACTTTTCGCTCGACGCGGGGAGCGAGCGGCCCGCGTTCTCGCTCTATCTCAACGTTTCGGCCCGTGACCTGTCCCTGCGAGGCCACCATTCGCGCGTCGAACGGGTGCGCATCGTCGCCAATCTGCGCCACGCGGAGTATCAGACACTCAATGAAACCTTCGAATCGGGGGGGCGTGCCGGGCTCGCATACGAAGAAGAACTGCGCACCCTTTGGCAGCTGGCATCAGCGCTCGAGCAAAGACGCGGCAAGCCCAGCGTCAATGCCGGCATGGTGGATTTCATCTTCAGGGTAGAGGAAGGGCGCGTGCGCATCGAGCCGCGCCGACGCGGCTCCCCACTCGACAAGCTGGTATCAGAGCTGATGATCGTCGCAAACACCACCTGGGGCGAGCTCCTTGCGGAGCGTGACGTCGCCGCGATATATCGTGTGCAATCTTCGGGCAAAGTCCGCATGAGCACCTACCCGGAGGCGCACGAAGGACTCGGGGTGTTGTGCTACGCGTGGATGAGCTCCCCGCTTCGCCGCTATATCGATCTTGTCAACCAGTGGCAGCTCGGCGCGTCGATTGCCGGACGGCGTCCTCCGTTTGCGCGCAATTCGGAAGCCCTGCTCACGGCAATGCGGGCGTACGAGCTGACGCACGCGCGCTACGACGAGCACCAGCGCGCGATGGAAACGTACTGGTGCCTACGGTGGCTGCTCCAGGAAAAGCTCACTTCGTCCGAGGCGGTCGTCCTGCGCGAAGGCGTCGTGCGTCTGGCAGGCCTGCCGCTCACGCTGCGCATCCCTTCGATGCCCGAACTCGAACCAGGGACTCGGGTGCGTTTGGACGTGGGGGAAATCGATCTGGTCGAACGCAGCGTGAACTGCGCCTACCGCGAAGTGCTGCCGGGTGGCCCGGTCCCCGGTGTCGCGGAGGCGCCCCAGGTCGAACAAAAGCCCTAAAATAGCACGTGTTAAATGGCGCGAGGGGATTTTGCAGGCAGCAATAGCGACACAAGTCTTTAGGGCGCCGGAGTTCTGGGCGAGGAGCGACCGCCAGACACGCGTGCTCTATGTGTCGCTCGGGGTCTCGATTCTCCTGCACCTGACCCTGCTCGTTACGCATTTCGGATTTCCCCAGGCCTTGCGCTGGAGGGACGCGAACCAGCCGTTGGAAGTGGTGCTGGTAAATGCGAAGACCCGCGACAAGCCGGTTCAGGCCGACGTGCTCGCGCAGACCAATCTCGACCGTGGCGGCAACACCGACCAGGACCGTCACGCGAAGACCCCGTTGCCTGTCACGTCCCCGCGGCACACCGGCAAGGACCTCGCCGCGGCCCAGCGTCGCCAGCGCCAACTCGAGGAGCGGCAGCGACGGCTTCTGGCCGAAGCGCGCAAGCAGCGCGCCGAAACGCCTGAGACCGAGCATCAGGCGCCGTCCGAGGAGGTCGCCCCCGAGGTCTCCGGACGCGACCTCGCCGACCTGTCGCTCGCCGCGATGCGGCTTCAGGCTCAGATCGACAGGCGCATCGAGGAATACCAAAAGCGCCCGCGCAAGACGTTCATCGGCGCGCGCGCGAGCGAGTACCGATTCGCGCAATACGAGGAGGATTGGCGGCAGAAGGTCGAGCGTATTGGAACCGTGAACTACCCGCCGGAGGCGCGGGGCAAGCTCTACGGCAACCTTCGCCTCACGGTTACGATCCGGCCGGACGGCAGCGTGGATTCGGTGGAACTCGATCGCTCGTCAGGCCTCAAGGTGCTCGACAGGGCGGCCTTCAAGATCGTCCGCATGGCTTCGCCGTTCGCACCTTTCCCAACCGACATCCGCAAGGACACCGACCTGCTCGTCATCACCCGGACCTGGTTTTTCGGGCAAGGCGACAAGATGTGGACTGAATAGCGCATGTCGGCGCGCTATGCGGTGATCGGACACCCGGTCGCGCATTCCAAGTCGCCCTGGATCCACGCGCAATTCGCGCGCGCGACCGGCCAGGACATGGTTTACGAAGCGATCGAAGCCCCGCTCGATGCGTTTGCCCGTACCGTGGACGCCTTTCGGACTGGTGATGGGCGGGGCGCAAACGTCACGCTGCCGTTCAAGGCTCAGGCCTTTGCGTACTGCCGTGGCGCGAGCGAGCGCGCGGTCGCGGCACGAGCGGTCAACACGCTGGTGCTCGATCGCGGCGAGCCGTGGGGAGACAACACCGACGGGGTTGGGCTCGTTCGCGACCTGGAGGTGAATCTCGCCTTCCCTCTCTCCGGCAGACGCGTGCTGGTGCTGGGCGCGGGCGGCGCGGCCCAGGGCGTGTTGCAGGCGCTGCAAGCGGCCGGGGTCGCGCGGCTCGTCGTGGTCAATCGCACCGTCGAGCGGGCCGATGCGCTGGCAGCGCGTTTCCCGGGAGTCGAGGCCTGCGGCTACCCTGGACTGGCCGGGCGAGCATTCGACGTGGTGGTCAACGCAACCTCGGCCGGCTTGACGGGCGAGCTGCCGCCGTTCCCGACGGGGGCGATCGGCACGCTGTTCGCCCCGGGGGCGCTCGCCTACGACATGGTGTACGGGCGCGAGACCCCGTTTCTCGCCTTTGCCCGCGATGCGGGCGTGCGGACCGTCGATGGCTCCGGCATGCTCGTAGAGCAGGCAGCGGAGTCCTTCTTCGTCTGGCGCGGAGTCCGACCGGACACGCGGGCGGTGCTCGCCGCCCTGCGCCCGCGTTGAGCGCACGGCGCCGTGCGCCGCTTCACCTTGAAATTACTGGGCTACACCGCGGGCGTGACGGCGCTCGCGTTGTTCTGCGTGCAGGCGTGGTTCTTCCTACAGGTGCTTTGGTGGAACACTCATAACCCCCCCGTGAGCGCCTTCATGCGGGAGCGCCTCGAGCAGATGCGGAGGGACAACCCCAGGGCGCGTCTGCAGCATCAATGGGATCCCTATGCGCGCATCTCGACCAACCTTAAGCGCGCAGTGGTTGCCGCCGAGGACGCCAAATTCATCGATCATGCGGGATTCGACTGGGAGGCGATCCAGAAGGCCATCGAGAAGAACGAGCGAGAAGGCAAGGTGGTCGCCGGAGCATCGACCATCAGCCAGCAGCTTGCGAAAAACCTGTTCCTCTCGGGAGAGCGAACGTGGACGAGGAAGGGCGAGGAAGCGGCCATCACTTGGATGATCGAAGCGACCATGTCGAAGCGCCGCATCCTGGAACTCTATCTAAATTTCGCCGAATGGGGCGAGGGCATCTTCGGGGCCGAAGCGGCGGCGCGCCACCATTTCGGCGTTTCCGCCGCGACACTCACTGCCGAGCAGGCTGCGTGGCTCGCCGCGATTCTTCCGAGCCCCATGCGCTACGATCGCGGTCGAACGACACGCTACCTCTCCGGTCGCGTGCATATCATCCTTTCGCGCATGCCGGCGGCGCAGATACCCTGAGCTAATGGCCGAACTGCTCACACGGCTGGAAATCGAGGACCTGAAGGCGAACCTGCGCGAAGTGCAGGAGCTTCTGCATCGCCATGCCCTGGTGGAGAACCTCGTCGGGCGGCAGGAAATGCCGCGGCGTGCGCTGGTCGAGCAGCTGGTGCACAAACAGCACCTCGCCGAGTTGCGCGCCAAGCTCGACAGGCTGCATCCAGCCGACATCGCGTACATCCTCGAGGCATTGCCGCTCGGGGAACGTCTCGTCGTCTGGGAGCTGGTCAAGGCAGACCGCGACGGCGAGATCCTGCTAGAGGTGTCGGACGCCGTACGCGATTCCCTCATCGCGGACATGGATGCCGACGAGCTGGTCGCCGCGGCCGAGACCCTGGAAGCCGACGAGCTGGCGGATCTTGCGCCAGACCTTCCTGCCGAGGTCATTCAGGAGGTCGTGCAATCGCTGCCGGCCGAGGAGCGCGAGCGCCTGCGCTCGGCGCTGTCGTACGATGAAGGAACCGTCGGCGCGCTGATGGACTTCGAGATGGTGACGGTGCGGGAGGATGTCACGCTCGAGGTCGTCACGCGCTATCTGCGGCGCATGGATGAGCTGCCCGATCACACCGATCAGCTGTTCGTGATCGACCGTGACCGGCGCCTGCGCGGCACCCTGCCACTCGCGCGCCTGATCGTCTCGGATCTGGAGGCTGAAGTGGGAACGGTACTGTTACGCGAGGGCGTCACGTTGCACCCGGAGGATCGGGCCGAGGACGCGGCGCAGGCCTTCGGCCGCTACGACCTGGTCTCGGCGCCGGTCGTCGACGCGCGGGGCGTGCTGGTTGCGCGGCTCACCGTCGATGCCGTGGTCGATTACATCCGCGAGGCAAGCGCGGAGTCGCAACTCGCCGAAGCGGGCTTGCGCGAGGAGGAGGACATCTTCGCCCCGGTGCTGAACAGCTTCCGCAACCGCTGGTCCTGGCTCGCGCTGAACCTGGTCACGGCGTTCATCGCTTCGCGGGTGATAGACGCGTTCGAAGGATCGATCGCGAGGCTGGTGGCGCTCGCGGCATTGATGCCCATCGTCGCCGGCATCGGCGGCAATTCCGGCAATCAGACCATTACCATGATCGTGCGCGCGCTGGCCCTAGGGCAAATACAGGAGCACTACTGGAACAAGCTGCTGCTGAAAGAGCTGAGCGTTGCGCTGCTCAACGGCGTGGTCTGGGGAACGCTGCTTGGCGTGATCGCGATCGCGCTTTATCAAAACGCCGCGCTCGGCGGTGTGATGGCGCTGGCCATGCTGCTCAATCTGGTGCTCGCGGCGCTGATGGGGGTGGCCATCCCATGGGGGCGCGCGCGACTCGGCAAAGACCCCGCGGTCGGTTCGTCGGTCCTAATCACCGCCTGCACCGATTCCGGGGGATTCTTCATCTTTCTCGGGCTGGCTACGCTGCTCCTGGTTTGACCAGGAGCGCCGCGACGATGCGGCGCGCTGCTCGCCGCTGGCTCTTCAGGGCGTAGTCGAACCGCCCGACATGTTCGGCGAGGACCGCGTTTGTAAAGCTGGACGCATCTGCGGGCGGCAGCTCGAGCCAGGCATCCGCCTCACCGCTCGATGCGGAGATGCTCATGCCCTCCTTGCGCGCCAGGTGGACCATCGCGGCATTCTCGGTCAGGCAATGCATGAACAGTCTGCGAATACCCCAGTTGCGTGCGTGCGTGTGGCTGCGCGCGAGCAGCACTGTTCCGACGCCGGCTCCGCGCCAGGCGGGAAGCACCGAGATACCGAGCTCTGCATGCGCATCGCAGCGCGCGAGGTGCGCCGCCCCGATAAGGCAGAGCTCATCGTCGAACACGCCGAAAACCGCGTCGCGCTCGAAGCGGATACGTGCGACATAGTCCCGGATCGCCTGATCGGGCAGGACAATGCCGAAACGCAGCCGCCGATCTTCGTCATCGAGGGCGAGCAGGTGCCGCTCGAACGTATCGCGTTCCAGCCGGCCAAGTTCGCGCGTAATGATCTGCGTGGGCATAGCGTCATTTGATTTGACAGCGAAAACGACGCGAGGTTCGGCGGTTCGTCTCAGCTTACCGCGGCAAACGCGGCGCGGGCCGCGGACAGGGTGGCGTCGATCTCGACGCTGCCGTGTGCTGCGGAGACGAATCCGGCCTCGTAGGCCGACGGCGCGAGGTACACGCCGCGGGCCAGCATCTCGTGGAAGAAGCGGTTGAAACGCTCGCGGTCGCATTGCATTACCTCGGCGAAGCTCGTTGGCGGCGTGGCGCGAAAATAGATGCCGAACATGCTGCCAATCGATTGCGCTGAAAAGACAACGCCCGCCTTCCTTGCCTCTGCCGAGAGCCCGTCGACGAGCGCGCGGGTCGTGCCTTCGATCCGTTGCTGGAAGCCGGGCGCTTCGACGAGCGCGAGCGTGGCCAGTCCAGCAGCTACCGCGACCGGATTGCCGGAAAGCGTGCCCGCCTGGTACACGGGACCGAGCGGGGCGATGCGCTGCATGATGTCGCGCCGTCCACCGAATGCGCCCACCGGCATGCCGCCGCCAATCACCTTGCCGAGTGTAGTGAGGTCGGGCGTGATGCCAAAACGTTGCTGCGCGCCCCCGGT
>Ga0316620_10000336_pt1 | contig 18772 bp, 23 predicted proteins | sample OWC_Aug_M1_C1_D5_FD_207651 | JGI IMG/M metagenome (GOLD analysis project Ga0316620, IMG submission 207651) | Wetland soil microbial communities from Old Woman Creek delta, Ohio, United States - OWC_Aug_M1_C1_D5_B | ecosystem: Environmental > Terrestrial > Soil > Wetlands | place: USA: Ohio... | reverse complement strand
CGCGGCTTGCCCTTCTGCGCCCGGCTGAAGGCGAGCATCTGCTGGATGAGCTCCTTCGCGCGCGTGGCGCCGTGCTGCGCCTGCTGCAGGTGGCGCGCGAGCTTGGCGTCGCTGCTCGCCGCCTCGCGCTCGCCCGCGAGCGTGAGGTAGCCCATGATGCCCGTGAGGATGTTGTTGAAGTCGTGCGCGATGCCGCCGGTGAGATGGCCGATCGCCTCCATCTTCTGCGCCTGCCGCAGCTGCGCCTCGAGCTCGCGGTGGCGCGCCTCGGCTTGCTTGCGCGCGCTGATGTCGCGCCCGGCGTACAGCACGTGCGGCCGCCCCTGGTACATGGTGCGCACTCCCGAGAGCTCGATGTCGATCGGGCGGCCGTCGCGCCGGATCATCTGCGCTTCCATGCGCACCGGCTCGCCGGCGAGCGCGCGCCGGTGCAGGGCCTTCACCGCGGCGTCGATCTCCGACGGGTTGGCAACCACGTGGTCGGCGCCCTCGACCTCGGTGCGCGCGTAGCCGCTCATCTTCTCGTAGGAAGGGTTGACGTCGACGATGCGGAAGGCCTCGTCCCGCAGCACCAGCGCGTCGAGCGACGCGTCGAACACCGCACGGTACTGCTCCTCGCTCACGCGCAGCGCCTCCTCGCGCCGCCGGCGCTCGGTGATGTCACGCACGATCGCCAGCACGTGCGGCTCGCCGCGGTGCACCACGGGGATGGTGCGGATGTCCGCCTGGAAGCGCTCGCCGTTCCGGCGCAGCGACTCGAGCTCGACGCGGCAGGTCTCGCCGGCGAGCGTGCGCCGCACGAGCTCAAGGCGCGGCCCGGCGTAGTCGGCGGGCAGGTCGAGCGCTTCGTAGCCGCGGCCGACCACCTCGTCTCGCGTCCAGCCGTACAGGCGCTCGTAGGCCGGGTTGATGTCGACGCGCCGCAGGCGCGAGTCCCACAGCACGAGCGCGTCCTCCGACGCGTTGAAAATCGCCCGGTACTGCTCTTCGCTCGATCGCAAGGCAGCATCGGCGCGCTTGCGCTCGGTGATGTCGCGCGCGACCGCGAGCACGTGCGGCCGGCCCTGGTACTGGATAGGCAGGTAGCGCATCTCGACGTCGAAACGCGAGCCGTCCCTGCGGATCGCTTCCGACTCGTAGACCACGCGCTCGCCGCCGAGCGCGCGCCGGTACGCGTTGCGCACCCTGTCGTGCAGCTCGGGCGGCGAGAACAGGACGCGCTCGTCGCCGAGGACCTCCTCGCGCGTGAAGCCGGTCATCGAGAGCAGCGCGGGGTTGACGTCGACCAGGCGCAGCTCCGCGTCGCGCAGCACCAGGCCGTCTGTCGTCGCGTTGAAAATCGCGCGGTATTGTTCCTCGCTCGCACGCAGCGCCTGCTCGCGTTCGCGCCGCTCGGTGATATCGCGCGCCACCGAAAGCACGTGCGGCTTGCCGTTGTAGGTGACCAACGAGCCGAGCACCTCGATGTGCACGTGCGTGCCGTCCTTGCGCGGCAGGCGGGTTTCGGTGCGAACCGGTTTCCCGGCGGCTACCTCGGCGAGGTAGGCCCGGTAGGGGCCGGCGAGCTTCTCCGGGATGATCGGGCCAAAGGTCCTGCCGATCAGCTCCTTGCGCGCGTACCCGTACATCGACTCGAGCGCCGGGTTGGCGTCGACGATCTCGCCCTCGAGAGTGCGGATGATCATGCTGTCGAACGACGCGTTGAAGATCGCCCGGTACTGCTCCTCGCTCGCGCGCAGCGCCTGCTCGCGCTCGCGCCGTTCGGTGATGTCGCGCGCGATCGTGAGCACGTGACGCTCCGCGCGATGCATGAACGGGATGGTGCGGATGTCGGCCTGGAAGCGCTCGCCGTTCTTGCGCATCGACTCGAGCTCGACGTGGCATGCCTCACCGGCGAGCGAGCGGCGCACGAGGTCGAGCCGCGGCTCGCTGAACCGCGTGGGGACCCCGAGCGACTCGTAGCCGCGGCCGATCACCTCCTCGCGCTTCCAGCCGTACAGGCGCTCGTAGGCCAGGTTCACGTCGACGCGCCGCAAGTTCGAGTCCCACAGCACGAGCGCGTCTTCCGAGGCGTTGAAGATCGCGCGATACTGCTCCTCGCTCGCCTGCAATGCCGCATCGGCGCGCCGTCGCTCGAGCTCGACCATCGCTCGCGCGGCGAAGATCTTGAGCACCGACTCGATCAGCTCCGGCTCGGTGATCGGCCGGCGCGAGACGACCGAGATGAGCCCGGTCGGCGCGCCGCGCGCGTCGGTGAGCGGGTAGCCGGCGTAGCCCTCGACGCCAAGCTCGATGAAGTCCATGTCGAGCGGAAAACGCTCCTTCAGCCCGGAGGGGTAGCAGCGGAACTGCTTGCCCACCACCGTCTCGCAGGGCGTGCCGGAGACCGGGTACTCGAAATCGTCGATCATCCGGCCGTCGGCGTAGTACGCAAGCATCTTCAGCCGGCAGGAATCGCCCGGTTTGGGCAGGGCGATGAACGCGACCTCGACGTCGAGGATCGCGGCGAGCGCGCGCACCAGCTCGCGGAACACGCCCTCGCCGGCGGCGGTCGACACCGCGAGCGCGGCGCTGCGCAATGCCTCTTCCGTGCGGCTAGCGGTTTGCAGGTTCACACGCTGAGTTTATGGTCGTGTACCGCTCGGGAATCGCGCAGTTACAGAATTGAAACAATCGAAACGTGGCGGTTACGCAGCCGGGACGTAGCAGTACCCCGCGCCGCGCACGGTCTTGATGAGCCGCGGCTGGTCGGGGTCCTCGCCGAGCTTGCGCCGCAGGCGCGCGATTCGGATGTCGATCGAGCGGTCGAACGGCTCCCACTCGCGGTTGCGCGTGAGGTTGAGCAGCTGGTCGCGCGAGAGCACCCGGTTCGGGTGCTCTACGAACACGCGCAGCAAGTCGAACTCCATGCTGGTAAGCGGGACCTCGGCGCCCGCCGCGTCGAGCAGCCGGTGCGCGCCCAGGTCGAGCGAGAAGCTGCCCACCCTGACGTTCTTCGCCGCCCCGGCCGCCGCGCCCGGGCCGGGTTGCGCACGGCGCAGCACGCTCTTCACGCGCGCCAGCAGCTCGCGCAGGTCGAAGGGCTTGGCGATGTAGTCGTCGGCCCCGACCTCGAGCCCCACGACGCGGTCGACCACCGAATCGGCGGCGGTCACCATGATGATCGCCAGGTCGTGCCGCTCGCGCAGGCTGCGCGCCAGGGTGAGCCCGTCCTCGCCCGGCAGCTTCAGATCGAGCAGCACCAGCTGCGGCACGTTCCGCGCGAGCGCGGCGCGCATCGCGTCGCCGCCCTCCGCGGTATCCACCTCGAATCCGTGCGACGCAAGGTACTCGGCCATCGAGTCCCGCACGTCCGGGTCGTCCTCCACGATCAGTACGCGCGTGGATTGAGCCATCGCCGGCCTCCTCCCGATCGACGCGCCGATTATACGCACGAGCGTCAGCGGGCCTTCAGGCGGCGCCCGCGTAGGCGCGGATCTGTGAGCGCCGGAGCGCCTCGCCCAGGGTGAGCGCGATCACGTCCTGCTGCGCCCGGCTGCCGCCCAGGCGGTGCGCGCGCGGCGGCAGCGCTCCGAGCAGTTCGGCCGCGTCGCGGTAGCGGCCCTCGCCGAACGCCTGCAGCGCACGGCTCGACGGCAGGCCGACCAACCTGGTCATGGCGTCGTTGGTGCCCCCCAGCCCGATGCGACGACGCTGTGCCGCGAGCAGCGCCTCGGCGCTCGCGCGCCGCCCACCGGCGGTGAAGGCCATCATCGCGTGCAGATCGCTGAACGCGCAATGCGCGTCCTCGGCGTGCGGTGCCCACAGGTCCGCGAGCTCGCGCCAGCGCCCGCCGACTCCGTCCCCGGCGAGCTCGAAGCGCCACAGGAGCGCGCTCGCGTCGATCAGCACCGAGAGCGCGCGGCCGAAGGCCGGGCGGATGCGCGCGTCGTAGAGCGCGAGCGCCTCGGCGCGTCGCCCGAGCGCGAGGTGAAAGAGCGCCACGTGCCACCAGTTGTGCACCGCGACCGCGGAGCCGTCGTCCCAGTACGCCCGCCGTTCTACCGCCCAGCGGATACCCTGCGCGGCCTCCCCGCGCATCTCGTACACGTGCGCGACCGCGTGGTGCGCGCGCACGTCGCGCGGCTCTAGCTCGAGCGCGCGCCGCGCGAGCGCCTCGGCGCGCGCGTAGCGGCCCGCTTCCTCCAGCCCGAAGGCGTACATCGCGAGCACCGCGTGGTAGCCCGGCACGCCCGCGTCCCAGGCGCCGAGCACGCGTGCCACGCGCTGGTGCAGGCTGTCGCTGTCGCCGCGCAGGTAGTCGCAGGAGTGCGCGACGCCGAGCGCCAGCACGTCGCGCGGGTGCGCGGCGAGGATCGCGCCGTGGATCGCCGCGGCGCGTTCGTGCCGCCCTTGCGCGAGCTCGTCGATCGCGTGCAGGTGCGCGCGCTCGCGCGCGTTCATCGGCAGGCGGCGCGCGCGCGCCAGAACGCGCCTTGCGGCCGCGGCCCCTGCCGGGTCGCGTCCGCCGAGCGCGAGGTAGGCGGCGAAGGCCTGCGCCATAGCGAAGGCCGGCGCCTCCTCGAGCGCCTGCGCGAGAAGCGAAGCCGGGTCGCCCCTGAAGGACAACTGCGCCGCGAGTGCCGCCTCGTACAGTTCAAGCGCGCGCGGCGTGGCGCCGCTCAGCGCAAGACCGCGCGCGTCTTCAAGCGCCATGGGGCGGCAGCCGGCCGACGGCCACTTTGTGCGGCGAGGCGAGCGCGAGCACGGTGTCGTCCCAGGCCTTCACCAGCGCGACGCCGTTGCGGTCCAGGCGGAACGAGTCTCCCGCCTCGAGCACGATGTCGCGCAGGTCGCGCTCCTGGGTGATCCAGAGCGAGCCCCGCCAGACGTGGATCAGCAGGCCGCGCCCGTCGACGATGCGCAGCTGCCCGCCGCGCGCGAGCGGAAGGGCACCTTCGGTCAGGTATTCATCGCGCTCCATGGTCGTCTCCCGTCGTTGCAGTTCACGGAACGCAGCGTAGGGAGACGAGGTAACGCGCGCATGTCCGCGCGTAGCCGCATTGTTACCGCTTGGTAACCCTCGAAATTGGGGTCAGAGTCGAATTTCAGCGAAAATCGACTCTGACCCCGATTTCAAGTCAGCGTGCGCGACCGCAGCGCGGCGGCGAGGTCGCGGTGCGCGCGGCGCAGCGTCTGCTCGGTCGTCGGCCAGTCGATGCAGGCGTCGGTCACCGACACCCCGTAGCGCAGCTTCGACAGGTCCTCCGGGATCGGCTGGTTGCCCGCGAAGAGGTTGCTTTCGAGCATCAGGCCGACGATCGAGCGGTTGCCTTCCAGGATCTGGTGCACGACGTCGTGCAGCACGAGCGGCTGCAGCGCGGCGTCCTTCATCGAGTTGGCGTGCGAGCAGTCGACCACTACGTTGGACGCGAGGCCGCCGCGCGCGAGCGCGGACTCCGCCAGGCGCACGCTCACCGTGTCGTAGTTCGGCCTCCCGCCGCCGCCGCGCAGCACCAGGTGGCCGTAGGCGTTGCCGCGCGAGCGCACCACCGCGGTGCGGCCCGCCTGGTTCACGCCGAGGAAGCCGTGCGGCCTCTTGGCGGACTGGATCGCGTTCACCGCCACCTCGAGGCCGCCGTCGGTGCCGTTCTTGAAGCCGACCGGCGCCGACAGCCCGCTCGCCATCTCGCGGTGCGTCTGCGACTCGGTGGTACGCGCGCCGATCGCGTACCACGAGATCAGGTCGGCAAGGTACTGCGGGCAGATCGGGTCGAGCGCCTCCGTGCCGGCGGGCAGCCCCAGCTCCGCGAGCTTCATCAGCAGCTCGCGCGCCCTGACGAGGCCCTCGTCGATGCGGAACGAGTCGTCCATGTGCGGGTCGTTGACGAAGCCCTTCCAGCCTACCGAGGTGCGCGGCTTCTCGAAGTACACCCGCATCACGAGCAGCAGCGTGTCCTTGACCTCGTCGGCCAGCGCGCGCAGCCGGCCGGCGTACTCGAGCGCGGCGCGCGGGTCGTGGATCGAGCAGGGTCCGACCACGACGAACAGGCGCGGATCCTTGCGGTCGAGGATGGCGCGCACCGCCGCGCGCCCGGCGAGCACCGTTCTCGCCGCGGCTTCCGAGAGCGGCAGCCGCGCCCGAACCTCGGCCGGCGACGGGACGTCGTCGATCGCGGCGACGTTCAGGTTGTCGAGCTGCGCGTCGTTCGAGTTGCTCATGCCGGCACCGAAATCTCGACGAGGTTCAGGTCGGGGTCGCGCACGTAGAGCGAGCGGATCTTCGACACGGCGCCCGTCTTCATTACCGGTCCCTCGACGATCGCCACCTTCGCCGCGCGCAGGCGCCGCTCGACCTCGTCGAGCGGCAGCGCGGCGATGAAGCACAGGTCGAGCGATCCGGGCACGGCCACGTGCGCCCGGGGCTCGAACTCGCGGCCCCACTCGTGGAGGTTAATCTTCTGCGCGCCAAAGCCGAGCGCCATGCGAGTTCCCTGCGGCGTGTCGAAGGTGCTGAGCTTCATGCCGAGCACGTCGCGGTAGAAGCGGACGCAGGCTTCGAGGTCGCGCGTGGTGAGGACGATGTGGTCGATGTGATCGATCATACGATTCCGCTTTTCCGGAGTTCCGCTATTTTCGAATCCGAGTAACCCAGTCCCGACAGCACCTCCTGCGTGTGCTCGCCGAGCTTCGGCGCGGGGCCCTGGATGGCGCCGGGGGTCGCCGAGAGCTTGGGCACGATGCCAGGCTGCCTGAGCGGCTCGCCGTCTCCCGCGACGGTGTCGACGATCATGCCGCGTGCCGCGTAGTGCGGGTCGGTGGCGATGTCCGCGGCGCTGTAGATGCGCCCCGCAGGCACTTCGGCCTTTTCCATCGCAGCAAGAACTTCGTCTTGCGTTCTGTTGCTTGTCCAGGCGGCGATCGCGTCGTCGATTCTCTGTGCCTGCGCCGCGCGGCCGTCGTTCCTCGCCAGCGCCGGATCGTCGCGCAAGTCATCGCGCCCGATCTCGCTCATCAGGCGCCGGTACAGGCTGTCGGCGTTGCCCGCGATGAGCACGTAGTGGCCATCCTTGCACGGGTAGAGGTTGGAGGGCGCGATTCCCGGCAGGCTGCTGCCCGAGCGTTCGCGCACGAAGCCGCCGGCGTCGTACTCCGGCAGCAGGCTCTCCATGACGTTGAACACCGACTCGTACAGCGCCACATCGATCAGCTGGCCGCGGCCGCCGTTTTTCAGGTGCACCAGCGCGAGCAGCGCGCCGATCACGCCGTGCAGCGAGGCGAGCGTGTCGCCGAGCGAGAGGTTTGGCCGCGCCGGCGGCCGGTCGGGAAAGCCGTTGACGTGGCGAAAGCCCCCCATCGCCTCGGCGATCGCGGCGAAGCCGGGCCGGTGGCTGTAGGGCCCGTCCTGGCCGTAGCCCGAGACGCGCACCATGATGAGCTTTGGATTGTCCTTCGAGAGTGCGTCCCAGCCGAGGTTCCATTTCTCGAGCGCGCCGGCGCGGAAATTCTCGATCACAACGTCCGAGCGCTTCATCAGCGCGCGCACGATCTCCTGCCCCTCCGGCCGGCGCAGGTCGACGGTGACCGACTTCTTGCCGCGCGACTGCGTCTGCCACCAAAGCGAGGTGCCGTTCCTCATGCGGCGCCAGTGGCGCAGCGGATCGCCCTCGCCCGGCGGCTCGATCTTCACCACCTCGGCGCCGAAGTCGGCGAGCGTCTTGGCGCAGAACGGCCCGGCGATGAGGCTGCCGAGCTCCAGCACCCGGACGCCCTGCAGCGGCGCAGCCATCCCGCGTGGCTCCGTCAGCCGCCCCTGCGCTTGAGCATGCGCAGCGGGTTGTACTCCAGCACCGTCTCGCCACGCTGGTTGACCACCTTGTTCGCGAAACGAACCAGGCCGCGGTCGCCCTTCGAGGTGAGGCGATGCTCGGTTACCTCGCCCTCGACGTGGATCGTGTCGCCAACCAGCGTGGCGCGCTTGACCTCGAGCGTCGCGCCGAGGAACGCGAGCCCCGTGTCCTGCATGGTCGGCAGCAGCAGCCCCTCGGCGAACGAGTACACCAGCGCGCCGGGCACCGCGCGGCCCTTGATGCTGCGCCCGGTCTCGTCGGTCACCGTGAACAGCTCCTCGGTGAGCCAGGCGAGGTTGACGAAGGCCGCGAGGTCGGCCTCGCCGATGGTGCGCCGGTGGGTGCGGAAGCGGAAGCCGAGCTGTAGGTCTTCGAAGCAGAAGCCGCGGCCGACGACCGGCAGCGGCTCGCTCATCGCTCCCCGCTCATTTCTTCTCAAAGTGCGAGCGCGCCCGCACGAACGCCTCGCCCATCGCCTTCCAGGCGGCGTCCGCGCCCTGCATCATGTCCATCCACGCCGAGCTCGATGCGACCTGGACCTGGTGCAGCTGGTACATTGCCTCGTCGCGCCGCGAGCGGAACGTCGAGAGCTGCTTCTCGTATTCGCCCCGCATCGAGGCCTGCGCCGTCTTGGTCTTATCCTCCCACTTCGCGACCTCGGCGTTCCACTGGTCGAGCTGGTCCTTGAGCTTTCGCACGTACTCATCGCGATTCATCATGGCGTCCTCCCGTCAAGGTTGGCGCCCGATTCTACCGCGCTACCTGCCGCCCGAGACGTCGATGAACGATCCGGTGACGTACGACGCTTCCTCCGAGGCGAGCCACAGGATCGCGCGCGCCACCTCCTCGGGCCTGCCACCGCGCTTGAGCGGCACGCCCTCCTTCAGGCGTTCGACGCGCCCCGGCTCGCCGCCCGAGGCGTGGATCTCAGTGTAGATGAGGCCCGGGCGCACGGCGTTCACGCGGATGCCGTCGCCGGCGACCTCCTTCGCCAGTCCCATGGTGAGCGAGTCGACCGCGCCCTTGGCCGCGGCGTAGTCGACGTACTCCCCGGGCGCGCCGAGCCGCGCCGCCATCGAGGACACGTTTACGATCGCGCCGCCCGCGCCGCCGCGGCGCGTCGACATGCGCCGCACCGCCTCGCGCGCGCACAGGAAGGTGCCGGTTAGGTTCGCCGCCAGCACGCGCTCGAAGCGCGCGAGCGTCATGTCCTCGAGCCGCATCTGCTGCTCGAGGATGCCGGCGTTGTTGACGAGCACCGACACCGGGCCGAGCGAGCGCTCGGCCGCGTCGAACAGCCGTGCCACGTCGGCTTCCGACGCGACATCGGCGCCCACCGCCGCCGCGCGCCCGCCGGCGCGCTCGATCGCGGCCACGACGTCGTCGGCCGCAGCGCGCTGGCGCAGGTAGTTCACGCACACGGCGTAGCCGCGCTCGGCGGCCAGGCGCGCCGTGGCCGCCCCGATGCCGCGGCTCGCGCCCGTGACCAGCATCACCTTGCTCATCTCTTCGGCTCCCCTCAGCTTCCCTGCGTCACCCGCACCTGCGCGTGCGCCAGGCCGAGACACGTGCGCCGCCTGCGCACGATCGGCCACCATTCGTAAAGGAAGATCTGCAGCGGCCGCCACATTGCCACCCAGCCTGCGATCACCAGCCCCTCGCTCGCGATGTCCACGTACGGTCCGTGCGCCAGCGCGCCGACGGCTTGCGCCGCGAGCGTGCACAGGACGAGAAAGCCCACGCCCACCAGCAGGCTGACGCGCCCGAGGCGGAGCAGCCGGTGCAGCTCGCGCTGCGCCATTTCCGCCTTGTAGGTGTAGAAATTGTGGATCGCTTCGGTGAGGAACGCGCCCGGATCGGCTTCCTTGGCCGGCTCCTGCAGGTGGATGATCAGCTGGAAGCGGCTCCCGGGAGGAAATTCCTGCGCCCAGCTGTCGATGAATTCCTCGGCGTCGGGATCGAGGTCGCGGTGCAGGAACGGCGTCGGGTCCATCGAATTGAACAGCTGGCCCACCTCGCGCAGCCGCAGCGAGATCTGGTGAACGGGTGGCGCGCCGGATTTCATGGATCGCCTCTTAGTGCCTGCCCTTGAGCAGCGTATCCAGCCCCGCGAAAGGCTTGTGCGTGGCCGGCGCGGGATCCCGCCCGCCCGCCTCGGGGCCGCGCGCGGCGGCCTCGAGCTCGCGCGAGTGCTCGTTGTCGTGACAGTACAGGCACAGCAGCTCCCAGTTGCTACCGTCGGGCGGGTTGTGGTGGTGGTCGTGGTCCTTGTGGTGCACCGTGAGCTCGCGCAGGCGCGAGGCGGGGAATTCTCGCCCGCAGCGCGCGCAGATCCACGGCAGGAGCTTCAGCGCCTGCTCGCGGTATTCCTTTTCGTCGTTCATGTTACGGTCGGCGCCCGCGAAAGCGCGGCGCGCTCTTGTTCTTGAAGCTTCGCACGCCTTCCTGGAAATCCTCGCTCGCGAGGAGCGCGCGCTGCAGGCCGGCGAGCTGCGCGATCGCCGCCGGCGTGCCGTCGCGCTGGGCGCTGCGGGCATTCGCGATCACCGCCGACACCGCGAGCGGCGCCTGCGCCGCGATCGCGCGCGCGATCTCGCGCGCCCGATCGAGCTGGCGCCCCGGCGCGACCACCTCCTGCACGAAGCCCAGCGCGAGCGCCGTCGGTGCGTCGAACTCCTCGCCGGTCAGGAGATAGCGCATCGCGTTGCCCCAGCCGGCGCGCTCGACCATGCGCAGCGTGGCGCCCCCGGTCGGCATCAGCCCGCGGCGCACCTCGAGCTGCGCGAAGCGGCAGTCCGCAGCCGCCACGACCACGTCGCCGGCGAGCATCAGCTCGATGCCGAGCGTGTAGCAGATGCCCTGCACGGCGAACACCACCGGCTTGGAGCGGAACGGCGCGCGCAGGCCGAAGGGGTCGATCTCGCCCTCCTCGACGAAGAGCCGCTCGCCCCCCATGTGCGGCGCCACCTTCGGCAGGTCGAGTCCCGCGGTGAAATTCGCGCCGTGCGCGAACACCAGCGCGCAGCGCGCCCCCGGCTCGCGCTCGAACTCGGTGTAGGCCTGCGCGAGCTGGCGCAGCATGCGCGGGGTGAAGCCGTTCAGCTTCGCCGGCCGGTCGAAGCCAATCAGGTACAGCTCGTCGTGGAGCTCGGTGGTGATGCGGCCGTCTGCGGGATCTTCGCTGGCTGCGTGCGGCATATGCGCTCGAAGGTGGTGAGGCGCGGCAAGCCGAGCGTAATCTGCAGAAGGACGATCGGCAAGACCATCACGCCGAGCGCCAGCGCGCGCTCGCCAGCACCACCGAGGCCGCGATCTGTCGCTCGGGCACGCTCCAGTAGCGCCGCAGCAGGCGCTCGGTCTCGTCGCGCGCGAGCAGGCGGTAGCCGTGCTTCTGGTAGAAGCGGATCGCCCAGTCCGCCGCCGCCCAGGTGCCGATCAGGATCGGCTTGGCGCTCAGGCTTTCGATGTGGGCGAGCAGCCGCGCGCCGATGCCGCGGTTGCGATGCCGGGTCTTCACGTAGGCATGCCGGATCAGGTCGACGTCGCCACGGTCCTGGATCCCCATCACGCCGATGAGCTCGCCCGCGTCCTCGCAGGCCCAGAAGCGCACGCCCGCCGCCACTTCTTCGCGCAGCTCGGCCAGCCGCATGTACGGCTCGTGCCAGCGGTCCTTGGGGATGACGCCCCTGTAGGCCTGCGCCGCGTCGTTGACGATGGCGCAGACCGCGGGCAGGTCGCTCTCGGTGCACTCGCGGAGCCGGTTCAAGGATCGCGTTCCATGCGCGGGGACGGCGAGTATGTTAGACGACGCCGAGGCATGCCGGGGATCGCCCGCGCGGGGCGGCTTTCGTGACAGAAATTCAACAAAATTCCTCGGCGGGAGAACTGCGTCCGGGAGATGCTCTTGACCTTGGGGATCACCGCGAGGGATATCGCCATGGGAGCAAATCAGCAACTGCGCGAAGGTCCGCTGCCGGCGCTGGCCGCGAAGCTGCAGCGTTACTGGCGGCACACCGTGCTGGTGGTCGTCCCGCTCGCCCTCCTCGTGCAGATCATGGCCCACGGTCGGATCACCCAGGACCCGGCCTACCATGACTTCGCCGACCAGCGCCGCCTGCTGGGCATACCCCATTTCCTCGACGTCGCCTCGAACCTGCCGTTCCTGATCGTCGGCGCGGCGGGCCTGCTGCTGTGCCTCGGGCCGCGGCGTCCCCCGCGCTGCGCATCGTGGGCGACGTTCTTCGCCGGCGCCACGCTGACCTTCTTCGGCTCGACGCGCTACCACCTGGCGCCGAGCGACGCGACCCTGGTGTGGGATCGCCTGCCGATGACGATCGCGTTCATGGCGTTCTTCACCGCGCTCGTAAGCGAGCACGTCGGCGAGCGGCTGGAGCGCTACGTCCTCGTGCCCGCGGTCGCCCTCGGGCTGGCGAGCGTGCTGTGGTGGTACTACGGCGGCGACCTGCGGCTGTACTACTGGGTGCAGTCGGTGCCGCTCGTGTGCCTGCCGTTCTCGATCCTGATGTTCCGCGCCATGTACACGCACCGCGTATGCCTCGTGTACGGCCTCGCGCTCTACATCCTCGCCAAGCTCGCCGAGGCCTGGGACCTCGAGATCTACTCGCTCACCTACGGCACCGTGAGCGGCCACACCCTGAAGCACCTGCTCGCCGCGAGCGCGGTGCTGTGCGTCTACCTCATGCTCAGGCTGCGCCGCCCGGCCCCGCCGCGCAGCCTCACAGCCAGCGCCCGACGCGGCTGAAGTACGCCTCGCAGGCGTCGCCGAACGCGTCCCTGAGTCGCGCCTCCTCGTGGGGGATCACCAGCCGGTCGACGAGCAGCACCGGCAGCGGTAGCAGGACGAGCGGCCACGCGAGTCCGGTCAGCGCGGCCACGCCGAGGTAGACCAGCACCAGGCTGAGATACATCGGGTTGCGCGTGTAGCGGTACGGGCCGTGCGTCAGCAGGCGCGAGGCGCTGCGATGCGGGACCACCGTGGTGCGCGCCAGGAGAAACATGCCGAGGCAGGTCGCCGCGAGCAGCACGCCGGCCGCGACCAGCGCGACGCCCGCGAGATGCTCTGCGCGCACGAGCGCCAACGAACCGGATGCCAGCGGCGCGGCGTGCTGGATTGCGGTGCCCGCGAGGAACGTCAGCACGAAGAATAGCGGCGGCGGCACGCGCAATAACGGATTGAAGGTCGTCATCGAATCGCCACCGCGACGTACGCGTACATCGGAAAGCTGACGTGGCCGGCGTCGCGGTAATTCCGCAGCGTCGGCTCGACTTCGCGCCGCACCGCCTCGAGCAGCGCCGCGCGCGCCGGCGCCTCGAGCTGGGCGAACGCCGGCACCGCGGCCGCGGAGCTCGCCACCGCGAGCGGCACGAAGCGCTCAGGATCGGGGAAGCGGACGGTGGTCGATTCCGGCACGACGTCCACCCTGCCGAACCCAGCCGCCGCGAACAGGCCGCGCAGCTCGCCCGCGTCGTCCAGCGCAAAGGGCGTCATGACCTCCGCCACCGGCAGCGAGAGCTGGCGCGCGACCGACTTCATCAGCGCCTCGAACACCGGGTGCCGCGCGAGCGCCTGGAGCACGATCGCAACGGCCCGTCCGCCGCTCGCCAGCACGCGGCGCATCTCGCGCACGCTGGCCGCGCGATCGGGAAAGAACTGCAGGCCGTGCTGGCATAGCGCCACGTCGAAGGTGCCGTCCGCGAACGGCAGCGTGAGCGCGCTGCCCTCGCGCCAGTCGATCGCCGCACCCGACGGCGCACGCTGCGCGCGGCCAACGCCGAGCATCGCCGGGTTCATGTCGAGCGCGACCACCTGCCCTCCGGTGCCCACCAGCGGCGCGGCCTGGCGCGCCACGATGCCCGTGCCGCAGGCCACGTCGAGCACCCGCTCGCCGGGCCGCGGCGCGGCGTGACGCAGCAGGATCGTGGCCCAGGGAAGGAACATCGCCGGGACGAAGTACTGCTCGTAGGTCTCGGCCGGGGTCTTCGGCTGCGGCGCGTTCATCGTGCACTCCTGTTATTGCAGATTCGGGGATTTTGCATCAGCGCCTCGATTCAGCCTCTCCTCGCGACGCGGAAGCCGACCACGCTGTACCGGCCCGAGGCATCGTGCACCTCGCGCGCGGCGCTGCGCATCGTGGAGGGGCTGCAGTTCCAGGAGCCGCCCCGCAATACCCGGTCGATGCAGCCGCCCGTGAGCCACGCGCTACCGTCCGAGGGCGCGCCGTCGTAGTTCCGGTGCCAGCAATCCTGCGTCCATTCCCAGGCGTTGCCGTGCATGTCGTAAAGGCCGAAGGCGTTCGGCGGGAAACTGCCGGCGGGCGAGGTGTGGAGCCAGCGATCCTTGCCGTCGGCGGCCGGGCTGCAGCATTTGTCGGCTCCCCAGTTCGCACGGTCGTGGCTCGCCTCCGCGCCCCAGGGATATGCGGTCAGCGAACGTCCTCGCGCCGCATATTCCCACTCGGCTTCGCTCAGCAGGCTGTAGTCGTGACCGGTCTTCAGGCTGAGCCATCGGGCGTAGGCGATGGCGTCGTCGATGCTCATGCAGACCACGGGATCGCTTTCGGTCTGGCCGAAGCCGGGATGGCGCCAGTCCGCCTTGCGGTCATCGATCCAGACGCCCTGCCTCTGGATTAGGCATCCGGGGCCCGCCCGGTAACCCGATTCCTGTACGAAGCGGGCGAACTCGCCGCGCGTCGCCGCATACTTGCTGACCGCGAGGTTGCGCGCGATGGTGACCCGATGCTGCGGCCCCTCGTCGCCCGTCCTGCCCGGCTCGTCCTCCGGCGAGCCCATGGCGAAGCTGCCGGCGGGAATCACGACCATCTCGGGGCAATGGTCGCAATCGCGGAACGTCGCCCCCGGGGACATGGCCTCGATCGGTCCGCTTCCCGCGACCGACGGGCCCGCAATCCCGAAGACTGCGGTCGCGACCAGGATGGCGATGACCCGAAGCGGCATGGCTTGCGCTTTGCTCCATGGGGCGAACGTCCAACCGGAAGACTAAATTCCCCGCCTGAATAATGCAAAATTGGCGCGATGCAGCGCAATCTCGTTTCGTCGCTCCTCGCCGGCTCGGGTGCGACGCTCGTTCATGCGGCCCTCATGGCCATCAAGCATCGTGCCGGGATCCTTCCAGACTTCGAGCCGTACGAAGACCTGCAGAGGCTTCTGTCTTCGGCGATCGGGTTCGTGCCGCAGCCCCCGTGGACCTGGCTGCTTTCGTACATCAACGGGGCGGTGATCCTCGGCTTCGTATTCGGCAAACTCTTCGTTCATCTGCCGGGGCGCGGCGCGGTCGCGAAAGGCGCCGCGTTCGGTTTTGCCGCGTGGCTCGTGATGGGCCTCGCCTTTTTTCCGCTGGCGGGGCGGGGCATTTTCGCTCGCGAGCTCGGGCACCACGGGCTGCCCGCGGCGCTCATGCTTGCGATGCTCACGATCTACTCCGTGGTGATGAGCCTGTTGTACGCGAGGCTGGTGAACACCCCGCGGCCCAGGCTATGAATTCACCGTTCGCGGCGCGGATACGCCGGTCGCGAACTGGAATGCCTCCCTGCACTGCCGTTCGGTGGGGTCGATGACCGGGATGCGGCAGTCCCTTTGACGTATGGCCAGCGGAAGTTCCGTGCACGCCAGGACCACGGCATCGACCGACCCCGCGTGTCTCTCGACGAGCGCGGCCAGGTAGTCCCGGAATTCCTCTGCCACGATGCCTCTCGCCAGTTGAGACTGGATCTGCTGGATTCGGACACGCTCGTCCTCGCCCGGCGTCGCGACCCGGAGACCGAATCGTTCGAGCCCGCGGTGGTAGAAGCCGTCCTCCATCGTGAATTTCGTCCCCAGCAGGAGCAGCCGCTGCAGCTTCATCGACTGCGCGGCCCTGCCGGTGGCCTCCACGATATGGAATACGGGAATCGGCAGCGCGAGCTTCGCCGCGATGACGTCGAACGCTTTGTGCAGCGTGTTGTTGCAGATCACCAGGCAATCCGGGCGCAGCCCGACGAACGCCCTGATCTCCCGTTCCAGCAGGGCCGGAATTTCGGCCCAGCGCTCGTAATAGCGGCTCTTGATGTCGTGATAGTCGATGCTGCGCAGCAGGATGCTCGCGGAGTGGAATCCCCCGAGCTTCTCCTGGGCCAGCTCGTTCAGGATCCGGTAGTACTCGATCGTCGAAGGCCAGCTCGTTCCGCCGAGCAGTCCGATCGTCTTCAACCGCGACTCCCTACGACTAGGGGTCCGATGGAACGGTCAGCCACCCGGCGGGCCCTTCAGCTCGACGACGTTGCCTTCCGGGTCGGTGACGTAGATCGACGGCCCCGCGCCTTCCGCCCCGTAGCGCGCCTCCACGGGGCCCGCCGCGACCCCATGCGCCTCGAGCTGGGCGCGAATGGCGGCTGCGTCGAACGGTTCCACCCTGAGACAGAAGTGATCGAGATTGCGTCCGCCCTTCCCCGGAGCGGCGCCGCCGGCCGCCCCGAGCTTGCCGTCGACCGGGACGAGGTCGATCAGCGAGCGCCCGGCGCGCAGCTGGACCAGACCGATCGAGTCCTGGCGGCGCTCGATGGTGCATCCGAGGGCGCCGCAATAGAAGCGAAGCATCTTGTCCAGATCGACGACGCGCAAAACGAGGTGATCGAGCTCGCGTATGCGGATCATGCCGATCGCGCCGTCAGCCGCCAGCCGCGCCTTCGACCGCTTCGTAGTGCGACACCACGGGAAACGGCTCATAGAAGTGGTGCAGCAGCCGTTTCCATTCCTGGTATTCGGCTGACTTGCGGAAACCGACCTCATGCGCCTCGAGCGACACCCAGCGAACCAGCAGTAGGTACTCGTCTCGCCGCTCGAGACAGCGCCGGAGCTCGTGCGACAGATAGCCCGGCATCGACATGATGATTCGCTGTGCGCTCCGGAACGCCGCCTCGAACTCCGCCGACTGGCCGGCCCGGATCCGCAATGGCGCGACTTCGAGAATCATGGCGGCTGGCTCCGACGCTTCCGGTCCTCAGGCCGTGTGGTTGAAGGTGTATTCGCCGATCAGCCGCTCGCCTGCGTCGTCGACCGCGATCAGCTCGAGGCGCAGGCGGTGCGATGGCATGGCGCGCAACTGCGCCAGGTTGGGCGTGAACAGGACTTCGCCGCGCGCGGGGTCGAACGGGACGTCCTGCCGCACTTCGGCGGGCAGGCCGGGCGGATGGACCACGACGTCGACGCGGGTGACGTCTGCGAGCGGCGCCTCGAGGCGGCTGACCAGCAGCTCGTCCTCGGGCGTGACGTTGCAGTTCACGCTGCCGTTGCGCGGCACGCGGTATTCGCGCAGGCGCACGCCCTGGGCGGCGAGGCGCTTGACGAAGGCGTCGCTGACGAAGACCTGCAGCGCCCCCTGCCGGAACGCGTCGCGGATGCCGCCCGCGAGCGCGACGAGCTCGCCCAGGCGCGCGCTGCAGTGCGCGCAGCCGAGCAGATGCTCGTCGATGCGCGCCTCGTCGGCCTCGCCGAGCTCGCCGAGCCAGTATTCGACCAGCGCGCGCTCCTCGAGGGGGGCCCGGCAGGGCGTGCCGTTCATGTCCCCGACTCCCCTTGGCCGACGACGCACTCGCGCAGGCGCACGAGCCCGCGGTGGCGGATCACGCGCACGTTGCCGGCGGAAAGGCCCAGCAGCGCGCCCACCTCGTCGGCCGGCCGGTCCTCGTAGAAGCTCATCAGCAGCACCGAGCGCTCGCGCTGCGGGAGCTTTTCCAGGCAGCCCGCGACGCGATCGAGGTCGACCCGGGGCTCCGGCGCCGCGGCGGCGGGAGCGAGGTCCTCGGCGTAGCGCTCGAGCAGCTGCTCGCGGCGGAAGCCGCCGCGGCGCAGCTCGAGCACGGTCATGCGGCAGATGCCGAACACGAACGAGGCCACCCGGGCGGTGTCGCGGAGTTCCCCTGCGCGCAGCTTCTCGAGCGTCATCAGCAGCACCTGTTGCATCAGGTCGGCGGCGGCGTGCGCGTCTCGCAGGTGCTTCAGGCCGTAGAGCCGCACCCGCGGCGCGAGTCGCCGGCAGAGCTCGGCCTCGGCCTTGGGCGCGCGGCCCGGCCCCGCCTGCGCGATCCGCTGCGCGAGCGCGGCGTCGTCCTCGAACTGCTCGACCGGGGGATTTTCCACCCGGAGAAGATAACATTCCGCCGCATTCGAAGGGGAAGTGTAACGACGCGGCGTTTCGTTACACATCCGGGGGTCATTCACAAGGAGGCCCTCATGATCACCAACAAACAGTCTGGAACCAACCTCGGCGAGATCTCGTCCGGCATCTACCGTATCAATACCCCGGTCTCTCTCCCCGGGGGAAATGGGTTCAATTTCAACCAGTACCTCGTGGTCGACGACGAGCCGCTCGTCTTCCACACCGGACCGCGCGGGTTGTTCCCGCTGGTGCGCGAGGCGATCGAGCGGGTGATGCCCCTCGAGCGGCTGCGCTATGTCGGCCTGTCGCACTTCGAGGCCGACGAATGCGGTGCGATGAACGACTTCCTCGCCGCCGCGCCGCGCGCGGTGCCGCTGTGCAGCCGGGTCGCGGCGATGGTGTCGGTAAACGACTTCGCCGCCCGCCCCGCGCGCGCGCTTGCCGACGGCGAGACCCTCTCGCTCGGCAAGCACCGGATGCGCTGGTTCGATACCCCGCACGTGCCGCACGGCTGGGACTGCGGCCTGATGATCGACGAGGCGACGCGCACCTTCTTCTGCGGCGACCTCTTCACCCAGGGCGCGGGCGGTCCGGCGGTCACCGAGGGCGACATCCTCGGCCCGAGCGAAGCCTTCCGCGCCGCGATGGACTACTACGCGCACGCCCCCGCCACCGGCGCCATCCTCGAGCGCCTCGCCGCCGAGAGGCCCGCGACGCTTGCCTGCATGCACGGCAGCGCCTGGCGCGGCGACGGCGCCGCGCTGCTGCG
>Ga0316620_10000335_pt1 | contig 18778 bp, 16 predicted proteins | sample OWC_Aug_M1_C1_D5_FD_207651 | JGI IMG/M metagenome (GOLD analysis project Ga0316620, IMG submission 207651) | Wetland soil microbial communities from Old Woman Creek delta, Ohio, United States - OWC_Aug_M1_C1_D5_B | ecosystem: Environmental > Terrestrial > Soil > Wetlands | place: USA: Ohio... | reverse complement strand
AAAGCCGCACGCCAGCACCAGATGCGTACGCTCGCTTTCGAGCTGCTGCCTCAGGATTTCCAGCCGGCAATCGGGCAGGCATCCGGTGCAGTACAGAAGCCCCATGAGATCGTCAAAGGGCTCCGCGGCGCCGCACGCGACGCAGCGCAGCGAAAACCGAAACGTCTGTGCGTTTTCCACCCGATGCCAGAAGTGATCCCCCTCGCGATACTCATCGCCAAGAATGGGCAGGCTTTCCCGGGTGAAGTAGGTCCTCACGCCGTTGCATTGAAAGCACTTCTCGAACACTACGAATCCGAACTGGATGTCGGCCATTTCCCATTGATGTTGGCATCCTGACATTTTCATCCGCTCCGCAGGCAGGATCCCGCATTTCCTCCCTTCGGAAGGTCGGCGCGATCCATATGAATGGGTCTCATCCTCGCATTTTTCCACTGGCCTGACAAGTCTTTTCTGGCAACGGCAGACTGGAAAACTGTCAGAGGTGCGCGACCTCACAGAATCTTCAAAATCAACGGCTTTCGCTCTGTCTGGCCGGGATTATGAAAATGGTTGTCGATTTTTGATCGGCTTCGGCTGGCCCGATGCTGAAATGAACAGAAGGCAACGTTCGGAACAATTCTTCGTGTGCCTGTGACGTATGAAAATGCAATTCTAGTTTTTTGTACTTTTCGGGGTCGGCGTCGGGATCGGTATCGGAATCGACCTTTGCGGATCGACATTTTCGATTCCGATGCCGACCCCGAGGTTTCTCGCTTTTTTGGCGCTATCTTCCGAGCAACATCCCATGCGCCTGCGGCGCACCCTGGGTCTGAGGTCGGAGGTCTGAGGTCGCGCTATTTGGCGTCCACAGACTGCGACATCACAGGAAGCACGGGGACCTGTGCGCGGCCTGCGTTGAAATAGTCCGTTCTGACTCGCGCCACGATCGCATTCACCGGCTCATCAAGATACTTGGTGAAAAAGGTCGGGTAGATCCCGATCCAGAAAGCCAGGATAATGAGCGGAATGAATGTCGCCAGCTCCCGAAGGTTCAAATCGGGCAAGACTTTGTTGAGCGGGTTCTCCAGCTTGCCGAACATGACACGCTGATACAGCCAGAGCATGTATGCGGCGCCCAGGACGATGCCAAGGACCGCAATCGCCGCATAAATCCAGAGGCCGGGGGCGGCGAACGTTCCCTGCAGAATGAAGAACTCTCCGATAAAGCCGTTCAAGCCGGGCATGCCGATCGAGCTGAGCGTCATGATCATGAAGACGGTGGCATAGACGGGCATGACGTGGCTCAACCCGCCGTAATCCACAATCATGCGGGTATGGCGCCGCTCGTAGATAATCCCCACGATCAAGAACAGCGCGCCCGTGGAAATGCCGTGATTGATCATCTGCAGCACCCCGCCCTGGAGCGCCACCGGCGTGGCGGCGAAAACCCCCAGCATCACGAAACCAAGATGGCTGACGGATGAGTAGGCCACCAGCGATTTCATGTCCTTCTGCATCATGGCGACCAGCGCGCCATAGATAATGCCGATCAGGCAGATGATCAGCAGCGGCTTGAGGAAGTGCATGGTGGCCCAGGGAAACATCGGCAGCGAAAAACGCACGAAACCATAAGTCCCCATTTTCAGGAGCACGCCCGCCAGGATTACCGATCCCGCGGTCGGGGCCTCCACGTGTGCGTCGGGCAGCCAGGTATGGAATGGGAACATCGGAACCTTGATCGCAAATCCGATGAAGAAGGCCAGGAAAACCCAGAACTGCAGGTCGGTCGGAAAGCCGAGCTTCTGCAATCTCAGAATGTCAAAGGAGTACACGCCCGTGGTGTTGTACTGGTAGAAATAGACGGCCAGAATGCCGACCAGCATGAGCACCGAGCCGGCAAGCGTGTACAGGAAGAACTTGATGGCTGCATAGAGCTTCCGCGGCCCCCCCCACACGCCGATGAGAAAATACATCGGAACCAGCATGACCTCCCAGAACACATAAAAGACCAGAAAATCCAATGAGATAAAAACGCCGATCATGCCGGTTTGGAGCAGCAGCATGAAGGCGTAATATTCCTTGGTCCTTTCGGTGATGGCCGTCCAGGAGGACAAGATCGCGACAAAGCCGAGCAGCGTGGTCAGCAGCACCAGGAGCATGCTGATGCCATCGATTCCCAGCTTGTAGTTGGCACCTATCAGCGGAATCCACGAATAATCCACGACGAACCGGAATCTCGAGGCGGCGTCAATGTACTGGGGGTTGTTGAAGGCCGTCAACAACGGGACTGAGACCAGAAATCCCAGGAAAGTCGTTATGTTGGCCGTCCAACGGATGGCATTGACGCTTTCCCGCCGGATCAGCATGATCACCACCATACCCACCAGGGGAACGTAGCAGACAATGTTCAGCACATTGTTCATGAAAAAGTCCATCGGTCAGTACTCCTCAGCTTTGAAATGCCGACTGGCCTGCCCTTCACCAGAGCTTGAACAGATCGTTGTAATAAACCAGAATGACGATCAGAATTCCGACGACCGCGCCCAATGCATAGCGCTGCACCATCCCCGTCTGGAGCGATGTCGCCAGACGGTTCAGGACCATGTTGATCCAGCCCACGAAATTGACCAGTCCGTCCACCACATACTTGTCGAAGAGCCGGGACACGGTCGCCGTGCCCCGGGTCGTGGCGGCGGTACCGTTGACCGCTCCATCCACGAACCTGGAATCGACGAAGAAACAGGCGTTGCCCAGATCCTTGGTCCGGTTTACGAATGCCGCATCATACAGCTCGTCCACGTAATATTTCCGGCTGACCAGCGTGTACAGCCTGCCGAGCCGGTTGGCGATCCGGCCGGGCACTTCCGGATTCACGACATAGAAGCGATACGCGAAAAAGATGCCGATCAGCGCGATCGCCACCGACAGGCACGTGAAAAGCAGCTCGGCGCCGACCGAATGCGCGGCAGCCTCGTGCGCCGCCTCCGGCAGACGCAGCACCGGCTCCAGGAAGTGCTCGAAACGGTTCGTTGCCCCTGTCCAGCCGGGGAGCCCGACATAACCACCGATCACAGACAGGAATGCCAGCACCGCCAGGGGAACCACGACCCTCTTGGGCGATTCTTTGATGTGGTGCCGCGTGTGATCATCCATTCGCCCCTCACCCCAGAAAGTCATGAAGATGAGGCGGAACATATAAAATGCGGTAATGCCGGCGCTCAGCCAGAGCAGCAGCCAGACGAAGGGGTGCCCATTGCTCCAGGCCCTCCAGAGTATCTCGTCCTTGCTGAAAAACCCGGCCAAACCCGGTACGCCTGCAATAGCCAGTGTGCCTACCAGCATCGTCCCGTAGGTCCAAGGGAGGTGCGCGCGCAGGCCACCCATCTTCCGCATATCCTGCTCGTGATGCATCGCCATGATCACGGATCCGGACCCGAGGAACAGCAGGGCCTTGAAAAACGCATGCGTCATCAGGTGAAAGATCCCGCCCACGAAGGAGCCGACACCCAGAGCGGCCACCATGTATCCGATCTGGCTGACAGTGGAGTATGCCAGGACACGTTTGATGTCGTTTTGCGCGATGCCGATGGTGGCGGCGAATATGGCGGTTACAGCGCCGACAACCGCAACCAGGGCCATGCTCTCGGGAGCGCGGCTGAAGAGGGCGTTGCAGCGGGCAACCATGTATACCCCGGCCGTCACCATCGTGGCCGCATGGATCAGCGCGCTCACCGGCGTCGGACCTTCCATGGCATCCGGGAGCCAGACATACAGCGGGATCTGCGCGCTCTTGCCCGTGGCGCCGATAAACAGGCAGATGGTCGCCCAGAAAAGGAAGCCGTAGCCCTCCTGAACCGGCATCGCAGCGGCGCTGGAGAAGACCTCTTCAAAGCGCAGGGAGCCAAAATGGACAAAGATCAGCATCATTCCCAGCAGAAAGCCGGCATCGCCGATACGGTTGACCACAAAAGCCTTTTTGCCCGCGTCCCCGGCACTCTTCTTGTCAAAGTAGAATCCTATCAGCAGGTACGAACAGAGGCCGACCCCTTCCCAGCCGACGAACATCATGACGAAGTTGTTCGCCAAAACCAGGGTGAGCATCGCGAACATGAACAGATTCAAGTAAGAGAAGAACCGGTAGTAGCCCGTGTCTTCCCACATGTAACCGGTCGAATAAACGTGGATCAGAAACCCGACGCCGGTCACCACGAGGATCATCACACCGGATAGCGCGTCGAGCTGCAATCCCCAGGGAATCTCAAAAGTGGCAAGCCTGCCGTCGGCGAGAGGAAGTGCGCCGCCGCTGAGCCATGGGAAAAAGTCCCTGATGTAGATCTCCTCTCCCCGGGTGACGAAAAGCTGCCAGACGGCAATCGCGGAAACAACGAATGACAGCCCGACCGACATGAGTGCGATCAGCGAAACCAGCCTCTTGTCCAGTTTTTTCTGCGCCGTGCGCAACTGGATCAGCCCCACGAGGCCGATGAGAGCGCTGCCCGCCAACGGTAGAATTGGCACTAGCCATAGAAATCGCAGCATAAATCCCTACTTGGCCCAGGATGTTCTCGGTCCCGAAGACTCATGAAAATAAACCGCCGGGTGCCCGGATAGTACCCGCTGCCGCCGCCTGACAGCAAAATCCCCGGTGTGGACGAATCTGCCTTTTGCCCGGAGCCCAAATTGCCCTAAAGCAAACTGACTCAACTAATAGGGAGGAAGTAAGTAACACAGCTCACATTCGATGTCAAGCAATACCCCCGCCGGGTTTCGCCGGTTTTCCTATGCGCGGTTTCCGTAAATGAAGCTGAGAATCCGCAACGGAGTGGAAACTGCAGGCACTCATTCGCCGCTGGCTTCCGCGTTCCGGCGCTGCTGGGCCAGCAAGACGAGCTCGCGGTATACCCTTTCGATTTGCTCCCGCGTGTTGCTGTACGTGCCTGAGGTGTCAATGACGTAATCGGCCAACCGGACCTTTTCTTGCACAGGCATCTGTGCGGCGATGCGGATGCGCGCCTCCTCGGCGCTGAGGCCGCAACGGCTCATCACGCGCGTCAGCTGCAGCGCCGGATCACAGACGACCACGACCAATCGGTCCTGCATCCTGTGAAAACCGGACTCCACGATCAGCGCGGCATCCACAATCGCGATGCCTTGAAAGCCCTGCTTTTCCAGGGCGAATATCCGGCGCATGACCTCGGCGCGCACGTCAGGGTGGACCAGCGAGTTCAGCAATTGCCGCTTTTCAGCATTGTGAAAGACAATCTCGCCTAGCGCCTTCCGGTTAATGGTCCCGTCCGGAGCCACCACCTCCCGACCGAATGCCGCGACGACTTTGGCATATGTCGGAGTGCCCGGAGTGCACAATTCGTGAGCGATGATGTCGGCATCGATGATGTGCGCACCGAGCTCCGCGAATACGCTGGATGCGTGGCTTTTCCCGGAAGCGATGCTTCCTGTCAGGCCGACCTGCAACATAGCGCGCTATCATAGCACAAGCCGTCGCCAACCCAAGAAAAACCGCCATGCCGGCGGCACGCATGAAAAACATCGACGCTCCGCCGCCCGCGCACAGGGATCTCAAGGCTCCCGGGCGTGCTGCCGCTGTCGCATCGGCGTCCTCCGTCTGATGCAGGCGTGCCATCCGGCACGGACACTTTTGCCGCCATCGCAGTCTTTGAGGTCTGACAATGATTAATGGTATTTTGGTGGCATTCGACGGAGGCATGCGATGCGGATTCTGATTACGGGCGGCGCCGGTTTCATAGCCTATCATCTCGCCGCCAGGCTGCTGGATGAACATTTTGAAGTCTCTCTCCTGGACAACTTCAACGATTTTTATGATCCGGCCTTAAAGCGCAGGAACGTCGGCGATCTTCAGGCACGCGGAGACACGCGGCTGTACGAGATCGACATCCTCGATGCGGAGACCCTGCGCCGGGCATTCGCCGAAATCCGCCCCCAGGCGGTCGTACACCTGGCCGCATGGGCGGGTGTGCGCCCTTCCCTGGAAAACCCGGAGATCTATGCAAAGGTCAACGTGACCGGGACCGTAAACCTCCTGCAGCTGGCGCGGGATTTTCAGGTGTCCAGCTTTCTGTTTGGCTCCTCCTCTTCTGTCTATGGAGGCAGTGAACGGATTCCTTTTTCCGAGGACGATCCGGTGGATCGCCCGATCTCGGTGTATGCGGCGACCAAGCGAGCCGGCGAGCTGCTCTGCCAGACTTATGCGCACCAGTACTCCATGAATATCACCTGCCTGAGGTTTTTCACGGTCTACGGTCCGCGCCAGCGACCCGAAATGGCCATCCACAAGTTTGCCCGGCTAATTCAGGATGGTCAGGAGGTCCCGCTGTATGGCGACGGAGAGTCGCGGCGCGATTATACGTATGTGGACGACATCGTGGCCGGCATTGTGGCGGCACTGAGAGTGAATCCGCGCTTCGAGATCATCAACCTGGGCGAGTCGCGCACTACCACGCTGCTTGCACTGATTGCGGGGCTGGAAAGCGTGCTGGGGAGACAAGCACGGCGCCGTTTCCTGCCCGACCAGCCCGGGGACATGCACGTCACTTACGCCGACATCAGCAAGGCGCGCCGGATTCTGGGCTACCGGCCCGCCACCACCATCGAAGAGGGACTCCGCAGGTTTGCCGAGTGGTTCCTGCAGAAGTAGCGGCACCTCAAGCAGCCGCGTCACACCCGGTGATGCACGAAAATGTTCGGGGTCGGGATCGAGCAGATGCGCCTTCGATCCCGATCCCGACCCCGACGTTCCAGGTCGGAGGTCGGAGGCCTGGGGTCGGAGGTCGGTATTTTCGAAACAGCAAGCCTGCACCACCCGTTCGTCGCAGGCTCAGCGGATATCCACGACCGAAAGGGAGTGGCTCTGCTCATTCACCACCACTATGGTCTGCCCGTCGGGCGCGACCTGGATTCCGACCGGGCCCCTCTCAACCGATACGGTCTTCGCCTGCAAGGAGCTCAGGTTCGTCGGCAGGATGGAAACGTTCCGGGATTGCGTGTTAACGACGAACACCTGTTGGCCGTCCGGGCTGACAGCGACGCCGAACGGCATCTTCCCCACCGGGATCGTGAGCATCACGTCGCCAAGCTTCGCGTCGATCACCGAAAGATCATTCGAGCGGCTGTTAGCCACAAAGAGACGTTCGCCGTTCGGAGTGACGGCGATGCCGTCGGGAGTATCGCCGACCGGTATCTTTTTGACCACCGCCTGCCGGTTGGGATCCACAACCCACACCTCATTAAGGCCCCCGTTGACCACATACAGGGATTCGGTGGTCGGCGAGACCGCCAGCGCGATGGGTGAGATTCCCATCTTCATGGTCGTTATGACCCGGTAATCCCGCGCATCGATGATGTGCAGGAGTCCCTCTTTCGTGCGGCCGAAATTGGTGACATACAGACGATATCCCCGCACGTCTGCGGCAACCGCATTAGGAGATCCGCCAACCTTGATGTCCGCTGCCACCCGGAACGTTTCAAGATTCACCACGGCAATCGTACCGGATTCCTTGCAGGCCACATAAGCGGTCTTGCCCGTATCCGCGAGTGTGATCCCTAGAGGGGCGACGCCGATCGCGACGGCACGCGTGACGATCTTTCTAGTCAGGTCGACCTCAATCAGCTCGCCCGTCCCATACGAGGTCACATAGGCGGTCTTGCCGTCGGGACTGAGCGCCACAAAGTTCGGATATTCGCCGACCTTCTTAATGTTGACCGTCTTGCCGAAAACGGGCATCCACACTAGCAGGATAAGGAACCATGGAATCCACTGGTTTTTCCTCATATTGACACACCCCCGGGCAAGGTTGACGGACCGCAGATCCACACCGGAGCCGTCACACCGGCATAGGATACATCTTGCATTCCTGTTTCCCTCATTTCGTCGCCGCCACCAGACTGAAAACACCCTGGTGCGGCGAGGAACGGCTCCTCAACTCCTGGATGACGACCTGACGGAAGCCCACTTCAAATAGCAACCGGATCACTTCTTCCCTGTCATAATAGATGCCCCGAGCCTCATCCGCGTTCCCCTGCAGGAACCTGAGGTGGAACTCCCGGCATTTCCAGGCCAGGCGGTTCCGGAGTGTCTTGGGTTCCAGCACTTCGGCCAGGAGCAGGTAACCCTCGTGGGCCAGGATACGAAACACCTCCTGAAGGAAACGTTGGGCATCGTGGCGGTGAAAATCAAAGATCGATACCGCTATCTCCGCAAACCCGTCCGGGAGGGGCCATCCTTTTTCCTCGAACTGCCTGAATTCCACTGCCTGGCTCAGATTGAGTTGCCGGGCCCTTTGGCGCGCCCGTTCCAGCAGAGTGACATTGCTGTCGAATGAATGAATCCGGCCGACAAATGCCTTCCGCCCGGCCAGCCGCACCGCAAAGGTCGCGGTATCACTCAACAGATCGACGATCTTCGTGCGCCGCGTGTGGATGATGAAATCCGCAATCTGATCGATCGTCGCATAATAATCGAGCCCCGTGCGCCACTGAAACAGCCTGGCAACCCCTTCTTCGTAGGTGTCGATCTTCGCCGGAAGACTGGCCAGAAACGGCCGCGCACGGGGAGCCGTGAACTCAAACTTCTTCTGGATCTGTTCGCCGGTCTTCTGGGTCTTCACTGCAGCAATCTGGCTCGCGGCCGGAGGCCCGAAGGCTCCGGACTCCGTTGATACAAAAGGTAACTCTCCGTCCGTACGGCTAGAGAGTACCCGTCAGCCCGCTCAGGGTCAACCTGAAGCAATCCCCACACTTCGTCCCCTGATTCAGCGCACAGCCAGCCGACGTGACTGCGCGGCTCAGCCACGGCGCGCAACCAGTCTTTCGGGTCGCCGTTGTGGCAGATGAATTCCTTCAAAGGCAGGCCTGAATCATACATCAGAGGGGCCAGCCGCCCCATGTCGATGAGGATGCCGCTGCCGTCGTAATGCCGCCTGAGATACTCCAGTACCTGCTTCTGCTGGGGCTCGACATCCTGATGTTCACGCGCCTCAGCCACCACCGCGCGCACCTCGCCGTCGAAAACCGGCAGGAGCATGCCGCAAAGCGCCAGGATCAGCAGGAACCACCGATAGCGCTGCATGGAATGAGCGGTCAGCAGCAGCAGCAGCGCCGCGGCCGGCAGCCAGAGACTGCCCGGCCCCGGATAGACAAAATGATAGGCCCACTCATGAGGGAGATACCAGGTCACCCAGGGAAGTGCAAAAACGGTCAGGCAGCTTACGATCATGAAGAGCCGCGCGGCCTCCACGCGCGCAAAAACGAGACTGGCAAACACCGAAATCGCCGGCAGCAACAGGCACGAATAGCGGACCCTGTACATAAGCCCCCAGTACAGGGCGGCAATGTTCGCCAGCGAAGGGAGCCATAACAGGAAATAGGGTGCGCAACGGCCGCGTTCCCGGCGCAAACTCAGGCACAAGGCCACGCCTGCCACACCGATCAGCAGCGGGACGACGGAGGCAACCTGGGCCAGTTCCCCGAGATGGTACACGACGGCCAGCAGGGGACGTTTAAAGGTCTCGTAAGGAGCCGGATTGCCCCGCGCCACCCGCTGAAAGAAGCTGTCGCCGGTCCGCAGATAGATGTATCCGAAATGGGCCACGGCAGGCAACGCAAACACGCCGGCATAGACTGCGATCGCGCGGATCGCTTTCCTTCGCAAGATCCGCCCGGACCATGCATCATAAGCGGTCCAGGCCGCGATGCCCCCGAGCAGCAGCCATCCTTCATAGCGGCATAGCGCGCCCAGCGCAGCCCAAACGGCTGCAAGCCACGGAAGGCGCTCTCCCGTCTGTTCCCGCCAGCCCAGCCAGGCATCCAGCGCCAGCAGGGACAAGACCATGTACACAGGCTCCGTCAGCGGCGCACTCTGCAGAAACTGCAGGTTCTGATTGGCTAGCAGCATCACCCCGGCGAACAAGCCGGCCACAGCGGATCCGGTCAGACGAATCGCAAGGCGACAGGTCAGCCATCCGGAAGCTACGAAGGAAATCACGGAGATAAGACACGGGAAAAGCGGCGAGCGATACTGGGCGTCCAACCAGACAAACGGGAGGTACAACAGGTGAATCAGCGGCAGCCAGTGCGCGCCCATCTGCACGTATCCCGGCGACGCGGAGTCGAGGACACGCCGCGCCATCACCAGATGCGCCTTGGCATCGTAATGCAGCGTGGACATGCCGTGCTGAAAATAATACGCAAAACTGCAGAGTCCCAGGAGCGCGCCGATCAGCAGAACAATGCGCGAAACGTTGGTCCCGTTTTTCAAAAAGGTCCCTATATTCATAAACCCGGCTTGCGATGCAGCGCAAATACTGTTCTCGGTTCCAACCCCGCGTGCACCGCTGCGGCCTGCCTTGACAGCATCGTTTGTTCCCGCCCTCATACCGGGTCAGGGATAGATCCGGTACAGCATGCGCGGAAACGCAATGGTCTCGCGCAGATGATCCAGCTTGCACATCCAGGCAACCGCGCGCTCAATGCCCATGCCGAAGCCGGCATGCGGCACGCTGCCGTACCGGCGCAGGTCCAGGTACCATTGAAAGGCATCCACGGGAAGGTCATGCTCGCGGATTCTGCCGAGCAGCAGGTCGTAATCATGAATGCGCTGCCCGCCGCCGATGATTTCACCGTATCCTTCGGGAGCCAGCACGTCGACGCAGAGCGCCACTTCCGGACGGGCGGGATCAGGCTGCATGTAAAAAGCCTTTATTTGCGAGGGATAGCGGTGCACCATGATGGGCGATGTGAACAGCTCCGAGAGGATCGTTTCATCGGTGCCGCCAAAGTCGCCACCCCACTGGATTTCCGAACCCTTCGCCCGCAGCCGCTCGACGGCTTCGTCGTAGCTCAGGCGCGGAAAGGGCCGGGACACGGCCTCCAGCGGCTTGGTGTCGCGCTCCAGCGTGTCCAGTTCCTCCCTCCGCTTTGACAGGACCCGCTCGACCATGAAGCAAATGAGCCCTTCCGCCAGCTCCATGGTGTCCTCGAGCTCGTCAAATGCGACTTCCGGCTCCACCATCCAGAATTCCATCAGGTGGCGCCGTGTCTTCGATTTTTCCGCGCGGAAGGTCGGCCCGAAGCAATAGACCTTGCCCAAGGAGCCCGCCGTGGCTTCGTTGTACAGCTGGCCGCTCTGGGTGAGGTAGGCCATCTGGTCGAAATACTCCGTCTCGAAGAGGGTTGTCGTCCCCTCACAGGCGTTGGGGGTGAAGATGGGAGTGTCCACGAGTGTAAAGCCCAGATCGTCGAAATAATCCCTGACCGCTTTGATGATCTCGTGGCGGATCTTCAGAATGGCGTGCTGGCGGGCGCTGCGCAACCAGAGGTGCCTGTGCTCCATCAGAAAGGCAGTGCCGTGTTCCTTGGGAGTTATCGGGTAGCTCTCCGCGATCTGATGGATCTTGAATCCCGTGATGTCCAGCTCATGACCGCCCGGCGCACGCTCGTCCCGCCTCACTTGCCCGCGTATCTCCAGGCTGGACTCCTGGGTAAGCTTGTCGAGCGCCGCATATTCCTCGGCAGAGAAATTCCGCTGCTGCGCCACGCACTGGAGCACGCCGGTGCCATCGCGCAAGAGGATGAACTGCAGCTTTCCGCTGCTGCGTTTGTTGTAAACCCATCCCCGCAGGTTGACTTCGCCCCCCACATGTGCAGCAATGTCTTCGATGTATACCGCGCGCATTGTCTGTCCTTTCTATCGCGGAACGTTCTCGCTCTCGTCGCCGGCAGCAAAAACCATATGTCCCGGCTTCCGGCCGGTCTCCTCGCAGAACTGCGCGAACAGAGAATAATAGCTGTCGCGCAGAAATCCGGACTCGGAAAAGCCCAGCTCCGCAGCGACAGTCCGAATTCCCTCCTCCGAACCCTCCAGTTCGACGTAATCTCCGATCGGCGTCCAATCCAAGGCCACGTGCAGCATCCCGGACGCCTTCAGAAGGTATTCCTCCCGGTACTTCTGGTATCGGAACCACGTTCTCAAACCGGCCTGCTCAAGAATTTGCAGGAGGATCTCTGCATTTTCCACCTCTGTCTCCAGCTCTTCTCGGCGCTTGAACTGCACGGACGGCAGCGGCGGCCCCTTAAATGTAACAGATTCTTTGCCTTTCGTCTTGCGTACCCGCAGGAGGCATCCCCTGAGCCGGAGGTTCCCGGCGGCATCATCCAGCACGAAATTGTCTTCAAAATGCCGCTCGGAAATCAGCACCGGACGCAGCAACAACAGCCGGCTGCGCAGTTCGGCCAGGTTCAAAAGACGGATTTTAACTTCCGTTTCAATCGGCATTGTCAACACTCCTGCAGAAAAACTAATTTCTTGGCGCCCGACATTGCAAGAGGAATAATTCCATCCACTGCAATATTCGTTCGACTTTTTCCCCGGCCCTTCCGTCAAATGCATGTAGATGGAAGGCGAGCGGACGCAGGAGCGGACAGGAAGAATGGACCACGAACTGAACTCCGTGTGGGGTCAGAGCAGCTCCTTGCCCTGTTCATCCGACCACGCTCAAGAGAAGGCTTGGATCGCGGCGAGTCAACGCGGCGACAACATGGCTTTCAACCGCCTGGTGCTGAAATGGGAACGGACGATCTACAACGTTGCGATGAGGATGCTTCAGGATCGCGACGATGCCGCGGAGGCCGCACAGGAAGTGTTCCTGCTGGCCTACCGGAATATCCGCCGGTTCCGGCAGGACGCCAGGTTCTCAACCTGGCTGTACCGGATCGCAATCAATCACTGCGTCTCGCGGGCCAGGCGGCGGCCTCCCGGGACCCACATCGCATTGGACGGCGGCAACCCGAGTGCGCCGCCCCCCGCGCAATTGAGGATAACGGAGACGCAGGAAGGAGAACTGCTCCAGGAGGAAAACCGGAGCCGTGTACTTTCGGCCCTGGCCTTCCTGCCTCCGGAACAGCGGGCCGTTGTCGAACTCAAATTCTTCCAGGAATTGACTTTCGAGGATATTGCAGCCGTGCTGCAGGTCCCGCTGAGCACCATCAAGTCCCGTCTGTATGCCGGGCTGGAGCTTCTGAAAGTCAGGCTCGGGAGAAGGGCGTAAACGGCTGGAGGATGTGATATGACTTCGGAATGCAGCAAGTATGAACAACATATCCCTCGCTCCTTCGTCGGCGATCTGAGTCCGGGCGAGCAGCAGGCATTGGATCGTCATCTGGCCGCGTGCACGGGCTGCCGGGCGGAGCAGGAGCGCTACGCCGAAACCATGCGGCTTCTGGGAACGGCAGACGATGTGCCGGTTCCCCGCCACTTTTTCGTGTACCCGCAGGAGCGAAGCGCCAATCCGTGGCAGCTGTTTCGTCAGTTGACGCCCCGATGGCAGGCAGCCGCCGCGGTGTTTGCGGCCCTCCTCGTGTTGCTGAGCGTGCCCGCCATTTCCGGAATCACCGTCCGTGCCGACCGGGGCGCCTGGACCCTGAGTTTCGGGCCCCGGGCCGACGCGCCCGGCATTGATGTCGCTGCCCTCAAAGCCGAAATCCTGCAGGCTGCGGAGGAGAGGAACCGGGAAGCTGCCATATCCTGGATCCAGAATCTGCGGGCCGAAATCGCCGGCTCGCGCAACGAGCTCACCCAGCAGCAACAGATCCAGCTGATGGCGACGCTGACCACTCTGGAATCGCGGCTTACCAGCCGCATTGCGACCGCTGCCGAAGACGTCAAAGCCAGCTCTCAAAAATCGGATGCCGATCTCTACAAGGCCGTGTCCCTGCAGCGCAGCCAGGACCTGCACGACTTGAACGCGCGCGTGGACGCCGTGGCCGAAAGTGCCGACAGCCATGCCCGTGAAACGGATGCCATCCTGGAAACTCTGCTTCAGGTGGCCGAACTGCGAATCAGACAAATCGGAGAACAAAAATGAAAAAGCATCTTGCAGGTTTTCTCATCATCGCGTGCCTGGGATCGTTCTCCTGGGCACAAGGCAATAAAACGGACCTGTTCGACACCACCAAGTCGGCACAGGAAATGGAGATCATGAAGGGGATTCTGGGAACGACACTCACGTTCGTCGCACAGAATCTACAGAGGCAGGAAGCCGCAAAGTCATCCGCAAAGACGGTGTCCACGCCCTACGGGACCGTGAATACCACCTTCTCCTGGCGTTCCACCAACATGAACGCTTTCTACCTGTACGGCCAGGGAGCCGTGTTTGTGATGCCCGCTTCCAGCTTCCGCGGTGCCGGCTGGAACTTATCTTCAAGATATGATTTCGCCGGTGCGGAATATTTCACGCAGGCGAAATTAGCTGAGACAGCAGCGCTTGAGAAAGGGATCGCTGCCGCGGCAGCCGAAGCCGCACGACAAGGCGCCGCTGCTGGCGTGCTTGCGGCAGCCGCGCCGGCTCCAGCTCAGGCGGCAAAGCCTGCTACGGCACCCGCCCCGGCGGCGCCGGTCCAGCTGAAGGAGGAAGAGCTTCGCAAGAGGGTAGCCGAGGCCCAGGAACGCGTGAGGAAGAGCCGCGCCGACATGGAAGCCAACAACGCCAAGTTTCTTGCTGTCCTGGATCAGATCAAGGTGTATCTCATCGAGGCGATCGCCAATCACGGGGATTCGCTGACCACTGTCAAGCCGAATGAGTACATTACCCTGGTCATCTTGACGGATGATCTGGAGAGCTCCGTATTCCGCGGAGAACTCGTGACGAGAAACAATCAGCAGATCATTTCGGTCCAGAAGTCCCTGATTACAGACTACAAGGCCGGCAGGCTCTCCCTGGACGCCCTCAAACAGAAGGTCCTGCAGTACAGCGAGTGATCGCGCGCGGGATTTCGAAGTGCACATCCCGCCCGCATGATTCGGATCAAGCATGATGCGGCGGCCTGCTCCGGCCGCCGCACGGCTCACGCCTGACAGCCGTTCTTCCAGGCTCAAAACAGAGACAACACCTGCAAACCACCTTGGTGGGAACGGATTCGCGGTCGCTGGCGGGGCCGAAGAACCCGCTGAATCCGCATCCGGACCGACACCGGATGCGATCCTGACCACGGCGATCAGTTTTCGAGTTCTGCGCCCGACAAGTCTCACACGCGATGTTTGCGCAGCACGACGCCGCACTCGCTCAGAAGCGCCATGGCGCGGTCATTCAGCGGGTAATCCTCATTGTAGACAACCTCGAGGATACCGCTGTTGATGATCATCTTGGTGCACAGCAGGCAGGGTGCAAAGGTCGTGTACAGCGTGGCACCTTTCAGGCTGATGCCGTGATACGCTGCCTGGGTGATGGCGTTTTCTTCTCCGTGGCAGCACAGGCACTCGTCCAGCGATGTGCCGCTGGCCGCCATGCCGTTGCAGCGCGGGCAACCGCCGGCGTTGCAGTTCGTGGCTCCCCGGGGCGTGCCGTTGTATCCGGTCGAAATCACGCGCCGGTCCCTTACAATGATCGCCGCGACCTTGCGCTTGATGCAGTTGCTGCGCGTGGCCACCACCCGGGCAATGCTCAGGAAGTATTCATCCCATTCCGGACGATCGAAGCTGCTCATCAGGGCCGGCAGGATCTCCGCGAGATTGCGGTGCAGATCCTCAACGGAGCCATCGTTCTGCAGCACCTGATCGGCCATCTGCCAGGTCGAGGCCAGCTGTTGGCGTGCGGGATCATCACTTGCCAGTTCCTGCTCCTCCTCCCGGATGAACTGCTCAAGCGTCGAAGCGGCGCCCTCCCTGCCCCGGAGCCTGCTGCGTTCAAACCTCGACTGCCGGCTGGCATCAACCGCCAGCAGCACAAAGTCCTTGTGCCTCCTCAGCACCTCGACCTCGGCCGGATTGCGGATGGAGTCGATCACGTGGTTTCGGTCGCTCGCCAGCCGGGCTGAAACGCGTTCTGCCAGAACGCCTGCGCCCAGCCGGCTGCGCAACTCGGTCCCCAGCTCGATGAGAACGTCGCGCGAGATTTCCCTGCCTCGCCGCGTCGCCTCATTCCGGACTTCGTCGGCCAGCGAATGGTAGACAAATCCCCGGCTCACCAGGTATTGCGAGACTTCTGTCTTGCCGGCCCCATTTTTGCCTGTCAGCCCGATGATCATCGTCTTCCCTCCCTTTCAGGCAACAAAACATCCGCCGCTCTTTCCCCTGCCTTCCGGGGCGCTCGGCCACTCAAGCCAGGGTCATCCATGAATTCCGGCCGCAACCGGACCATCAACGGAGCACGATATTGTGATCCGTCCAGGATCAAAGCTTTCGGGACACAGAAGAACACGGGCAGTGCCGGACCCTTCGGGCCGGCAAAAGCCCTGCACACGGATTCCTTCAGTCCGCGCGCTTCCGTGTCCTTCCGTGTAAGAAGGTTCATTTCGCCCCCACCTCAGTAATAATCCGGCTAGCCGTCGGTTCCCGTCCCGCCGAGCCCCAGGGCAGCCGCACCCTCTGCCATCGCCCGGATGCAGAATCCGATGTGTTCATCCAGATCCACCCCCAGCTCCTCGGCGCCGCGATAGATATCATCCCGGTTTACCGCCCGCGCGAAAGCCTTGTCTTTCAATTTTTTGCGCACCGATTTCACTTCCATGCCCAAGATGGACTTGCCGGGCCGCACCAGCGCGCTAGCCACGAGGAAGCCCGCTAGTTCATCGCAGGCGTACACGGTCTTGCACAGCAGGTTGTGTCGCGGAAGCTGCAACTCGCTCACATGGGAGGAAATAGCATATACGAGGTCCTCGGAATATCCCCGCTGCCGGAGGATCTCGGCTCCCTTTTGAGGATGGTCCGGCATCGTGGGGTACAACTCATAGTCGAAGTCGTGCAACAGGCCCACGATGCCCCATGTCTCGGGATCCTCCCCGAATTTCCCGGCGTACGCCCTCATGAGAATCTCGACAGCAAGGGCGTGTTTTCTCAGGCTGTCGCTTTTTGTGTGTTCCGAAAGCAGCTCCCAAGCTGCTTCTCTCGTGCACGGGCTTGTCATGATGGTCCACTCCTCATGAATGTCAGTCGTAGAGCAGGTACGGCTTGCGTAGTACGCGGAAACGCGACACATCCTCAAGCCATCCCTTGCGTATCTCGTCAGGCGATTTGCCGGCATCAATGCCCTGGGGGATCCGATCCCCCCCGCACAGAATCTCAATCGGCAGCCTCCTGGTCTCGTATTCGTAAGGCGGCTGGCGCCATCGGAACGCATCCGGGTGAAGTTCCTTCACGGCAGAAATGACCGCAACTCCCGTCAGCAGAGGCTCGAACCGTTCACGGTCGGTCACGTGCAGCTGCACTCCCCCGCACATCACCTTGGCGTGCTTCTGAAATGTCGGCTCGAAATGCACGGGACGGAACAGAACTCCCGGGAGTCGCAGTTGCTTCAGGCGCTCCGCCAGGCGCCGCGCATCGATATAAGGGGCGCCCAGGATTTCGAAAGGACGCGTCGTGCCCCGGCCTTCGGAAAGCATCGTGCCTTCCACCAGCACCATGCCGGGATAGACGGTGGCACTGTCCAACGTCGGCAGGTTGGGTGACGGCATGACCCACGGCAGATCTGTCTGGTCAAACCACCACGGGCGGCGCCATCCCTGCATGGGAACCACCGTCAGCCGGCACCCAATGCCATACTCCGAGTTGTACAGCAGGGCCAGCTCCCCTGCCGTCATGCCGTGGCGCATCGGCAGCGGGTGCAGACCGACAAAAGACTTGAACTCCGGATCCAGCATGTCTCCCTCGATCAGACAGCCGTTGATCGGATTCGGTCGGTCGGCCACAACCATCTCCTTGCCGTGCCGGGCACACGCGGACATGCAATGGGCCATCGTGTGGATGAAGGTGTATACGCGAGTTCCCACATCCTGCAGGTCGAAGACCAGCACATCCAGACCGTGGAGCATCTCCTCCGTGGGCCACCTCGTGGCGCCGTACAGGCTATGTACCGGCAACCCGGTGCCCGGATCCAGATAGAAGTCCGACTCGATCATGTTGTCCTGCTTTTCACCGCGCGCGCCGTGCTGGGGGCCGAACAGAGAGACCAGGTTAAAGGACCTCTCTGCCAGCATCGCATCCGCCGTGTGCGCAAGGTCCGGCAGAACCGACGCGGGATGCACCACCGCGCCTACGCGGGCGCCCTGCAGGAGCCCTTTGCTTTCCTGCAGCAAAACCTCAATTCCGAGGCGAACTTTCATGATGTTCTTCTCGCCCGGATCTGCCGGCAGATCCGTCGGCCTTGCGTGAAAACACTTGACTGCCTCTATTGCTTGTACTTATATTACAGCAACTTAGAGCGATGCGCAGTGCGGGTTGGACCGGTTGCCGTGGGGAGGCGGCCGGTTCCAGGCTCATCTATTTTCCTCGCGCCGTTCGGTCGCATGGGTTAAAATTTAAATCTTCATACAACGTCCTGGCCAGCACTTTGTCAAGGATCGTTTGCCGGAATCAGCATATGGACCACACACTTGTTCTCAACGCCAGCTACGAGCCGATCAATATCGTGCCGTGGAAGCGCGCCATCACCCTGCTTTTCCAAGGCAAGGTGGAAGTCCTGGCGGAATACGACCACGAGATCCACAGCATCAGCTTCAGTATCCGGATGCCCAGCGTGCTCCGGCTCCTGAAGTTCGTCAGGATGAGGAAGCGTTTCCAGCATATCAAATTCAGCAGGGCCAATATCTACGCCCGCGACCTGCACACCTGCCAGTACTGCGGAACCAAGTGCTCCACGGAGGACCTGACTTTCGACCATGTCATTCCCGTGGTGAAGGGCGGAAGCAAGACCTGGAGTAACATAGTCACCTGCTGCTTCAAGTGCAACCATAGAAAAGGAGGCCGTACACCCGAGGAAGCGGGCATGCACCT
>Ga0316620_10000334_pt1 | contig 18842 bp, 14 predicted proteins | sample OWC_Aug_M1_C1_D5_FD_207651 | JGI IMG/M metagenome (GOLD analysis project Ga0316620, IMG submission 207651) | Wetland soil microbial communities from Old Woman Creek delta, Ohio, United States - OWC_Aug_M1_C1_D5_B | ecosystem: Environmental > Terrestrial > Soil > Wetlands | place: USA: Ohio... | reverse complement strand
CGATATGGACGATGAACAATGCTGGCGTTCCCAGAGCTTGGCGAACTTGAGGAACACGTAGTAGCTGTTCAACAGGGAGACGACCAGGCCGGCCTGGCCGTCCTTGATGCCGAGTCGCAGCACGTAATTGCGCAGGAAGGCGAGCGGCGGGCGAACGAGGAGGTCTGCGACAGACGCCCGCGTGCCGCGTTCGGCCGCCTGATCGGCGACGAGCGTCGTGTAGCGGTCGATGGTCTGGACGTGATGGGCGATGTCGCGATACGGGTAGTGCAGCAGCTCGCCGTGCAGTGTCGCGACGGGTCCATCCGCCTTGACCGATTCGTGCACGTATCGTCCTTCCCATCGCGCGCGCCGCCGGTCGTAGAGACGCAGCTGGAAATCCGGATACCAGTCGGTCGAGCGGAGCCACCGGCCGACGTAGTAGCTGGCGCGGGGCACGCGGAATCCGGCCTGGCCGGGCGCCTCCTGCAGGACGCTTCGGATCTCGTCGGCCAGGGCGGGCGACACGCGCTCGTCGGCATCGAGCGAGAAGATCCAATCGTGACACGCCTGCCCGGCGGCGAAGTTCTTCTGGGCCGCGTACCCGGGCCATTGCCGCACCGTCACGCGGGGCGTGAAGCGACGAGCAATGGCGGCCGTGTCATCGGTGCTCTCCGCGTCGACGACGACGATCTCGTCCGCCCAGGAAACGCTTTCGAGGGCGGCCGCGATGTTCGCCGACTCATTGCGGGTAATGACGGTAACGGAGACCGGCAGCACGCGGGGAGTGTAGCACGGGGATAGCTCATGGTCCCTGGTTCCCGGTCCCCGGTCGTGCGGCTTGGAAAGTGCCTCAGATCGGGGACCGAGCACCAGAGACCAGGAACCAGGGACCAGGGACTACGGACCAGGGATTATTGCCCGCCCGACGAGATGACCACGCCGCCGCCGCTGCCGCCGTAGGTTGGCGCCTGTTGCACGGTTTCGAAGTCCACCACCGACCGGGTGTAATCGAGGATTGCCTGCAGCTCGGCGTTGCGCGCCGTCGCGAGATCCCGCTGGGCCTGCAGCACGAAGAAGGTCGTGGACATACCGGCCGCGAACTTCTTCTGCTCGGCCTCGAGCTTCTTCTCCTGCAGCTCGCGGGCGGTGCGCGTGCTCTCTACGCGCTTCTGGTTCGTTGTCACGTTGCGCGCCGCGTTGCGCACCTCCGCGGTGACGCCCAGTTCCGCGGATCGCAGCTGGGTCTTCGCCTGCTCGTACTGCAGCCGTGCGCTCGCCAGGCTCGCCTCGGCGCTGCTTTTGCCGATCGGGTAGTTGACCCTCAGCATGAAACTCCAGGTCGGCAGATCCCGGCGCAGCAGCGAGTTGAGAACCGAGCCATAGCCGATCTTCGTGATGCCGAGGAAGTTGCCGCTATCGTCGTAGTTGTACGTCGTGCCGCCCGTGGCGTTCATCGAGTAGCTCGCCTGCACGTTGACGTCCGGCAGTGTCTGGTTGCGCATGTAGCGGAGGGTGATGTCGTTCTCCTCGATAGTCTTTCGCTGCTGCGTCAGATCCGTGCGCACGTCCAACGCCTTCCTGACCGCCGCGTCGACGTCGACCACCTGCGCCTGGAAGGCCGGCGCATCGCTCAGCTCGAACTTCATGTCCCAGAACCCGGGTGTCTGCGGGTCCATGATCAGGGCCCGGAACTGGTCTTCCGTCTGAGCGACAGTCGCCTGCGCCCGAATGACGGACTCCTCGCGCGACGCGACCTCCGCCTGCGACTGGATGACGTCCATCGGCGCCAGCGTCCCGACCTTCACGCGGGCCTCGCTGTTCTTCAGCGATTCGCGCGCCAGGTCGAGTGTTTGCTGCTGCACTGCGAGCGACGCGACGGCATAGGAGAGGTTCCAGTACGCGCTCTTGACGTTGCGAATCGTCGCCAGCACCGTCTGGCGCAACTGCATGTCCGAGATCTCGCGGTTCTTCCGCGAGATCAGCAGCTGCTGTCGCGCGCCGTCGATGCTGAAGTTGCGCATCAGCGACTGCGTGTAGCTCGCCGTGATGTTGGAACCGAGAACCGGGTTGGTGAAGTCGAACGCGTTGTTCGTCTTCGTGCGCCCGCTGCCCCACGACACGTCGTAGTTGCCTCCCCACGGCAGCTGCTGATTGGCGCCGAAGCTCCACTGCAACCTGTCGGTCGTCAGCGTCGAACCGGATGCCGCGTACCTGTTGTAGTTCGAGTTCGTGGCGTTGCTGTTCGACAGCCCCGAGGTGAAGTTCGGCGTCCAGGCGGTCCGCGCCGTCTGGATGTTCAACTCCTGCACCCTCGGGTTCACCCGCTGGACCTGCAGATCCAGGTTCTGCTCGAGCGCCAGCTGCACCGCTTCGTCGACCGACAGCTTCTTTACGACCCCGCTTCCTGCCGCCTGCGGTGCCTGCGGGCCGCCCGTTCCGGAGGCGGACACGGGCTGCCCGGAAACGGACACCGGCAGCGCCAGCGCTCCAACGAAAAACAGCGCGATTCTCGCGCCCCGTGCAACCAGTTCAAACATGGCAGTTCTCCGATTCCTTCACCTGTTCAGGGGCAATGCCAGGGGGCGCGGCAGCAGACACCAAGTCCTGGTGGAATAGACGAACAAAGCGGGGTGCCGGTTCTTGTCGGCCGGCAAAATTGGCGCGCAATTGTATACTTGGCCGCCGCCCCTCCTGCTTTCTGCCGAGGTCTGTGCCCGATGAACTTCCCAAAACCGTTTCTCGCCCTGAGCATCCTGCTGATCGCTGGAACGATCGTCGGCGCAGCAGGCCGTGACCCACGACAGGCAACAACGAAGCCAACCGCGCGCGACACGAAGACGGCAACCGCACCGGCCAGGTTTCAGCTCACGGTCGACAGCATCATGCGTGGACCGAAGCTCGTGGGCTACGAACCGACCGGCCTTCGATGGTCGGCCGATTCGCGAGAGCTCTACTTCGAATGGCGGCGCCCCCTGGAGGAGGAAGCCGCCACCTGGGTGGTCTCGCGCGACGGAGGCGAGCCCCGGAAGTTGAGCGACGAGGAACGCAAGAACGTGCCGCCGGTCGGCGGCGTCTGGGACAAGGCGCACCGGCATGTGCTCTTCGCCGAGCAGGGGGATATCGTCGTCTTCGACGCCCTCGGTCGCACCCGACAGCAAGTCACGCGGACCACCGCCGTCGAGACGAACCCGCGATGGGCGCGAAACGAGACCGCGGTCACCTTCGTGCGCGACAACAACCTGTTCATCGTTCCGCTCACGACCGGCGCCATCGAACAGTTGACCGACGTGAAGCCGCGCAGCCAGGACCCGCGCGAGACCGAGAGCCAGAAGTTCGTGAAGGCCGAGCAGCAGAAGCTCGTGGACTACACGCGCGATCAGGTCGAGAAGAAGAAGAAGGCTGAGGAGAAGCGCAAGAAGGACGCGCTGCCGGCGTTCGAAATCGCGGCGCGCCAGGCGGCGACGGACCTCATGCTCTCCCCCGACGATCAGCACGTGTTCATCACGGTCAGCGAGAGGGCGGACGGCGCCAAGCAGGCAATCGTGCCGAACTACGTCACGGAATCCGGCTACACCGAGGACATTCCCGCCCGGACGAAAGTCGGCGACGCGCAGGATCGGCGGCGGCTGGCGATCCTGAACCTGAAGACCGGCAAGTCGGTCTGGGCCGACGGTTCGTTTGCCCTTCGACTCGCTGACGCTCGCTCAGGGCAGGATGTCTCCTCCGCGGGCAAGGAGAAACCGCCCGCGGACGCGAAGGCGGGAGCGGGCGAGGGCCAGCCGGCGCCGAAGGAAGTCGGCCGCCAGATCCGCTGGGGTATGCCGATCCCGTCGACCGACGGCAAACACGCAGTCGTGTGGGTACGATCCGCCGACAACAAGGATCGCTGGATCGTGACGATCGATCCGGAGTCGGGCAAGGCACGCGTGGTGGACACGCTGCACGATCCCGCATGGGTGAATGAGATCGGCGGCTCGGGCTGGTTGCCCGACGACCACACGATCTACTTCACGTCCGAGGCGGATGGCTGGGCGCATCTCCACACGATCGATCTCGCGCAGCAGGGTGCGAAGCCGAAGCAGTTGACGAGCGGCAGGTTCGAGGTGACGCGCGTCAGCCTGTCACCCGACAGGAAGCGCTTCTACCTGGTCACCTCGGAAAAGCACCCGGGCGAGCGTCACGTCTATTCGATGTCGCTGGACGGCGGCCCGCGCACCGCGATCACCTCGATGACCGGGTCGAACATCGGCGTGGCGTCGCCTGACGATTCGATGTTCGGGCTGGTCTATTCGTACAGCAACAAGCCGCCCGAGGTGTACCTGATGCCGAACAAGCCCGGTGCGGCAGCGACGCAGGTGACGACAACGCCGACCGAGGAGTGGCGATCGTTCAAGTGGGCCGACCCGCAGGTGCTGACCTTCAAGGCGCGCGACGGTGTCGACGTGTACGCGCGCCTGTTCACGCCGGAAATGCTGGGCGCCAGGCGCGATGCGCAGACCCCCGGTGTGGTGTTCGTGCACGGCGCGGGGTACGCGCAGAACGCTCACCGGTACTGGGCGAGCTACTACCGGGAATACATGTTCCACAACCTGCTCGCCTCCCGCGGCTACGTGGTGCTCGACGTCGACTATCGCGCCAGCTCCGGCTACGGCCGCGACTGGCGCACCGCCATCTACCGGCACATGGGCGGCAGGGATCTGGACGACGTCGTCGACGGCGCGAAGTACCTGGTCGAGAAGCAGAAGGTGAACCCGAAGCGCGTCGGCGTGTACGGCGGCAGCTACGGCGGCTTCATGACCCTGATGGCGATGTTCACCTCGCCCGACACGTTCGCCGCCGGCGCGGCGCTTCGCCCGGTCACCGACTGGGCCCATTACAACCATCCCTACACGTCGAACATCCTCAACGAGCCGCAGGAGGATCCCGAGGCGTACCGGCAAAGCTCGCCGATCTACTTCGCGGACCGGCTCAAGGGGGCGCTCCTCATCTGCCATGGCCTGGTCGACACCAACGTCCACGTGCAGGATTCGATGCGGCTGGTGCAGCGGCTGATCGAGTTGAGGAAGGAGAACTGGCAGTTGGCCGTATTCCCGGTCGAGAACCACGGGTTCGAACAGGAGACCAGCTGGGCCGACGAGTACAGGCGCATCCTCAAGCTGTTCGAGGACAACCTGCGGACGAGGAAGACGGGCGCCTAGGGATCTGGGATCGGGGATCGAGGATTCCTGATCCCGTGCGTTTGGTTCCGCAAGCAGGCCGTAGACAAGCAGCCGCCGGCGGAGCCGGCGGGCTTGCGGCGGAACCGCGCGGCGCGGGACCGTGATACGCTGAACCAACCATGGATCGCGAAGCATTGCTTGACCTGTTCCGCCGGTCGGGCGCTCTGCTCGAGGGGCACTTCCGACTGTCGTCGGGGCTGCACAGCCCCGGCTACCTGCAGTGCGCGCTGGTGCTGCAGCACCCGGAGCACGCGGCCACGCTCGGCGCCGCGCTTGCGGGACGCGCGCGCGCCCTGCGACCCACCACAGTCCTGTCGCCGGCCCTGGGCGGCCTCATCATCGGCCACGAGGTGGCTCGCGGACTGGGCGTGCGCGCGATCTTCGTCGAGCGCGAGGACGGGGTCTTCATACTGCGCCGCGGCTTCACGCTGAGCGAGAGCGAGCGCGTGCTCGTTGTCGAGGACGTCGTGACGACGGGAGGATCGACACGGGAGACGATGCAGGCGGCGCGCGCGGCGGGCGCGCAGGTCGTCGGCGCCGCGTCGATCGTGGACCGCAGCGGCGGCGCGGCGCGTACCGTGCTCGGCGTTCCCCTGTTCTCACTGTTCGAGATGTCGCTCCCGACCTACGAGCCTGCCAGTTGCCCGTTGTGCACGCGCGGCATCCCGGTGGCCAAGCCCGGCTCCCGCCCGGTGGCGGCGAGCGAGGGGCAGGGCGGGTAGTGGAGTCGCGATGGCACGGAGCGGTCCGGAACGGACGCTCAGGCTGACGTTGGCCTACGACGGCACACCGTTTGTCGGCTGGCAGCGCCAGGCAGAAGGGATTTCCATACAGGGGCTCGTCGAAGAGGCGCTGGCGCGCATCGAAGGCGCGCCGGTGACGGTCGTCGGCGCCGGTCGCACCGATGCCGGCGTGCACTCCTGCGCGCAGGTCGCGAGCGTGCGGCTGACCGCGACGATCGAGTTGGCCACGCTCGCGCGCGCGCTCAATGCGATGCTGCCGGCGGAGATCCGCGTGACCGGCGTGGACGAAGCGCCGGCGTCGTTCCACGCGCGCTACTCGGCTGTCTCGAAAACCTATCGCTACCAGATCGTGAACGGGCCGATTGCGATGCCGTTCGAATGGCGCTACGCCTGGCACGTCGGTGAACGCCTCGACGTCGGCCGCATGGGTGCGGCGGCCGCGCTGTTCGAAGGCGAGCACGATTTCTCCGCTTTTTGCGCCACGGGCAGTCGCGTGAAGACGAGCGTCCGGCACGTCTCCTCGTCCCGCCTTTCGTGCGCCGATGCGGCGGCGTTCCGCGGTTGCGCCTGGGGCCTGGTCGCCGAGGACCTACCCGACACCCAGCGGCTCGTCTACGAGGTGAAGGCGAGCGGCTTTCTTCGCCACATGGTTCGCGCCATCGTCGGAACGCTGGTCGAGATCGGAGCCGGCCGGCGCGAGCCGGCTTCGATCGAACGGGCAATCAGATCGGGCGACCGCAACGACGCCGGCCCCACGGCACCGGCGTGCGGCCTGTGGCTGGTGGGTGTGGACTACTGACGGGCGACCTTGCGACGGCTCGCCACAGCCGTTATCATCATCAATTGCCTCAGAATCGCCTCGGCCGATTCCCGGCAGGATATTGTCGGGCCATCGCAGGCCGCCGGACCTTGAAGGACTTGCATGACCATCGAAGATCTCCTGGCGTGGCTGCCGCCGGGATCGCCTGAAGAAGCGCTGGCGCGCCAGATAGACTTCCACCGCCTGCCGGCCCACGTGGCGATCATCATGGACGGAAACGGCCGCTGGGCCGGGCAGCGTCGCCTGCCGCGCGTCGAGGGTCACCGCGCGGGCATCGAGTCGGTGCGATCGGTGGTCGAGGCGAGCGCGCGCCTGGGGATCGGAGTGCTGACGCTCTACGCGTTCTCGGTCGAGAACTGGAAGCGGCCACGCACCGAGATCAACACGCTGATGATGCTGCTGAAGCGCTACCTGCGCCTCGAGCTCGAGACGCTGCTGAAGAACGACATCCGCTTCCAGGTGATCGGACGGCCGGACGAGCTCAGGCCCGACGTGCAGGAGGAACTGCAGGCGGCCATGACGCGCACGGCGGCCAACCGGGGTATGCGCTTCAACATCGCGCTCAATTACGGCGGCCGCGCGGAGATCGTCGATGCCATCCGCCGCCTGATGGAAGCCGGCGTTCCGGTCTCCGAGATCGACGAGCAGCGGTTTGCCGGGTTCCTGTATACGGCGGGCCAGCCGGATCCGGACCTGCTCATCCGGACCAGCGGAGAGATGCGCATCAGCAATTTCCTGCTCTGGCAGATCGCCTATTCCGAGATCTGGGTGACCGACACGCTGTGGCCGGACTTCAGGCGGCGACACCTGCTGGAAGCGATCGTGGCGTACCAAAAACGCGAACGCCGGTACGGCGGCATCAAGCCGGCGCGCGTGGCGACGCTCTGAAGGGACGGGCCGTCCTCCTCCTCATGCTTCGCATCCTCAGCGCGATCGTTCTCATCCCGCTGGTGTTCTGCGCCATCTGGTTCCTTCCTCCCCTTGGACTCCTGGCCGTCGCCGAAGTGGTGTTGTGGCTCGCCTTCTTCGAATACGCGCGGCTGGCGAAGGCGCTCGGTGTCGCCATCCCGGAAGCCGTCGCGGGATGCGCGGCGGCCGCCACCTGCATCGCCGTGGCGTGGCCCGGCGGTTCGGCCGACGCGGTGCTGATGGCGGCGGTGCTCGCGGCAGGGGCCCTGTCGGTTGCTGCTGCCCGCACCGGTGTTGACGTGCTCGCGCAGGTCGTCACGGCGTTGTTCGCGTCGTTGTACCTGGGCCTCCCGCTCGGATCGCTGGTCGCTGTCCGCTCGCTGGTGAGCCGAGAGGCAGTCCTGTTGTTGCTGCTGACGATCATCGTCAGCGACACCGCACAGTACTACGGGGGCCGGGCATTAGGCCGCCGTCGCCTTGCCCCCGTCATCAGCCCCAAGAAGACCGTGGAAGGCGCGGTCGGCGGTTTCATCGGCGGCGTCCTGGTCATCGTCATCGTCGGCCAATGGTGGTTGCCGACTCTGGGCGTCGGATGGCGTCTCGGTCTCGGCGTCGTGATTGTCGCTGCCGGCATCCTCGGCGATCTCTTCGAGTCGCAGGTCAAGAGGAGCGCCGGCGTCAAGGACAGTTCTGCGCTGATCCCGGGCCATGGCGGCGTGCTCGATCGCATCGATGCACTGCTGTTCGCAGCCCCGGCGTACTATCTGTTCCTGCGGTATGGGTTATAGGGCTGGTTCGCCCGTGAAACGCATCGCGATCCTCGGCTCCACCGGATCGATCGGACGGAGCGCGCTCTCGGTGGTCGAGGCGCATCCGGATCGGCTGCAGGTTGTCGGCCTTGCGGCGCGCGCCAATGTACAACTGTTTGCCGACCAGGTCGCCCGTTTCCGCCCGGCCATCGTCAGCCTCGCCACCCAGGAAGCGCTCGACGGCCTGTCGAACCTGCGCCTTCCCGCTGCCGCGCGCGTGCCCGGCCCAGAGGGGCTGGTGGCGGTGGCCACGTGCCCGGACGCCGATGTGGTCTTGTGCGCCACCTCCGGCACGGCTGCGCTGGAAGCCGTGCTGGCGGCCATCGAGGCGGGGAAAACGATTGCGCTGGCCAACAAGGAAGTCCTCGTCATGGCCGGCGCCATCGTGACGGAGGCCGCCCGCAGGCGTCGCGTTCCGCTCCTGCCGGTGGACAGCGAGCACAACGCGATTCACCAGTGCCTGCACGGAAGGCCGTCCGAGGAGGTCAGGCGCCTCATTCTGACGGCCTCGGGAGGGCCGTTCCGCGGACATTCGAGCGAGGCCCTGGAGGCGGTCATCCCGGAGGACGCCCTACGGCACCCGACCTGGCGCATGGGACCCAAGATCACCATCGATTCGGCGACTTTGATGAACAAAGGTCTGGAAGTCATCGAGGCGCACTGGCTGTTCGGGGTTGCAGCCAGGCAGATTGACGTCGTGATCCATCCCCAGTCGGTGGTGCACTCCATGGTCGAGCTGACCGACGGGTCGATCATCGCCCAGCTCGGCGTGACCGACATGCGGCTGCCGATTCAATACGCCTTTTCGTACCCTGAACGATGGGTGGCGCCGCTGCCGCCGCTCGATCTCACCCGGCTCGGACGGCTCGATTTCCTGTTACCCGACCACGACAGCTTCCCCTGCCTCCGCCTGGCCTATCGCGCCCTCGAGAACGGGCCGGGGCTGCCCGTGGTGCTGAATGCCGCCAACGAAATCGCCGTCGCGTCGTTCCTGGCCGGTCGCCTGGCCTTTACAGCCATCCCGCGGGTGATCGAGGAGACGATGAATGCCTACGAGCCTCGTCCGGCAGGAAGTCTGCAAGAGGTGAGGGCGATCGACGCCTGGGCCCGCGAGTATTCCCAAGGCTTCGCCAGGCGGTTAGAATTGAATATCTGAGGCGTTTTCTGTGACAACCCTGCTGGCTTTTGTCTTCCTCCTCGGCGCGCTGGTCTTCGTGCACGAGTTTGGCCACTACATGATGGCCAAGCGGATCGGCATCCGGGTGCTCACCTTTTCCCTGGGCTTCGGCCCGAAGATCGTCGGATTCCGGAGGGGCGATACCGACTACTGCGTCAGCGCGATTCCGCTGGGCGGCTACGTGAAGATGGCGGGGGAGACGCCGGACGAACCCCGCAGCGGGCAGCCCGACGAGTTCATGTCACGGACCAAGTGGGAGCGCTTCCAGGTGCTCGTCATGGGCCCGATCATGAACATCGCGCTCGCCATCATCCTGACGGCGGTCGTCCTCACGTTTGGTGCGGAAGTGCCGATTTACGACGACCAGCCGGCGGTGGTCGGCGTCGTCGCCACCAGCTCCCCGGCGGAGCGGGCCGGCATCCGGCCGGGCGACAGGATCGTGGCGGTAGGCGGGCGGGCGGTCGCAACGTGGGGAGACGCCCTGGTCAGGATCGGGGCGAGGCCGAACCGCGAGCTGTCGATCACCGTCATGCGCGACGGTCAGGCGTTGCACCTGTGGGCAAAGACGACCTCGGAAGGCAAGTTCGACGTCGGCGACATCGGCGTGCTGCCGGACGTGCACCCACATTTCGGTCCCTACACCTGGCGGGGCAGCCCGGCAGAGAAGGCGGGCCTGAAGGCCGGCGATCTCGTGCTGGCCGTCAACGGCGAACCGGTGACGTTCAGTTGGCAGCTGATCGAGACGGTTCAGAAGCACACGGGCGTGCCCGTCACGATCCTGGTGTCCAGGAACGGCAGGCCGTTGAGTATTACGGTGACGCCGACGGGGAGGCCGGGCAAGGGTGTGATTGGCATCGCGATTCCCAACGCAACCAAGCTCATCAAGCCGGGCCCTCTTGGCGCGATCAAGATGAGCCTCGAGAAGAACTACGAATTCGCGGGCTTGATCTACCAGACCCTGGCGGGCCTGCTGACGCGCGAAACGTCGCCAAGGCAGTTGATGGGGCCGGTGGCCATCGCGCAGCTCTCAGGCGACGCTGCGCAGCTCGGCTGGTTGCCGTACTTTCTGCTGATGGCGTCAATCAGCCTGAACCTCGGCCTGCTCAATCTGCTGCCCATTCCGGTTCTCGACGGGGGACACATCTTCATCATGGTGATCGAGGGGCTCGCACGCCGCGACTTCAGCACCAAGATGAAGGAGAAGATGCTGTTGGCCGGCTTCGTCGTGCTGATGATGCTGATGGTGACGGTGATCTACAACGACCTGACGCGCGTGCAGTGGGTCGAACGCCTCATGTTCTGGAGGTAGAGACTCACTCCTCGCTACTCACTACTGTCTCCGAATACCGCGTCTCCACGTAATCGTCGATCAGCCGCGTGAAGGCGATCGACAGCTCCTCGTAGGTGCCCCGCAACGTGGTGAAGTGCTGCCCGTCGATGTAGACCGGGCAGTGCGGCGTCTCACCGGTACCCGGCAGGCTGATGCCGATATTGGCCGCCTTCGACTCGCCGGGGCCGTTGACGACGCAGCCCATCACCGCGACCGTCATTTCCTCGACACCCGCGTAGTGCTCTTTCCACTCGGGCATCTTGCCACGCACGTAATCCTGCACCCGTTCGGCCAGCTCCTGGAACGTGGTGCTGGTCGTCCGCCCGCAGCCGGGGCACGCCGTGATGCTCGGCGCGAACGATCGCAGGCCGAGGGCCTGCAGCAACTCGCAGGCCGCGTACACCTCTTCGCGCCGGTCGCCGCCCGGTCGCGGCGTCAGCGAGATGCGGATGGTGTCGCCGATGCCCTCGTTGAGGAGGATCGCCATCGCCGAGGCCGACCAGACCAGCCCCTTGACGCCCATGCCCGCTTCCGTCAGACCGAGGTGGAGCGGCTGGTCGGTCTTCGAGGAGAGGTCGCGGTAGACGGCGATGAGGTCGGCCGGCTGCGACACCTTGCACGAGATGATGATCTGGTCTTTGCGCACACCGGCCTCGAGCGCGAGTTCCGCCGACTCGAGGGCGGAGAGGACGAGGCACTCGTTGATGATCTCCTCCGAAGTCCGTCCCAGCGCGCGGTCCGTATTCTCCTGCATCTTGCGAACGACCAGTTCCTGGTTCAACGACCCGCCATTGACGCCGATCCTGATCGGCTTTCCGTTGTCCACGGCAATGCGGCAGATGGTGGCGAACTGCTCATCCCGGTGGCGACCCTGGCCGACGTTGCCAGGATTGATGCGGTACTTGTCGAGCGCGGCGGCGCAGTCGGGGAATCTCCGCAGGAGGATGTGGCCGTTGTAGTGGAAGTCACCGATGAGCGCAGCGGTAACGCCGGCATCGAGCATCCGGCGCCTGATTTCGGCGACGGCGCCCGCCGCCTCGGGGACGTTGACGGTCACCCGCACGAGTTCCGAGCCCGCACGAGCCAGCTCGATGCATTGCCCGGCGGTTGCGGCCGCGTCGGCCGTATCGGTGTTGGCCATCGACTGGACGACGATCGGCGCATCCGACCCGACCATGACCCCTCCGACCGGCACACCGACGGTTCGCCTGCGCGCTGTCATGCTGCTGATCATACCATCCGGCCCTTTTTCGCCAGTGCCGGGCGACTTGTGCTTCGTGGGTCGTGTGGCACACCGCGCTCGTGCAGCCGCCCGGTGGGCATCTTGCAGGAGGGGAGTTGAACACGGCGAAACATGAGTTTGCCCGCGGACATCTCGGCCTTTACTTTTTCGATCGAGCGGGTATGCTGAAGTGAAGCAGGAGGCACTCATGCGACTGTTTCGATCGCTCGCGATCGGCTCCGCCGCGCTCGTTCTGTCAATTGGCATCGCTGCTCAAGCGACAGCCGGCCAACAGACCGGGCGCGCACAGGCCGATCAGCAATACGCGAGCAGCAGTGACATTCAACGGCTCCAGGACGCGGTGTACGACGTGAGCACCGACATCTCCCGGCTCCGTGGCCGAGATCCACGCCTCGCCGACCAGATGCAGGGCCAGCTCGATGATCTGCGGGACGAGGTCATCTACCTGAAGGTGAAGCTCAGAAAGGAAGGTAGCGTCGCGCGGGCCGAGTACTGGGACCTGCGCGATCGAATCGACAACCTGCGAACGCAGGTGCGCGACAGCCTGGGGGGCGGAACGGGCGTGGGCGCCCCGGCGCCGCCGCTCCGCAACGTGCCGCCTCCAGCGCAGCCGCCCCTGCAGGAACCACCGCGCGAGATTCCTCCGCCGTCGCAGCCGACGACGACGAACCCCAACGAAGTTCCGGTCGGCTCGGAACTGGACGTGCGGCTTCAGAATCCGCTGAGTTCCGCTACGGCGCAGGTGGAGGACCGCTTCGAAGCGACTGCGATGGTCGATCTGATGAACGGCAACCGCGTCCTGGTTCCGGCCGGTTCCATCGTCCGAGGCGTGGTGACATCGGTCAACAAGGCCGGCCGCCTCGATCGCAAGGGCAGCCTCACGCTCAGCTTCGATCAGATCGCGATTCGCGGCCGATCGTATCCAATCCACGCGACGGTGGACCAGGTGCTCGAAAGCGAGGGTGTGCGCGGCGAGGCGGGCAAGATCGGCGCGGGTGCCGGCGTCGGCGCAATCATCGGCGGCATCCTGGGAGGCGTGAAGGGCGCGCTGGCGGGCATCCTGATCGGCGGAGGCGGGACGGTGGCTGCGACCACCGGCAAGGACGTGGAACTCCAGCCGGGAACGGTGTTGCGGATGCGGTTCGACTCGCCGTTGGTGGTGCGATGAATGGGCAGAGCAGTAGACAGTAGTCAGTAGTCAGTAGTCAGTAGTGAGCCTGGCGCGCGATTGCGCTGACGTCGGGGCGCAATCTTCAGCCTACTGTCTAGTGTCTACTGTCTACTGGCTACTTCCTTCATCGCCTCCTTCGCCGCCGTGATTGTCTTCCGCACGTCCTGTTCGGTGTGCGCGGCCGACAGGAACCACGCCTCGAATTGCGACGGCGGCGGATAGACGCCTCGGGCGAGCATTCCCCGGAAGAAGCTGCCGTATCTCGCCGTGTCGGAGGTCAGCGCCGACCGATAGTCGCGCACCGCCTGTGACGTGAAGAAGGGCGTCAGCATCGAGCCAAAGGCGTTCACCTGCAGCGGCACGCCGGCGTCGCGGGCCGCGGTCGCCAACCCGCTTGCCAGCAGCGATCCGAGCCGCGCAACGTGACGGTAGAGGCGAGTCGACAATTCGCCGAGGGACCACAATCCCGCTGCCATCGCCAGCGGGTTACCGGATAGCGTTCCGGCCTGGTAGACCGGTCCCGCCGGCGAGACGAGATCCATCAGATCTGCCCGGCCACCATAAGCGCCCACCGGCAGGCCGCCGCCGATGATCTTGCCCAGGCACGTGAGATCCGGCCGCACGCCGAACACGCCTTGCGCGCCTCCCGTGCCGGCGCGGAAGCCGGTAATCACCTCGTCGAATATGAGGAGCGCAGACTCGCGGTCGCAGAGGCGGCGCAGGCCGGCCAGAAAGCCGGCAGCCGGCGGCACGACGCCGATGTTGCCGGCAATCGGCTCGACGATGACGGCGGCGATATCGCCGTGGTTGGCCTCGAAGGCGCGTTCGCACGACGCGAGGTCGTTGTAGGTTGCCACCACGGTGTTCGCGACAGCGGCCAGAGGCACACCGGGGCTGTTGGGCGTCTCGAGCGTCAGCGCGCCCGATCCCGCTTGCGCCAGGAACGGGTCGGCGTGGCCGTGATAACACCCTTCGAACTTCATGATCTTGTCGCGTTTCGTCGCAGCCCGCGCCACCCGGATGACGCTCATCGCCGCCTCGGTTCCCGAGTTGACGAAGCGCACGCGTTCGAGCGAGGGCATCAGGCTCCGGACGCGCTCCCCCAGCTTCACCTCGAGCTCGGTCGGCGCTCCGAAGCTGGTGCCGTTGTGCGCCACCGCGGCGAGCGTCCTGACCAGGTCGCGCGGTGCGTGGCCGTGAATCAGCGGCCCCCACGACATCACGTAGTCGACGTAGCGGTTGCCGTCGACGTCTTCGATTGTCGCGCCCCTGGCCCGCTGGATGAAGACAGGGGTGCCGCCGACGGCCTTGAAGGCGCGCACGGGGCTGTCGACGCCGCCGGGAAGGATCCGTTGGGCGCGGGCGAAGAGTCTCGCGGAACGGGCGGTCTTGTGTGTTCGCATGGTGTGCAACCGGGCAGGCAGGGCGGGCAGCGCAGCCAGGTGCGCGCTTCGCACCCACCAGACCCGCTTCAGTTGTGTCGCTGAGCCAGGGCGCGCGCCGCCTCCCGCGCGTAGTACGTGATGATGATGTCCGCCCCGGCGCGGCGGATGGCCGTGAGCATTTCCATCATCGCCCGCGGCTCGTCGATCCAGCCGTTGCGCGCGGCGGCCTTCAACATCGAGTACTCACCGCTCACGTTATAGGCGGCCGTCGGGTACTGGAAGGCGTCCTTGACGCGCCGGATGACGTCGAGGTAGGCGAGTGCCGGCTTCACCATGACGATGTCCGCGCCTTCCTCGATGTCCTCCTCCACCTCGCGCAGCGCTTCGTCGGCGTTGGCCGGATCCATCTGGTGCGTGCGCCGGTCGCCGAACTTGGGCGCCGAGTCCGCCGCGTCGCGGAACGGCCCGTAGAACGCCGAGCAGTACTTCGCCGCGTAGGACATGATCGCCACGTTCTCGAACCGCCGTTCGTCGAGTGCCCGGCGAATGGCGCCGATGCGGCCGTCCATCATGTCGGACGGTGCGACAATGTCCGCGCCGGCGACCGCGTGAGAGACCGCCGCTCGTACGAGCTGCTCGACCGACGCATCGTTGGCGATCTCGCCGTCCACGATGATGCCGCAGTGACCGTGCGAGGTGTACTCGCACAGGCAGACATCGGTGATGATCAGGATGTCCTTGTTCTCGCGCTTGATGGCCCGCACCGCTGCCTGGACCGGCGCTTCCGGATCGTAGGCGGAAGATCCCGTTTCGTCCTTGTAGGCGGGCAGCCCGAACAGCAGCACACCGCCAACACCTTCCGAGTGGGCCGCGCACGCCTCCTCGACCGCCTGATCGGCCGACAGCTGCGCCACGCCGGGCATCGAACCGACTTCGCGCCGGACGCCCTGGCCTTCACAGACGAAGAGCGGGTAGATGAAGGTCTCGGGCGACAGGCGCGTCTCGCGCACCAGGGCCCGGATGCCGGGAGAACGGCGCAGCCGCCGGCCGCGCCGCACAAGTCCCAGATCGGTTGCCGTAGGCAAAGTGCTCATATTCGTTGTTGGTCGTTGGTTGTTAGTTGTTATGAAACGGTCGCGGGGCGGCGCGCCTCGAAATACTTCACGAGCGCCTCGACCAGGCCCGGCATCGTGTACTCGGCCGGCATGATCGAGGTGATGATCTGGCATTGCGCCGCCGCCTCGGCGGTCACCGGGCCGATGCACGCCACCGCGGTCGACCGCAGCAGGTCAGCCGCCTGTTCCGCGCCGATCATCCGCACGAAGCTCCTCACCGTCGAGGCACTGGTGAACGTGATCGCGTCCACGCGTTTGTCCAGCAGCATCCGGTAGACGTCCGGCTCGCCCTGCCGCTGGCTCTCGACCGACACCGTGCGATAGGCGGTCACCTCGACGACGTCGGCGCCGGATCGCCGCAATTCCTCGGCCAGCAGCTCGCGCGCGATGCTGGCGCGCGGCAGCAGAATGCGCTGCCCGCTCAGATCTCCGGTCGTGCGCAGCGCCTCGAGCACCGCCTCGGCGCGGTACTCGCTCGGCATCAGGTCCGCCTTCACGCCGAACCGCGCCAGGCGGTCGGCCGTTCCCGGCCCGATCGCGCACAATCGCACACCCTTCAGGTCGCGGATGTCTGCGGGCCCTGCCTGCAGCCGCTGCATGAAGTAATCGACGCCGTTCGCGCTGGTGAAGACGATCCATTGGAACGTCGCCGCCTGCGCGCACGCTTCGTCGAGGGGCCCGAAGTCCTCCGGCGGCACGATCCGGATGGTCGGCGCCTCGATGACCAGCGCGCCGAGCCCTTCCAGCGTCTCCACCAGGTCGGCCGACTGCTCGCGCGGTCGCGTCACCACGATGCGGCGGCCGAACAGCGGGCGAGCGTCGAACCAGCGCAGGTGCTGGCGCAGCGCCGCCACGCGGCCGACGATGAGGATCCCGGGAGCATGATGGCGCGGCTCGTGTGCGACGCGCGCGAGTTCCCCAAGCGTCGCGCCGATCGTTTCCTGCTCCGGCGTGCAACCGTTGTACACCATGCACGCCGGCTCCTCGGCGTTCCAGCCGTGCGCGAGCATCCCCTCGAGGATCCCCTTGAGCTGGCGCGTCCCCGCGTAGCAGACGACGGTTCCGTTCAGCTTCGCCAGGCTGGCCCAGTCGACGTGTGGGCACTTGTGGCTCTCGTCCTCATAGCCGCGGACGAACGTGACCGTGTCCCCGGCGCCGGGATAGGTGAGCGGCACGCCGGCGAACGCCGGAACGCCGATGCCGGCGGGGACACCGGGCACGACTTCGAACATCACCCCCTGCTCGTGCAGGAACAGCGCTTCTTCGCCACCCCGGTCGAACACGAACGGATCGCCCCACTTGAGACGGGCGACGACCTTGCCCTCGCGCGCTTTCTCGACCAGCAGGTAACAGATCGCTTCCTGCTCCAGCGGCTTGGGCGATGCGGGGCCGACGTCGATCCGCTCGGCGTCCGGGCGAGCGTGGCGCAGCACCCGCGGGTTGACGAGGTGGTCGTACAGCACGACGTCGGCGGCGGCCAGCGAACGGATGCCGCGCGCGGTCATCAGCGACGGGTCGCCCGGGCCGGCGCCAATCAGGAAAACGGCAGGCTTTTTCATCGCACCGGGCATTGTACTCAGTTCTCGGTGCGCCGGGCCTCGTGAACCTGTTCCAGGATGTCGAGCGCGCCCTCGCGGATCAGCTCCGCGGCCAGTTGGGCGCCCAACTGCGCCGCGTCCCGAGGGTGTCCCTCGGCGCGAGCTCGAATCTCGCGCGTCCCGTCGGGCGACGCCACGACCCCGCGCAGCACCATCCGGTCGCCCTGCAGTTCCGCAACCGCGCCGATCGGCGTCTGGCACCCTCCACCGAGCGCCGCCACGACGGCCCGTTCGGCCATCACCGCGGTGGCCGTCTGCGCGTCATTGATGCTCCCGACACGGCTGCCCGTGTCCCCGTCGTTTGCGCGCACTTCGACGGCGATGGCCCCCTGGCCGGGGGCTGGGATGCAGATGTCGAAGGGCAGCGTTGCCGAGATGCGCCCGGCGAATCCGAGGCGCCGTACGCCGGCGGCGGCCAGTATCAGCGCGTCGTGATCGCCGCGATCGAGCTTGCGCAGCCGAGTGTCGAGGTTGCCGCGGATCGGCTCGAACCGCGCATCGGGCAGGAAGAGGCGCAACTCGGCAATCCGGCGCACGCTGCTGGTGCCGATTCGCGCAAAGCCGAGGCGCGCACGGAGAACATCGGGGGCCAGGTTCCGGGCCGGTCCCACCGCTGCGGGAAGGACCACGACATCGTGCGGATCCTCACGCGGCAGCACCGCGCCGATTCGCAGGCCGTCGGGCAGCACGACAGGCATGTCCTTGCAACTGTGAACGGCGAGATCGATGTCGCCGCGCAACAACGCGTCCTCGATTTCTTTCACGAACAGGCGCTTGCCGCCCGCTTCCGACAGCGGCGCCTCGGCGAGCCGATCGCCGCTCGTCCTGATGACGAGGATCTCGCACGATGTGTCCGCCGTCTGCTGCAGCATCGCGGCGACCGTCCGCGCCTGCCACAGCGCGAGCTGGCTGCCGCGCGTTCCGACTCGAAGAGGTTTCACGTGTCGCTCCGGGCCCGCAGATTCACGCAGAGTAAACCGATCCACAGATTCACGCGAATTTGCGCAGATTCACGAAGGGAGTTTATCAACCGATTACACCGATTTCACCGATTCCTGATGGGCAGCTCACGATCCGAGCGAGGGCGGTTGAAGACGCGCGAGGTGCGCTTGGACGGCAGACGGCAGAACCGTCTGCCGGTGCGGTGGGCGGCGCAACCGTTCACGAAGGCCAGCGGATCGTCGGGCCCTCGTGAACGATTGCGCCGCCCACCGTGCCAGCCGCTTTCGGCGGCTGTCCAAGCGCACCGAAGCCGCCGAATCTGCGTGAATCTGCGTAATCTGCGGTGAGGTAAGGACGCGCCCGAGCGCCCCGAACCTCAGCCCGATTTCGCGCGCCTGG
>Ga0316620_10000333_pt1 | contig 18871 bp, 13 predicted proteins | sample OWC_Aug_M1_C1_D5_FD_207651 | JGI IMG/M metagenome (GOLD analysis project Ga0316620, IMG submission 207651) | Wetland soil microbial communities from Old Woman Creek delta, Ohio, United States - OWC_Aug_M1_C1_D5_B | ecosystem: Environmental > Terrestrial > Soil > Wetlands | place: USA: Ohio... | reverse complement strand
AACGTATCTGGATATCTTGAAGAGGCTTGTTCAGAAGGGCATCCAGCACGCTGGCCAGCTGGCCATAGAAACGCAGGGTGCCATAGCTTAAATCCTGCAATGCACCGCGCTGCTGCGGGGTAAGTTCGGCATGGGTGTTCAGCACCTCGCTCAAAACCTGATTGAGATTGCGGCCGCCTAATACCTGGCTGATAACTAAAACTGCTGCCTGTTGTACGCTATCCATAATTAGTGTGTGGTGAAGCGGTCTCCAACCTTGATGATAAAACCCTGCACAAACTGGCTGGCCGGCAGGGATTTGCCGTTAGGTCTTTGCAATACTTCCAGACTCAGCGCGCCCTGTCCGCACGCCACCTGTATACCATTTTTGTCGACCGCCAGCACGGTTCCTGCTTCGCCCTGGCCTTCATCTGCCATCTTCGCCTGCCAAATTTTAATAGTGGTGCCCTGCAGCGAAGAATATGCCACCGGCACGGGGTTGTAGGCGCGAATCGCGCGCTCCAAATGCGTCGCACTCTGTGTCCAGTCAAGCTCCGCTTCGGCTTTAACCAGCTTGGCTGCGTAAGTAGCCTGGCTTGCATCTTGCGTCACTCCAGCCAGACTGCCCTGATCCAGTTTGCTCAGGACCTCGATAATTGCCTGTGCCCCCAGTATCGCCAGCTTGTCATGCAAAGTTTGCGCGGTATCGTGAGCGCCGATGATGCAGGGTTTTTTAAGCAACATCGACCCTGTGTCCAGCCCCTCATCCATTTGCATAATCGTAATTCCGGTCTCGCTGTCTCCCGCCAGGATCGCGCGCTGTATCGGCGCAGCACCGCGCCAGCGCGGCAGCAAGGAGGCGTGTATATTCAGGCAGCCTAGTCGCGGCATCTGCAGCACGGCTAATGGCAGTATCAGGCCATAAGCCGCAACCACCATCACATCCGCCTGCAATGCGGCTAGCTGTTGCTGCACCTCGGCGGACCTTAATGTAAGCGGTTGCATGACAGGGATGCCGTGCTGCACGGCTAACTGTTTTACCGGGCTTGGGGCAAGCTGCATGCCGCGCCCGGCTGGCCGATCTGGCTGGGTTAAGACCGCTACCACTTCATGATTGTTGGCCAGCAACGCCTTAAGTGCGCTAGCGGCAAAATGCGGTGTGCCTGCAAAGATTATTTTCAATTATTGTCCAGTTACATCGTTTCGCGCAGGCGCTTTTTCAGTTTTGCGCGAATTCGCGCCTGTTTTAACGGAGACAGGTATTCCACAAATACTTTACCCAGCAGATGATCCATTTCATGTTGTATACAGACTGCCAGTAATCCCGCTGCTTCCAGCGTGAAGGACTCGCCTTTGGCATTCTTTGCTTTTACCGTGATGCGTTCCGCGCGGCGGACCTTGTCATATATGCCAGGGACAGACAGGCAGCCTTCCTCGCAGTCGCTCTCGCCGCTCATGCTGATTATTTCGGGATTAATGAACGCCAGTAAGTTGTTATTGGTTTCAGAAGTATCCACCACGATAATGCGCTGGTGCACATCGACCTGTGTGGCAGCCAGGCCAACGCCTGGCGCTGCATACATGGTTTCCGCCATGTCCCTGATCAACTTGCGCGTGCTGTCCGTGACTGCATTTACATTCGCAGCGACTTTATGCAGGCGTTCATCAGGGTACTGAAGTATTTTAAGGATTGCCATAATAGCTTGCTAATTTAAGAGACTAGATGCAGAATTTAAACAGTTGTGCGAACATCGCACCGCACTTCATTACTTTGCTGGGGTTTTTCATGCGCAAGATTATATCGCTGATTTGCATTCTTTTGCCTATTCTTACTTATGCTGGTGAGCTGGCCTATGCAGATGAATTGGTCATACGCGAAAATGCTCCTGATCGTTACGTTGTTGTCAAAGGCGACACGCTGTGGGACATTTCCAATAAGTTTTTCAAAGACCCGTGGAAATGGCCGCAAATCTGGGGCTTGAATAAGGATACCATCAAGGACCCGCACTGGATTTATCCGGGAAACGTGATTACCCTGGACGCGGCGACCAAGACATTGCATTTCGGTGAACTGCCGAAGCCTGCCGGCGAAGCTGCGCTGGTTCCCGGCCTGCCGCCTGCCGGCGAAACTGAAGCAACTGCCGAGAAACTATCCCCAAAAGCTCGCGTGGTTAATGGCGAACATGATGCCATTGCCAGTATACCTGCCAGTATTATCGGTCCTTTCCTCAGCAAGCCTTTGGTCATTGAAAATGAAGAAATTGACGGCGCGCCAACTTTAATTGGATCCATTGAACAGCGTACTCTGCTCAGCTTTGGCGATACTGCATTTGCAACCGGGATTCCTGGCGACAAGGGTCCATTGTGGCAGCTCTATCGCCCGGGCAAGGCTCTGGTCGATCCGGACACTGACGAGACCTTGGGCTACGAGGCGATCTATCTTGGCGATGCAAGCGTGCAGAAATATGACGCGGTATCCACATTAAAGATCACCAAGTCTGTGCTCGATATTCAAAAAGGCGATAATTTCATACAGTCTTCGGCGGGATCAACCAGTAATTATATCCCCCGCTCTCCGAGCAGCAAGATCAGAGCAAAGATTATTTCCATCTATGGCGGTGTGGATCAAGGCGGTCAAAACTCTGTAATCACGCTTAACAAGGGCCGGCGTGACGGCCTGGAAAATGGTCATGTGCTTGCCTTGTACAAGGAAAGTGAATCTTCCAAATACAAGGGAGAATCTTATACGTTGCCCGCAATGCGTTATGGACTGGTTTTTGTTTTTCGCACCTTCGACAAAGTTTCTTATGCACTGGTGATGCAGGTGCAGCGGACCGTGCAATTGCTGGATAGCGTAGAAACCCCTTGATATTATGCCGTTAGACGCGGAACTGGCGTCATGGCTCACGCTGAGCCAAGTCCCCGGGCTGGGCAATGAAACCCAGCGCAGTTTGCTACAGGCCTTCGGTTCGCCCGCCGCCATTTTGGCTACTCCTGCAGCCACTTTGAAACAGTTTGTCAGGCCCGCTGTTGCAAACGCCATTGTAAAAGATCCGAATGACGATGCACTGGCGCAAGTTTCAAGTTGGCTGGAAGATCCACTTAACCACATCGTGACGCTGGCAGACGCAGATTATCCGCAGACGCTGCTCAATATTCCCGACCCGCCGCTTCTTTTGTACGTAAAAGGGCGGCTTGATTTGCTCAATCATTCATCACTTGCAGTAGTGGGCAGCCGAAACGCCTCAACTCAGGGAGTACGAAATGCAGATGCCTTTGCCCAGGCCGCGAGCGAAGCGGATCTCTGTATTGTAAGCGGCATGGCACATGGAATTGATACCGCCGCCCACTCGGGTGGCCTGCGCGGTAGGGGCTCCAGTATTGCTGTCATAGGCACGGGGCAGGACAAAGTCTATCCGGCAGCCAACCGTGAATTGGCTCACAAACTTGCGCATGAAGGTGCGTTAGTTTCAGAATTTCCCTTGGGCACGCCGCCGTTGGCTCATAATTTTCCGCGTCGCAACCGCATCATCAGCGGCTTAAGCTTGGGCTGCCTGGTTGTTGAAGCATCTTTACAGAGCGGCTCGCTTATCACCGCGCGCATGGCGCTGGAGCAGGGCAGGGAAGTGTTCGCCATTCCAGGTTCTATTCATATGCCGCAAGCCAAGGGTTGCCATGCGCTCATCAAGCAGGGTGCCAAACTGGTTGAAAACCCGCGTGACATAATGGATGAATTGGGATGGCATTCGGCAGCTGTTGATACAGCATCCAATATTCAGCATCTACATTCATTATTCGCTCATTTGGGATTTGATCCGCTAGATATTGATAGTCTGAGCCAACGTAGCGGCTTGACGATTGAAGCGCTATCCGCCATCCTATTACAATTAGAGCTGGACGGGCATGTTACAACCTTAGCCGGAGGCATGTACCAACGTATAATTTAGGGGCTCCCTTTAAACCGAGTTTATTTTGAGGCGCCATGTTTGACATCTTGATGTTTTTGTTTGAAAGTTATTTTAATGCGGGCAGTTACCCTGACCCCGACAAGCTGTCCATCAAATTAAGCGCCGCCGGTTTTGAGGATGATGATATTAGCCGTGCGCTTACTTGGCTATCCGGGCTTAATCAGTTAACACATTTGGACTACCCCGCCAGTATCAATCAGAGCGGGCTTCGCAGTTACGCCAAACTGGAGTCTCAATGCATCAGCCCTGAAGGTTTGCACTTTATTTCCTTCTGGGAGCACAATAAACTGATTACTCCGGTAGAGCGCGAAATGATTATTGACCGCGCTGTGGCATTCGGGCGTGACGGCTTGCCCTTGGACAGGGTTAAGCTGATTGCACTGATGGTACTGTGGAACCAACACGAGGAACTAGACCCGTTGCTAGTCGAAGACCTGCTTACCCCGGCTAATTCAGCCCAACTACACTAACTCGCTCGGCGGACCGTTATACATGGCATCTAATCTCCTCATCGTCGAATCACCGGCCAAGGCCAAGACGCTAAAAAAATATCTGGGCAGCGATTTCGAGGTGCTCGCCACTTTTGGCCATGTGCGTGACCTGGTGCCGAAAACGGGGGCCATCGATACCGAAAACGGCTTCGCGATGCAGTATGAAACGATTGCGCGCAACAGCAAGCATGTTGATGCCATCGTCAAAGCCGCTGCCGCGGCAGACCATATCTATCTGGCGACCGACCCGGACAGGGAAGGTGAAGCCATAGCATGGCACGTAGCAGAGCTGCTCAAAGCAAAACGCAATCTGAAAAACAAACCCATGCAGCGCGTGGCGTTCTATGAAATAACCCAGAATGCAGTGCGCGAAGCGGTAGCCAATCCCAGAGACATCGCGATTCCACTGGTGAATGCGCAACAAGCGCGGCGCGCGCTGGATTACCTTGTGGGATTCAACCTGTCACCGCTGTTGTGGCGAAAAATTCGCCCCGGCTTGTCTGCAGGCCGCGTACAAAGCCCGGCATTGCGCCTGATCGTTGAACGCGAGCAACAAATCGAAGCATTTCGCTCCCAGGAATACTGGTCGGTGCATCTCGACAGCCAGAAAAACAAGCTGCCTTTCAGTGCAAAATTGTTTCAATACCAGGGCAAAAAGCTTGAACAGTTAAGCATTACTGACGAAGCTGCGTACCAGAAAATTTACAGCAATCTAAACGCTGCAAAATTGCCACCGCGCGTAGTGCGCGTGGACAAGAAGGGCAAACAGCGCAACGCCGCAGCCCCCTTTACCACGTCCACTCTGCAGCAGGAAGGCGTGCGCAAGCTTGGCATGTCCGCCGATCGCGTGATGCGCATCGCGCAGCAGCTTTACGAAGGTATCGATATCGGCGGACAGACAGTCGGTTTAATTAGCTATATGCGTACCGACTCGGTTAATCTTGCACAAGAAGCCGTGGAGGAAATTCGCGGCTACATCAGCTCGAATTTTTCGGCAGATTATTTGCCTCGCACCGTGCCGGTATATAAGAGCAAAGCCAAAAATGCCCAGGAAGCGCACGAAGCCATCCGTCCCACTTCCATCGCACGCTCACCTGACAGCATACGCGACGCATTGACCGTCGATCAGGCGCGCCTCTATGAACTGATCTGGAAGCGGACATTAGCCAGCCAGATGACGCCTGCGCGCTTTGACACCGTCAGCGTGGACATCCGCCTGGGTGGGGATGACACGCTGTTCCGCGCCAGCGGTCAGACCCTGGTGTTTCCTGGCTTTATTGCTGTCTATCAGGAAGACACTGATGACAGCACCGAGGAAGAGGGCGGCAAGCTCCCTCCGCTGGAAGATGGAGATATTCTGCCGGTGGAAAAACTCTATGGTGAGCAACACTTCACCCAGCCCCCGCCGCGCTTTACCGAGGCCAGCCTGGTTAAAACTCTGGAAGAACACGGCATCGGACGTCCGTCTACCTATGCGAGCATTATTTCCACGCTGCAGGCACGCGAATATGCCTTGCTGGAAAAAAAGCGCTTCACTCCTACCGACGTTGGCCGTGTGGTCAACCGCTTTCTGTCCGAACATTTCACGCGCTATGTGGATTATGGATTTACCGCGCAGATGGAAGATGAACTGGACGAAATATCTGAAGGCAAACGCGACTGGATACCCGTCCTCGAGGCCTTCTGGGTTGATTTTGACAAACTAATCCAGGAAAAAAAGAATATTGAACGCAAGGATGTTACGCAGGAATTGCTCGATGAGGCCTGTCCCAAATGCGGCAAACCTTTGGCCACCCGCTTGGGCAAACGCGGCAGTTTTGTCGGCTGCACTGCGTATCCTGAATGCGATTACACGCGTAGCACGACAGGCGAAATTGACCCGGCAGAGGCACGCAGGGAGCTTGGAAGCGACCCTGTCAGCGGCTTGCCGGTTTTGTTATTACGCGGCCCTTACGGCTATTATGTGCAGTTGGGTGAAGTAGAGGAGGGTGCCAAGAAAAAACCTAGACGCATGTCCTGGCCTAAAGAAGTGCTGCCTGAAAATGCTGACCTTGCCGCAGCCTTAAAGTTATTGGAGTTGCCCAAAGAGCTTGGCAACCACCCGGAATCAGGAAAAAAAGTGATCGTCAATATTGGCCGGTTTGGCCCCTATGTCGGCCACGATGGAAAGTTCAAATCCATCCCCAAAACCGAGAGTGTTTTCACAATAACTTTAGATCGCGCTGTTGCGCTGCTGGCTGAAGCCAGAACTTCAAATACCGTCCTGCGCGAACTCGGTGTCCATCCGGCTGATAACAAACCTGTCGATGTCTGCAATGGCCGTTATGGTCCTTATGTACGTCACGGCAAAGTGAATGCGACCTTACCCAAAGATATATCTCCCGATGAAATAACGCTGGAGGAAGCGTTGCCTTTGCTTGCTGCTCGGGAAGCGAAGGGGCCGGTCAGTAAGAAAAAGGCTGTCGCTAAAAAGACTTCGGCTGCAAAAAAAGAGCCAGCAGCCAAGAAGCCGGCGGTAAAAAAGGCACCTGCAACTAAGAAAGTAGCTGTGGCAAAGAAGCCGCCCGCCATTAAGAAGGAAGCTGCTGCTAAAAAAGTCACTGCGGTTACAAAGAAAGCAGTCACCAAGAAAAAAGTTGCAGCAAAAAAAGTTACCGAATAGCTGTCACCAGCGTTTCACCGAACGGAAGTCCTTATGGGGTGTTAGGCTGACTCTGCCATAGCTGGCTGTTTTATTACGCCGACTTAATTCAGTTTAAAACGAAATGGCACCAGAACACGTGCTGGAACAGGCTCTTTATTTATATACGCAGGTGAGAAAATGCTTTTTTTCAGTGCGTCGATAACTGCATTATCGAAATATATACCCGCACTTTTTATAATATTCACTTCCGTCGCCTTTCCGTTGCTATCCACAGTTACTTCTGCCAGCACGTTAGCCTGTCCGCCAGCGCGTTGCTCTGGTCGAGGGTAGACAGGCTCAATCTTGCGTACAAATGAGGGTTGGCGGGTTATTTCACTTAAAGGCTGATCAGCCCCTCCTACTACATCAGAATCAATTGTCCGCGCATCTATTTCCATTTGAGCCGGTGACACCGTGGATGTTTGTGGCACTATTGGAATCGAATCCTCGGCTATTGCTTGTAATGTTTCGATGACTTTTTTAGCTGGGAATGATATAGGTTTTGGATTTGAACTCTTCGAATCTGTCTTGTTTTCAATCGAAGGAGCCTGCCGCAACAGTTCTACCGAAATTGCGCTGGCAACTTGGCTGCCATCTAAATTTTTGGCTGTTGGAAGCCCAGTTGCCAGCACAATCAATCCAGCATGGAGCAGCAGTGATACTGCTATAGGCGCAGTCCAAGTTGTTACGGTTTTCATAAAAGCTTTAGACTTGCATTGAGCTAGGCAGGTTCTTTCTGCCTGATTAATGCGTCCGCTTTATCCTTGTTTTTTTTAGTATATTTGCAAATAATTATACATCCAGATTTTGTGCGCCCAGAGCATTCTGTTCAATAAACGCGCGACGCGGCTCCACTATGTCACCCATTAATGTTGTAAATATTTCATCCGTAGAAATCAGGTCTTCGATGCAAACTCGCAGCAATACACGGTTGGTAACATCCATGGTGGTTTCCCAGAGTTGTGAGGGATTCATTTCGCCCAAACCTTTATATCGCTGTATTCCTACTCCCCGCTTTGCCTCATCCAGTAGCCACTCTATGGCCTGCTTAAAATCTTTAACTGGTTTACGATGCTCGCCGCGTTTAATAAAGGCGTCCGGCCCGAGTAGATTGCTGACTGTCAGAGCGGTTTTCTGTATCTGCTGATAATCTCCGCTATGCATAAAATGCTGATCCAGATAGCTGTGTGACTCATTACCATAGAGCTTCTTGTTTAGACGCAGTCTATATTCCTGGCTAACCGAATCAAATTCGGCCTGTATAACTAGCTCCTTACCGCAAACTTTTTGCAAAAGTGCCGCACTTTGATTTGCCTGCTCCTCGCTATCCAGATTCAATTCTGGCGCCTTAAGCAAGGCATGCAAGGCTTCAGGGGCAATTACCCTGGATAAGCGGTTTATGATTGCTTCAGCAAGAAAATATTCCTTCGCCATATTTTCTAGGACTTCAACTTTCATCGGGGAAGCCCCTGCATCCGTATACAACTCGGCTTCAGCTAGCGCAGAACCCAACATATAACTTTTTAAGGCGTGGTCATCCTTTAGATAACGCTCATCTTTACCCTGTTTAACCTTGTACAGCGGTGGTTGTGCAATATATATATGCCCGCGCTCAACCAACTCTGGCATCTGTCTGTAGAAGAAAGTGAGCAGCAGGGTCCGTATGTGCGCTCCATCCACGTCAGCATCGGTCATTATAATTATCCGGTGATAGCGTAATTTTTCCGGATTATATTCGTCTTTACCAATGCTTGTTCCCAGCACCGTAATTAATGTGGCTATTTCTTGGGAAGAAATTAGTTTTTCGAAGCGCGCTCTTTCCACGTTCAAAATTTTTCCCTTGAGCGGCAATATGGCCTGGAATTTGCGATCCCTGCCTTGCTTGGCAGATCCGCCCGCAGAGTCTCCCTCCACCAGGTACAACTCGGATTTTGCAGGATCTTTTTCCTGGCAATCAGCCAGCTTGCCGGGCAAGCCCATGCCATCCAAAACACCCTTGCGGCGCGTAATTTCACGCGCCTTGCGGGCCGCTTCTCTTGCGCGTGCTGCATCAATTATTTTCCCAACGATGATTTTCGCATCGGCTGGTCTTTCCAGCAAAAATGACATTAACTGTTGCGAAACAATTTCTTCAACTATGGGGCGCACTTCGGATGAAACCAATTTATCTTTGGTTTGTGATGAAAACTTTGGGTCAGACAATTTGACTGACAAAACAGCCGTGAGTCCTTCGCGCATGTCATCGCCGGTGGTTTCCACTTTTTCTTTCTTTGCCAACCCTTCAGTTTCTATGTACTGATTCAGCGTACGGGTCATTGCTGTGCGAAGCGCTGTCAAATGAGTTCCGCCATCGCGCTGCGGGATATTATTAGTAAAGCACTGCACCGTTTCCTGATATGAATCATTCCACTGCATCGCTATTTCGGCAGTTATGCCTTCCTTCTCGACGCAGGTATAAAACACATTCGGATGCAGCACCGTTTTATTCCTATTCATGTACTCTACAAAACCCTTTACCCCGCCTGTAAATGAGAAATTTTCAACCTTCCCATCTCTTTTGTCGATTAACGCTATCTTCACACCGTTATTCAGGAAAGATAGTTCACGCAGTCGCTTTGCCAGAATATCAAAATGAAATTCAACCAAGCCGAATGTTTCTTTGCTTGCCAGAAAATGTATTTCTGTGCCTCTATTATCTGCATTGCCCACTTCTTTCAAGGGTGCAACGGGGTCTCCATGGTGGAACTCCATAAAATGTTTTTTGCCGTTCCTGCAAATGGTAAGTTTCAGCCATTCTGACAATGCATTTACTACGGACACTCCTACGCCGTGCAATCCCCCTGATACCTTGTAGGAATTGCTATCAAACTTACCTCCGGCATGCAGTATTGTCATGATGACTTCCGCAGCAGAGCGGTTCTCTTCAGCATGAATATCCGTTGGTATGCCGCGTCCGTTGTCGGTGACGCTAATTGAATTATCTATATGTATAGTAACGTTTATTTCGTTACAATGGCCGGCTAAAGCCTCATCTATGGCATTATCTACCACTTCAAAAACCATGTGATGCAGACCGCTTCCATCGCTAGTATCGCCAATATACATACCTGGGCGCTTGCGCACAGCTTCAAGCCCTTTAAGTACTTTGATGCTTTCGGATGTATATTCGCTCATAATTTTCTTTCGATTTGTTTCACGTGAAACAGAGGTTGGATAATGTTTATTATGCTAAGTTGAATTTAAATTCGCATTGGCATGACTACATATTTGAAATCTTCATTGCCAGGAACCGTTATTAAAATACTGCTATTAGAATCCCCGAATGAAAATGTAACTTCCTGAGTATTTGCATTCGTTAACCCATCCAGCAAATAATTCACATTGAAGCCGATATCCAGCGCCGGCCCATGATATTCATTTTCAATATCTTCCTGTGCTTCTTCCTGCTCACTATTGCTGCTGATAATTCGCATATTCTTTTCAGTCATTACAAATCTGACTCCCCTGAATTTTTCATTGGATAAGATCGCTGCACGCTGCAGTGCTTGAAGTATTGTTTGACGGTCCAAAGTAAGATGATTAGAGTAGTTGGGAATTACGCGGTCATAATCTGGAAACTTACCATCAATCACTTTGGAAGTTAGTGTGATATCTGAAAACGAAATTTTTACTTGTTTTTCTGCAAGCTCAAGTTTAATTTTTTCTTCAGTATCAGCTAAAAGCTTAAACAGTTCACTAACCGTTTTTCTCGATAAGATAACTTCGCGTTTTGGATGTTCGGCATCGAGCTTCGCACTAGTATAGGCTAGACGATGGCCATCTGTTGCTATCAGTTTAATTAAGTCGCCATCAATTACCAGTAAAACTCCATTTAAATAATATCTAATATCTTGCTGCGCCATAGCATAATGGACCGAGCCCAATAGTTTCTTGAATACTTTCTGTTCAATTTCAATTATTGTTGAATTCTGAAGCTGTTCACTCACCTTTGGAAAATCCTGCGGAGGTAATGTCTGGAGTGTGAATTTGCTTTTAAGTACCTTTACTAATAATCGAGAATCTTGTATCTCGAACGTTATTTTGCTGTGATCAGGTAATACTCGCAATATTTCCTGTAATTTCTTGGCTGCAACCGTAATTGACTCTGGTGCGCCCGCAAGACCAACATCTTTTATTTCAGTCGATATCTGAATTTCCAAATCAGTTGCAATAAAACGAATTCCTGTTTCATTTTTTTCAATGAGCACGTTAGATAAGATTGGCAAGGGTTGTTTGCGTTCTACTATTCCCACTACGACCTGCAATGGCTTTAATAAAATGTCTTTATTAATCTTATCAATAAACATTCTTATATATCCTTAATAATAGTAATAACTATGCTCGAAATTGTTGATAAGGTAAAAATTAATTTAATTACAACTAGTTAAATTAAAAATTTACACTGTAAAAATACTTATATTGCTGTTAGCCTTTTGTGAATAACTTTGCTAGTTGCACTTAATATGAAGGTTATCCACAAATAGATGTCATGTATATCAAGAGGATATTAATTTCTTAAAGTTTGATTAAGTAGATTGAAATCTGAATTGAGTGCATGATCCAAATTCCGCAAACTTTCAACCGTTTTACACGCATGCAATACGGTTGAATGATCCCGACCACCGAACGCATTTCCAATCTCTGGCAGACTTAATTGTGTAAGTTCTCGAGCTAGGCACATTGCTATTTGTCTTGGCCTTGCAATTGCCCTGGTTCTTTTCTTCGATAGCAACTCTACCACTTTAAGCCTATAAAAATCCGCTACAGTTTTTTGTATATTTTCTATAGAAACTTGTTTATTTTGTGCAGAAAGCAGGTCTTTTAGCGCCTCCTTAGAAGATTCGACTGTGATGCTTTCTTTATGAAATTTAGCATAAGCAAGTATCCTATTCAACGCACCTTCTAGTTCGCGAATATTAGAACGAACGTGTTTGGCTATAAAAAATGCAACATCCTCTTTTATAGGATGATTTAGTGTTGACGCCTTCTGTAACAATATAGCAACACGCATTTCCAGTCCTGGTGGTTCAACGGCAACGGTCAAGCCACAACTAAAACGTGATGTCAGTCTTGCTTCAATTCCTGTTATTTCTTTAGGAAATGTATCGCATGTTATAACAACTTGTTTATTCGCATCAATTAATGAATTTAAGGTATAGAAAAACTCTTGTTGGGTTCCTGGCTTGTCGGCAATAAACTGAATATCGTCAATCAGTAAAAGATCCAGTGAGTTATAAAACTGTTTGAATTCATCAAATTTTTTAGTTTGGAAAGCACGCACTACATCTGAAATATAATTTGTAGCATGTACGTAACATATCTTAGCTTGCGGATTGTCTGCCTTTACTAAATTTCCAATTGATTGTAATAAATGAGTTTTCCCAAGACCAACGCCACCATAAATAAATAATGGGTTATATATAGTCCCTGGGAAATTGGCAACTTGCATTGCCGCTGCATGGGCTAACTGGTTAGCCTTACCAGTTACAAAATTTTCAAACGATAGAGCCCCATTGAGCTTGCTATGATTTCTTTGTATTTTAATCTGGGCTGGCTCTACTGTTTCGACAGGTAGAACCTTTGGCGTAGTTAATGTGACTACTTTTTTTCCAATTTTTAAATCAAACTGCGGCGTATTCTTTAGGTAGGATTTTGCTAATTTTGTAATTTCTGGCAAAAAGCGATCCTGTATAACTTTCAATATGAAAGTGTTGGGAGCGGTTAATGTAATTAGGTCTCCGTTTATTTCACAGATCAGGGGTTTAATCCAGGAGTTAAACTGTTGAGGAGGAAGGCTTTCTTCAAATTTTTGAAGGCAAGACTCCCACAATGACTTGTCTGACATAATCTGCTTGCGGATAAAGGAACGTATCTTGCACATTCTACAGACTAGTCACAAACTTTAACATCACGTTTTAGTTGTAATAATACTATGGCAGTGGAACTCCAAATGTGATCGATTGATTACACATAGCTCAAACGTTTAATAACAGAAGTCAGCTTATCTAAATATAGATTGTTAATAATCTGTGTATATCTTCTATGCATTTTGTTAATAAATCGCATAGTTCATTAAACTAAAAAAGTTGTGAACATAATTCTAACAGTTATAAATAAACAATTACCATTACTAAAATTACGTTAACCAAATGTTTGTATTATATTTAATTAGTTATCAACAGTTATTTAAACCATTATTATTATGATTAAGAACTTATATAAAAATAATTAAACAATGTTAACAATTGAAATTGATTTAAACCTTGAATATTTATTTTCAACTGTTTTGGCAACATGTTTACCTATAGAATAAATTGTTCTTGACACGGAGCGTGCAAAGTATTGTAATTGCAGGCTTTCGAAAACTTACTATAGGGCCATAATCATGAAGCGTACATATCAACCATCAGTTATTAAAAGAAAACGTACTCACGGTTTTTTGGTTCGAATGAGAACTAAAGGTGGCCGTGCAGTTATTGCTGCCCGCAGAGCAAAAGGGCGGGCACGCCTTGCTGTATAAGTTCAGCCCTAAAGCTGGACTATAAGGTTTTGAGTTTTGTATTTCCTGCTAGCCACCGCATCAGGCAAAGTGTCGAGTTTGAGCAAGCATTTCGCAATAAAAGCCTGACAAATAAATGGTTTTCAATACATGTTATTGAAAACAAGAATGAATTCGCTAGACTTGGCATGGTTGTGAGCAAGCGAACGATGCCTAAGTCAGTTGATAGAAATTATGCCAAGCGACTTATTCGAGAAATATTTAGATTTAATTCTTCCAGTTTGCCGCCAATTGATTTTGTAGTGCGTATTCGTCGAAAATTGACAAAAACAGCCGCTATCGAAGCAAGAACGGCATTGCTACAGTTAATGCTTAATGCAAAAATGCCATGATTCAGTCTATATTGCTCGCAATAATCAAGATTTATCAATATGCAATCAGTCCACTAATGGCTCCAACCTGCCGTTTTACACCCAGTTGTTCTGAATATGCCAAACAAGTGATTGTTAAGCACGGAGCATTGCGTGGCGGCTGGCTAAGCTTAAAACGTGTGTTGCGTTGCAACCCATGGCACCCTGGCGGGTACGATCCTGCCCCTTAGTCTTTTATAGGTGAAAACCACAATGGATTTTCAACGTGTATTCCTGTTTTTAATATTTTCTTTTTCTGCTTATCTCCTTTGGGACGGTTGGCAACGAGAGCAGCAGCCTGCGCCTCAAATAATCTCTGCAGCATCTACTCCTGCTGTAAGCGCATCCTTAGCTTCTCTTGATAAACCAGGCACAGCCCCAGTCGCTGTCTCGTCTCAGAAGATTGCTCAAGCAGGCGAAAAGATTATCGTAAATACGGATTTTTTTCATGCTGAAATAAATACCGTGGGCGGTGACATCCGTCGTATTGAGCTATTAAAACATTTTGATACGGTTGATAAAACCAAGCCGTTTGTGTTATTTCAACAAGATGATGGACAGACATACATTGCACAATCAGGACTGCTGGGGGCTGGATTACCTACTCACAACGCAATATTCACCAGTGATACAAAAGATTATGAGTTGACTGAGGGTAAGGACTCTATCGTGGTGCGTTTGTCAGCAACCAGTGAATCTGGGGCGAGAGTATCTAAAGTGTTTGCGTTTCATAGAAACAGCTACTTGATTGATGTGGGTTATGAAATCGAAAATACCAGTTCGAACAAGATAACGCCGTCTGCCTATTTTCAGTTGGTTAGGGGGGATTTTGCGGTTGCAGGTGCAACGAAGTTTGTCCCGACCTATACTGGCCCAGCAATCTACACAGAGAAAGATAAGTTCAACAAAATTGACTTTTCCAGCATAGAGAAGAATAAAGCTACTGTTCCACAACCTGCCGACAACGGTTGGGCTGGTATGCTGCAACACTATTTCGTATCTGCCTGGATACCTAAAGACAATACACCCAGAGAATTTTACGCGAAGCATCTTGAAGATAATCTTTATTCTGTTGGTATGGTTTTACCTGTTCCTGCTATTGAACCAGGTCAAACAGGTAAAATCTCGGTGCCATTGTACGTGGGGCCCTCCGAAGGAAACTTGGATAAAATTGCTCCCGGCCTCGGATTAACGGTTGATTACGGCTTTCTTACAATCATAGCTAAACCGATTTTTTGGCTCCTGACTGCAATACATGGGTTTGTGCATAACTGGGGTCTGGCGATCATCATTTTGACTATCTTGATCAAGCTTGCATTTTTCCCATTGTCTGCAGCTAGTTACCGTTCAATGGCAAAAATGCGTGTGGTTGCACCTAAGCTGGCTAAAATAAAAGAACAGTTCGCTGACGATCGTGAACGGTTGAACCGTGCCATGATGGATTTATACAAGACGGAGAAAATAAATCCGCTTGGCGGCTGCTTGCCGGTACTGATTCAGATACCCGTATTTATTTCATTGTACTGGTCAATTCTGGCGAGCGTGGAAATGCGCTATGCACCTTTCATCGGCTGGATTACAGATTTATCTCGCCCAGATCCTTATTACGTGTTGCCCGTTATAATGGGTATCAGCATGATAATACAGAGCAAACTCAATCCAACCCCGCCGGATCCGATGCAGGCGAAGCTGATGCAAATCATGCCGATTGCTTTCAGCGTTGTGTTTTTCTTCTTCCCCGTTGGCTTAGTATTGTATTCAGTCGTTAATAACGTACTTTCTATTGCTCAGCAGTGGTATATCACGCGGAATACGGAGGCTGAAGCCAAAGGTGTTGCCAAAGTCTGACAATATTGCAGCTGTAGCGACCGCTCCCGGCAAAGGGGGAATTGGAGTCGTACGTATTTCAGGCCGCGATCTTGTCAATATTGCGGCCAGCATAATTGGCAAGCTTCCCGCGCCACGCAGGACTGTCTATACCTCTTTTAAGGATGAAGAGGGAGCGGTAATCGATCAGGGCTTGGCTCTTTTCTTTCCTGCACCACACTCCTATACGGGGGAAGATGTACTCGAATTGCAAGGGCATGGCGGCCCGGCTGTCCTGCAGCTGATTCTTCAGCGTTGCCTTGAGCTGGGCGCCCGCCTGGCTTTACCGGGCGAGTTTACGCAGCGTGCTTTTCTTAACGACAAGCTTGATCTGGCCCAGGCTGAAAGCGTAGCCGATTTGATCGACGCTACAACAAGTCAGGCTGCCAGAAGTGCAATGCGCTCTCTGCTGGGCGATTTCTCGCGTGTTATTCACCAGCTGGTTGCCCAATTAATCGAATTACGCATGCTGGTTGAAGCCATGCTCGACTTCCCTGAGGAAGAGCTGGATTTGCCGGATCTATCTCGACGTGATCACAAGCTAGCTTCCATCCAAGCCGAATTGAATAAGACGTTAGCATTGGCTCAGCAGGGAAGCCTGCTGCGGGAAGGCGCTCACGTTGCGCTGATAGGGCAGCCCAATGTCGGCAAATCTAGCCTGCTGAATTGTTTGAGCGGCGAAGATGTGGCTCTGGTGAGCGAGGTGCCCGGAACAACCCGAGATCTGATACGTCAATCCATACAAATAAGCGGTGTTCCGCTTCACATAATTGACACGGCCGGCCTGCGTGAAGCTCAGGATACAGTTGAGCTGATGGGCATTGCTCGAACTCGCAACACCATCCAGAAGGCCGATGTTATATTACTGATGCTCGATGCCAAACAGGGCATGAGCGCGGACGATAAAAAAATCGTGGATGAACTGCCGGCTACCACTCCCAGGTTATATATATACAACAAGGTTGACCTGACCGAAGAAAGTCCGAGAATAGAGCAGCGTGATGGCAAGGAGTTTATCTATCTTTCAGCCAAAACGAGTGCCGGTATCGACTTATTACGGAACAAGTTGCTTGCTTTGATAGGATGGCATCAAGAGGCCGGAGTTTTCATGGCGCGCGAACGCCATGTCCGCGCATTGCTCTTGGCACAACAACATCTGGCAAGGGCTTCATTGGAGGGGGCAAGGGCAGAACTTTTTGCCGAGGAACTCCGTCTTGCTCAGGAGGCGCTTAATAATATTACCGGAGAATTCAGTTCCGACGATCTTCTTGGCGAGATTTTCAGCAGGTTTTGTATAGGGAAATAGGCCGCCATATTGTTTCACGTGAAACAATATGGCGTCGGGAATTCATCCCATTTTCACTTTTGCTGTATTATGCGCGGCTACGCAGAGGAAATTGCAGATGAGTTACCCGAAAGAGTTTGATGTAATCGTGGTTGGTGGCGGCCACGCTGGAACCGAGGCCGCGCTGGCAAGTGCACGCATGGGACGCGCCACATTGCTGCTTACCCACAATATCGAAACACTGGGTATGATGTCGTGCAATCCTTCGATAGGCGGGATAGGCAAGGGTCACCTGGTCAAAGAGTTGGACGCTTTGGGCGGCGCAATGGCCGCCGCAACAGATGAGGCGGGCATCCAGTTTCGCATCCTCAATTCATCAAAAGGTCCGGCTGTGCGCGCAACGCGTGCACAGGCAGACCGCTCATTATACAAACAGGCAATTCGTGGCCGCCTGGAAAACCAGCCAAACTTGTGGATTTTCCAGCAGGCGGTGGATGATCTGCTGCTGGATGGTGAGCGTGTTAACGGAGTGGTTACGCAGCTGGGCTTGCGTTTTAACGCGAAAAGCGTAGTGCTGACCACGGGAACCTTTCTGTGCGGGTTGGTCCATATTGGATTGACCAATTACCAGGCCGGTCGCGCCGGTGACCCTCCTTCTGTCAGCCTGTCGCACCGCCTGCGAGAGATGAAACTACCAATCGCGAGACTGAAAACCGGCACTCCGCCCCGCATAGATGGGCGCAGCATTGATTACTCGGTGATGCTGGAGCAGCCGGGAGACACGCCTGTGCCAGTATTTTCATTTATGGGACGGGCAGCGCAGCATCCTCAACAATTACCGTGCTGGATAACTCAAACAAACAAAGCAACACACGAAATTATTCGCGGCGGTCTGGATAGGTCCCCGTTATTTACCGGTGTGATTGAGGGAGTGGGGCCGCGTTACTGTCCGTCTATTGAGGACAAAATCACGCGCTTTGCAGACAAAGATTCACATCAGATATTTATTGAACCCGAGGGGCTCAGTACCCACGAAGTCTACCCAAATGGAATTTCAACCAGCCTGCCGTTCGATGTGCAATTGGCGTTGGTTCATTCGATCAAGGGTATGGAAAATGCACATATCACCCGCCCAGGTTACGCGATTGAATATGATTATTTCGATCCGCGCGGGCTGAAGAAATCCCTCGAAACGAAAGCGATTTCAGGCTTGTTTTTTGCGGGTCAAATCAACGGTACGACGGGTTATGAAGAGGCCGCTGCGCAAGGTCTGCTGGCAGGTGTTAATGCGGCGAGGCATGCGCGCGATGAAGAAACCTGGAGTCCGCGCCGGGACGAGGCTTACCTGGGGGTATTAGTAGACGATCTGGTCACCAGGGGCGTGACCGAACCTTACAGAATGTTTACCAGTCGTGCAGAATATCGGCTGCAATTGCGCGAGGACAATGCTGATTTGCGTCTGACAGAAATCGGCTACCAGCTTGGCTTGGTGGACGAGGCGCGTTGGGCGGCTTTTGACAAAAAACGCGAAGCAATAGCAAGAGAGCAGGAAAGGCTCAAGAGCATCTGGGTAAATCCGGCGATGTTGGCTCAGGCAGATGCAGAGCGAGTATTGGGCAAGGGGATAGAGCGAGAATATGCGCTGTACGAA
>Ga0316620_10000332_pt1 | contig 18878 bp, 12 predicted proteins | sample OWC_Aug_M1_C1_D5_FD_207651 | JGI IMG/M metagenome (GOLD analysis project Ga0316620, IMG submission 207651) | Wetland soil microbial communities from Old Woman Creek delta, Ohio, United States - OWC_Aug_M1_C1_D5_B | ecosystem: Environmental > Terrestrial > Soil > Wetlands | place: USA: Ohio... | reverse complement strand
TTACCAACTCGTTCGGCTTTGGAGGCACCAACGCCTGTCTGGTCGTTGGCAAGCTGCGCTGAAGCGTACCCTTGCCCTCTCGCCGCGGCCCGCCCCGGGCGGCGCATGAGCAGGGGCCTGTCCAGACCCGCGCCAGCCTGCGCCTGCCCGTGAAACCCTTGCCCGCCTGTTCCTGACCGCTCCCCTGCGCAATGCACAATGCCGAGCTCGTTCGACTCGTCCTCGTCCAATGACCGGCTCAGCCTCGGCGCCGGGCTCGGCGTCGAGTCGCAGCTCAAGCGCTACCGGCCGGCACTAGTGAACGGCCATTCATTCTGTTACACTGCCCTGCCGTGACCGCACAAATCTCAGGGTCGAGGCCATCGGAGGGAGGTTAGGACGTGAAGTGCATCGTCTGCGTGACCAGCGTCCCGGACACCGCGTCAGTCATCAAGATCAGTGGTGACGGCACCCACATTGACGAGACCGGCATCAAGTGGATCATCTCCCCGTACGACGAGTACGCGCTCGAAGAAGCCCTCAAGATCACCGAGGCTCGAGGCGGCGAGGTCACGGCCGTGACCTACGGCCCGACGCGCGCCGAGGCGACCCTGCGCGACTGCCTGGCCCGCGGCGCCCACCAGGCGATCCACATCCTCGGCGGCGAGGCCACCCTGGGCGACAGCCTGACCATCGCCAAGGTCCTGGCCGCGGCCCTTACCGGCCGCGGCTACGACCTGATCCTGTGCGGGTACAAGGGAGTGGGTACGGACTGCAGCCAGGTCGGGCAAATGCTCGCCGAGCTGCTCGGCATTCCCCACGTCTCCAACGTCACCAAGCTCACGGTCGGCGACGGGTCGATCGAGGCCGGACGCGACGTCGAGGGAGGCCAGGAGCAGGTCCACTGCCCGCTGCCGGCCTTGATCACCGCCCAGAAGGGCCTCAACGAGCCGCGCTACGCCGCGCTCAAGGGCATCATGGCCGCCAAGAAGAAGCCGGTGGAGAAGATCGAGGTGGCGTCCCTGGGCATCAACGAGGGCGCCGACCCCTTCTTCACCATCCACAAGCTCGAGCTGCCGGCCGCCAAGACGGCCGGCACCATCATCCACGGCGAGGAGGACCCGCAGGCCGCTGCCGCACAGCTCGTCAAGCTCCTCCGCGACGAGGCCAAGGCGATCTAGGGAGGCGATGATGGCTGGAATCCTGGTTTTCGTGGAGCAACGCGATGGTGAAATCCGCAGGACCTCCCTGCAGGCGCTGAGCGAGGCGCGGCGGCAGGCCGCGGGCAGGGGCTGGCCGGTCTCGGCCGTGCTCGCCGGCCAGGGCGTGACCGCCAAGGCTGCCGGGCTCAGCGCCTGGGGCGCCACCAAGGTCTTCGTCGCCGACGACCCCAAGCTTGCGCTCTACGCCCCCGAGGGCTACGCCGCGGTCCTGACCAAGGCGGTCGAGCTGGCCGCGCCGAGCGCGATCTTCTTCTCCTGCACCGCTCTCGGGCGAGATCTGGCGCCGCGCGCGGCCGCCCGCCTCGGTGTCGGCGCCTTGGCCGACGTGATCGGCCTCAGCCTCGACGGCGACCGCTTCATGGCCCGCCGCCCGGTCTACTCGGGCAAGGCCATGGCCACGGTCAGCTGCGCCGGCAAGACGCCCCAGGTGATCAGCCTGCGGCCCAACGTGTTCGCGGCCGAGGAGGTCGGTGGCAGCGCCGAGGTGGTGGCACTGAGCGGCCTCGAGCTCGGCATCCGGGCCGAGGTCAAGGAGCTGACCAAGGCCGCCGGCGGTGAGCTGGACGTGGCCGAGGCCGACGTCATCGTGTCCGGAGGCCGCGGCATCAAGGGGCCCGAGAACTTCGCCCTCATCCGCGAGCTGGCGGCAGCCCTCGGCGCCGCGGTCGGCGCCTCGCGCGCGGTGGTCGACGCGGGCTGGATCGAGCACTCCCACCAGGTAGGGCAGACCGGCAAGGTGGTCAGCCCATCGCTGTACGTGGCGTGCGGCATCTCCGGCGCCATCCAGCACCTGGCCGGAATGAGCTCGTCCAAGGTTATCGTGGCCGTCAACAAGGACCCTGAGGCGCCCATCTTCAAGGTCGCCAACTACGGCATCGTCGGCGACCTCTTCCAGGTCGTTCCGCCGCTGATCGAGGAGCTCAAGAAGCTCAAGGCGTAAGAGCGCGGGCCGCATTTCCCTGCCGCGCTGCGGTGGCGCGCCGATCGCACCGAGGGCAGGGGCGTGCGGCTCGCAATCCCGTGCTATTCTTCGCACTCGCGTCAGGGGGTGTGGGCGTTGGATCTCCAGTCTTTGATCCTGTCTCTGTCTCGCTTCTGGGCCGACTGCGGCTGCGTCGTGCAGCAGCCGTACGACCTCGAGGTGGGCGCCGGCACCATGCACCCCGAGACCTTCCTGCGCGTGCTCGGCCCCGAGCCCTACCGGGTGGCCTACGTGCAGCCCTCGCGCCGCCCGGCCGACGCGCGTTACGGCGAGAACCCGTTCCGGCTGGGACGCCACCTGCAGCTGCAGGTGATCCTCAAGCCCTCGCCCCAGAACATCCAGGAGCTGTACCTGAAGTCCCTCCAGTCGCTGGGGATCGACCCGGCCGTGCACGACATCCGCTTCGAGGAGGACAACTGGGAGTCCCCCACCCTCGGCGCCTGGGGCGTGGGCTGGCAGGTCCTGCTCGACGGCATGGAGATCACCCAGTTCACCTACTTCCAGCAGGCCGGCGGCATCGACCTGGCCCCGGTCTCGGCCGAGCTGACCTACGGCCTCGAGCGCATCACCATGTTCCTGCAGCGCCGCGACTCGATCTACGACATCGTGTGGGGCGGCAACGTGACCTACGGCCAGGTCCGGCTGCAGGACGAGTGGGAGTCGTCGACCTACGGCTTCAGCGTGGTCGACGTCGACATGCTCCGGCGGCACTTCGAGGACTGGGAGCGGGAGGCGGGACGCTGCCTGGAGCACGAGCCGCCGCTGGTCATTCCGGCCCTCGAGGCGACCCTCAAGACCTCGCACCTGTTCAACCTGATGGACGCCAGGGGCGCCGTATCGGTCACCGAGAGAGTGGGGCTCATTGCGCGCGTCCGCCGGCACGCGGTGCGGGTGGCCGCCGCCTATGTGGCCCAGCGCGAAGCTCTAGGCTTCCCGCTCGGCAACGCCCTCGCCGCCGCGCCGCAGGAGGTGGCCTAGGTGCCCGCGTTCCTGCTCGAGATCCGCACCGAGGAGATCCCGGCCAAGACCCTGGCCGCCACCCGCGGCCAGCTCGAGCAGGGCTTGAAAGCCCAGCTCACTGAAGCCGGCTTCGTCTCGGCGCAGGTCGGCGCCTACTCGACCAGCCGACGCCTGGTGCTCCTGGTGCGCGACCTGCCCGAGCGCCAGGCCGACCGCGAGGAGACCGTGACCGGTCCTCCGCGCTCGGCGGCCTTTGCCGCCGACGGCACGCCGACCAGGGCCGCCGAGGGCTTTGCCCGCAAGGTCGGGTTGACGGTCAACAAGCTGCACTGGGTGACCACGGCCAAGGGCGAGTACCTGGCGGCCACCGTCCTCCACCAGGGCCGGCCCACGACCGAGATCCTGGCCGAGGCCGTGACCGCGGTCGTAGAGTCCCTGCGCTTCCCCAAGATGATGCGCTGGGGCCTCGGCCAGCACCTGTTCGTGCGTCCGGTGCACGGCGTCGTCGCCCTGCTCGACGAGGAGGTGGTCCCGCTCCAGCTGTTCGGGGTCGCCTCGGACCGGGTCACGCTCGGTCACCGGGTGCACGCCCCCGAGCCCTTCAAGGTGACGAGCGTGGACAGCTACCTCGGGCAGCTGAGCGAGCGGGGCGTGACCGTGGACCAGGACGAGCGCCGACAGGTGCTGGCGGGACGCGCGTCCACCCTCGCCTCCGAGGTCGGGTGCGAGGTCATCCCCGACCCGGAGCTGATGGGCGAGCACGTCGAGCTGGTCGAGCATCCCGAGCTGCTGCGGGGCGAGATCGACCCGCGCTTTCTCGAGCTGCCGCGCGAGGTCGTGGTCACGACCCTGCGCCACCACCAGAAGTGCCTGGCCCTGACCGCGGCGGGTAAGCTGGCGTCCCACTTCCTGGCCGTGATCGACCGCGCCGACGACCCCCAGGGGCTGATCCGCCAGGGCAACGAGTGGGTGATCGGCGCCCGCCTAGCCGACGCCCGCTTCTTCTTTTCCTCGGACCGCAAGCATCCCTTCGAGGACCTCGTCCCGAAGCTCGAGCGCCTCGAGTTCCACCGCCGGCTTGGCTCGGTCGCGGCCAAGGCGTGGCGGGTCGGCGAGCTGGGCGCATGGCTGGCCTCGGCCGTGGCCACGGGGATCGACCCGGAGCTGCTCCGCCGCACCGCCCCGCTGGTCAAGGCCGACCTCTCGAGCCACATGGTGGGCGAGTTCCCCGAGCTCCAGGGCGTCATGGGTGGCCACTACCTGCGGCTCGAAGGGGCGCCCGACGAGGTCTGGCAGGCGGCCCGCGACCACTACCGGCCGCAGGGCTTCGAAGGCGACATCCCGGCCTCGGACCTGGGTCGCGTACTGGCTGCGGCCGACCGGCTCGACACCCTGGTCGGTCTGTTCGCGGTCGGCGAGGTGCCCTCCGGCTCGCGCGACCCCTTCGGCCTGCGCCGGGCCGCGCAGGGTGTGGTCCGGATCGCGGCCGAGGCCGGCTGGGACGTCGACCTGAGCGAGGCCGTGCCGGTCGCAGTCGCCCTCCTCGACGAGGAGCTGCGGGCCGATGCCGGCGCGGTGGCAGAGGCAGTCACCTCCTTCCTGGCCGACCGCGTGCGGCGCTACCTGGTCGACGTGGAGCAGGCGAGCGGCGACACCGCCGAGGCGGTGATGGTGGCCGGGCGCCCGACCGTCCCCGACCAGGTGGCGCGGGCGCGCGCGCTCGAGGCGGTGCGCGCCCTGCCCACCTTCCGCTCCCTGGCCCTGGCCTTCAAGCGGGTGCGCAACATCACCGAGGGCGCGCCCGTCGTCGTGGTCGACCCAGCGCTGCTCGTCGAGGACGAGGAGCGCGAGCTCCATCGCGCCGCCGGAGAATTCCGCGCCCGCCTCGACGAGGTCCTTCCCCGGCGCGAGGTGGAGGAGGGCTTCCGGGCCATGGAGCCGATCGCCGGCATCCTCGACCGCTTCTTCGACGAGGTGCTGGTCATGACCGACGACGCACGGGTCCGGGACAACCGCATCGCGCTGCTCAGCGCGCTACGACGCGATTTCCTGACGCTGGCCGACCTGTCCAAGCTGCAGGTCGAGGGAGGCTGAGATGAGTGACACCAAGCACGTGTACGCGTTCGGCGGCGGCGAGGCCGACGGCGACGCCACCATGAAGGAGCTGCTCGGCGGCAAGGGCGCCAACCTCGCCGAAATGGCCACGCTGGGCATCCCGGTTCCGGCCGGCTTCACCATCACCACCGAGGTCTGCACCCACTACTACCAGCACAACCGTGCCTACCCCGCCGAGCTCCAGGGTCAGGTCGACGCCGCCCTGGCCGCGGTCGAGAAGATCATGGGCAGCATCTTCGGCGACCCGGTCAACCCCCTCCTGGTGTCGGTCCGCTCCGGCGCCCGCAGCTCGATGCCCGGGATGATGGAGACCGTCCTCAACGTCGGTCTCTGCTCGCGCACCATCCCCGGCCTGATCGCCAAGACCTCGAATCCGCGCTTCGTCTACGACGCCTACCGCCGCCTGATCATGATGTACTCCGACGTGGTCATGGAGAAGGCGGCCGGGCTCGAACCGGCCGAGGGTCGGGGCATCCGCCAGCAGCTCGACGCCATGCTCACCGAGACCAAGAAGGCGCGCGGCCGGGCCTCGGACGCCGACCTCACCGAGGACGACCTCAAGGAGCTGGTCGAGCGCTTCAAGACGCGGGTACGCGAGGTCCTCGGCCGGGAGTTTCCGGACGACCCGCGCGAGCAGCTGATGGGCGGCATCGGCGCCGTCTTCCAGTCGTGGAACGGCAAGCGCGCCGTCTCCTACCGCCGCATCGAGGGCATCCCGGACGAGTGGGGCACGGCGGTCAACGTCCAAGCCATGGTCTTCGGCAACATGGGCTCGACCTCGGCCACTGGTGTCGCCTTCACCCGCAACCCGGCCACCGGCGAGAACACCTTCTACGGCGAGTGGCTGCCCAACGCCCAGGGCGAGGACGTGGTCGCGGGCATCCGCACCCCCAACCCGTTAAACGACGCCACCAAGAACGAGCAGAACAAGCACCTGCCGTCGCTCGAGAGGGCGATGCCGCCGGTCTACGCCGAGCTCGACGCCATCCGCAACACCCTCGACGAGCACTACCGCGACATGCTCGACATCGAGTTCACCATCCAGGAGGGCCGCCTCTGGATGCTGCAGTGCCGGGTCGGCAAGCGGGGCGGCTTCGCCGCCGCACGGATGGCCTGCGAGATGCTCCAGGAGGGGCTGATAGACGAGCGGACGGCATTGACGCGGGTCAGCGCCGACCACCTCAACGAGCTCCTCCTGCCGACCCTCGACCCGGCCATCGAGATGAGCCGCAAGCCGGTCGCCAAGGGCCTCCCGGCCGGGCCCGGCGGCGCCTCCGGCCAGCTCGTGTTTACCGCCGCCGACGCCGTCGAGTGGGCGCGGCAGGGCAAGAAGGTCGTCCTCCTGCGCGAGGAGACCAACCCCGAGGACGTCGAGGGAATGCGCGCGGCGGTCGCCATCCTCACCGCCCGCGGCGGCATGACCTCGCACGCCGCCCTGGTCGCCCGCGGCTGGGGCAAGTGCTGCATCGTCGGCGCCGGCGCTCTCGAAGTCGACGTTCATGCCCGCCAGGTGCAGGTCGGCGGCCGCGTCTTCCGCGAGGGCGACTGGTTCTCCCTCAACGGCACCAAGGGCTACGTCTACGAGGGCAGCATCGCCGCCATCCCCGCCCAGCCCCTTGAGAACCCCCACTTCATCAAGCTGATGGAGCTAGCCGACCGCTTCCGCGCCCTTAAGGTGCGGACCAACGCCGACACCCCCGAGGACGCGGCCAAGGCGCGCACCTTCGGGGCCGAGGGCATCGGTCTGTTCCGCACCGAGCACATGTTCTACGGCAAGGGCGCCGAGCAGCCGCTGTTCCTCCTGCGCAAGATGATCGTGTCCAAGACCGAGGCCGAGCGTCGGGCCGCCCTGGCCGAGCTCTTCCCCTTCGTCAAGAAGGACATCAAGGCCACCCTGGCGGTCATGGACGGGCTGCCGGTGACGATCCGGCTGCTCGACCCGCCGCTCCACGAGTTCGTACCGACCCGCCCCGAGGAGCGCGCCAAGCTCGCTCTGGCGCTGGCCATCGACGCCGAGGAGCTGGCCAAGCGCGCCGACGACCTGCACGAGGCCAACCCGATGATGGGGCACCGCGGAGTCCGTCTCGGCATCACCTTCCCCGAGATCTCGGAGATGCAGTTCCGCGCCATCCTCGAGGCCACCATCGAGCTGACCCGCGAGGGCATCAAGGTGCTGCCCGAGATCATGGTGCCAGTGGTCGGCATGGAGAACGAGCTCGTCAACCAGAAAGCGCTGTGCGACCGGGTTCACGCCGAGGTCTGCGCCGCCTACGGGGTGAAACGGGTCGACTACCTGTACGGGACCATGATCGAGATCCCGCGTGCCGCCCTGACGGCCGGCAAGATCGCCCGCACCGCCGAGTTCTTCTCATACGGCACCAACGACTTGACGCAGATGACCTTCGGCTTCTCGCGTGACGACATCGGAGGCTTCGTGCCGGACTACCTGGAGAAGAAGATCCTGCCAGCCGAGCCGTTCCAGATCCTCGACCAGGAGGCGGTCGGCGAGCTGGTTCGGATCGGCATCGAGCGCGGCCGGGCCACCCGGCCCAAGCTCAAGGTCGGCATCTGCGGCGAGCACGGCGGCGAGCCGTCGTCGGTCGGCTTCTGCCACACGGTCGGCATGGACTACGTCAGCTGCTCGCCGTTCCGGGTTCCCATCGCCCGCCTGGCCGCGGCCCAGGCCCAGCTCAAGAGCCCGCGCGGGTAGCCAGGCCCGGAAATGGAGGGTCTTCGTCGGTGACACGGCCTGCGCACATCCGACATGCGGCGCGCCGCACGCAATCGCTACCGCGATGCATGAGTGAGCCGTCATGACCCAGGTCGGGATCGTGCTCATCGTCTGCGCGCCCTCCGGGGGCGGCAAGACCACCATCATCCGGCTCGCCCAGGAGCGCCTGGCAGAGCACGGCATCAGGTCCCACTTCTCGGTCTCCCACACCACCCGCGGCCGGCGTCCGGCCGAGACCGACGGCCGCGACTACCACTTCGTCGACCGCGCCACCTTCGAGCGGATGAGGTCCGAGGGCGCCTTCCTGGAGTGGGCCGAGTACGCCGGCAACCTCTACGGCACCTCTCGCGGCGAGGTCGAGGATCACGTGTCGAAGGGCGAGGACGTGTACCTGGACATCGAGGTCCAGGGCGCGCGTCAGGTCCGCCAGGCCCTGCCCGACGCGGTCAGCGTCTTCATCCTGCCCCCCTCCTACGAGGTGCTCAAACAACGTCTCGAGCAGCGACGGCAGGACAGCCCCGAGGCCATTCAGCGCCGCCTCACGTGGAGCCAGCGGGAGATGATCGAGGCCGGGGCCTTCAAGTATGCTATGATCAACGATCGCTTGGACGAGGCGGTCCAGACCCTGGTCGCGATCAACCTCGCCGAGCACCACAGGACCGAGCGCATGAAAACCCTTCTGGGCTCCCTCCAGGAGTCCTTTCAGCGTTCACTGAACAAGGATCAGGGCCCATGACCGAGCTGCCCGAGAACTTCGACTCCATCTTCCGCTACATCGTGGTCGTGTCACAGCGCGCCGAGCAGATCATCAACGGCGCCAAGGTGCGCTCGCAGACTCGCCACCAGAAGCCGACCCTGGGGGCCAAGGACGACGTGGATGCCGGCTTGGTCCAATGGCGAGTCCTCACCCAGGAGGAGCTCGACGCCCAGCGCCAGGCCATCGTCGAGCAGTTCCGCGCCCAGGTCAGCGCCGAGCAGGAGGCCGGGCTGCCCATTCCCGACGTCCTGCCGACGGCTGCAATTCCTAGCGGAGAGGTCGCGGAAGAAGGCGAGCCCCAGGAGCGCGACGACGAGCTTTCACGACTGCAGCGGCTGCTCGGCATGGCCGCCGACCGTGAGGTGAACCTCGAGCGCGACGACGAGGACGATGACCTCGAGGAAGACCTCGACGAGGAGGGCTTCGCGCTCGACCTGGACGAGACCGAGGCGCTGATCGACGACGACGACCTCAAGGAAGACGTGGACGAGTAGCCTGCGAGCTCCTCACCGTCGGCCTTCGGCTCCCCCACCCATCTCTCGTCGCACCCAATACCAAAGGGCCACCGGCCCGTCCGCTCGCGGAATGCGGCGCCGGCTTGCATGCCCGGTGGCCGGGACCGGTATGATGAGGGTTGGTCGATGAAATCGCGCGATCTCGTCCGCTACTGCCGCGACCTGGGCTGGCGCGACCCCCTCGAGGTCGCGGCTCCGGCGACGCCGCCCCCGCAAACGGCGCCCGGCCACGCCCGGCCGACGAGCGGGTTTGCCAGCCTCGAGGAGCTCGGCCAGCACCTGCAGGGATGCACCGAGTGCCGACTGAGCAAGGGGCGGCGGAAGGTGGTCTTCGGCGAGGGCAGCGCGAGCTCCGGCCTCATGTTCATCGGCGAGGGGCCGGGCTCCGAGGAAGACCGCAGCGGGCGGCCCTTCGTCGGCCAGGCCGGCCAGCTCCTGGACGGCATGATCCAGGCCCTCGGCTTGAGCCGCGAGTCGGTCTACATCGCCAACGTCGTCAAGTGCCGGCCACCGGGCAACCGCGACCCCGAGGACAACGAGATGGCCGCCTGCGCGCCCTTCCTCGACCGCCAGATCGACCTCCTCGAGCCCCGGGTCATCGTCGCCCTGGGGCGGATCGCGGCCCAGCGCCTGCTCGCCACCTCGAAGCCGATCAGCGCCCTGCGCGGGAAGTGGGCCGCCTACCGCGGGATCCCGCTCCTGCCCACCTTCCACCCCGCCTACCTGCTCCGCAGTCCGACCGAGAAGCGGGCGGTCTGGGACGACCTCAAGCGGGTCCGCGAGAAGCTGCGCGAGCTGGGCTGACGACCATGCTCGCGGGCGCGCCCTCGTAGCCCGCACCGGGGTGAAGGGAGACGACGAGACCGCGACGCGCAGTCGAGGACTGGTGGATAATCCAGTCAACGCCGGAGTGGCGGAATGGTAGACGCAGGGGACTTAAAATCCCCTGGGGGTAGCCCCGTCCGGGTTCGAGCCCCGGCTCCGGCATGTCGCCATCTCCCACCAGCCTCTCTCCAATTCGCTGGCCTCCGCGCCGGACCTGTCGCATCCCCGGAGGCCCAATTTTGGAGGGCTACCCGCTCGCGTGTACAGTAGTCGAGAAGCGAGGGATGCACCTGAAGATCGGTGCATTCTCAGAACGGGAGGATCAGGGCCATGACCAGTCTGCAGATCGACAGCCCCTGCCGCCACCGGAGAGTCGATGAATCGATTGCCGCGTCAAGCTCCCATGCGGCGACGCGGAAGCTCGCCAGGCGTGCCCTTCGGGTCGTCTTCCTCGCCGCGCTGACGCTCGGCGCCTTCGCCCCCGCGTCCGCCCAGGTCCTGCCGTTCGTAGGGGCCACCGAGCTCTACGATTTCGTCCCGGTCCGCGATTGGGCAGTGGTCGAGGCTGAGCTGAAGGCTGCCCGGCAGGGCGAGAGCACCGCGGATCTCGATTCGACCGAGGCGCGCGCCGCGCTGGAGCTGGAGCGTGGCCTGGTCGCGATCCAGAAGCAGGAGCTCGACGTGGTCAAGGCGCGCATCGACCAGGCGAAGAAAGAGAAGAACGACGCGCAGCGGGCGGAGTTCCAGGCGCAGAAGAAGGCGCAGGAGCTCTGGCTCGAGCTGCTCGAGCGGCGCGTGGAGCTGCGAGAGCAGGAGCGCGATTTCGCCGAGGCGCGCAAGGAGGCGGCGCATGCGGAAGGGACCGCGGCTGAACGGGAGCTTCAGCTCATCCAGCAGCGGGAGCAGCTTGCCACCCTCAAGGCGAAGGCAGAGGGCGCGACTGCGTTCGAGCTCGAGCGCCAGGAGCAGCGAGCTCGCGACGCCCAGTACGAGGCGCTGAAGGCGGTTCGGGAGGCAGCCTCGCGGCGCGCCGAAGCGGACAAGGAACGGGGCTCGCTGGTGGAGAGCCAGATCAAGGTGTTCAAAGCCCAATCCGCCGTTCGGGCCGGAGCCGAATGACGCGAGAGCGGGGGCGAGAGGGGCGGGTTCGCCCGCTTTTCGACGCGCGAGCGCATCAGTGACCGCGGGCCTTGAGCTTGCAGTGACGCACGCCGCAGGCTCAGCGGTGGCACCCGCCAGATCGTCAGGAGCGGTTGGCGCGCATGGAACCGGTCAGCCCGTCACCACACCGGCACCTGCGCCGGGATCAGGATCGGGTCCTGGGTCCGGTTGTCCACCACCGAGGCGTAGCCTGCCACCGGGCCGCCCGACACGACGTTGAGCTCGACCGAAGCGTAGAGGCTGACGTCGCCCAGGCCGACAGCCTGGAAGAGGTCGAACTGCAAGAACTGCTCGGCATTGAGCGGGTAGCCCGGATGCGAGCCCATCAGGGTGCCCGACTCGTCGTAGACCTTGAGCTCGACCGCGGCCGGGGTGTCCTGGCTCAGATTGAGCAACCCGAGGTTGGTGCGGTAGTCGGCGCTGTTGATCACGCCCGGGATGCAGCCCGTGTCGCCAGTGACGATGGTGTCCGCGTCGGAGTACACCTTGAGGCCCTGCCCGAAGGTGCCGGCATCGGTCTGGTTGTAGGTGCGGGCCGCGACTTGGGGCGTCGGGTTGCCGTCCTCCTGGCGGATCAGGAGGTAGCCCTTGGTGTCCGTCACCTCACCCACCAGCACCGGGTCACCCAGGAGATCTGGCATGTGCACCGTCTGCAGAGCGTCGAGCCCGATCCTGAGGTAGGCGACGACACCGGTGTCAACCTCGGGGACGTACTCGAGGTACACGGTCGTGAGCTCCTCGGTCGGGTTGAAGAAGGTCACGTCCGAGCGCCACAGGGACTCGTGCTCGCCCGGCAGGTGCGCCACGCCAGGCACGAAGACGTGGGAGTCCTGCACACCGTAGGGCGGGTACAGCACCGGGTCGCCGGTCAGATTGTCCACGACTGAGGCATAGGCGGTGACATCGTTCTCGCCGATGTAGACCTGCGCCGAGAAGATGTCGAGCGGCTCTGTGACCCCGGCCTTCTGGGCGATGCTGGTGACGAGGACGGAGCTGCGCGGGGGTACGGCCGCCAGGTACGATCCGAGCTGGTCACCCGATTCCTCGAACAGCCGGACGCTGATGTCCACCGCCGCGGTCTCGCCGAAGTTGGCGACGCCGACGTTGGTGCGGTAGCTCGCGTTGTGGACGAGGCCGGTCAGGTAGAGGCTGTCGCCGGAAGTGGGCAGGACCGGCACGGCCGGCACGTACTGGCCGTAGGTACCGTCCGGGGTGTCGTTGTAGGTGCGCGACATGATCACCGGCGTGGTCCCGTCGCCGCCTTCGAACTCGATGCTCAGTGAGCCCTTCTCGTCGCCCGTGACTCCCATCCAGCCGAGCACATCCTCCCGGATGTCGGTGCCCTTGGGGAGGATGGTGACGATCCGGCCGGGGTTGATGCCGCTGGTGTTGTCGCTGGCCTCCACCAGGAACTCGATGTTGGCGACGACGCTTAGCGTCCCCGGGTTGAAGATCGAGAGATCCGACTTCCACATGGTCTGGTTCTGGCCCTGGGTGTGAGCCGCGGCCGGCACCACGTAGGCCTCGGGAGTCACGGTCCCCTCCACCACGAGGCTCTGCACGTCGGTGTCAGAGCCGGCGCAGTTGGCGGCTTCCAGGGTGACCTGGTACTGGCCCGGAGTGTCGAAGGTACGGGTGAAGCTCTGCTGCTCGGAGGTGAAGACCACCGCCGACCCCCGTTTGATCGTCCAGTGCCACTCGGTGGGTGCGGTGCCGCCCCCGCCACCCCCGGCGTTCTGGGTGACCTGGAAGGTCCTGCCGGCGATGGTCATGCTGCCGCTGCGCTGGGCGCCGGTGTTGGCGTCGACCGAGTAGTTGACGGTTCCCGGCCCGTTACCGGAGGCGCCCGAGGTGATGTGGATCCAGGTCGAGTTGGAGGTCGCGGTCCAGGTGCAGCCGGCCGCCGTGTACACCGACACGCTCCCGGTGCCGCCCGTGGCCGGGAAGCTCTGCGAGGTCGGCGAGATCGAGTACGTGCATGAGCCGCCGCCGCAGGTGCCCTCGTTCTGGACCACGATCTGCTTGCTGATCGCGGCCCCGCCGCTCGCGCGCAGGCTGATGTTGAAGGTCCCCGCCTCCGCATACTCGTAGGGTTGGTACATGCAGTCGACAAAGGGCGGCGTCGGTGTGCAGGTCGTGTTCTGGGTAAAGTCGCCACAACCCCCGGCACCGAAGTTCCACACCGCCGAGGTCACCGAGCCAACCCCGGTGATGTGGAAGGTGACGCTCTGGCCGATCTTGGGACTGGCCGGGATCCAGGTGAAGTCGGCAGCCAGGGTCTTCTTGTGAGAGGTGTCGGTGAAGGTCACGACCTCACCGACCATGGCTGGGTTGGGTGCCATCGTGAAGCTGGCCGTGGGCGGCCCGTCCGCCTCGCAGTCCTCGGGGCAGGTGCCGCTCGAGCCGACGGTGACGGTCTTGGTTGCCGACCCCTCCTCGGCGGTGAAGATCACGCTCTTGGTCCCGGCCGAGGCGTACACCCACTCCACGCTCAGGCACTGGCTGGGGTTGGCGGTGCAGCTCACGGTCGGGCTGTTGCCGTCGCAGTCGACGTCCCCGAAGTTCCAGCTCACCGGCGTTGCGCTGCCGGTCACGGTGAAGGTCACGGTCTGACCGATCTGCGGGTTGGCCGGCGTGAAGCTGAAGTCCACCGCGCAGGTGGCGCCCTCCTGGGTGACGCTGAACGCGTTGCCGGCAATCGTCATGGTGCTGGCGCGGGCCTCGCACGCGGTGTTGGCCGACACCGAGTACTCCACCGTGCCGCTGCCGGTGCCGCTCGAGCCCGAGGTGATGGAGATCCAGAGCGCGGAGCTGCTCGCGGTCCAGGCACAGGTCGAGGCGCTGGCCGTGACGATGACCGAGCCCGAGCCGCCATCGGCGCCGTACGACGCCGAGGTGGGCGAGAGCGAGTAGGTACACGACGACGCGGGCGGGTCGCCCAGGTGCAGCTGGCCCCAACCGGTGTCGTTGTCCATGCCCGCCGGGTCGATGTCGACGGCGCGCTCCTCGAGGAAGCCCCGCACCTCCTGGTTGCTCCACTCCGGGTAGGCGGACCAGACCAGCGCCGCGGCGCCCGCCACGTGCGGGCAGGCGGCCGAGGTGCCGTTGAACGAGTACTCCCCCGGACTCCGCGGGCCATAGGAGGCGGTCGAGACGTTGGCATAGCCCGCGATGTCGGGCTTGGCCTGCCCGCCATCGATCGCGCCGCCAGGGCCGTTTGTCGGCCCGGCCGAGCTGTAGGTCTCGAGCGTGTATGGCGCGACCGCGTCGAGAGCGGCCACCGCGAGGGCCGACGGGGAGTCGGCCGGCGCCGAAAGCGAGCCTTCGGGGAAGCTGGGGACCAGAGCCACGCTGGGTGTGAAGATCTCGACGTCCACGTCGCTCGCGCCGGCGACGCGCACCACGGCGAGGCAGTAGTACCCGGCCAGCTCCGCCTCGAAGCTGATCCTCTCCCAGGGTGTCTGTCCTGGCAGCCCGCTCTGGAGGTTGCTGGACCTCGCCGCCTCGGCCGGGGTGTCGCCCAGGTCGGCTTGATAGGCGAGGACGAAGTCGAGGTTGGTCTGTGGCGAGCTCCACTGGTTCCAGATCAGCTCGGCCTCGATCGTCGACCCGGCCGCCAGGAACGCCGGGTTCAGCCCGTCTCCGCTGAGGTACGTGCAGTCGATGGCGGAGTCCATGTCGAGGAAACCGTTGCCGTCCTCGTCGACCCAGTGACCTTGCCAGTGCTTGTCGCGGAAGTTGCCAGCCGAGACTGCCCAGATGCCTCCAGCGTCGGTGAAGCTCGCGACCTCGCTCTGCTGGTCGCCCGTGCCATCACCCGGGCCCGCCCAGCTCGCCAGTGACTCCGAAATCACGTACACGCCCTGAGAGCGCAGCCACTGGGCGGCATCGACGACGTCGACCGTGGTCTTGACCTGGGCCACGAAGAGGCTGGCGCCCGGCACGATGTCCATCAGGATCTCGGCGCAAGCGGTACCGTGGTGCTTCCCCGGCTCGATCTGGCAGGAAGGGCACTGCCAGAGCCCGAAGAACACCGGAAGCTCCGTCCCGAGCAGGGGGGCGGCGTCCCCGAACTCGACGTCGATCACCCCGACCTTGACCCCCTGCCCCGTGAACCCGGCGGCGTGCCAGGCGGGTCCGTTCATCGCCGCCAATCCTTCGCTCAGGTAGGTGCCGGTGTGGGTCTTCTCCGGGTCGGTCGAGGAGTCGGACGGCGGGCCGGCGACCAGGTACGTCGGCCTGCGCACCGCCACCACCCCCGGGAGCGTGTCGAGCAGCGGAAGCAACGCCGGCGTGACGTGGGCCTGCACGGTTTCGTACGCGCTCGAGAGGAACGCCGCGTCATTCTCTTGGAGCCACTCAAGAACACCCTCAAGCGCACCGCTCTCGCAGACCACATAGACCTGGATCCGCCCATCCTGCACGCGGTACCCCAGGTCGATCGCGGTCGCGAAGGGCGTGGCGCTCTCGAGGACCCAGTTCAAGCCGTGGTCCAGCTTCGGGTAGCGGAGCGCCACAGGCGCAGGTGGCGAGAGCCCCGGTGGAAGCTGCGGTCCGGCACCACCGGGCGAGCTCGTCTGCCGGCCGGGGCCGAACAATCCAGGTGCTGCGAATCCGCTGCCTGCGCTGACGCAGACGGCGAGGAAGAAGACTGCGGCGACGACCGGGAGGTGCTTTCGCACTGAAACAGCTAACACTTGAGAGAACCCCCTCGTTTGCGATTGTCATGCCAGCTGACAAGGGGCGTCAAGCTGGCGGTGCGGGATGGGCGTGACACTGGTCACCACTTCGCCGCGATGCTGCCCGCCGAGGGTCACGGCTCGAGGATCGTCTCATAGATCACGCAGCCAAGGCAGTACGCCATGAAGTTGGCCAGCAGGACCCACGTCGCTGCTGCCAGCAGGCGCCGGGTCCAGGTCGGGACGGGACGCCGCTTGCCGGCCACGAGCAGGCCCGCCACCAGGACCACCGCCGCCACGCCCGAGCACAGGAACATGATCGGCTCGAGTCGGTTGCCCTGGGTGAGATAGCTCGGCCCGTCACTCGAGAAGGCGGACCCCCCGACTCCGGTGATGCTGCGCGCGAACGACACGCCGAAGACCAGAACCCAGCCGCTGGCGGCGAGCCACGCCACCGCGACCGATCGGCCTGGCCGCCAGCGCGAGAGGAGGTTTGGATCGGGGGCAGCTGCCCGTGGCTCGACCGCCGTGAGATCGCACCCTTCGCACAGGGCGGCGATGAGCGCCATGCCGATGGCGAAGAAGACCGCGAACACCGCCCAGTGCAGAGCCGCCAGCAGCATCGTCTGTACCCTAGCCTCGCCGAATCTGTCGGCAGGGAGCTACTCCAGCCGGTGTCGGTCCCGGCCGCACCCTCGCCGGGAACGGCTGGGCAGGGCGGCGCTCGCCATCGTCGTCATGCCGCGGGGACACCCCCGCCCACTGCCCGCGGGGCGCAGTCGCTCAGTACCAGAACACCTGCATCTGGAGCAGTGCCTGGTCGCGGTCCGGGGCGCCGTCCTTGGTCAGCCGGGTCCAGGCCGCCTTGAGGTTGATCTTGTGGGCGCTCACCCACCAGGCCAGACCGCCCTGCATCCGTTCCTCCTCCGGATGGGAGGCGTCTTCGAGCGCGAAGCTACGCGACGCGAGCTGCACGAACGGGCCCAGGCGGTGCTTCTTGCAGTAGTAGGCGGCCTCGATCAGCCAGGTGTCCTGCTCGGGCAGCGAGGTCAGGAAGTCCTCGCCGTCGAGCCTGGCCCAGTCGGCCTGGAAGGTCAGCGCTCCGCCCGCCAGGGGCTGGTCGTAGAACAGGTCCGCGGCGATGGTCGAGTAGTCGCTCTGCACGTCGTAGGTGGCGCCCAGGGCGAGGATCTTCTTCGCTCCGTGGCTGGTGCCGGTGTAGAAGTAGCCGGTCTCGGCCTCGAACGGGTACCAGACGGCACGGGCGGTCATGCGGAACGGCTCGCTCCCGGCACCGCCGGTTGCATCACTGCCGCGGAAGCCCTGGAAGGCGCCGACCCGGTACTCGAGGTGCTTGTCGAAAACATAGCCCCGGGCCTCGATGCCGTAGTCGCGGCCGACCTTGGAGGTGGTCGGATCCGAAGCGAGGAAGGTGAAGGGGCCGTAGTCCACCGGCAGCAATGCGGCCGCCGATGTCTCGTGGTTGTGGGACAGGGGCATGAGCATCATGCCGGCGTCGATCTTGAAGGCGTCCCCGGTCGAGTAGGTGACGAACACGTCCTGGATGAAGAAGTCGTTGGTCTTGGTGCCGTCGCTCCTGCCCTTGCCCAGGTTGGGGCTGTCGGTCTCGAGGAAGAACGACCACCGCTCGGAGTAGGTGCCGCCGAGGAGGATCCGGGCTCGGCGCAGGAACAGGTTCTGGGAGGTGTCCTCCGCGTCCGCGGTGTCGATCAGCTCTGCCTGGGGCTGGAGCAGCACACCCAGCTTGAGCGTTTGGGTCCCGTCGGCATTGGCAACCTGCCACTGCGCCAGGGCCGGGGAGGAGAAAATGCCCACGAGCAGGCCCGCCGCCACTACCACGACTCGCCATGCCATTCTGCGCGAACTCATGCCAACCTCCGTTTTCGTCCTGGTTGCCCGGAGCCACGGTGCGCCCGGCCGCAGCGACCGGAAACCGTTGAACAGGGCCTCTTTCGTCCGGCACAGGGTCTCACACCGACAGGCTTGTTTCAAGTCGGGAGCCGGTCCCGCGACACGCTCTTCTTGGCGGCCAACCTCGACTCTTGCTAACCTGGAGGGGTGAGCGGACAGCGCGACATCTCGGCACGGTCGCCGCATGCCACGCTTGGCTGCGGCGGAGGGCGGCTCGGTGGCCACGACCGCGACCCCTGAGTGCCCCCGCGGCGAGCCCCCGGGCTTGGACCTCCTCTACGGCAACCTCTTCCTCGGCCACGCCTGGGGGCGCCGGTCCCTGTGGCAGGTGCGCCTGCGCTGGTGGGTGCCGCCGGCGATCGTCCTCAGCCTGGCCATCGCGTGGCTCCTCGGCTTCCAGGTGGAGGTGGTGCCGATCCTGGCCGTGGCCGCCGCCATTCTGATCTATAACCTCCCCTTTGCGGTCGCCTCCGCGCGCGCACGGTCGCGTTCCCAGGAGGTACTTTCGCCCGACCGTCTCTACACCCTCCTCCAGGTGACCCTCGACTACGCCGCGATGTTCCTCCTCGTGCACTTCACCGGAGGGGCGATGAGCCCGCTGGTGTTCTTCTTCCTGTTCCACATCGTCTTCGCGGCCATCCTCTTCCGCGCCTCGACCGCCTACCTCTTCGCCTTCGTCGCGGCCGTCGGCATGAGCCTGCTCGCGACCGGCGAGTACACGGGGTGGCTCGCCTCCCACCCGGTCATGTTCCGAGGCCAATCCCTCAACCTCCTCGAGCGGCCCGCTCACACCGCGGTCCTGCTCGCGTTCTTCTCCGCCTCGGCCATCATCGTCGCGGCCGCCGCCACCCAGATGATGGCCTCGTTGCGCCGGCGGGTGATCCGGCTGGCACAGAGCAAGGACGAGATTGCCGCGCTCAACCAGCGCCTGGGCAGCATCTACAACGTGCTGACGGCGCTCGGCTCGGAGACCGACCTGCGCCGCGTCCTCGACCTCGTCAGCTCGAGCCTGGCCGAGG
>Ga0316620_10000331_pt1 | contig 18881 bp, 14 predicted proteins | sample OWC_Aug_M1_C1_D5_FD_207651 | JGI IMG/M metagenome (GOLD analysis project Ga0316620, IMG submission 207651) | Wetland soil microbial communities from Old Woman Creek delta, Ohio, United States - OWC_Aug_M1_C1_D5_B | ecosystem: Environmental > Terrestrial > Soil > Wetlands | place: USA: Ohio... | reverse complement strand
CGCACCGGCTGAAGCAGTGATAAACCATTTCCTGACCTTCTTGGACGTACTTGCTGCGTGGCAGTGCCATGAGTCACCCCTTTCACTGCTTCTAACTGTCGACTCATGGAAAGTGCCAAGAAAAAATTCCAATAAATGTGGGTGTCCGGAATCTTCCCCAAGAAAAGAATCCGATAAATGTGGGTGTCCGGAATTCTATCCGGAATCTCTACTAACTAGAATTCGATGCGAAGTGCTGCTTGGAGGTGCAGGGATTGGCTGGAGGTAAGCACCCTCCCGAAAAAGCTTCGGTTGTCCACATCGGTGATCGGATCGCCGAGGATGCGGTGGTTCAGAGCGTTATATGCTTCGAGCCGCAGCTGAACGCGGACGGACTCCCGGACGGGAAAACTCCGGTAAAGCGCCAGATCCTCGGTCAAAATCCCGGGGCCGTCGAGAATCCCGTACCCCGCGTTGCCGGGACGGTTTGCTGGCGGGGTGCCAAAGGCAGAAATATCGAACCAGCGCTCGCGGGTAGGGTGATCACGCCGACCGTCCGCCAGACGGTCCGCCGGAACGAATCCCTGAACGGACAGGTTGGTTCGCGCCAGGGACGAAGTGATGGTCAGGGCCTTTCCGGACAGCACCTTCACGATTCCCGAGGCCTGCCAGCTCCCCACGATGCCTTGCACGATCGGGGACGAAGAGTGAAGCCACTTCTGTCCCTTCCCGAAAGGGAATCTCCAGGAAAAAGCTGCCGTGAAGACGTGTGCGCGGTCCCACCGGCTGCGGCCCCACTGCATGGCGGGATCGTGCACCCAGATTGAGGGAGCCTCGCCATCGGCCGCGGCGTTGGTAAGGGCCTTTGACCAGGTGTACTGCGCGCGCACGAAAAGACTGGGCCTTACCTGTCCGATGTACTGTGCTTCCAGGGAGTTGTACTGGGAGTCCGCCCCGTTGGTCACCGCAAGAATGTTCCCGTAGCCCGCGTAACGGTCATTCCTGTTGGGCCACCCTGCCGACTGATTCCAGTTCCAGATCTGCTTGCCGTCAACCATCCGGTTCCCCACATATGCGATCTGCATATGGGAACGGGGCGTCAATCTTTGTTCGATTTCAAACGACCAGGTCTGAACATAGGCAAGGACGAAATGGGGATCGACGTACCAGGCGGAATCAATAGTATTCCGGATCTTGGGCGAATAGGCCGCGAAGGGCTCACGCAAGTCGAAGGTGAGCGGGTTGGGATTGACTATAGACCGCTCGATCCGGAATGGGAGGCCGAGGCCGGCGCTACGGTCATTAAAAGCAGCCTGGGTATTCTTTACGTAGTCGATACCGTAGCCGGCACGCACGGCTGTATCCCGTGCCGCCCTGTATGCAAAGCCGACGTGCGGCGCGAAGTTGTTCCGGTCCGGATATCGCAGCGACCGCGGCAGTCCTGCTTGCGCTGCCGTGAGGAATGTACCTGCCGGATAGGAGGCCAGCGCTACCGGGTCCACCCTTTCGGGCAACTGGCTGTTCGTGGAGCTGGCGATCACGTTCATTCCAAGCTGTGGAAGCGAGGTCGCCATCCTGTCGTAGCGCTCAGTGGGCCAGGAATCGTATTCATAGCGAATCCCAATGCTCATGGTGAGTCGGTCGCGAATGCGCCAGGTATCCTGGATATAAGCACTCCACAGCGTGTTGCGCAGGTAGAGCCTACCGATAGCCGGGGTAAAAGTAATCTGGTTCGGCAAACCCAGGAAGAAATCGGCGAGGGCCGAACCGGTGTATCTGCCATTGAAGCTCATCTGGCCGGCCCCGGCCCCATCCTCCATCTCGTTGTTCTGGAACCGTTTTACCTCCACACCAAACGCAAAATGGTGGCGTCCTTTCAACCAGCGCAGGGTGTCCTGCACTTGGAAGACATTGCCGGAATGCTCTATCGGCGTGTTGAGCTGCCCCGTGCGTCCGGCAAATGCTCTGCCGGAAATGGAGATCAGGGGATATCCTGGCCTGGCTGGCGCGCCCAGCGTCGTGCCCGTCAATCCGGCAAAATCAATCCCTCCGGTCACGTCCGAATAGCTCAGGGCTGCGTTGTAGTCGCGGCGGGCGGCAAGGAGCAGCGAATTGGCAAGCCCGGCACGGATGAAACGGGTGTAGCGGATGCTGCCGAGCAAATTGTCGAAGCGGTCGATTCGGGGCGAAACCAGCGGCTGGTCGACCTCATTGTCAAATGCCAGCTTCCGTCTGGAAATGTAGACAGCCGCTGCCTGGTTGTGGTCGGGCAGGTAATCCAGCTTTAGATCGAACTGGTCCGAATTCACGTAGGGAGTGCTCGACATTCGGAAAACCTGCCCTTCTGCATTAGGCAGCGGCCAAACGTGGTCGAGAAAATACCTGGCCACGGGCGAGAATCGGTCGGCAGGAATCTGATTTCCGGGGAACGCCTTGCCGGTTAGCGGGTCCTTGATCGTCACCGCGTCTACTCCCGTCAGCGGGAAGAAGCCGTCGCGTTGCTCCTGTGAGGCGACCTGAGCGGAAGTGACCACACCCCCTCGCTCGCGGATTCCTTCGTAAATCCCGAAAAAGAAAAGCCTTTTGTTCAGGAGAGGACCGGAAAAGCCGGCGCCGAACTGGCTGCGCCTGAGATGGGGTGGATCGGCGCCGGAAAGGGCATTGCCGGCGTTCATCATATCGTGCTGCAGGTATTCGAACAGCGATCCATGGAACCTGTCGGTGCCGCCCCTTAGAGCGAGGTCCACCTGCTGTGCGCCGCCCCCATATTCGGAGGATGCGCCTGCGGGCGACACTCTGACTCCCTGGACGATTTCCAGCGACGGGGAAATGGCGTTTCCGTAATAGTAGCTCCGGTTGTTGTCTGCCTGCTCGACCGAGAAAGATGGAGAGTACACGATACCGCCGGCGATACGGAATCCCTCGGAGAGAGTACGTCCGGAGAATTGCCCGACACTGGACGCCGGCACAATCCAGGGAAACAGGATCTGCAGGCTGGCAAAATCGCGCGTGGCAAGCGGCAGATCCAGGAACTGTTCCCGTATAAGATTCGTCCCGGTCCTGCTACTGTCCGGAGTCCGACGGGGCTCGGTTGCCTCCGGCGGATCACCGTCATATGAGGCCTCGAGCCTGAAATCGACCCGCACAGTCTCCCGGACGGTTACCTCGATTCCCGGGAAAACCGCGCCGGCATAGCCAGGCTGTTCGGCGCGGACCGTGTATTTACCCGCGGCAAGGAAGGGAACCTCGTACTCTCCTGCCCGGTCGGCGATCCCTGACCAGGTGAGGCCGGTGTCTTCGCTGACGATTTTGATCGAAGCACCGGGAATGACGGACGAAGAAGCCGCATTCCTTACCACGCCGGCAATGGTTCCGGAACCCGTCTGCGCCGAGGCAAAGCCGGCAGCAAGCGCCAGCAGCAACATCGTCGGCAGCACACGCATTCCTGCCATGGAGCTTGCTCTCATAACATCCGTCTCACGCAAAAAGGGCGGGGGCTCCCTGGAGTTTCGGTTTAATCCAAGTATGTAAGGGTCAGCAGACATCCCACGGGTAAATCGAAGCGGAGCCGACTCGCAGATTCGAGCATGAGCGTCGAAGCATGTCTGCGATTTCGGAGACGAGAATCGGAAATCTCTGCCCGATACCAACCAACCTTCAGGCCGACGACATCCAAATCTATCCCTGAGGACTCGGAGGCGTTAACTACGTAGATCCGACCGTTGGCTCGGGCGAGGGGGACGGGTCCCGGATAGCGGTTGCCGTAATAGACAAAGGTGGCCTGCTTGCCCTCGATCAGCTGGTCCGGATGATCCCGGTTACCGTAGGGCGAGAACTCTCCGTAAACAAGATCTTCTTTGTTCGTTTCATAGAAGCGAATCCAGGCCCTCAGGATTTCCGTGCGGGCAGGTCGCTCCGCCGGGAGATTAGGGCCGAAATAGGGTATCCCGGTAAAGACGGTGGCTGCCATGAAGCGCGCGGCTTCACTATCCGAAATCTCAGGTGCCCAATACATCTCATCCGTTCCCATCACCACGCCGGCGCTGAAGGGGCGCATGACCATGGCGCGCAGCCGCATGCCCTCGAAATCTCCCGGCGAGTCGGAGGGCTGCCAGAGATGGGTGTAGGGTTTGTTGTTGAGATTCGCGAAGGGCCAGCGCGTGTCGATGAAAATGTCAGGAGAGCGCTGCCGAATGATGTCCATGATCGTTTGTTGAGCGGCGTTATAGCCATCGCCGAAACGGTCGAACTCGTGGAGGTGCGGCGCGGAGCAAACCTGGGGAATGCTTTCCTGCAGGTCGAACCAGAGAGCGTCGGGTCGGTACGTGTCCAGGATCCTGCTGAACAGGTCAGCCATGTGCCGGCGCGTGGCATACGTGTTGGGACACAGAAACTGGGTCAGTACCTGCTCGCTGCTCCATGGGTCTCCAACCTGGCAGAGTGCACTGCCGAATTCGGGATAGTAGACCGAACGGCGGCCAAGGTTGTATTGCTGCATCCAGAGCATCACTTTCATCCCGAGATGCTCCCGGATGTTGTTCAGCAGGGCGGGAAAATCGGGGAACGTCCCGCGCGGAGGCATGTAGTCCCCCGTGCTTCCTCCCAGCCCTTTGGCGTACTCTCCTGCGCGCGCGTCCCAACCGGCGTCGATCAGGTAGGTCTTGAAACCAAGCGCGCTGCTTCGCATCGCCAGATCCCAGATGAGGGCCTGGTTGATGTTGTCCAGTGTCCAGTACCAGCTGTCATAGGTTGGGTTCAGGGCTGCCTCGGGCACATCATTCGGGATAAAGCCGCTCGCGCGGCCGACAATTTCAGTGTATCTCTGCGCGTTGCGGAACCAGAGGTCCTGCGCTCGGGATATGTAGTAGGTGCCCGAGAAAGACTCGGCCGTCTCGTTGTCTGCCTGCCGGAGACTGAGGGCATAATCGTCTCCGCCTCCGACGGATTCGCCTTTCGTGATCACGGCGTGATCTTGGCCCAGCAAACCCAGCGCGAGCTTTGTGAGTCCTTCGCGGTCTACCAGCGCAAGGTAGGGAATGCCCGTGTTGGCGGCGCTGAAAAACTCCCAGGGCCTGGCCAGGTTCGTCTCCATGATGTTATTCCCGGCCATACGGTTGAATGTCCACAGGGCATCCCCTCCGGTTCCTGGGACCAGGAGGCGGATTCCGCTCTCGTGGAGGTTAAACGGAAGCCCGTCAGGGTTCTCGAGTTCAAAGCTGATCAGATCTGCGTCTGGCGTGCGATCGATCCTCAAAAGCAGGGAATAATCCGAGCAACGCCAAAGCTGCCCGTATTCACCAGTTTCCACCTGCTGGCAACCGGAAACCTCCGGAGTGGCTGAAAAACTCAGCTCGACGGGAGTCCCATCCGACAACGAGAATCCGAAGGCCGAAGTGTGGGTGGCTTGTGCCTTCGGGGCGATTTGGCCTTGTGACAGCACTAGCACAACCAGGACCATTACCAGGTTATACCGGCCCAGGTGAACCCTTATCATACTTCTCAGTACGAACAGTTCCGCCGAATGTTTCGATAGGCGTAGTCGCAAAGGCGATGCCGATGCCGGCAAACGGTTTATGGCCTGCGTAGTACTGCACAGTTAGAATGCGCTCGCGAACCCCGAACCGTGGCAAACGTGGAAACGTGGACACCCACCTTCTAAGCGGTTTCTCACCTTTGATGAAGACCTGGAAGACGTGGACACCCGCTTCTTGACGATCTGCCGCCTTTGATGGGTGTCCAGGAGTGTCTGCATGGCCGATGGGTGAAGATGTGGAGAAGATGTGGACACCCATTTTTTGACGACCTGTCGCCTTGGATGGGTGTCCAGGAAAACGCGAAACGCGCGCACCCACAATTGCCTGCATAGCTAATGGGTGTCCATATTGTGGTTTATGTTCCTGTGGTGAGCCAAAAACCGGCTATTTTGCCCCATCATTTTGAGCTATGATGCCGTTCAGGCGCTGAATACGGCCCGTATCTATCAATTTTCACTTTCAGAAGCGGGACGGAGGGGCTTGGCGCGACCGAAGCAGGACGAATGCCAATCAGCACGAGATTGACGCTTCCGTTGCGTCGAACCCCCCATCCTGAGAGGAGAAAGTATGCGCGTTGCGCGGTTTGCGTCCGTCACTGCCCTGTGCTGTTTTATTGTAGTGCTGACCACGCAGGTAATTACGGCCCAGTCACCTGTCCCGGCGGCAGGGAAGGCGGTTCCGGTCTATCAAAGGTTCCTCAGTCCCGCGTCTCCGCTCGAACTCGTCGCAGCCAAGAAAGCCGACCGGCTTGCTTGGGTCACGTTTGAAGAGGGCAAGCGCAATGCTTACACTGCGGCGGCGCCCTCGTTCGTACCCATCCGCCTCACGAGCTTCCTGAAGGATGACGGCATTGATATGTCGGCGATCCAGATCTCAGACAACGGGGCGGTTGTGACTGTCGTTCGCGGCACGGCGCCGAATCGCGAGGGCTGGGTTGCCAACGCTTCGGCTGATCCTGACGGGCCCGAACGCGCTGTCTGGGCAGCCCGCACAATGGGCGGACCGGCCTTCCGCGTGTCCGAGTTGCCGTCCGGCGGCTATGTCCTGGCACCGGACGGCAGCTCCATCCTCTTCGTGAAGGACGGCCAAGTCTATCGTGCGAGGATTACGCCGGCGCGGCCGGCGAAGGAAATGGATCGCGGCGAGAAGCCGTTCATTATGGAGTGGGGCGTGCAAAGCGCGCCGACGTGGTCCCCTGACGGCAAGAAAATCGTGTTCGTCAGCACGCGCACGGATCACAGCTTCATTGTTGTCTATGATATGGCGACACGGACGGTGCGTTATATGGCACCCAGCGTCGACTTCGACTCGAACCCGATGTGGACCGCGGATAGCAAAAGCATTGTGTTCGTGCGCCGTCCGGGCTACTCCTTCAGCCAGGCAGAGCAGGCCGCAAGGAGCACCGCCGCGCGCGGAGGCGCGGAGCCCGCGGCAGCACGGGGACGCGGCACAGGGCTCGGGTCTGCAGCCCAGGGGCCTCAATCCCCGAACGCAGCGGCTTTGAAGACCCCAGGCCTGACGCGCGCGACCTTCAAGGGGGGCTACACCTATTCGTTCTGGAAGGCGAACGTGGCGACGGGAGAAGCAAGTGAGATCTGGCATAACCAGCCTGGAGACCCGACATTTACTACAGCCGCGAACATCCGGTTTGCGGGAGATTACCTCGTGTTCCGGTTCAATGTCGGCGGACGGGGCGGCGGGCGCGGCCCAATACCTGCCGAAACACCTGCCGGTCCGCTTGACGAATGGGAACGATACCACTCTTTGAACCTGGCAACCCCCGAAAGCAAGCCGGTCCTGCTCACGACGACCGACGGCCTCATTGAGGACCAGACTTCGGTGGCTCTATCGGCGGACGGTAAGACGCTCTACTACTGCACCAACGCGAAGGATATCGAGCGGCGACATATCTGGGCAGTGCCGGTGGCGGGCGGGACCCCCGTGCAGATCACAACCGGTTCGGGTATCGAGACATATCCAACGCCGCTCGCCTCGGGCAAGTGGCTCGCCACGCTAAGCGCGGACTGGAAAATGCCGCAATCGCTCGGGATCTGGACGTTGAACCACCCGGCGTTACAGGCAGCGGCCCCGCAGAAGATCGTATTCCCGGCATCACTGAGGAACTTTCCCGCCGACCTGCATGTGCAGCCACAACTGGTCCTCACGAAAGCGCCCGACGGCCTCGAAATCCACAACCAACTGTTCCTGCCGAAGGATATCAAGCCCGGCGAGCGGCGGGCGGCGATCATCTTTGTGCATGGTGGGCCCGCCCGGCAGATGCTGCTTGGCTATCACTACATGCAGTTCTACCACTGGGCGTACGCCATCAATCAGTGGTTGGCGAACGAAGGCTTCGTCGTGATGTCGGTCAACTATAGGCTCGGCATCGGATACGGGCGCTCGTTCCGTGCGGCGGCCAATAGCGGCGCCGCCGGCAATTCCGAGTACCAGGACGTCCTAGCTGGAGCGAAATACCTGCAGACGCGGCCGGACGTGGATCCGGACCGGGTGGGCATCTGGGGCCTCTCGTACGGCGGCCTGCTCACGGCGCAGGCGCTTGCGCGCAATTCGGACGTCTTCAAGGCCGGCGTGGATCTCGCGGGCGTTCATTTGCGGGGCAGTTCCTTCGATCCCGAGACAATGTCGTTTAAATCGTCGGCGATCGGGGCGATCAGCACGTGGAACTCCCCCGTCCTGCTCGTTCACGGAGATGATGACCGGAACGTGGCCTTCGAACAAACGACCGGGCTCGTACAACTGCTGCGCCAGCGCGACGTGTACATGGAACTCATCGTATTTCCAGATGACACTCATGAGTCAATGCTGCACAGCCGTTGGATGTATACCCTCGGCCGCATGGAGACATTCCTGAAGAAGTTCCTCGACCCGGCAAAGAGGTAGCCGACAGCCCGGCCGGTTTGTGCGGATCGTCTCCATTCGCAAGTACGAGGCACGACGGAGAATATGGACACCCATCAAAGCTGAAAAAGGAGTGGGTGTCCAGGATTCCCCAGGATTCCCTCCCCAGTCCATACGTACGAGATACGTCGGTGAATGTCGAGGATGTGGACACTCGTTGGAGAATGTGGGCACTCCTCAAAGCTGTAAAGAACGATGGGTGTCCACAGTTCTTCCAGGCATTCCTGGAATCTGACAACCGGTCTAAAATCAGTGGGTGTCCACAACTCTCATATTGACTTGACCGCGAGGATGCCGCTTCCTATGCTTTGGGTCGGAGTCAGCCGCCTATGTTTCGTGTTGCCATCGTTGGCCGGCCGAATGTCGGCAAGTCCACCCTGTTTAACCGGCTGTGCAGCGCCCGCAAGGCCATTGTCGGCGACGAGCCGGGGATTACGCGCGATCGCATTTATGCGTCTGTCCATTGGGCCGGCCGGACTTTTGAGGTGCTGGACACCGGGGGCATGGTGCCCGATGTGCGCGATACCATTCCCGAGAAGATCCTGGAGCAGGTCGGCAAAGCCATCCTGGAATCCGATCTCTTGCTGCTCATCGTGGATGGGCGGGCAGGCGTGACACCGGCGGACGAACAACTGCTGCCCATCCTGCGCCGGTCGGGGAAACCCATCTGGGCCGTGGTGAACAAGATCGACACTCCGCAGATGGAGAGTCATGCGGCGGCCTTCTATGCCTTCGGCACGGAGGAGCTCTTTGCCGTCTCAGCCGAGCATGGCCGGGGGGTCGGAGAGCTGCTGGATGCCATTACGGCCAGGGCCGGCACGGGTGCCGCTGAACCTGCGGCCGGACAGGCCAGGGAAATCGCGGTCGCCGTCGTCGGCCGTCCCAATGTGGGCAAGTCGTCGCTTGTCAACCGGCTCCTCGGCGTGGAGCGGGCGATCGTCAGCGAGACACCGGGGACCACCCGAGATGCCGTCGACACCTTGCTGATCCGAGATGGTGAGCGCTACCGGATCGTCGACACCGCCGGGATCCGGCGCAAAGGCAGAACCGAGGCACGCACCGAGAAGATCAGCGTAGTCATGGCGCGCAAGAACCTGGAGCGAGCCGATGTTGCACTTTTGCTGCTCGATGCGCAGGAAGGCGTGACCAAGCTCGACGCCGCGATCGGCGGCTATGCCGAACAGTCCGGCTGTTCCATCATCATCGTCGCCAACAAGTGGGATAAGATCGAGAAAGACCAGCGCTCGGTCGACAAGTTCACCGACTCTGTCCGCCAACGCATGAAGTACCTGGCATATTCCCCTGTGGTGACGGTTTCCGCCCTGACCGGCCAGCGGGTGTCGAAGCTGTTCGGCATGATTCTGCAGGCCTGGGAGGCGCGCCAGTTGCGCATCCCGACCGGTCTGCTCAACAACTTGTTCGCTCCCGATCTGAGCAAAATCTGGGCCGTCGGCAATCCCGCTCAAAGCCTCAATATCCGATATATGACCCAGGCGCGTACTTCGCCGCCTACCTTTGTGGTCTTCACGTCGGGCTGTGATCGCCTGCACTTCTCCGTGGAACGCTTCCTGATCAACCAACTCCGGCAGCGATTCGGGTTTCATGCCACTCCGATCCGTATCCGGCAACGGACCAAGCCTCCACGCCGCCGGTGATTTTTCAACCTCCGCCTTCCGACCTCCGCCTTCCGACCTCAGACCTCCGACTTCAGACAAAGCATGAGTGCCTTGCAGACGAAAAGGCGGATCGCAGGGTATTAGGATCCGGCCTCCCGTTTACCTGAGGCAGGAGGTCGTTGTAGGTCTGAGGTCGGAAGTCGGAAGTCGGAGGTCTGAAGTCGGGGCATGGTTGACAGCCGTGGTGGGCAACACTAGTATTATGGTGCAATGCAGCAGCACCACACGTTCCCGGAGCGCAGGGACATCTCCAGAGTCGGAATGTGAACAAGAACGATCTCAGCAAAGCGATCCACGACATTCACGGCGGCATGTCGTATGCCGATGCGGTGAAGATCGTGGACCGGATGCTCGACATCATCAAGCAGCGGCTAGTCCGGGGAGAGAAGGTGGTGATCAGCGGTTTCGGCTGTTTTCGCGTGGTGAAGCGGAAGGGTCGAAGAGGGGTTAATCCCCAGACCGGGGATTCCATTTTAATCCCGGGCAGGAAGGCGATATCCTTCCGGCCCTCCAAGTATCTGAAGTCGCTTTGATCCGTATGCAGTTCGTCGCCGAGAAACTCTATTACCGGATCGGTGAGGTCTGTGAGATCGTGGGCGTCGAGCCTCACGTGCTGCGCTATTGGGAGACGGAATTCCCCAGCCTGGCGCCGCCCAAAAACCGTGCCGGGCAAAGGACCTACCGGCCCAAAGACATTGAACTGCTTTTGACGATCCGCAAACTTCTTTATGAGGAGGGGTACACCATCGCCGGAGCGCGCAAGCAGCTGGCCCGCGGCACCCGCGCCGGGCGGTCTCCCGCTCCGGAGGCAGGCCGGACACCGGCGGCCAAAGCGCCGAAACCTGCTCCGGCGGCTCCCGCGCAGAGGCTGAACCAGGTCCGGGAGGAGCTGGAGAATATATTGACTTTGCTGGAGCGTGAGTGATACTGTGCAACTTGACGGATTAGCGGTCGGGACGTAGCGCAGCCTGGTAGCGCACACGCTTGGGGTGCGTGTGGTCGGTGGTTCAAATCCACTCGTCCCGACCATTTTTTTTATTGTGGCTCTGATTCTCCTAACCAACGACGACGGTATCGACGCAGAAGGCCTGCGCATTCTGGAGGAATGCGTCAAGGACCTGGCCGAAGTTGTTGTCGCAGCCCCTGACCGCGAACGAAGCGCAATCAGCCACAGCATTACCGTCTATTCCCCGCTGGAGATCCAGCAACGCGACAGGAATCACTATACCCTGAACGGCACGCCGGCCGACTGCATCATCTACGGGCTTTCGGAAATCCTTTCGCTGCCGCCCGACCTGGTGATCTCAGGGATCAACCGCGGCGCCAACCTGGGCGACGATATCATGTATTCAGGCACCGTGGCGGGAGCGCGCGAGGCTTCGCGGCGTGGCATCGCCGCCCTGGCGATTTCGCAGGCCTATGATGAGAGTCCGATCCGTTATCGCAATGGCGCGAAGTTTGTCAGGCTCCTCGTCAAGAATATGCTGGAAAAGAAATCCGGCGGCAGCATCTGCCTGAACATCAACATCCCGGTGGGCAGAATCCGCGGAGTCCAAATCACCCGGCAAGGATGCTCCCTTCACTTTCCCCACTTCAACTTTCTGGAAGAGGATGCCGCCGGCGGCAATGATGCCGCTGAAGGTACGACGGATCGGCTGAAGTCGGAGATCCCGCTCGACTACCAGGCCATCACGGAGCACTACATATCCGTGACTCCGCTCCAGCGTGACCAGACGGATTATGTCATGGCCAGCCTGTTGGGCAAGGACCCGCCCCGTCTGTTCCGCCGCCTGCGGGTGCCCGGAATTGGGTTGATCGGCTGACGGAATTACGCTAGCATTTCTCGCTGACTCAGGACGGGGCGTGGCGCAGTTTGGTAGCGCGTACGGTTCGGGACCGTAAGGTCGGAGGTTCGAATCCTCTCGCCCCGACCACCCCCGCGATCGCTTCTTCAAGGTAATCCCGTGGCAAAGCTGGCCCGGCGGATCGTTGTCCATGGCAGGGTACAGGGAGTGGGCTATCGCTATTTTGTGCGGCGGTCCGGACAACGAACAGGCCTGACCGGGAATGTGTGCAACCTGGCCGACGGGACGGTCGAAATCGTCGCGGAAGGGAGTCCGGAAGCGTTGGAGGAGTTTATCGGGGAGGTAAGGAAAGGCCCCCCCGGAGCGAAGGTCAAGCGAGTCGAGATTCACGACACTGTGGTCAGCGGCAAATATCCGGCCTTCCTGATCGAAGGATGGTGAGGTGAACATGGAACAGCTGAAAGCGGCAATACGAGAAATCCCGGACTGGCCCAAGAAGGGTATCCTCTTTTACGATGTGACCACTCTCCTCAAGAACGGGCAATGCTTCCATGAAGTGATCAACGCCCTGACGACTCCCTATGAAAACAAACAAGTGGACCTGGTGGTGGGAATCGAAGCCCGCGGATTCATCATGGCACCCACCGTCGCTTACCGGCTGAAAGCGGGTTTCGTGCCCGTGCGGAAACCCGGAAAACTCCCGGCAGCCACTCACAAGGTGAGCTATGAACTCGAATACGGCACTGACATCCTGGAAATCCACCAGGATGCCATTGAACCGGGCAATCGTGTGCTGATTGTAGACGACCTGATCGCAACGGGCGGAACTGCCCGTGCTGTTGCCGATATCGTGGAGAAAATGGGCGGGACGGTGGTAGGACTCGCTTTCATGGTCGAGCTGACAGCCCTCAAAGGCCGCCAGAAGCTGAGTCACTACAAGATCACCAGCGTTCTCAAGTATTAAAAGGGGTCAAGGGATTTTTGGACCAAGAGCTTGAGGGATTGAAGATGCTTGTGAATGCATCGATCTATCTATCCCGGATCCGCTGATACCTTATTCCCTCAACCTCTCGATCCCTTGGTCCCTGAAGCCCTTGACCCCTCAACCCCTATCCCGAATGTGCTGCGCGCACCATGCGTTCCCGCATCGAGCTGAGAGTGCGGTCCATGGATTCACGGGCGGCGCTGTCGATCCACGGGCGGATCAGGACTTCCAGAAAGCCGGGAACGGTGCGGCTCAGACTGATCGATTCGCACTCGATAATGACTCCACCCGGCACCTGTTGATACCGCCAGTATGAGTTAAGGCGCCAGAGGAAACCCCGATCCTGCCCGACAGGTTTTTCCCGCTCCTCAGGCGTGCCCGCACGATCGACTTCCGCGATTCTGGTAGCGACGCTCCTGCTGGAAGCCCGCGACCGGCCATGCCACCCGTAGCGCACGGCGTGCTCGGTGTTGTAGACCACGGTAACGAACTTCACCCGCCGCAGCTTGAGGAATAGTGTCAGGGAATCCGGTCCGCGGCGGAGGACACGCGCGTCCAGCACATCCTCCTGGCGGGTGTCATCCAGGCCGGGATTCGCGATCCTGGCCAGCACATAATTGATATCAGCCCCGGGAATGAAGACGCTGCCCCGCCAGTGGTGGATCATCCCATCGGGAACCTGAATCTCTTCCCCCTTGCCGTCGGTTGTCCGCATTCTGGTGACGGAAACTTCGCCGGCCGCCAGCGCCCTCTTCTCGGCCGCTGCCATAGCCGCCGGCTGAAAATCGAGCGCCAGGAAACCCTGCTTGGATGCAAGCTCCCTCTCGATCCGCCGCTCCGTCGCTTCTGCGTATCGATTCCAGGCGTCGATGGTTTCAGGCCTGAGCTGCGACGCCGCCAACGGCACTCCCTGGAGCAGCCAGAGGCCCAGGACCAAAAGCGGAATCTGTCTCAGGCAGAAAGGGATCCGGCGGCGCCGCTCCCTCCCTTCGAACAGGCTGCGGGTCCGGGGGAACGGCAGGAAGCGCCCGCCTGCGGATCGGCAGTTCCCCGCGGCAGCCAGAGGATCAGGTCTGCTCATAGGATCACCCTTCCTTTCCACGAAAACCCAACGATCACTGGCGAGAAAATTCACCAGAGAACAGATCGCAATGGCGCAAATGTTCGCAATAACCGGCTGCACCCGCAGCAGGCCCGCAAGAAGCCACATCAGCACCAGATTCCCGGCCAGAGAGATTGCGCCGTTGGCTGCATGAAACCGCAGCAGGCGTGTCAGCCGGCCCGCGGAACGGCCGTTGGTTTTGTCGACCCATGTCCAGCGTTCGTGCCAGCCGAAGTTGTGCAGGATCGCGAGCTCGACGGCCAGAAAGGTACTCGCAAGGTAATTCCACCGGAGTCCGAGGGTCAGGATGGCAAGCGCGCCGAGCTGGACCACGATTCCCAGGAGCCCCACGAGGTTGAATGCCAGCCAGCGTCGCCATGCCGAAGCGGACTGCCATGACGGTGTGTGTGTGTGTCGCATAGGTTTTATCCTCAACCCCGCTCAACGGGGCAAGGGCTCGGCGCGGTAAAGCGCCATCGTGTTCCGGATGGACGAGACCACGAGCGCAACCATCATGCCGGCGCTGGCAATGGTGCCGCCTATGTCAAAGAGACGGTATGGACCCCACGGGCCGATGTGAACCCAGGGGCTGTGGAGAAGATAAAGCGTGCCGATCGCCAGTAGGATGCGCAGTTCCGTCGGCCCGAACCAGGAAAACGCCAGTCGGAATACACCCTGAGTATGCGTTGCCAGGTACACCTCGGAGGTGACCATCAGGTAGGCGGTGAGCATGCCGAGGGCCACGACGGTGTTCATATAGCCGGAAAGCGCCAATCCGCCCAGCAGGAACAGAGTCCCGAAAATGTCGATCACGTGATCGACGTAAAATCCATAGCGCGGCCTCTGCTGGTTGCGCACCCGGGCCAGGGTGCCATCAAGGCTGTCGCCAAGCCAGTTGGTTGCCAGGAATATCACCACGAAGACGAGCGCCCCCTTGTGCCACCGCGCCGACCAGTAGGACATGCCGGCCAGAAGCATCGAGATCAGCCCGAGGATCGTCAGGTGGTCCGAGTTCACTACGGCCGGCGTCCTCTTCGCCATCCAGATCAATGCGCGCTTTTCCGCATCCGCCAGCAGGCTCTTGTGTACCCGCACATGCAGCTTATTGATTTCCGTAGCCATGGGTTTCCTCCTTTTCGAGTCATTCGCCGGCCATGCCGACGGGGCTGTTTGATCGGACTTCCGACTCTCTATGCCCCGTCACCCAGGAATGCGTATTTCCCGGAAAAACCGGCTCACGGATGAGGGCGTACCATGCGCTTGCACTCCCACTGCTTCTCAAGGACAATGATGCCGACCATGAACTGCCGGAGAGAACACCGCCTGCGGAAGAATGTCTTGTGTTTCCTGGTGCTGGGCATTTGTGCCTCGGGCCCCAGCCTCCCGGCTCAGTCGCGCGAGATTGCCGGCGCCGGGCCCTTCGGGCGGATCATCCGTGAGATCCGTATTCAAGGATTGCACAATGTCCGCGAGGACATCGTGCGTGATCAACTGGATTCGAAAGCGGGGCGTCCCTACACGGAAGAGGCGTCCAGAAATGACACCCGCAGCCTTGATCGGCTCGGCGTCTTCAGTTCTATCCGGATCACGCCGTCCCTGGTCGAAAGCGATGTGATCCTCGATGTCGAGGTCCAGGAACTCGTGCGCCTGCTGCCCTTTCCATCCATCAATGTGACCGCCGAAAACGGCGTGTCGGCCGGATTAGGAGTAAAGGTCCCGAGCCTGCTGCGGCGGGCCGTGTCCGTTTCGGCTGCGGCGCGGTTCGGGCCGCTGAGGGAATATGAGTTGCAGGTGCAATCGCCGTGGCGGCTGATGAACAGAGCCTGGTTCGACGCCAAATACAACTACCGGGACCGGCCGAATGAACTGGACCATTTCCGGGAGCACGCGGACGAGGTTGAAATCAGGGCCGGCGAGACCATTGGCCGGGATTGGAGGATCGGCGGCCGGTTTGCCTTTATCTCGCTCGCGAGTGACAAGCCCGGGATCGCCCTTTCCCCGGACGACAGGGACCGCACGCCTGCCCTGGGAGCCCTTCTGGAATACGACGGCCGGGATCTTCGCTCCAACCCGCACAAGGGTTGGCATGCCATCTTTGACGTTACCCAGAATGGAGGTTGGCTGGGCGGGGATGGCGATTTCAGGACTGCCCAATTTGACGTGCGCCGCTACCAGCCGCTGGGGGCGCGTCATGTGCTGGCGCTGTTTTCTTTTGCTACCTTGCAGAGCGGCGTCGTCGGCAGGGATGTGCCGCTATACCGCAACTATCACATCGGCGGCGGCAATTCGCTGCGCGGGTGGCGGCCGGATGCGCGCCGGGGCAACAACCAGTTTCTCAACACGCTGGAATACCGCTACGAACTGATACCGCCCCGGTCGTTCCGTGTGTCGCGCTTCGGTTTCTATCTCGGCGCGCAGTTGGCGATATTCGGCGACCTGGGGAGCGCCTGGGATGGGGGTGCCGATTTTTCGCGCAACATGATCGGGGGCGGCGGCTTCGGGATCCGCCTGCTCATGCCGGTCGTGGACATGATCCGCATCGATTTCGGTTTTGGCCAGTCAGGAGAAGGAATCCTGTCTCATTTCGGCCTGCGCGAAAAGGCCGACTACGCCCGTTTCCGTGTCCGGTAATCCGTGTCATAAAACGGGCCGTACCTGGGACAAAAACCGCCGTTGATGAAGCCCGGCAACGCTCTGCCGGACCTGCCTCGCCCCCGCGGTCAGCGGCGGGACAACCACTCCACAGCTACGAGACCGTCCGCTTCGACCCCACGGAACTCCGGATCTCCTGTGAGGAGCAAGCCGTGGTGTTCCTGCGCAGTGACGACGGCGAACGCGTCGGCATAGGAAATCGGGTAACGCGCTTTGATGTGTGCAGCCGCCAGCACTTCGGCTCTTGAGACCGGCACGACCTGCAGAGGCAATTGATCCACGGCAGCCAAGGTACGCTGCGCAAAATAAAGATCCTTTTCACGCTCCGTTATGTACAGGACCTCCCCCAGATTGACGAGTGAGATGTATAGCGAGCATTTACCGGATTCCGCCGAGCTCATCAGTTCTTTCACGCGGGGCCTGCCCGATTCACCCTCGAGGTAAGCCAGCAGGGCAAAACTGTCAAGCGCATAGGCAGAGGATTCAGCGGTCACGGCCTTTCTCTCTGCGCCGCTCGGCGCGGTGTTCCGCCAGCAATGCGCGGCGGAGCGATTTGCGTCCCCTGAGCATCCCGGCAGCCTGCTGGACCGGATCCTTCATCTTCGGCACGAGCGCCAGAACTCCTCCATAATCCACAATCTGCACTTCAGTGCCGGGCCTGAGATTATGCTTCCTGCGCAGTTCGGCCGGGATGACAACCCAGCCCTTTTCAGAAACAACGACGGTCATGTTTCCACCCCTTATGCGTTATACAAACTCAGTGGAAAGTATAACACATAGTTTCGGGGACAGGCGCCATAACCTCGAAATTCTCAAGGGCACATGGATGCGTCCCTCGGAATTGCGAGGCTATGGCGCCTTTATCCGAAATTTCCTGCTTCGATTGCACCCGCAACTAGAGGTTGCAGCAGCGGATCATTACTTATCAACCGATTCCTCATCCATCATCCTCAAGAGGTGCAGAAGCCGGCTGACTGTCTGACCAATGCCGGGTTTCTGGATCGAGTTGGTCGGATGACCGACAATCCTGTTGTCGTGCACATAGGGCAGGCCGGTATCCGGGTTTATCATGTCGGCAATCACCAGTATCTGGTTACGAGCTCCGCCGGTCCCTTTTGGGAAGCGGCCGCTTTCAAAAATCAGGTTGTTCTTCACTTCGCTTCCGGCACCTCCAAAGTCCTTCTCCGACACAAGAACGATCACGCCGCTTTCGCGCTCCGTGAGCCTGTAATCATTTTTCATGATCACGCAGTTCTCCACCGGATTTGGCCGCGGGGTTGTGGTGGGAGCTTCATGCACAGAGTAAAGCTCAAGGACCGGCTGCAATTCAGATCCATCCGGCATGAGCTTTCCCAGGACATTGTTCGAGAATGTCGTATCGGCCATCGAAATATTGACGTGGCTGTAAGCCTGCATCTCCGAAAGGTCATTATCCACGAGGATATTATCGTGCCCGTAGAGCGCTACTGCTATGGTAAGGCCGCACGTACCGGACATGATGTTATCTCTGACAACACTATGACTGAGACCTGTCGAGGTGCCCCCAAGACACATTGCCTCGGCTCCAGTATCGGGGGGGGAATCCATCCATATGTCGTTCCCGCTGATAAGGACCGGGCCGTTGTCTCCCTGGACAAATTGATATATGGGCTTGGAGGTCGAGGGATCCTTATACTGTCTGAATCCTTTTTCAGGATCCGGATCAGTGCTGTTGAGGTTGGACCAGCCATAGATCAGCATCGCCTGAGTGAACACACCGGGAGTCGTGATCATCCGGTTATTGGTGATTTCAAACGGATAGCGGACAATGTTGCCGAGCGAATCTGTCGGCACGACGGGCACATCATACGGGTAGGCACTGATCGGTTGCAGTGTGAATCCGATCCATCGGCCACAGACAGAGTACACTCCCCTGAGCACATTGTTATCTATCCTGACAGGGAAACCTGCGGAATAGTATGCGAGGACAGCGTTGGTTCCTACAGTGATGTCATTCCTTTCAACCACGACGGGGTGGTCGCTCGCCTGCAGCTTCGCCGATGAAATTAACACCCCGGTACCGGCGACTGTGGAAGTCAGCTTGAGTTCACGGACAGTGACGCCCGGAGCGTTCACTGCGAACGCCACCGAGTTACCGGTAAGGGTGGGAGAGAAGGTGAACTTGCCCCCGCCGCCGCTGATTTTCGTCTTCGGCTCATCGAGAATGGTGTCCCAGCCGTCGCCTGTCAG
>Ga0316620_10000330_pt1 | contig 18944 bp, 16 predicted proteins | sample OWC_Aug_M1_C1_D5_FD_207651 | JGI IMG/M metagenome (GOLD analysis project Ga0316620, IMG submission 207651) | Wetland soil microbial communities from Old Woman Creek delta, Ohio, United States - OWC_Aug_M1_C1_D5_B | ecosystem: Environmental > Terrestrial > Soil > Wetlands | place: USA: Ohio... | reverse complement strand
CCCGAGTGCCGGGGGCGCTTCCCGCCCCGCGCCCGGCGCGGTTCGCTTGGCGCCGGCGGCGGCCCGGGAGAGGCTGGTCCGGGCGGAGGCCCGTGCGCGACGTCTGGTACCTCCGGCGCGTACACTGGCTCGAGACGCTCTCGAGCGCCGAGGTGGAGCGCCTGCGCGCGTCCTCGACCGCGCGCGACTACGAGCGCGGCGAGATGATCTTCGAGCCGACGCCCCATCCGCATTCGGTGTATCTCCTCGAGTGCGGCCTGGTGCGCATCTACCGCCTCTCCGAGGCCGGGAGCGAGGCGACGCTCGGCTTCGTGGGGCCGGGCGAGGTGTTCGGCGAGCTCGCCGCCTTCTCCGACGAGCCGCGCGAGAGCTTCGCGCAGGCCGCCCGCACGGCGACCGCCTGGCGCATCCCGCGCGAGGCCTTTGCGGCCGCGATCCGCGGCCATCCGAAGGCCGTGCTCGAGGTGACGAAGCAGGTCGGCACGCGGCTCAAGCGCATCGAGAGCCGCGTCGAGGACCTGGTCTTCCGCGACGTGCACGCCCGGGTGGCGCGGGTGCTGCTCGAGCTGGCGCACGACTTCGGGCGCAGCGAGGCGGGGGGCGTACGGATCGATCTCCCGCTGACACAGAGCGACCTCGCCATGCTGGTGGGCGCCACGCGCCAGACGGTGAACGCGACCCTGCGTCGCATGACGGGGGAGGGGCTTCTCGGGCGCACCCGGCGCCACTTCGTGATCGCGCGGCCGGATGCCCTGCGCGCGGCGGTCGAGCAGCCGCCTGCCCGCTGAGGACCTGGAGACCGCCCCGCTGGCGCCGGCCGGCCTCCGCGAGGCGGCCCGGCTCCTCGGCCGCGCCTTCCGCGACAATCCGCTGAACGTCGCGGTGCTGGGCGGCCGCTCGCCGCACGGCCGCGAGCGGGCGAACGTGGCCGGGATGCGGGCGCTCCTCCCGACGGCGCTGGCGCACGGCGAGGTGTGGGTGGCGCGCGAGGGCGGGGTGCTGCGCGCGGTGCTGGTGGCGACGCCGCCCTTCGGCCATCCCCTGCCGGCCCCCTCGCTCCCGGCCCAGCTCCGCGCGGTGTGGGTGCAGGGGCCCGCCGCCGCCGGCCGTTGGCGAGAGGTCTTCGAGCGCCTGACGGCCCTCCACCCGCGGGAGCCCCACTCCACCCTGGGCGTGCTCGGCGTCGATCCCGGACACCAGGGCCGCGGGATCGGCGGCGCGCTCCTCGAGCGCTGGCTCGCCGTGCGCGAGGCGGCGGGCGTCGGCCGGGGGAGCGGCGTCTACCTCGAGACCGACCGGGAGGAGAACCTGCGCTTCTACGCCCGACGGGGCTTCGCGCGGGCGGGCGAGCTCGAGCTCTTCGGCGCGCGCGTGTGGCGCCTCTGGCGGGAGCCTCGGGGCGTTCCGTCGGGGCGGTGAGTTCGGTACAACGTCGCCATGCTCGGCCGCCGTCCCGACGCAACCCTGGTACGCGATCTCCCCGCGATCCGCCGCTTCATGCCCTTCGTGTCGCCGCGGCGCAACGAGTCGCTGGTCTACTTCGCACAGGAGCTCGACGTCGAGGCCGCGCTCGCCTTCGTGGAGGAGCGCAATCGGAATCGGCCGCCGGAGCGCCCCCTGACCCTCTTCCACCTGCTGCTGCGCGCCATCGCGCGCACCGTGGCGGAGCGGCCGCGGCTGAACCGCTTCACGGCGGGAGGCCGCATCTGGCAGCGGGACGGGGTCTGGCTCTCCTTCAGCGCCAAGCTGCGGTTCGACCTCGACGCCCCGATCCTGACCGTGAAGCGCCGGTTTCCCGAAGGCGAGTCGCTGGACGAGATGGCGGACGGGCTCCTCTCGGGGCTGCGCCAGGGACGGAGCGGGCGCCCGAGCACCTCGGACCGCGAGATGGGGCTCCTGCTGCGGCTTCCCCCCTTCGTCGTGCGTCTCTTGATGCGGCTCGTCCGTGCCGCCGACGCGCAGGGCCTCGTGCCGCGCGCCATGATCGAAGGCGACCCGCTCTACTGCTCGGCCTTCGTGACGAACCTCGGCTCGGTGGGCCTCGAGGCGGGCTATCACCATCTGTGGGAGTACGGCAACTGCCCGATCTTCTGCGTGATCGGGCGCGTGCGGCCGGGCCCGGCGGGACGCCGCCTGGTGACCCTCAAGTGGACCTACGACGAGCGGGTGGAGGACGGCTTCTACTGCGCGCGCGCGCTGGAGAAGCTCGGCGAGACGATCGGGAAGCCGGAGACGCTCTGAGTGGCGGAGCCGCGCAAGAAGAAGGACCTCTACCAGGTGCTCGGCGTCGCGCGCGGCGCGGACGAGGGCGCGATCCGCAAGGCCTACCGGCGCCTCGCGCGCAAGCACCACCCCGACGTGAACCCCGGCGACAAGGGCGCCGAGGAGCGCTTCAAGGAGATCTCGGAGGCCTACGCCGTGCTCTCCAACACCGAGAAGCGTCGGCTCTACGACGAGTTCGGCGAGGTCTCGCTGGAGGCGGGCTTCGACGCCGAGGCGGCCCGCAGGGCCCGCGAGGCCTTCGAGTCGCGCTTCGGCGGGGCGGGCGCCGGCCGCGGGCCGGGCGGCGCCTTCGGCGGGCTCGGCGGCGAGGAGTTCGCCTACGGCGACCTCGACGACCTGCTGGGCGACCTCTTCGCGCGGCGCGGCTGGAGCGGCGGGCCGGGCGGTCCCGGCGCGGGGCGGGGCCGCCGTGGCGCGGACCTGGAGGCCACGCTCGAGCTCGATCTCGCCGAGGCCGCACGCGGCGGCGAGAAGCGCCTGCAGGTGGCGCGTCCCGGCGCGGACGGGCGGCTGCTCCAGGAGCAGGTGACGGTGCGCATCCCCGCCGGCGTGGCCGACGGCGGCCGGATCCGCATCCCGGGCAAGGGTGCCGAGGGCCGCGGCGGCGGGCCGCCCGGCGATCTCTGGGCCACCCTGCGCATCCGACCCCATCCGGTGTTCCGGCTCGAGGGCCGAGATCTCCTGCTCGAGGTGCCGATCAGCGTGCGCGAGGCGGTGCTCGGGGCGAAGGTGGAGATCCCGACCCTCGAGGGTCGGGCCACCGTGACGATCCCGGCGGGCAGCGACTCCGGCACGCGACTGCGCCTGCGCGGGAAGGGGCTGCCCGATCCGACGGGCGGCCCGGCCGGCGACCTCCTGGTGACCTTGCAGATCCGCGTGCCCCGCGGCCTCGACGCCGGCGCCGCGTCGAAGCTCGAGGAGCTCGCCCGCTTCGATCCCCCCGACCTGCGCAAGGATCTCTTCCGATGACGTCCCGCCTCTCCCTCGAGGAGCTCCTGCAGCTGATCGGCGCCGACACGCCCGAGATCCTGGAGGTGCTGCGCGAGACGGAGCTCGGCGAGCGCGCCGAGATCGCCCCGGAGGAGGCGGAGGAGCTGCGGGTGGCGGCCCTCCTGGTGCGCGACCTCGGCGTCAACGCGGCCGGGGTGGAGGTCGTGCTCCAGCTCCGCCGGCGCCTGCTCTTCCTGGAGGAGAGGATGAGCAGCGTCCTGCGCCGGCTCCTGGAGGAGAGCGGCTCCGCCTGACCTCGCCCGCGCGCTCCTCCAGGCGGAAAGGGTTTTCCCCGGAGGCGGAAGAGGGCTTCCTATCCGGCATGGCCCCCCGCAGCGGAAGCACTGGAAAACCAGAGGCTTGGAGAGGAATCTCCAGGCGGCATGCCCCTTGCTGTCCATAGCGTCATCGCAGGGCAAGGGGGACGTGAATGACGTCGCGAGCGCGCTGGATCCCGCTCCTCGGCCTTCTGGTCGCTTTCGGCGCGGGGGCGCCGGCCTCGGCGCTCACTCTCTCCGTCGGGGTCGACGGGGGCAGCACACAGACCTTCGGCGATGCCCAGCTTGGCTGTGCGGCGACCGGGACCGGAGCCGAGAGCTGCACCGGCGGGGGTCTGGTGGGCGGCTCGACCTGGACCCTCGGCTCCTGGAACATCAGCACGAGCCTCGATCCCGTGGTGAATGCGACCGTCGCGCTCACGAACACGAGCGCCGTGACCCAGACCTTCACCCTGATCTTCACGCTGCCCATCGGGGCCATCCCGGGCGCGACCCTGGTTGGCGGCTCGGTGCAGGGCGGGGCCACCGACGGGAATGGAAATGGGGTTACGCTCTCCACCGCCACGGGCTCGGCCTTCTACACCGCGCTGATCGACAGCGGAGCGGTGCAGCCGCTCTATCCCGACCCCACCTCCTTCTCGAATTCGAGCGCCTTTGGCAGCGTGACCGTGCCGTCCTTGACGTTCGGCGTCCCGATCCCGAGCCAGCTCGGGCCGGCAGCGCTCAGCGACATCGGCATCCAACTCAAGTTCAAGCTCTCGCCGGGAGACTCCGCGAGCTTCACGGGGGTCTTCGTGGTGGAGCCGGTTCCCGAGCCCGGCACGCTGGCGCTGGCTGGCCTGGGTCTCAGCGGCCTGGCCCTTCTCGGGGCTCGCCGCCGGAAGGCCGCCTAGGGCGCCGCCCAGCGAGGGCTCGGATGGAGGAAGGCTCGGCCACTCGGCCGGGCCTTCGTCTTTTCGGGTGCCGCAGGGCGCTTGCCCGGACCCCGACCATTCTGCGATCCTGTTCGCGTTCATGGACGACCGCCGCACCCCGCCGCCTCCGGTCGCTGCCGCATCGCCGGCCCCCCCCTCCGCTGGGGCTCCGGGGGAGGCGAACGCCGCGCGCGGGGCGCTGCGCCCGGACGACGGACGCCTGGTGCGGGGCCGGCAGAGCCGGGCACGCATCCGCGAGGCCGCCCTCGGCCTCTTCCGGGAGAAGGGCTTCGACGGCGCGACCCTCCGGGCCATCGCCGCGCGGGCGGGGATGGGGGCGAGCTCGATCTACCGGCACGTGCGCTCGAAGGAGGAGCTCCTGGTGGAGGAGCTCGCCGCGCGCCAGGAGGAGGCCTGGACCCGCTTCCGCCAGGAGGACGATCGCCGCGCCCCCACCCGCGAGCGGCTGCGCCGCTTCCTGGACGCGCAGCACGCGCTGCTGGCGGAAGAGCCCGACCTGACCACGATCGCGCTGCGCGCCACCACGCTCCCGAAGGCCCGCGTGGCGCGGCGCGTCCTCGCGCTCCAGGACCGCACCATCGGCCTCCTCTTCGAGGTGCTGCAGATGGGGCGGATGCGAGGCGATCTCTCGAAGGGCGTGGACGTGCTCGCGGCCGCGCGCGCGCTCGCCCACGTGACGAGCGGGGCCCGCATCCCCTGGGCCAACGGGCTGGTCTCCGCCGAGGCGTGTCGCGCCTCGATCGACGCCGCGGTGGACGTGCTCTTCACGGGGCTCGCCGCGCGTTGACCCGGCGGACGTGTCGCAGGGAGAATGGCCGACGGCCCGCTCGGGGCCTGGAGGAACGATGACGACCGCGCCCACTCCCGATCTCCTGACCCTCCTCGCCGCGCGGCAGCCGGAGAAGGCCGCCGTGATCGACGATCGGCCCGACGGAAGCCAGACCGTCTGGAGCTACGCCGAGCTCGAGCGCCAGGCCAACCGCACGGCCCACGCCATCGCGGGGCTCGGGGTGCGGCCCGGCGAGAAGGTGATCTGGTGCGGCATGAACTCGCCGGGGATCGTCCGCATGACGCACGCCGGCCGCAAGCTCGGCGCCGTGGCGGTGCCCCTCAACTACCGGCTCGCGCCCGAGGAGGCGGCGTACGTCGTGGACAACAGCGACGCCGTCCTGGTCTACGCCGACGCCGAGTTCGCCGAGCTCTTCGCCAAGATCCGGTCGGAGATCCCGAAGGTGCGCCACGTCGTGGTCTTCGACGGGCCGCCCGCGCCGGGTCAGGAGGACGGCGACGCGCTCCTCGCCCGGGCGAGCGACTCCCCGCCCTCGACGGCCGCGAACGCCGAGGCCGGCGCCACCATGATCTACACCTCCGGCACCACCGGCCATCCGAAGGGCGCGCTGCGCCGCAGCACCGGCGACCCGGCGCAGGTGCGCGCCATGATGGAGCTGATCGGCTACGTGCCCGAGGACGTCTACCTGACCACCGGGCCGCTCTACCACTCCGGACCGGGCGGCTTCATGAACCTCTCCTTCCTGCTCGGCAACACCGTCGTGGTGCAGCGCAAGTTCGACCCCGAGGACTGGCTGCGCCTCCTCGAGAAGTACCGCGTCTCCACCACCTTCTCGGCGCCGACGCCGATCCGCATGGTCTGCAACCTCCCGCGCGAGGTGAAGCGGCGCTACGACCGGAGCTCGATGCGCCGGCTGATCGCCAACGCCGCGCCCTGGTCCTTCGCGTTGAAGGAGATGTATCTGGCGGACTTCCCGGAGGACTCGCTGTGGGAGGTCTACGGCTCGACCGAGCTCGGCGTGAACGCGATCCTGGCGCCCCGCGACCAGCGGCGGAAGCCCGGCTCCTGCGGGCTCCCGGCGCCGCTGGTCGAGCTCCGGCTGCTCGACGACGACGGTCGCGAGATCCGCGAGCCGAACCAGCCCGGCGAGCTCTTCGTGCGGAGCGCGAGCGTCTTCAGCACCTACTACAAGGCCGACGAGAAGTACGAGGCCGACCGTCGCGGCGACTTCCACACCGTGGGCGACATCGCCTACCGCGACGAGGAGGGGTACTACTACATCTGCGACCGCAAGAAGGACATGATCATCTCGGGGGGCGTGAACGTGTATCCCGCCGAGGTCGAGGCGGCGCTGGAGCACCATCCCGAGATCGTGGACGTGGCGGTGTTCGGGATCCCGAGCGAGGAGTGGGGAGAGAGCGTGCACGCCGTGGTGGTGAAGGCGCCGGAGAGCCGCCTCGACGCCGCGGGCGTGATGGCGTTCGCGCGCGAGCACCTGGCGGGATACAAGCTGCCGCGCTCGATCTCCTTCGCGGACGAGATCCCGCGCACCGGCTCGGGAAAGATCCTGAAGCGCGTGCTGCGCGAGCCCTTCTGGGCCGGCCACAAGACGCGCATCCTGTGAGCGCATGAGCGGCCGCGCCGATCCCGCCGTCACCTGGCGCGTGCTCGACCTCGAGCTCGCGCTCGGCGAGCCCGAGTCGGCGCTGCGCGAGCGCGCGGCCTTCGCCCTGGGCGTCGATCCGGCGTCGCTGCGCGGCTTCCGCATCGCGCGCAAGTCGCTGGACGCGCGGGGACGCCGCGCGGGGCGCGGGCTGCGCTTCCACGTCCAGGTCGACGTCGTGCTCGACGAGGGCCGCAGCCATCCCGCGCTGCTGCGCGCCGTTCGCGCGGGGCGGGTCGTCCCCGCGCCGCTCCGCGGACGGATCGAGGTGGAGCGCCCCCATCCTTCGCTGGCGCGCGCGGCCGCGGTGGTGGTGGGCGCCGGGCCCGCCGGGCTCTTCGCCGCGTTGGTCCTCGCGCGCAACGGCCTCGCCGTGACGCTCCTCGACCGCGGTGCGTCGCTGCGCGAGCGCGGCCGCGCCCTCGGGCGTTTCGACCGCAGCCGGCTGCCCGACCCCGAGACGAACCTGCTCTTCGGCGAGGGCGGGGCGGGGACCTACTCCGACGGCAAGCTCTACACCCGGGTGGACGACCCGCTCGAGGTGCCGCTGCTGGAGGAGCTGGTGGCCTGCGGCGCGCCGCCCGAGATCCTCTACGACGCGCGGGCCCACATCGGTACGGACCGGCTGCACCGCATCCTGCCGCTGCTGCGGGCCCGGCTCGAGGCGGACGGCGTCACGTTCCTGTGGCGGACGCGGCTGGAGAAGCTCGCCCTCGACGAAGGGCCGCCGCGGCGGGTGCGTGCCGTCGTGACCTCGGCCGGCGAGATCGCCTGCGACGCGCTGGTGCTGGCCCCGGGCCACAGCGCCCGCGATACCTGGGAGCACCTGGCCGCCCAGGGCGTGGCGGTGGAGGCCAAGCCCTTCCAGCTCGGCGTGCGCATCGAGCACCCGCAGGCGCTGATCGACGCCGGTCGCCACGGCGTCGGGCCCGAGGCCGCGGCCCTCGGTCCTGCGAGCTACAACCTCGTGTGCAAGGCCGGCGACGGGCTCCCCGCGGCCCACTCCTTCTGCATGTGCCCGGGTGGCCGCATCGTCGCGAGCGTGAGCGAGCCGGGGCTGCTCTGCACCAACGGCATGAGCAACTCGCTCCACTCCTCGCCCTTCGCCAACGCGGCGCTCGTGACGACCCTCGGCCCGCGCGAGCTCGGCCCCGGCCCCTTCGCGGGCGTCGAGCTGCAGCGGGCGCTCGAGGCCCGCTTCTTCCAGGAGGGGGGCGGCGACTACACCGCGCCGGCGCAGCGCGCGCCGGAGTTCCTGCTCGGCCGCGACTCCAGCGACCCGGGCCCGACGAGCTACCGCTTCGGCACGCGCCCCGGCCGGCTCGATCTCCTGCTCCCCGCACGCGTGCGCGACGCGCTGCGCCGCGCGCTCGCGCGCTTCGACCGCCTGGTCCCGGGCTTCGCCGGGCCGGAGGGCGTGCTGGTGGGCCTCGAGTCCCGGAGCTCCGGGCCGGTGCGCCTGCCGCGCGACGAGGCGACCCGGCGCGCGCGGGGCTTCGGGAACCTCTACCCGGTGGGCGAGGGCGCGGGCTACGCCGGCGGCATCATGAGCGCGGCCCTCGACGGCGCGCACGCGGCCCAGGCGCTGCTGCAGCACGGCCTGGGATAGACTCGCCTCCCCACACAGCCGAGGAGAAGGCATGCGCGCCATCGTGGTCGATCGCTGGATGGAGCCGAGCGAGATGAAGCTGCAGGAGGCGCCGGAGCCGAAGCTCCTGCGCGGCGGGCTCCTGGTCGACGTGAAGGCCGCCGGCTGCAACTTCTTCGACATCCTGATGGCGAGGGGGCAGTACCAGGTGAAGCCGCCCTTTCCCTTCACGCCGGGGGCGGAGCTCGCCGGGGTCGTGCGCGAGGTCGCGAGCGACGTCACGGGCTTCGCGCTGGGCGACCGCGTGCTGGCCTCGATCCCGCTCGGTGCCTTCGCCGAGCGCGCGTGGGTCCCGGCCCGGAGCGCCTGGCGGATGCCCGAGGGCATGTCCTTCGAGGAGGGCGCGGCCTTCCCGATCGTCTACCCCACCTCCTACGCCGGGCTGGTCTTCCGCGCCGCCCTGCGCCCGGGCGAGAGCCTGCTGGTGCACGCGGCGGCCGGCGGGGTGGGGCTCGCCGCGGTGCAGATCGGCAAGGCGCTCGGCGCGCGCGTCCTCGCCACCGCGGGCGGCGCCGAGAAGCTCGAGGTGGCGCGGCGGGCCGGTGCGGACGTGACGATCGACTACGCCCGCGAGGACTTCGTCGAGCGGGTGATGGAGGCGACGCAAGGCCACGGCGCGGACGTGATCTACGACAGCGTCGGCGGCGACGTCTTCGATCGCTCGCTGAAGTGCATCGCCTGGAACGGGCGCCTGCTGGTGATCGGCTTCGCCGGCGGGCGCATCCCCGAGGTGAAGGCGAACCGCATCCTCTTGAAGAACATCTCGGTGGTCGGACTTCACTGGGGCGCGTATGCCCAGCACGAGCCGCAGCGCATTCCGGAGACCTTCGAGGCGCTCTTCCGTCTCTATGCGGAGGGGAAGGTCCGCCCGCTGATCTTCCGGCGCCACCCGCTGGCGGAGCTCCCGGCCGCGCTCGAGGCCCTGGGCTCCCGCCGCACCTGGGGCAAGGTGGTGGTCGCGCCCTGAGCCGGTGACGTGCGGGCGGATCGCGCGGCCTCGCCGCCGGCGGCGCACGCTCCTATGCTGGCCCCGTGACGCCGACGCCCCTCGAGCAGCCGGGCCAGCTCCTCTTCGTGGGATTCCCCGGGACGCGCCTGCCCGACGCGCTCGCCGCACGGATCGGCGAGGGGCGGATCGGCGGCGTCGTGCTCTTCCAGCGCAACCTCGCGGATCCCGCGCAGGCCCGCGAGCTGGTGGCGGCCCTGCACGCGGCGGCGCCACCGGGCGCGCCGCTCCTGGTGACGGTGGACCAGGAGGGCGGGCGCGTGCAGCGCCTGCGCGCGCCCTGGACGGAGTGGCCGCCGATGCGCCGGCTCGGCGCGCGAAACCAGCCCGAGCGCACCGCGGCGGTGGCGCGAGCCATCGCGCGCGAGCTGCGCGACCTCGGAATCGGGCTCGACTTCGCCCCGGTGGTGGACGTGGACACGAACCCCGCGAACCCCGTGATCGGCGACCGCAGCTTCGCTCGCACGCCGGAGGAGGTGGCGCTCCACGCCCGACACTTCATCCTGTCGATGCAGGCGGAGGGGGTCGCCGCCTGTGCCAAGCACTTCCCGGGCCACGGGGACACGGCCCAGGACAGCCACCTCGAGCTGCCGCGTCTGGAGCACGACCTCGAGCGGCTGCGCCGGGTCGAGCTGCCGCCCTTCCGCGCGGCGATCGAGGCCGGCGTCGCGAGCGTGATGACGGCCCACGTCCTCCTGCCGCGCCTCGACCCGGCGCGGCCGGCGACCCTCTCTCCCGCGGCCCTCGGCCTCTTGCGGGAGGAGCTCGGCTTCGACGGCGTGGTGTTCAGCGACGACCTCGAGATGCGCGCCGTGGCCGACCGCTTCTCTCCGGCGGAGCGCGTGCTCGGAGCGCTGCGCGCCGGTGTCGACGGGCTCCTGATCTGCAGCGACGAGGCGCTCTGGGGCGAGGCGCTGCGCCTGCTCGAGTCGGCGCCGGACGCGCTGCTCGAGCGCGCCCTCGCCCGGGTCGGCGCGCTCAAGGCGCGCTTCGCCGGCGCGGGCCTGCGCGCCGCCGCGTCGCCCGGCGCACCGCCCTACGAGGCGCATCGCCGCCTGGCCGCAGAGCTCGCGTGAGGCGCGCGGCGCGCTCGCGCCGCCCGCGAGCGCGCGGCGCATGAGCGACCCGCAGGGGATCGCGGCGCTCCTCCTGGTGCTCGGACTCCTGCTGGTGGGCGCAGGAATCGCGAGCCCGATCTCGGGACGCCTCGGGCTTCCGATCCTCGTGATCTTCCTCGGCATCGGGATGGCCTTCGGCTCCGAAGGCATCGGAAGGATCGCGTTCGACGACTACCGGCTCGCCTTCCGCCTGGGATCGATGGCCCTGGTCCTGATCCTCTTCGACGGCGGCCTCAACACCTCGCCCGCCGTGCTGCGTCGCGCCGCGCTGCGTTCCAGCCTCCTGGCCACCCTCTCGGTGACGGGCACGGCCGCGATCCTGGCCGGGATCGGGATCGCCCTCGGACTCTCGACGCCGATCGCGTGTCTGGTGGGTGCGGTGGTCTCCTCCACCGACGCCGCCGCCGTCTTCGCCATGCTGCGCGGGAGCGGCCTGCGCCTGCGCGAGTCGGCGGCGGCCACGCTCGAGGTGGAATCGTGCCTGAACGACCCGATGGCGGTGATGCTCACCGTCGCCACCACGGAGGTGCTCCTCGGAACTTCCGGGGGTGCTCTCGACGTCGCGCGCTCCGTGGCGTGGCAGTTCGCGCTCGGTGGCCTCGCGGGCTGGGGCATCGGCCGCCTCGGGCGTGCGCTGCTGCGGACGGTGCGTCTCCCCGCGGCGGGGCTCTATCCCGTCCTCACCATCGCGCTGGCCTTCCTGGCCTTCGCCGTGCCGACGCTTCTCGGGGGCAGCGGCTTCCTCGCGGTGTATCTGGCGGGGATCGTGCTCGCCGCCGGGCCGCTGCCCTACCGGGCGGGAGTCCGCCGCGTGCACGACGCGCTGGCCTGGCTCGCCCAGGTGCTGTTGTTCACGATGCTCGGGCTCCTGGTCTTCCCGTCGCGCCTCGTGCCCGAGATCCCCCTCGGCATCGCGCTCGCGCTCGCGCTGGCTCTGGTGGCGCGGCCGGCGGCCGTGCTGCCGGTGCTCGCGCTCTTCCGCGTGCCCTGGCGCGAGAACCTGTTCGTGTCGTGGGTGGGGCTGCGGGGCGCCGTGCCGATCGTGCTGGCGGCGTATCCGGTGCTGCGGGGCGTTCCCTCCAGCGACGAGATCTTCCATCTGGTGTTCTTCGTGGTGCTGGTGAGCAGCGTCGTGCCGGGCGCCAGCGTGCTCCCGCTCGCGCGTCGCCTGGACCTCGCGCTCCCGGCCGCCGCCGCGCCGGCCGCCAGCGTCGAGCTGGTCTCCCTGCGCGAGCTCCCGGGCGAGTTCGTGGCCTATCCCGTGTCGCCGGTCTCGGCGGCGGCCGGCGCCTGGGTGCGGGACCTCTCGTTGCCCGAGGGCTGCGTGGCGGTGATCGTGGTGCGGGGGAACGAGGTGATCGCGCCGCGCGGCAGCACGCGGCTCGAGCCGGGGGACCAGGTGACCTTCTTCTCGACGCCGGGAAGCCGCGCCTACCTCGATCTGCTCTTCGGAGCGCCCGAGAGCGAGCGCTCCTAACGCGCACCGAGCGGCACGCCGACGTCGTGCGGACCCCCGGAGAGCCGCGGGCTCACTGCCACCAGGCGGGCTCGTTTCCCGGCTTCCACTTGATGTTGCAGCCGACGCTCGGGCGCTGCTCCGCGGAGACCGGCCGTCCGGCCAGCAGCGCGTCCGCTGCGGCGCGCAGATCCGCGCCCGTCACCGGGCGTCCGTTCCCCGGCCGACTGTCGTCGAGCTGCCCGCGATAGACCAGCCGTCGCTCGCGATCGAAGAGGAAGAAGTCCGGGGTGCACGCGGCGTGGTAGGCCTTGGCCACGGCCTGCGAATCGTCGAAGAGATACGGAAATGTGTAACCGGCGCTCCGGACCTCGAGCGCCATCCGCTCGGGCCGGTCGTCGGGGTACGCCTCCACGTCGTTCGAGTTGATGCCCACCACGGCGAGCCCCTTCGCCTGGTACTCGCGCGCGAAGCGCGCGATCCCCGCGCGCACGTGCTGCACGAAGGGGCAGTGGTTGCAGAGGAAGATCACCAGCAGGGCGGGAGAGTCCTGGAGGTCGTAGAGCGAGACCATCTTTCCGGTGGTGTCGGGGAGCTGGAAGGGCGGGGCCTGCGTGCCGAGCGGCAGCATCGTGGACTCGGTGCGGGCCATGGCAGCCTCCGTCGCGCGGGACCCGGGCCAGGATAGCAGCCGGCGGCGCCCGGGCGCGCCGGCGGCGGGCTCCGACCTGCTACGCTCCCGCTCCACCCATGGAGCCGTGCGACCAGCGCCTGCGCGACGCCTTCGATCCCGAGCGCTTTCGCGCCGAGGGGCATCGCGCGATCGATCTCCTCGCCGACTACCTGGTGCGTGCCCTGGCCGGCGCTTCCGATCTGCCCGTCCTGCCCTGGCGTCCGCCGGGCGAGCTCGTCGCGCAGTGGCCGGCGGAGCTCGCGGTCGGGCCTTCGGACGACGACGTCGCGGCGCTCCTGCCCCGGGTCCTGGCCGGCTCCACGCACCTCCACCACCCGCGCTACGTGGGACACCAGGTGACGTCGCCGCTTCCCGTGGCCGCGCTCTGGGAGATGGTCTCCGCCCTGCTGAACAACGGCATGGCGGTCTACGAGATGGGGCCCGTCGGGACGACGATCGAGCGCAGCCTGCTGCGCTGGATGGGCGGCGTGCTCGGGCTCGGAGCGGCGGCCGACGGCGTGCTCACCTCCGGTGGCTCCCTCGGGAACCTGACGGCGCTCCTCGCCGCGCGACAGGCGAAGGCAGGCTTCGACGTCTGGAGCGGCGGTGCCCACGCCGGCCCGCCGCTCGCGATCCTCGCCTGCCAGGAGGCGCACTACTCCGTGCGGCGCGTCGCCGCGATCCTGGGACTCGGCGAGGCGGGCGTGGTGTCGGCTCCCGCGGACGAGCGCTTCCGCCTGAGGCCGGAGCGGCTCGACGATGCGCGCCGCGCCGCGCTCGCCGCCGGGCGCCGTCCCTTCGCCGTGGTGGCGAGCGCCGGCTCCACCGCCACCGGCGCCTTCGATCCGCTGGAGGAGGTGGCCGACTTCTGCCGGGAGCACGATCTCTGGCTGCACGTGGACGGCGCGCACGGCGCGGCGCTGGCGCTCTCCGAGCGCCTGCGCCCGCGGCTCGCGGGGATCGAGCGCGCGGACTCCGTGGTCTGGGACGCACACAAGATGCTCCTCGTGCCCGCTCTCGCCACGGCCGTGCTCTTTCGCGACGGGCGTCGCTCGGCCGCCACCTTCGCGCAGGAGGCCTCCTACCTCTACGCGCCCGGCGCCGCCGACGAGAACGCCTGGGACGTCGGGACGCGCACCTTCGAGTGCACCAAGCGCATGCTCGGGCTGGCCCTCTACGCGGCGCTGCGCCGCCACGGCACCGGCTTCTTCGCGGCCTACGTCGAGCGCTGCGTCGACCTCGCCGCGTCGTTCGCCGCCCGGCTGCGCCGGGCGCCGGACTTCGAGCTCGCCACCGAGCCCGCCTGCAACATCGTCTGCTTCCGCTGGACGCCGCGGGGGGTCGGCCCGGGGCCTGCCCTCGACCAGCTCCAGGGGCGGCTGCGCCGGCGGATCCTGGCCGAGGGCGGCTTCTACCTGGTCCAGACGCGGCTCCCGGCCGGGGTCTTCCTGCGCACCACGTTGATCCATCCGCTGACCCGCGAGGCGGACCTGGAGGCGCTCCTCTCCACGGTGCGGGACGCCGGCCGCGCCGAGGCCGCCTAGATGGGGACGCCGCAGGAGCCGCGCAGGCCCCGGCCCTGGGTCGCCGCCACCCTCAGTCTCGGGGCGCCCGGTCTCGGCCAGCTCTACGCCGGAGAGCGTCGGGCGGCCCTCGTCTTCGCCGCGCTCTCGCTGGCGCTTCCGCTCCTCACCACCTGGCTCTTCACCGTGGAGGCGTTCGCCACCTCGCGCCCCGTGGTGCTCGCCGCGTTCGGCGGCAACGCGCTGCTCCTCCTGGTCTCTTCGGCCCACGCGAGCCGGGCCGCGGCGCGCGGGTCCGGCCTCGGCTTGCGCGGTCCGGTGCTGGTGGCGCTCGGCCTGCTCTACACCGTGCTCCTCTTCGTCGCCGGGATCGGCGTGACCCGCATGGTGCGGGCGGCGGTGGCGCAGCCCATCCGCATGCCGACGGAGGCGATGCTCCCCACCCTGGTGGCCGGCGACTACTTCTGGGTGGACAAGCGCGTCTTCCTCCGGCGCGAGCCCGAGCGCGGCGAGGTGGTGGTGTTCCGCGTGCCGCTCCGCGCGCCGGCGGCGACGCCGCCGGGCCGCGCCGCGGGCCCCGCCAGCACGGTGCGGGTGGCGCGGCTGGTGGGCCTTCCCGGGGACGTGGTGGAGCTGCGGGGCGGCGTGCTGCGCGTGAACGGCACCGCCGTCCCGGCGCAGCCCGTCGGGCGACCCATCCTCCAGCACGAGGTCGGGGCGCGCCTCGACCTGTGGGAGGAGACGCTGGACGGTCACCGCTACCGGGTCGCCCGCGATCCCGCTCATCCGTCGCCGGACTTCGGGCCGGCCCCGGTGCCCGAGACGCGGTACTTCGTGCTCTGCGACGACCGCGACCACGCCCTCGACAGCCGGGTCTTCGGCGCGGTGCCGCGCCAGGCGCTGCTCGGTCCAGCGACCACCATCTACTGGTCGTGGATCGAGCCCTTCGCGCCGGTGCGCTGGGAGCGGATCGGGCTGCGCATCGACGCGCCCGGCGTGGAGATCCGATGAGCGCCCCGGCCGCGGAGATCCCCTACGCCCGCAGCGTGATCGCGCTCGAGGGCGGCCACTTCGAGACCATCCGGCGCACGGTGTCGACGCTCTTCCGTGTGGCCCATGGCGAGGCCTTCCAGCACCGGGTGGACCAGGACGCCCCCGCCGTGGCCCGTCAGCGGCCGCGCAACTTCGCGGTCTTCATGGGCTACGACTTCCATCTGACGCCGGAGGGCCCGCGCCTGATCGAGGTCAACACCAACGCCGGCGGAGCGCTCCTGAACGGCCTGCACACGGCCTCGCTCTGCGATCCCGCGCGGCTGGCCTGCCTCTGCGCAGAGCTCCACCCCGTGGAGACGATGAGCGAGCGGATCCTCGACACCTTCCGTGCCGAGCTCGAGGCCGTGCGGCCGGGCGAACGGCTGCAGCGGGTCGCCATCGCGGACGACCGGCCCGAGACGCAGTTCCTGCGCCGGGAGTTCGAGCTGTTCCGCCGTCTCTTCGAGGAGCACGGGATCGAGGCCCGGGTCTGCGACACCGCCGAGCTCGAGCGCGTCCCCGGCGGGATCGCGCTCGGCGGCGAGCGACTCGATCTCGTGTATCTCCGGGACACGGACTGGCTGCTGGAATCGCCGCGCTGTCGCGCGCTCCGCGAGGCCTACCTGGCCGGCGAGGGCGTCGTGACGCCGAGCCCCCGCGAGCACCACCTGCTGGCCAGCAAGCGACGGCTCGCGCTCTTCTCCTCGCCCGCGGAGCTGGTGGCGCTCGGTGCCCGGCCGGACGACGCCGCCTTCCTGGCCGAGGTCGTGCCCGAGACGCGCTCGCTCGCGGAGCTCGGGCTGGAAGGCGCTTGGCGCGAGCGCGCGCGCTGGGTCTTCAAGCCGAGCGCGGGCTTCGCGAGCCGCGCGGTCTACCGCGGCGACAAGATCTCGCGCCGCAAGCTGGAGGAGATCGCGGCGACGGGAGACTTCGTGGCGCAGCGCCGGGTGGATCCGGGGGTGGTCGAGGTGGCGACCAGCGAGGGGCCCCGCGCCATGAAGTTCGACGTGCGCGCCTATGCCTACCGGGACCGCGTGCTGCTGCTCGGGGCCCGCGTGTACCAGGGCCAGGTCACCAACCTGCGCACGCCGGGCGGCGGATTCTCGGCGATCTGCGTGGTGCGCGGCCCCGGGGCCTGCGCCGCCGGCTGAGGCCGCCGACCTTCACTCGGCCTCGGCCGCCGTGGGCCGCTGACGCTCCAGCGCGGCGGCGTCGCAGCGCTCGAAGAACAGGCAGTCGTCCACCGGCCGGCGCGGCGGGCGGCCGTGCCGGCCGAGCGGCCAGCCGATCGGAAGCAGCGCGCAGCTCGGACAGCCCTCCGGCAGACCGAGCCAGGCATCGATCTCCGCCCCATGGGCGCGGTGCAGCGTGGTGAGCGACGCGCCGAGACCGATCGCGCGACAGGCCAGGAGCAGGTTCTGGATCGCGGGGAAGAGGGCCTGTACCTGCGGCGCTCCGCGCCGGGTCCAGCCCGCCACGAAGAGGTGCACCGGAGCCTCGTGCAGATGCTCGGCCAGGTGCCTCGCGGCGCGCAGGTTGCGCCGCTTCGCCTCGGGGTAGGAGGCATCCCGCGCCGCCTCCTCCGCGGGCGCGATGTAGCGGCGGAAGGCGCGCAGGTAGCGCTCGGCCACGAAGGCGCGGCGCTCGGGCTCCGTCACCGCGACGAAGATCCACGGCTGCCGATTGCCGCCGCTCGGCGCGAAGGTGCCGGCCTCGCAGACCTTGCGGACGAGGGCCGGCGGCACGGGATCGGGACGCAGCCGCCGGATGGCGCGGGCGGTGCGGATGCCCTCCAGCAGCGGGACATCCTCACCGAGGGTCTCCACGTCGTGGCTCGCCGGATCGATCATGAAGGCCGACTGTAGCTCGGCGGCGTCGCGTCATGCGCCGCTCCGGGGAGGATGATAGAAGGCGCGAGTGGCGACGCGACGGGTCGAAGCGGGGTCGCAGGCGGTGGCCTGGGGGGTCGTGGCGCTCGGCTGCCTCCTCCGCCTCGGCCTCGCCTTCCATCGAAGCGCCAATCAGGACGAGTTCCAGCACCTGCACGACGCCTGGTCCGTGGCGGCCGGTCTCCTGCCCTATCGCGACTTCTGGGACGACCACGGTCCCCTGACCGCCGTCCTGCTCGCGCCGCTCGCGGCGCGTCTCCAGGGCGAGACGCTGCTGGTGGCGGCGCGCCTCGCCATGGTTCCGCTGCTCCTCGGGATCCTGCTGGCGACGGGAGCCGTCGCGGCGCGTCTCCACGGCCGACACGCAGCCGTGTGGGCGATGGCGCTGCTCTCGGCGATGGATCTCTTCGGCCAGAAGATGATCGAGGTGCGGCCCGACCTGCCGCTGGTGCTGCTCTGGCTGGCGGCGCTGCTCGTCCTGCTCCGCGCCCCGGGCTCGCCGCGCGCCGGCTTCTGGAGCGGTCTCCTGCTCGGGGCCGCCGCCTGGGCCTCGCCGAAGGCGCTGTTCCCGCTGGCCGCGAGCGGGCTCGGGCTCGCCGCCTGTCAGGCCGCGCGGGGACTGCGGGGGCTCGACCGCACCGACGCCCCGTGGCGCGTCGCCCCCGCGCTGCTCGCGGGGTTCGCGCTGCCGGTAGCGCTGCTCCTTGCGACCTTCGCGCGCCTCGGCGCGGCCGGAGCGCTCTACGAGTGGACGATCCACCGGAGCTTTCTCTACCCCGAGCGGCTCCGCTTCTCTCCGCTCCCGATCCTCGCCCGCCCCGAGCACGCGACGTTCTGGGTCCTCGCCGGGATCGGCTGGCTCCGCACGCTGCGCAGCGCCGACGCGCGCGCCGGGGGACCGAGCCTCCTCCTGGCTGCGGAGTCGCTCGCCCTGGTGGGGATCCATCTCTTCCTGCTGCCCGCGCCCTACGCCCAGTCGGCGGCGCTCTTCCTCCCGCTGCTCGCCGTGCACGCGGGCTACGCAGTCGATGGTCTGCTGCGCCCGGCCGCGACGTCCGGGGGCGTTGCGGGCCTCGGCCGGGTTGCCCTGGCCCTCGCGGCCTTCGCGGGCGCGGTGCTGCTTCCCGCGCTCCGGCGCGGAGGCAGCCTCGAGCTCTCGCTGCGTCCCGCGCTCCACACCCAGATGGAGGAGACGCGCCGCCTGCTCGCCCTCACCGGGCCCCACGATGCGATTCTCAGCGGGAAGCCCTGGGCCATCACGCGGCCGAGCCCCTACTTCTTCGGCACGCTCTCGGTGGCGATGGTGGAGCTCCACCGCACCGGCCTCCTGCCGCCCCCCGGACGCCCGGGCATCGCGGCGAGCGTGCTCGCGGCGGGCTGCCGCTTCGTGGTGTTGGACCGCTTCCTGGCGGCGAGCCTCGCGCCCGCGGATCGACGGCTCCTCGCGCAGTCGTTCCTTCCCGCCCCGCTGGCGCTGCCGTCGCGCCCGGCCCGCGGGCTCCCGGCGGGCCTCCTGCTGGCGGGGCGGCGCTTCGACGGCGCGGCGCTCGCGGCGCAGGAGCTGCGCTTCGCCTGGCCGATCGCCGGCTGGTTCGTCTTCGAGGTGGAGGGCACGGCGCAGGCGCTCCGGCTCGACGGCGTACCCGTCACGGGGCCCGTC
>Ga0316620_10000329_pt1 | contig 18962 bp, 14 predicted proteins | sample OWC_Aug_M1_C1_D5_FD_207651 | JGI IMG/M metagenome (GOLD analysis project Ga0316620, IMG submission 207651) | Wetland soil microbial communities from Old Woman Creek delta, Ohio, United States - OWC_Aug_M1_C1_D5_B | ecosystem: Environmental > Terrestrial > Soil > Wetlands | place: USA: Ohio... | reverse complement strand
AGCACGGTGCCGCGCGCCTGAGTAGCGAGAACCACGGCGATGCTGGTGAGGTCCGGAGGGAAAGCCGGCCAGGGGCCGTCGTCGATCCTGGGAATGGCCCCCTCTAGGTCCTGCTCCACTTCCAGGGTCTGGTCTGCCGGGACCACGATGTCGTTACCGCGCTCTTGCCAGTGGATGCCGAGCCGGCCGAACGCAACCCGGGTCATCCGGTGGTGGGCGGCCGGGCCGGCGTCGCGGATCACGAGCTCCCCACCGGTCACGGCGGCCAAGCCGATGAAGCTCCCCACCTCGACGTGGTCAGGGCCGATGCGGACCGCAGCCCCGCCGAGCCGGGGGCGTCCCTCCACGACCAGGGTGTTGGTGCCGATACCCTCGACGCAAGCGCCCATGCGGTTGAGCATGAGGCACAGCTCCTGGACGTGGGGCTCGCAGGCCGCGTTGGCAATGACCGTCGTACCAGAGGCGTGCGCCGCGGCCATGACTGTGTTCTCGGTGGCCATGACGCTTGCCTCGTGGAGGAAGATCTCGCCGCCGTGGAGCCCTTGCGGGGCGCGGAGCAGGTAACGGCTGGGCTCGATCTCCACCTCGACGCCGAGCTGGGTGAAGGCGTGGATGTGGGCGTCGAGCGGGCGTCGGCCGATGCGGTCGCCGCCGGGTCGGGGCAGGTCGGCACGACCGAAGCGGGCAAGCAGTGGACCGGCGAGCAGGAAGGAGGCGCGGATCTCGCGCGCCAGCTCGGCATGGACCTGGTGGCGCGCGACCGTCCGGCCGTCGATGCGCCACCGTCCGGGGGCTTCGGCCTCGACCTCGGCGCCAAGGTGGGTGAGCAGCTCCAGCATGACTCGGACGTCGCGGATCTCGGGCAGGTTGTCGAGCACCACGGGCTCGGCGCCGAGCACAGCCGCCGCCAACATCGGCAGGGCAGCGTTCTTGTTGCCGCCCGGGGTGACGGTCCCCTGGATCGGCTTGCCGCCCCGGATGACATAGGAGGGCGACGGTCCTGGTGTGTTGCCGCGGCCTTCGGAGCTCATGGTGACGCCTTTCGGCGGCATGATAAACCTGCCGGAGGGGGCGGCGCGAGTCAGTGCCCTCGTCGACCAGGCGCGGCTGCCAGACCGAGCCCGGAGGGCGCCGGCGCCTCAGGCAGGAGCCGCACGACCGGGCGCTCGCACGAGGCGAGATGAGGGACGCGGGAGAGATCCTGTACAGTGGCACGGGTTCGAATGGAGGCGCCCTTGACGCGAGGTCTGTGGCCCAGGCGTGGCGCGTCATGCGCTCTGCTGCTGACGGTACTGGCCCTTGCCGTCGGGTGCGCCGAGCCCGAGCCGGCGCCGCCCGTGGTCGTGGTGGTCTCAATCGACGGCATGCGTGCCGACTACCTGGACCGTTTCGGTCCACAGCTCGAAGGCGGCCTGCGGCGGTTGCTGGACGAGGGCGCGGTGTTTGCCGATGCCCTCCATGACCATGCCAACACCGAGACTGCGGTCGGCCACGCGACCCTGCTCAGCGGCCGTCATCCGGCCCACACCGGGATTGTCGCCAACAACTACTTCGATCCCAGCATGCACGAGCGGAGGGGCTTCGAGGAAGACCGGGCCGAGCGGCAGCTGAACGGTGGCAGGGGGGCGTCGCCGAGGCTGCTGATCGGATCGAACTTGGTCGACTGGCTACTCCGGGAGTACCCCGAGGGGCAGGTCGTGGCGCTGTCCGGAAAGGCCCGGGTGTCGATCCTGATGGGTGGGCATCAGGCCAGGAACGTCTTCTGGTACAGCGTGGAAAGTGGGCTCTTCACCACTAGCACCTACTACAGTGACGCGCTGCCCGGCTGGGTTGAATTGTTCAACCAGCGCCGCAACGCCCGCTCCTTTGCCGGCGCCCGCTGGGAGCTCCTGCTCGGCGACGAGGCGGCCTACTCGGCCTCCCGCGAGGACGACTTCCCCGGAGAGGTCGACCACTGGGCGCTGGGCCGCACCTTTCCCCATCCGCTGCCCGGGCAGGACCCCGAGCTGTCCCGTGCGCTGCGGGACACGCCTTTTGTCGACGAGCTCACGGTGGAGCTCGCCGAGGAGGCGGTGCGGGCCCTCGATCTGGGCGGCGACGAGGCGCCGGACCTGCTCCTCGTCGGCCTGTCGGCGACCGACTATATCGGACACGACTTCGGACCCTTCAGCCGTGAGGTCCAGGACCAGATCCTGCGGCTCGATCGGCTCGTAGGGCGGCTGCTGGCAACCCTCGAGGAACGGGTCGGACATGACCGGCTGCTGGTGGCCTTGGTGGCGGACCACGGCATGACGCCGATCCCAGCCCAGTCAGTGCGAGACGGTCAGGCGGCGCGTTGGGTGCCCATCGAGCCCGCTCTCGCCGCGCTCGGCAAGGAGCTGGACGCCGAGCTGGGGACGCAGGGCGCGGTGCTCGGATTCGAGAACGGCGTGCTCTATCTCGACCACCAAGTCATCCGTGAGGCCGGCGCCGATCCGGAGCAGATGGCGGCTCAGGCGGCCGCAGCTCTGCGCAGCCTGGACTGTGCCGAACGGGTCGCGACCCGGCGGGAGATCGAGTCCTGGCAGTCGGCCGTGGACCCCATTGCGCGCGCCTTGCGCAACGCCCACCACCCCGAGCGCGGCGGCGACGTGTACGTGGTGCTGGCAGAGGGATGTCAGCTGTTCTGGAATCGCTTCCATGAGAAAGACAGGGCGATCGCCACCAGCCACGGCACGCCGCGCCCGTCCGACACTCACGTGCCGCTCATCCTGTGGGGCTCGGGCATCCTCCCGGGGCGGTACCCTCAGCGGGTGAGCACGGTCGACCTCGCGCCGACCCTCGCCGCCCTGCTCGGTGTCGAGCCGACCGAGCCGCTCGACGGACGGGTGCTGGACGAGGCGATCGATAGGGTGCCAGTTGGTCATGACGGGACTTCGTCACCACGAAGGATGAAAACAGGTACCGAGGGCGCGAGGCCCATTTTCGAAGCAGGCATGACGAAGTGACGGAGTTGAAGACCGGTTGCGACGAGGCGCCGGGCTTGCGACACGACTTCGTCACTTCGTCATGCCTGGCCCCACTTTGCTGGCCGTTCGGCCGAGAGAGAACCTGCGCTACACTCCTCCGGTCATGGTCACGGTTCACCTGCACCCGCTGCCCGGTGAGAAACGGGCGCTCGAGTTGGCCCGGCTGGTCGGCCGGCTATACCGGCAAGGGTGCAGGACAGTGGTGTGGGTGGCCGACGAGGGGCGGCGCCAAGCCCTCGACGAGTACCTGTGGACCTTCGACCGGCTGGCGTTCGTCCCCCATGTGGTGTGGGACTCGGGCATGGGCGAGGTCGACGAACCGGTGGTGCTCCTGGGCGAGCCGCGGAACCCCAACCGAGCCGCGGTTCTGGTGATCGGCGACGAGCCGGCGGAGAACGCATGGATGGCCGGATTCGACGAGGTCCACGACCTCGTGCCGGCGGGGCGTGAGGGCGAGGCCCGAGCCGCGCGCTGGCGCGAGCTGGGTCTCGATGTGGTGGACGGGTGAAGCCCCTGACCACCGAGCGGGCCGGAACGCGCTCCATCGGTCCGCGCTCGCAAGAGCGTTGGAGCGTGGACGGTGACCAGGGCAAGGTTCGACGGGGAGGGCTGAGAGCTGACAGCCGGAAGGGAGGGGGAGGACGCCATGCCAGGATTACCATCTCACCACGCGGTCGGGCTACTCGCTGCACTCGCGGTGAGCGCGGCGACTGCGTTCGCCGCTCCGCCGGTTGACGAGGAGGAGCTGCTCGCGACGGTGCGCGAGATCCTCGCCGAGACGCCACTCATCGACGGCCACAACGATGCCCCGTGGCAGATCCGCGATCGCTTCGCCAACCACCTCGACCAGCTCGATTTCACGGACACGAGCGCTCTCGACCCGGTCATGCACACCGACCTCAAGAGGATGCGAGAGGGTGGTGTGGGCGGTCAGTTCTGGTCGGTCTGGGTCCCGACTTCGCTCACTGGGGGCGAGGCCGTGCAGGCGGTCCTCGAGCAGATCGACCTCGTGCGTCGGCTCACGGCGCGCTACCCCGATCACCTCGAGGAGGCGCTGACTGCGGACGACATTGTCCGCGTCCACCGCAATGGGCGCATTGCCTGCTTGATCGGAATCGAGGGCGGGTACGGCATCGGCGAGTCGTTGGCCGTGCTGCGCCAGGTGTACGCGCTGGGCGCCCGCTCCATGACCTTGACCCACTGGGACACGATCGCCTGGGCCGACGCCGCCACCGATGAGCCTGAGCACGGCGGGCTAAGCCCGTTCGGCGTGGCCGTGGTCGAGGAGATGAACCGCCTGGGCATGATCGTGGACCTGTCGCACGTCTCGCTCGAGACGATGGTCGATGCCATGACGGCGAGCCGGGCCCCGGTGGTCTTCTCGCACTCCGCGGCCGCTGCCCTCAATCCGCACCCGCGCAACGTGCCCGACCAGGTGCTGCGGCTGGTCGCGGCTAATGGCGGCCTGGTGATGGTCAACCTGGGCTCCTTCTTCATTTCCGAGAAGGTCGTCAGCCGCCTCGCCGAGCGCGAGGCCGAGAAGGCGCGGCTCGAGGCCCTGCACCCAGGCAACTCCGAGGCTGTCGCCGCCGGTCTGGAGGCGTGGCGGGAGCGGTCGCCCGAACCCGAGGTCACCCTGGCTGATGTGGTCGACCACGTCGACCACATCAGCCAGCTGGCCGGTATCGACCACGTTGGCATCGGCTCGGACTTCGACGGTGTCGGCGCCCTCCCCCGGGGCCTCGCTGACGTATCCGGGTACCCGCAGCTGTTGGCCGAGCTGGTGCGCCGCGGCTACACCCGGCAAGATGTCGCCAAGGTGGCGGGCGGCAACCTCCTGCGGGTGATGCGCGAGGTCGAGTCCGTGGCGGCGCGGCTGCAGCGGTCTGAGAAGCCACGGGACCTCCGGATCGAGGAGGTCGACGGCGGGCAGAGCCTCGCCCACGAGAACTAGGCCGCGCGAAGCCCGTCCCCGTCTACGCCGCTCCGCGGCTCGCGACCCGCCGTGGCCGGCGGGTGGCCGTACGCCGCCCGCCCCCTCTCCGGTCGGGCTTCGCCCTCCTGCGACCCCCTCGGCTACGGCCACTTGCCGCTGCCCATCGCCGAATTCCCGATCCCGATCCCGCTCCCGTTGTCGTTGCCGTTCCGAGCATGAGCAGGTCCTCGACCAGTGGTCGCGCTGAGCACTGGTGTGAGGGTCCAGCGGTCGGCCCGGGCCGGCGCCGTCGGGAGGTGTAGAATCCGCGCCGGGAGGGCCGCCAGTGAACACCGGGCTCGTGGTGACCGGCTTGGCCGTGCTGGCCGCTGGCTATCCACTCTGCGGGCGCTTCGTGGAGTCACGCCTCGGGGTTGATGCCGGGCGACCGACGCCGGGCGACGCACTCCGATGAGCGACTCACGCCTGCTTGCGCCGAACATCATCACGGCGGCCAACATCGCCTGCGGTTTCGCGGCCATGGTGGCAGCCGCCGAGGGTCGCTTCGAGGTCGGCGTCTACCTGCTCGTGCTCGCCATCTTCCTCGACATGAGCGACGGGGCGGTGGCGCGCTGGCTGCGGGCCACAAGCGAGCTCGGTCGCGAGCTCGACAGCTTCTCCGACGCCCTCAGCTTCGGCGCCGCGCCCGCCTTCTTGCTCTACTGGTCGAAGCTGCATAGCGTGCCGGTGTGGGGGTTGTTCGCGGTCATCGTCTACCTCCTCGCCGCCGTGCTCCGCCTGGCCCGCTTCAACCTGACCACGGACGCCCACAGCAAGGACGAAAGAACCTTCGGCTGCCCAACGCCGATTGCCGCTGGCTATCTCATGGCCACGGTCCTCATGCGTGATCGCATCGACGCGACCGTGGCCCTGGCGGTGGTCTTCGTGTTCGCGGTTTTGATGCTGTCGCGCGTCAGCCTGCCCAACCTCAAGGGCCACAGCCTGGTCACGCTCACGCTCCTGGTGGGCATCGGGAACTACCTGCTCGTGGTGGCCTATCCCAACTGGTACACCGTGGGCTGGTGGAACCTGTGGAACGTGGTCATCCTGCTCACTGCCCGCGCCCACACCCGGCGTCTCGAGCCGGGCCCGGTGGCAGGCGGAACAGAGTAGCCCGTCCGCCGCGAGTACCCTCCGATACCGGTCAGCCGTTCCTGACCAGCTCGGCGACGATCTCCTTGACCTTGTCGTCCGCCTCCAGGGGCAGGAGCAGGGGGATGCTGGCCGCTCCGCGGTGACCGCCGCCGCCGTAGCGCTTGGCCAGCTCACCCAGGTCCGTGTTGCAGCCGCGGTTGAAGATGCTGTGCCCGAGGACTGCGACCACGAACTCCTTGGCTGGGCCCCAGTGCACGCGCATGGACACGTTGACCGTTGGGAACACGGCGTAGACCAGGAACCGGTTGGCGACTGGCGCCTGTTTCAGTGGCCGGAAGTCGGTGACCACCACGTTGGCCTGGATGCGGCTGTGCTCGCGCAGGGCGATCCGGTACTCGGTCTTGCCCCGCTCCATCCGCTCGCGCCGTCGGGCGACCTCGGGGTGGGCGAGGATCTCCTCGATCGAGGTGCCGGCGCGCAGCAGGTCGAACAGGGTCTGGAAGTAGCCGCGGAACGCCCCGATGCCGGTGCGGGCGTCAATCGTGAAGCCGAGCTGGATGAAGCCCTTGGGATCGATCACGTCCTGCGGGGTGAGGTCGGCCGAGTCCATTCGGTCGGTCTCGTGCACGAGCGCGGCGAGCTGGGGCATCTTGGCGCGGCCGCCGAAGTACTCGTACACCAGGTGGGCTGCGGAGGGGGCGTTCCCGTAGGCGCCCTCGAAACGTTCGGGCGGCTTCTCGTAGGTCGCGGTGTGCTGGTGGTGGTCGAACCAGAGGCTGCAGGCGGGGTGGTAGGGGACGTTGATGAGCACATCGCCGGAACGGATCTCGGCCTGCCCCGACGTGATGTCCTGAGGGTGGATGAGCTCAATGTCCTCCACCGGCTCGTGCAGGGAGACGATGACGGCGCCGACCAGTCCGTCCATGTCGCCCCGGGTGACCACCCGCATCGCTGCGCCTCCTTCAGTGCTGACCAGGATCGCCCAGGCGCGAGCGACCGAGTCCAGTGTATCAGGGTGCGTCAGGTCCTCGCCTCGGGGAGGCCGGCTCCCGGCGCGGAGCAGGGCTTTGATCCCGCGCTCGTTTTCGGTGATAATGGGTCGATCCGGCAGACGCCGCGCCGCTGCCGACCGGGTGGCGAGGGGCCTGCGAGTGTCAAGGGATGTGCCAGTGAAGATCGTGGTGACGCTCGAGGAGCAGATCGCGCTCGACGCGGATGAGGCGCTGGGCGAGATCGAGCTCATTGGTGACGATGGCGGCTCCATCAGCCGAGGGAACGCCTGGCTCGATGCCTGGCTGTCCGCGATCCTGGACGGCCTCGAGGGCTTCCTCGCCGGCGAGAAGGAGCAGCGCATCGAGATCATGGCCGAGACCCAGCCGCTGGTGGTGCGGCCGTACCGACGTGGCCTGCGGGTGACCTTCCGTGACGAGACGGTCGAGGTCAGGGACGTCGAGCAGTTCAGGACCGAGCTGAAGAGCGCAGTGCGGGGAGTGGTCGCGCGGTTGGAGGAGCACGAGGGCTTCTCGCCGGACGAGACCTGGTCCCGGCTGATCGCGTTCGCCGCGTCCTGAGGGTCACCTTCCGACGAAAGATACGGGATCTGAGCCGGTGACAGCCATCGCGACGCGTCCGGTGGAGCCTGGGGACCGAGGCTGGGTCGAGGGACTGATCAGGGAGCGCTGGGGGGCGGACGTGGTCGTCGCCCACGGCCAGATCTATCGACCGGCCGACCTATCCGGTTTGGTGGCGGTCGATGCCGGCCAGCGGGTCGGCCTGCTGACCTACCGGGTGGACGGCGCGGCGTGCGAGATCGTCACCCTCGACAGCCTGCGCCCGGGCTCGGGCGCAGGTACTGCCCTGATCGAGGCGGTGCGCCGGACCGCGCTCGACGCCGGCTGCTCGCGGCTGTGGCTGATCACCACCAACGACAACCTGCACGCCCTGGGCTTCTACCAGCGCCGCGGCTTCGCGCTGGTGGCGGTGCACCGCAACGCCCTCGAGAGGTCGCGCGAGCTCAAGCCCGGAATCCCGCTCGTGGGTGAGAACCGCATCCCGCTGCGCGACGAGATCGAGCTCGAGACGCTGATCTAGATCAGCCCCCCGTCCACTCCGCAGGCCAGCAGCCGGTCGAGCTCGCGGCAAGGCTCGAGCTGGGTGATGCCGTAGGTGGCGTGAAGCTCGGCGAGGCGGTCGCGGCACTCGCGGATGCCGCGCTGGCTGGCGTAGCGGGCCGGGCCATGCCAGCAGTGGGGAAAGCCGATGCCGAGCACTGCGCCCAGGTCCATCGAGGCGAGGTCGCGCAGCACCCCCTCCTCGAGGCAGCGGAAGGCCTCGTTGACCATGGCCAGGAGGAGCAGGTCGCGGACGTCGTCCTCGCCCGGGGTCGGGCCGTCGCGGCGGGCGATGTGCGCGAGCACGCTGGGGTCGAAGTCGAGGCCCTTGCTGTCACGGTAGAAGCAGGGCTTGCCGGCACCGGTGTAGCCGGCCCGGAAGAGGTTGTCGAGGCTCGGGGGCACCTTGTGGAAGGGCATCTGCTCGGCCATGAAGTGGCCGGCGTGGTAGACCACGGCACCCCCGACCGAGCCGTACACGTGGAGCGGTCCCTGGGGGAAGCCAGCAGCCACGCCGATACGATCCACCTCCTGGGGATGAACGCCGAGCTCGGCGGCGATCAGCCCGGTGAGAACGTACAGGCCGAAGCAGCGGCTGGTGTAGAAGCCCGGGCCGTCGCCGACCAGGATGCAGGTCTTGCCCATGCGGCGACCCAGGGTGACGGCGGTCGCCACCGCCTCCTCGGAGCTAGTCGGGCCCTCGATGACCTCGAGCAGTGACATCAGCGGCACGGGCGAGAAGAAGTGCATGCCCACCACCTGCTCGGGTCGCGGCGAGCGGGCTGCGATCTGCGCCATGGGGATGGTCGAGGTGTTGGAGGCGAAGACGATCCCGGGCTCGACCTCCTGCACCGCGGCCAGGACACGCCGTTTGAGGTCCGGGTCCTCGAACACCGCCTCGATGACCAGCGGCACATCGCGCAGGCGGTCGTAGTCGGCTGTCATCTGGATGCGGGCGAGGAGGGCGTCGCGGCGTTCGGCGCTCCAGCGGCCGCGCGCCACCAGCCCGTCCAGGGTCGAGCGCAGATCGGCGGCTGCGGTCTCGAGCTGCTCCTGGCCGAGGTCGACGAGGAGCACTTCGAGCCCGGTGTCCGCCGCCACCTGGGCGATGCCGCGGCCCATGAGCCCGGCGCCGACGATGGCCAGCGCGGGCACCGGGCGGGCCGCCTCCTCGCGGACCTGGACCAGGCGCGGTCCAAGGCTCTGGGAGAGGAAGAAGAAGTCCATGGCGTTGCGCGCGTTGGAGTGATCCCAGAGGGCGACGAAGGGGTCCACGTCGCGCGCCGCAGCCTCGGCCACGTCGCCGCCGAGACCCTGCTCGACCGAGTCGAAAAGCGCCTGGAACCAGGGCTTGTAGGGCGAGACCTGAAAGCGGCGGCGGAAGCCGGCGACGGTCTCGCGGGCCGCATCCAGGTCGCGACATGGATCCGCGCCGAGGGTGCGGTTCGAGCTGGCGGGGTGGCCCTGGACCCAGCGCAGGGCAGCCGCCACCGCGTCGTCGCGCGTCGTCATCGTGATCAGCCCGCTCGGGACGAGCTCCTCAGCCGGCAGCACGCGGCCCCGCGCCATGATGTCCAGCGCCGTGTCGAGGCCGACCAGCCGGCGCAGGGTGTGGGTGCCGCCGCCGGCCGGGAACAGGCCCACGTTGACCTCGGGCAGGCCGATGCGGCTGCCGGGCGTCGCCACCACATGGTCCGCGGCCCACAGCAGCAGCTCGCAGCCGCCGCCGAGGGCGGTGGCGCCCTCGACCACGACCACGACCGGGATCGGGCTCGTCGCCATCCGCCGGAGGATGGCGTGGAAGCGGTGCAGCAGGCTGGCGAGCGTCCACGTCGATCCTTCCTTGAGCAGCTCGCGCAGGTTGGCGCCGTCGAGGAACGAGCGTCGCTTGCCCGAGCGGAGCAGCACGCCCGACGCGCCGTCGTCCTCGGCCCGGGTCCAGGCCGCCTCGAAATCGGCGAGGAGGGCGCTGCCGATGGTGTTGATCGGGCCGGCAGTGTCGAGGGTCAGGGTGGCGACTCGACGCGAGCGGTCCAGGGCGTACCTGACCTCAGGCATGGCGACCTCCTCGGGCGCGGACGATCACGGCCTCGCCCTGGCTCAGGCCCCCGCAGATGGCGGCGACCCCGGTGCCGCCGCCGCGACGGCGCAGCTCGTAGGCCAAGGTCATGACGATGCGCAGGCCAGAGGCGCCGACCGGGTGTCCGATGGCCACGGCCCCGCCGTTGACGTTGGTCCTGGCGAGCAGGGCGAACCAGCGTTCCTCGTCAGCGCCGGCGAGGATCCGGGTGCTGACTAGTGGCATGGCGGCAAAGGCCTCGTTGATCTCGATCAGGTCGAGGTCGTCGAGGCCGAGGCCGGCGCGTTCGAGGGCCGCCCGGATGGCCGCGGCCGGGATCCAGGCGATGCCGATCGGCTCGTCTGTGGCCCAGGCCGTGGCCACGATCTCGGCGATGGGGTCAATCCCCAGCTCGGCCGCCCGGGCCGCGGTCATGACCACGACCGCGGCGCAGCCGTCGTTGAGCCCGGGGGCGTTGCCCGGGGTGACGGTGTCCGAGCCGAACACGGCTGGCAGCTGCTCGATCTTGGCCAGGGTAGCGGTGGGACGGGCGAACTCGTCGAAATCGAAGAGCTGCTCGCCGAAGCGGGTTGGGACCCGGATGGGGACGATCTCGTCGTCCAGCCGGCCAGCGGCCCTGGCCGCCGCCCACTTGCGGTGGGAGCCCAGGGCCCAAGCGTCCATCAGACGTTTGGACACGCCGTGGCGCTCGGCGCCCGTCGCCGCGTCGACCGCCACCGGGTTGTAGCCGCGATACTCGATCGGGTAGATGAAGTCGGTCAGCTCCACCGGGCCGATGCGGACACCGCTGCGCAAGCCGCGGGCCACGTGTGGGGTGCGGCTCATGCTCTCCACGCCCAGGACGAGGGCGCAGTGGAGCTCACCCAAGCACATGGCCATGGTGGCGGTGCGCAGGGCGGTGAGCGGCGAGCAGCAGGCGGTGTCGAAGGTGGTGGCAAAGCCGCCGATGCCGAGCTTGAGGCCGATCTGGCGGCCGTTGACCGAGCCGGTCTCGAACGACGCCTGGATGCAGTTGCCGACGAAGACCTGTTCGACGTGGGGCGTCAGATCGCGGTCCCCGGCGTGGAGCGCGGCCCGGGCCACCTGCACGGCCAGGTCGACCGCTTCGAGGTCGGCGAGCGAGCCCAGGTAGCGGCCGAACGGCGAGCGTTTGGCCGACACGAGCACGAGACTGTCAGACATGGTCCGTCCCCTTGGTCAGGTTCTGCCCCAGCAGGTGAATGATCGTTCATTCAAGTTCTGCGCTCATGTTCGGCCAGGCCCGGCGACGAAGTCAAGGCGTGACCCGGTCGCGTCCTTTGCGCTCGGCCTGGACGAGGTGGGCCGCGGCGCCCGGCGATCAGGTCCGCGGCAGTGCCCGTGCTGGCCGAGCGTTGGTCGAGCTCGGGCTGTCATCCTGGGTCCGCGTGGCGTCGTCCACTGCAGGAGGCGGGGGTGCGCCCATGCCGAGATCGCGTCCGACCTTGATTGCCGTCCTCGTGCTGTGGATCGTGCCGGGCATGGTCGCTGGCCAGGCGGTCCGCTTCGACTGCGGTGGACCCGGCTACGATTCTGGCGGCCGGCTCTACCTGCCGGACCGTCCGTACTCGGCGGCCAACCACGCGGGCCACCTCGGCGGCGAGCGCCTCCGCGCCCAGGGCGGGGGCGAGGTCGGCGGAACCCAGCTGCAGCCGCTGTTCGCCAACGCCCGCCAGGGCCTCGACGAGTACCGCTTCGACCTGCCGTCCGGCACCTACCTGCTCGAGCTGCACTTTGCCGAGATCGCCCATCACGGGCCCGGCCTGCGCCGTTTCTCGGTGCTCGCCGAGGGCGTGACCCTGGTCCGCGAGCTGGACATCTTCTCCCTGGTCGAGAAGGACTACGCGGTCTCGTTTCGTTTCCCGGTGAACGTCGTCGACGACCAGCTCCAGGTCGAGTTCGCGGCCAGCATCGGCCTGCCCGTCATCTCGGCCATCGGCGTCGAGCCAAGCGCGATGGACGCCCTGCCCCCGGCCCCACCCTCGGGATTTGAGGCGCGCGGCTCCTACCATCGCGACCTGCTGCTGTGGAACGGGGACATGTCCCCGGACCTGGCCGGCTACCGGGTGTGGCGCGCGTCGAGCCCGGGCGGGCCTTTCACCCTCGTCACCGCTGATCCCTACCCACTCCTGCGCTTCCTCGACGACGACGCGACCGAGGGCGAGACCTGGCACTACCGCGTGACCGCGGTCGACGCATGGGGCAACGAGAGCGCGGCCACTCCCGTCCTCGCTGCCACCACCCGACACGACGCCGACTCGAACCTGCCGCTGTATCGCCTGACCGTGGCCCCGGACCAGCTCGCCATCCTCCAGGCCGACCCCTACAGCGACGAGTACGTCGACGGCGACTTCGAGCACCGTGGAGTGCTCCACCCGGGGATCGGAATTCGCTTTCGGGGCAACGTCACCCGCCACCAGAACAAGAAATCGTGGAAGGTCAACTTCCCGGGCAGCGCGCCGTTCCTGGGCTCAGACGAGCTCGACCTCAACGCCGAGGCCAACGACCCCACCATGCTCAAGGAGCGCCTCGCCTACGACCTCCTGGCCGGTCTCAACGTGCGCGCGCCGAGCTGCGCCTTCGCCCATCTCCAGGTCAACGGCGAGTATCGCGGTGTATTCAGCCGGGTCGACAACGTCGATGCCGAGCTCATCGAGCGGCGCGGCCTGGCCAGCGGCGGTAGCCTTTACAAGGCCGACAGCTTCGAGGCCGGCTTCGAGCTCCTGGACAGCCTCCAGGCCTACCAGCGGGCATGGGTCAAGCAGAGCGGCGATGAGGACGACTACTCGGACCTGATCGCGCTCATCGAGCTCGTCAACTTGACACCTGACCAGGAGTTCCTCAAGACCATCGTCGCCGCTCTCGACGTGGACTCCTTCCTCGATTACTACGCCACCGTGGTCTTCACCGCTAACTTCGACCACGTGTTCCACAACTACTTCCTGTACCGGCACCCCGTTCGGGAGATCTGGGAGCTCCTGCCCAAGGACTGGAACGGCACTTTTCGGGAGGCGGACTTCGCGGTCAACTACGGCACTGCCGACCACCCGGGCGGCCCGGGTGACGGCAACGGGGTCAACGTGCTGGCGACGCGGCTGCTCGGCGTGCCCGAGCTGCGCCAGCGCTACGTGGACAAGCTGCTCGAGCTGCTCGACAGTAACTTCGCCTTCGCGTCAGTGGGCCCGCGGGTCGATGCCCTCTTCGCCGAGGCCGAGCCGGATGCCGGGGTCGACATCTTCAAGGCCGGCGCCGAGCGTGACCAGCCCTTCATGTCTGGCCCGGAGCAGATCAGGGACTTCCTGAGCCAGCGCATCCCCTGGTTGCGGCGCGAGGCCGAGCTCTTCGCTCCAGGGATCGCGCAGACCTTGTTCCTCAACGAGGTGCAGGCCGACGACCCCGGCGGTGGGGCGGACTGGATCGAGCTCTTCAACAGCGGCAGCACCGACCTCGACCTCGGCGGTCATCTGTTGAGCGACGACCTCGGCGAGCCGGCGAGGTGGACCTTGCCGGCCGGGACGGTGGTGCCTGCCGGCGGCCGTCTCGTGCTGTGGGCCGACGGCGACACCGCGGCCGGCGCCGACCATGCTCCGTTCTCCCTGTCGGCCGAAGGCGAGGCGGTGGGCCTGTTCGGTCCGGCCGACCAGGGTGCGCCGCTGCTCGACTTCATCGCCTTCGGCCCGCCGCGGGCCGGGCTCAGCTTCGGCCGCCGCCACGACGGCTCCGCCCTGTGGAGCGTGCAGGACCGGCCCACACCGGGCGACCCCAACGGCGGGCCGGGCGATGGCGCGCCAGTGATCTGGGCCGCCAGACAGAGCCCCGAGCTCCCGCTGCCGGGCCAGGTCGTACGGGTCACGGCGATGATCGAGGACGACGGCGAGATCGTGACTGCCGCCCTGTGGGTCGATGCCGGAGCGGGCTGGAGTGGCGTGCCCCTGAGCGACGACGGAATGGAGGACGACGAGGCGGCAGGAGATGGGCTCTTCGGCGCCGAGATTCCAGCCGCAGGGGCACCGGCCGTGGTCCGCTACTACCTGGAGGCGGAGGACGACCGCGGCCGCGTGGTCCGCTTTCCGCGTGGCGGCGCCGACGACCCGCTGGCCCTGGCGATGGGTGGCGCGGGCCAGGGCCTGGCGCTCAACGAGCTCATGGCGGCCAACGCCTCGACTGTGACCGACGAGGCCGGCGAGTACGACGACTGGATCGAGCTTCACAACCCGGGTCCGGACGCGGTCGACCTGTCCGGGATATTCCTGAGCGACGACCTGGACGATTCGCGGAAGTGGCAGGTCCCGGACGGCACCGTGCTCGCGGCGGGCGGATTTCTGCTCATCTGGGCCGACGGCCAGCCCGAGCAGGGCTTGCTCCACGGCTCCTTCCGCCTCGACGCGGATGGCGAGGAGCTGGCCCTGTACGATCGCATCGAGAGCGGCAACGGCCTCCTCGACGTCGTCGGCTTCCCGGCCCTGGATGACGACGATGCCTGGGGCCGCTCGCCGGACGGGGTGGGGGAGTGGGGCGAGCTCGCCGCCCCGAGCCCGGGCGGGCCGAACGCGACGCCGGCCCCGCGCCGGCCCTGCGGGCGGGTCGGGATGCCGTAGGGGGCGTCCACCGTCTCGGGGTGCGGCCGCAGCCCAAGAGCTTCTTGCGGGCCTCATGCGGGCTCACCAGGTGCGCCCTTTGCAGCCGAGCTGGGATACGGCTGAAGCGCGGCCCAGCGAGACCCCTGAAGCGGACCAGAGGAGCTCCCAGTCACGCGCTCGGGGGGCAGGGTGCACCCCGTTCTTCGCGTGCTATACTCCCCGCGTCTGGAAGGGAACCCCCCAGCTGATGACGGTCCGACCCTTTGAGTGCGCAGATGAGGCGGCATCGTGGCGCTTCTCGTCCGCTGTCACCACGTCGCGCCAAGCGGTCCCCGAGACCGGTGCTGCCCGCCACCAGGAACGCTATCAGCGTGAGCTCCGCAGCTCGCGTGCGCGTCGTCTTGCCGTGCGGCTCGAGCTCGACCGCGAGTGGAGGGCCAATGGTCTCGTGTAGCCATCAGTGGGAGATGGTCAACATCCGCAACGGGTTCCTGGTTGTCGAGGGCTGTGCGGAGTGCGGGGGGCGCTCCTCCTTCTTTTCGACCGAGGCGCAGCCTCCGGTCGACGACTATCATGACGGGCCCCACTACTGGACCTATCTCGGCAGCTCGCAGGCGGTGAAGTTCGACCTCGCCTGCCGCGCGTGTGGGACCGCTGTGAGCCTCGATGACATGGTCGGCCTGATGCTATCGACGTGCGTTGACCCCGAGTGTGAGATCGCCCGGATCGCGATGGAGTCGGGCCACAGCAGCTGGGTCTACGTGGCGCTCTGTGCCGACAGCACCCATCGCAGCGGCAAGTGCGTCAGCGAGGCGGGCATCTCCGCGCTCAACGAGTACTTCAACCAGCAGATGAGGGCGCCGGGCAAGAGGATCGTGGTGGTTCCCTGCAGACTCGCCCAGAGCCTCGATACGTGCAGGGGCATTGTCATTGCGGACACCGGCCTGACCGACCTGTACTAGCACCGGTCCGGGCCGAGGCGGGAAGAGGTGGGAGATGAGATCATCCGAGCTGGCGCGGAAGGCTGACCTCAAGACCCTGAACGAGTACCAGGACAGGGAGCTGGACGGCGTCTACATCTCTGACATGGTCTCGGACATCATCACCGGTGCCAAGGCCGGCTGTCTCCTGGTCACCCTCCAGACCCACAAGAGCCTGATTGCGGCTGCCAACCTGGTGGATGTGGCCGCCATCGTCTTCGCGCGAGGCAAGCTGCCGGCCGACGATGTCGTCGCCCTGGCCAGCAAGGCCGGCATCGCGCTGTTCGCCACCGAGGCCGACACGTGGAGCTTTGCCAGCAAGCTGGCTGAGCTGGGGATGAGGTAGGTCAGCGCCGCCCGATCGTGAGAGGTGCGGCATCCGAGAGCGAGCTGTGAAAGGACAGGGGCCATGCCGGACGCTGCAATGCCCTCAATCGCTCGCGAGCACCATGGAAGACCGGCCGACCTCATTCCGGTCTTGCAGGAGACGCAGGCGGCCTACGGATACCTCCCGCGGGACGCCATTCGCAGCGTCGCGCGCGCGCTCAGGCTCTCCGAAAGCCAGGTCTTCGGGGTGGCCACCTTCTACGCCCAGTTCCGCTTCACTCCACCGGGGAAACACCACGTTCGCGTCTGCCTCGGCACCGCCTGCCACGTCAAAGGCGGCGGTCACATGTTGGAGGTGCTCGAGCGCCGCCTCGGCATCCACCCCGGTGAGACCAGCGCCGACGGCAGCTACGACTTGGAGCGGGTGGCCTGCATCGGTTGCTGCGCCTTGGCGCCAGTCGTGACCTTCGACGAGAAGACCTTTGGCCAGATGTCAGTGGTCAAGCTCGAGGGGATCCTCGATGAACGCGGCCAAGCTTAGCAAGCGGCGGCGCCGCGCGGTGGAGGCCTGGCAGGGCCTGCAGGACAGCGCGCGACCTGTGATCTACGTGGGGACCGGCTCCTGCGGTCGGGCGGCCGGAGCTCTGGAGCTGATCCAAGCCGTGCGGGCGGAGCTCGCGGAGCGGCGTGTCGATGCCAAGCTCGTGCAGGTCGGGTGCATCGGACCCTGCTACCTGGAACCGCTGCTCGACATTCAGATGCCGGGACAACCGCGGATCAGCTACTCCAATGTCAGCGCTAAGGCCGCCGAGCGCATCCTCAATGCCGCGTTCAAAGGAGAGGTGTCCAAGGGGCACCTTGTTGGCCACCTGGGGGCCAACGGGTTCGACGGGGTTCCGCGCTTCTTCGACCACCCGATGCTGGCGCCGCAGGTCCGCATCGTGCTGCGCAACTGCGGGATCATCGACCCGGACGACCTCGACCATTACCTCGCGCGCGACGGATACGTCGGTCTCGAGAAGTGCCTCGCGGCGCCCTGGCAGGACGTGCTCGAGACCGTCAAGCGCTCTGGCCTGCGCGGCCGCGGCGGCGCCGGCTTCCCGACCTGGCGCAAGTGGCTCACCTGCCGCGAGACTTCGAGCGACCAGCGCTACCTGATCTGCAACGCCGACGAGGGGGATCCGGGCGCCTTCATGAACCGCTCGCTGATCGAGGGTGACCCTCATGCCCTGCTCGAGGGGATGCTGATCGCCGCGTTCACCCTCGGTGCCAGCATGGGGTACATCTACATCCGAGCTGAGTATCCGCTCGCCATCGAGCGGCTGCGGACGGCGATTGCCCAGGCGCGCGGGCTGGGGCTGCTCGGCCAACACATTCTCGGCACCGACTTCAGCTTCGACATCACGATCAAGCAGGGGGCCGGGGCCTTCGTGTCCGGCGAGGAGACGGCCCTCATTGCCAGCATCGAGGGCCGGCGAGCGATGCCGCGCACGCGGCCGCCGTTCCCTGCCGTGTCCGGGCTTCACGGCCAGCCGACCATCATCAACAACGTGGAGACGCTGGCGACGCTGCCCAACATTCTGCGTAACGGCCCCGAGTGGTATGCCCACTACGGCACCGAGACCTCCAAGGGGACCAAGACCTTCAGCCTGGTGGGCAAGGTCCGGCGCACCGGGTTGATCGAGGTGCCGCTCGGTACCACCCTGCGCCAGGTGATCTTCGACATCGGCGGTGGCGTGGCCAAGGAGTTCAAGGCCGTGCAGACCGGAGGCCCCTCGGGCGGCTGCCTGGGGGAGGAGTTCCTCGACACGCCGATCGACTACGAGAGCCTCGCCGCCGCCGGCTCGATCATGGGCTCCGGCGGGCTCATCGTGCTCGACCGCGACACCTGCATCGTCGACACCGCCAAGTACTTCCTCAGCTTCACCCAGGCCGAGTCGTGCGGCAAGTGCGTTCCCTGCCGGGTCGGCACCCGGCACCTGGTCGAGCTCCTCGAGACGATCTGCCGGGGCGAGGGGACGGTCTCCGACCTGGCCAAGCTCGAGCGCCTGGCAGCCGCGGTCAAGGGCAGCTCCCTGTGCGGGCTCGGCAACACAGCCCCCAACCCGGTGCTGAGCGCCCTGCGTTACTTCCGCCAGGAGTTCCTGGCCCACGCAGTCGACAAGCGCTGCCCGGCAGCGGTCTGCCGCGACCTGGTGATCTACCGCGTCGTGAAGGAGCGCTGCACCGGGTGCGAGCGCTGCGTCCAGGTCTGCCCGGTGGCGGCCATTTCCGGCCCCCGCTCCGAGCCCCACAACCTTGACCAGGACAAGTGCATCAAGTGCCGGTCGTGCTACGAGGTGTGTCGCTTCGACGCCATCGCGGGCGATGCCATCGTCATCGAGCCGAGGGGGGTCGCGTGAGCCAGCACCGCTCTGCCCAGAAGCCGAGGCCGCAGACGATGGAGATCGACCATCGGGAGGTCAGCTTCCCGCCTGGCGCAACCGTGCTGCGGGCCGCCGAGCTCGCAGGCATCTTCATCCCCTCGCTGTGCTCCCACAAGGACCTCAGCCCGTTCGGCGGGTGCCGGATGTGCGTGGTCGAGATCGAGGGCATGCGGGGCTATCCCCTGGCCTGCAGCACGATTGCCCAACCGGGAATGAAGGTGCTCACCGACACCTCGACCCTGCGCGAGATGCGGAAGGAGATCCTGCAGCTGATCCTCAGCGAGCACCCGTCGAGCTGCCTGCTCTGCTCGGAGCAGGACGAGTGCCGCGAGAACCAGTACACGATCCGGAAGGTCGGCGTC